>OBJP01000114.1_pt1 | contig 74189 bp, 68 predicted proteins | sample 1519821 | NCBI WGS metagenome assembly OBJP01 (sample SAMN04209218, study PRJEB22552) | human gut metagenome | biome: gut; material: feces | host: Homo sapiens | place: USA: Oklahoma | reverse complement strand
CAATTAAATGTTTTCAAATAAATCTGACGTGTATCTGTTCAGTTTTCAATGTTCTGTCTCAGCCCGTCTCCCAGACTGCCTGTCTATAATACCCAATATTCCAACACTTGTAAAGCATTTTTTTAAATTATTTTCTATTTTTATTTCAAAATGTTTATTTTTATTGATATAATCAATGTTTTTCTATTTTAATTATTTTTTATCCTCTTTTATATATGTCTCTTGTAAGCTCTCTATACCTAATTTAAATATATAAAAGACTGATTCAATATGAATCAGCCTTCTATGAATTATAATTCTTCACCATTAGTTTCAATAACTTTTTTATACCAATAATATGAATCCTTTGGAATTCTCTTTAGAGTACCAGAGTTTTCATCTTCATCACGATCTACATAGACAAAACCGTATCTTTTCTGATAACCATTTGACCAGCTTAATAAATCAGTATATGACCATGTGCAATATGCAAGAATACGGCATCCATCATCACATGCTTTCTTTAATTCTTCAATATGGTTACGTAAATATTCAATACGATATGAATCATGGATCTTTCCATCTTCTAATTTATCAAATGCGCCAAGTCCGTTTTCTGAAATAACGATTGGTAAATCATAACGTGAAGTAATCTTACGACACGCAAAACGTAGTCCCATAGGATCAATAGTCCAGTCCCAGTCAGTTGTAGGAAGATTCTTATTCGCAGGTACCTTATACATACCAGGTACACCTTCCATTTCTGCAGTGCCCTTCTTACCTGTATTGTTTTCTCCACCAAGAGAATCAATACCATCTAGTGGGTTGTATTCAATACTACATGTCTTATAGTAGTTAACACCCATGAAGTCTACTTTAGATGCAGCTTCTTTTAGAATTTCAGCATCGCCTTCCTCAAAGTGTGGGGCAACACCTAATGATTCTAAATATTTCATTGCAGATCTTGGATAACGTCCATAAGCATAAACATCCATCCAGTAGTAAGACTTTAAGTCTTCATAATCAACACATGCCATCTGATCTTCTGGTTTATCAGATACTGCATAAGCTGGACCATAAGCGAATGATGAACCGACTAATGCATCAGGATAAAGTTCCTTTAATGCAAGTACTGATTTTGCATGAGCCATGAATGCATGATGATTCACCTGATAGTAAGTCTTCATATCCTTAAATTTTCCTGGTGGATGTTTAGCAAGCATCCAGCCATGTCCAGTGAAGACATTCTGTTCATTTAAGATAATCCAATGTTTAACACGATCACCATAACGTTTAAATAATGTAGTTGCATAATTCACAAAATCATCGACAATACGACGATCTTCCCAGCCATGATATTGATCTTCTAATGCCTGTGGTAAATCCCAATGATATACAGTCACCATTGGTACAATATTATACTTTAAGCATTCATTGATTAAATCATCATAGAACTGTAAACCTTTTTCATTCACCTGTCCATTACCATCTGGATAGATTCTTGACCAGGCAATTGAGAAACGATAAGTCTTTAACCCCATCTCACCCATTAGTCTGACATCTTCTTTATACATGTGATAATGGTCAACTGCCTTATCACCTGTAGTAGCTTTGAATGTCTTACCTGGGATTCTTACAAACTTATCCCATACCGAAGGCTTTTTGCCGTCTTCAGCCCAGGCACCTTCTACCTGATAAGCAGCTGAAGCACTTCCCCATAAGAAATCCTTTGGGAACCCTGTTGATTCTTTAAAATACATTTTAATCCTCCTATCATCCATTTCTATTTAAAAACTCTGTAAGAAGATCCTTATAAGGATGCTTTTCATCAAGAGCATAAAATGGCTTATCTTTTAATGGCATTAATTCTTTAACACATAATGCATTATTGTATAAATCAAATACATCATTAAAATCTACCTTATTGTTGTTTTTGTTTTGGATAAATAATGTCGGAATAGTATTCCTTCTTATATATCTCATGATATCTAAATCATCTAGAGGTACATCCAATTCTTTTCTTAATACAATAGAAAGTAAAGGACGTGTAATAGATTCTGGATATCCATCATTCTTCATTAAATATGCAAAATAGTCACGCACATTCTTAAATGTACTTTCTACAATTAAGCTTGTTGCATTCTTTAATAAACCTGCACTGCCTGCACAAAGCAAGGCTGTCGCACCTGTTTCTTTACCATAGAAGAAGACCGGATGATCTTCGCCATACTTTTGAATAATGAAACGATTCCAATAGTTAATATCCATAACATCTTGGAAACCAACGCCTCTTGTCACACCATCAGATGATCCATTACCATAACAATCAATCATTAAAATATTAGTATGAGGGCAAATTGACTGAAAATAGATTGCTTCATTTTCTAGAGAAGATGCATCTTTAGTAAAACCATGAACCATGATTAATGTATTGTCTGCATGATCCACTTCAAGTAGATGACCAGTTAAAATCGCATCATTCATATTCTTAATACGTACTGTCTGAGGCTTTAAAGTCTCAAATAAGGTACGTTTAATATGTGCACGATATAAGCGTTCATCTACAAACTGACTTGTTTTCTGATATAACCCTGCACCTGCAAGGACAGCAGTTCCAAAGGCTGCTGTGACTATATTTCTCTTTTTCATTTATACCAATCTCCAAAATTATCTAATAATAATCTATTGATATTTAATACCTGTTCAAATGAGCTGAGCTTATACTTATCATTATTCATTCTACCTGCAAAGAAACGAATAGCGGCAACGAGTTCATTACGAACTGATGTACGCATCTCTGTTGGGAATGAACTAATTGGGAAGCAAGTGAATATAAATGTATTGTAATCATTGCTGAATAAATCGAGCAACACATCATAACCTTCATTTTTTAATAACGTATTACCTAATGCAAGATCTAGATCATGATTTGCATAAACAAGAATTGCATCAACAATAGTTCTAAACACCTGTTTGATTACTTCTCTAAAAGGTTCTTTCTTATTTAAATAAGAATAAAATAAATAAGAATAAACAAGATTACACTGATTTAAATTATTAGCTTCCTTATCATATAAAATAAAGTGCTTTTTCAAATTGTCTGATAAAGCCTTTAAAACAACCTCATTATAATTAAATAATGAACCAAGATTGCTCATAATACAAAATGCGAATAAAGTATGCTGACATAGTAGATGCATAAGATGGAACAAATAGCTTGCTGCATGCTTATAGAATACATCTAGATGGTCAATAATTTCCTGAATCAATTCTCTTACATAATATAAATGATATTGATATTCCGTATCACGATATTTAGAATTTGGTCCATCCCAGTCATATTCATAAAGTATGTTACGTAATAATAAGATCAATGAAGAAATATAAACATCATATTTTTGTGTCTTGATTAAATCATGCATAACTGGAAGATAGATTTCATAGAAAGAATCGATCGTCTTTTTATTAATCCCCTGATGATACTTCATGTACTCCAATATCTCAATATAATCAATCGGTGCCATGTTTGTATCAATGAGATGATGTTCCTTCACTATCTTTGGAATCAAAGAATAATGAAGGATATGTGTAAACTTCTCTTTATAAAAAATATGTACCAGTGCATCTTTAATAATAAACTGCTTTTCCTGATCATTTAAATTTTCTGAGAATTCTGCTTCAACCTTATCACCATATGATAATTCAACATAAATATCGATATTTCTGAAGTTTTCATCAAGCATATAATAATGAAACTTCATCGCAGTATCACTAATTCGATAGCTACATCTATAACGATATTTTCCTAGATAATGACTTTTATGTTCATCCAGGTACTGTTGGATAACGTCTTCTATTTTACCCATACAATTCCTCCTTAAAAATCATTTTCATGAGCCATCTTAAAACGTGCAATTGATCCGCTCTTAATAAAACGTTCCGCAAAGAAACGAATGTTATCTAAATGAAAGTCTCCTCCCATTGTAAGAGAAGTATCCATGATTTCTTTCGTAAGAGCATAAAGAGCTTCTTCAGTTAATCCATAATCATCTGGATTAATGATTTCTCTCACCGCTTCTACACATTCTTCAAGATGTGCTGTTTTATCTATATCTGTAATATGTTCCATTTTTATCACCACCTTTATTATACAGCCTTTAATCAATACTAGGCACTTTATATTGTAAAGGTTTTTTTAAATAAATGAAATAATATCATTCTTTTTAATATCTAATACATACTTTCTAATTTAGAAATATCACTATCGTATATTATATTACTACATTTTTCTCATGCATCTAATTCAAAATAAACATGAATATATCAATGCTTTTTAAATTTAATGTCACAATAACTGTCAAACCAATTCAGTTACTGACATATAGTGCCTGATATGAGCAATCTTAATCAAGCGAGATACATTACTACATTTTCTACATACATTTAAATCAAAATAAGCATGAATATTCCATAACTTTTTCAATTTGCACTCAAGGGAACTGTCAAAAGAAAAAAAAAGGCTTTCTCAAGCCTTCTATCTCAACATCTTAATATCTTCAGTAATTTCTAAGCCACTTTCCTTTAAGTAAGCATAAGCACGATTGTATGTTTTAGTATCTTTTAATGCACTTGGTTCATGCGCATCTGTTCCGATAATAATACGGTTATGATGTTTCTTACATAAATCAATAAATGGCTGACTTGGATAATGACGCATAGCCTTATATCCTAATAAGTTAAATTCTAAAGGCATATCTATTTCAGCCGCATGAATACAGATTTTCTCTAACTCATCAATATGTTCTTGATTCTTTTCATCATAGAAAACAACATCAGGATGCGCTACATATGAGAACAAGCCTGTATCCATAGCCTTAATCACCTGTGATACATATCTCTTTAATTCTTCTAAAGATACTGGATGACCATAATAAATACCTGTTTCATCACTGCCATCAAAATGATTCCCTAAAACAATATAATCAAGCTTATACTTTTCAAGCTGTTCCTTAAGCCATTCCATCTTATCTTCAAAGTATTCACACTCCAAACCAATCTTGATAGAAATCTTGTCTTTATACTTATCTTTTAGTACTGATAATATATGGACATAATCTTCAAGTTGTGATTCATCCATACGCATTGTAGCATGATATCCTGATTCATAATGCCATGGTGTATGGTCTGAAAAGCCTAGTTCTGTATATCCAGCTGAAATGGCTGCTAGAATATATTCTTCTTCACTTCCAATTGCATGCATACATCTTGTTGTATGTGTATGATAATTCTTCATTTGATCCTCCTGAAAAAAATACCTGACAACAGCCAGGTATTATAAAAAGTCACATGTAAATCCACGTTCATCTAATTCTAACTTTTCCACTTGCCATCCGTCAATTAAAGATCCTAATTCTTCTTTAATACGAACAACACCCATTGTATCATCAGCACGAATTAAAGCCATAATAGTAGGCCCTGCACCTGATAGATAAGCACCTAATACTCTTTCATCCTTCTCTAATGTTTCCATAATAGGGAAGAAATTGTCAATTAGATGTCCACGATATGGCTGATGGAAACGATCCTTGAAGCCTAGTTTCAAACCTTCATCATATCCATTAATAAGTGATGCAACCATTAATGCAAGATGAGATACATTCTTAATCGCATCTGCACGATCTAATGTCTGTGGTAATACAGAACGTGCTTTTTCTGTAGATAATGTGAAAGGTGGAATAAGTGCGACATAACGATATTCCTGTTTAACTGGAATAGATAATGTAGTGACTTTATGTTCTTCCATAACAGATACAGTTAATCCACCAAAGATTGCTGGGGCAACGTTGTCTGGATGTCCTTCAATCTTAGTCGCAAGTTCAAGAATGTTCTGACGTTCTTCATAACGATTCTTGAATGCGAATGCACCAACAATACCAGCGACAATACATGTAGAAGAAGAACCTAATCCTCTTGTATAAGGAACATCTCCTTCATTGGTAATACGTAATCCTTTATAATCTAATCCTACATAACGTGCACCTTCTTCAAAGGCACGATAAGCTAAGTTATCTTTGTTCGCAAACTGTTCAGGACATCCTAAGATTTCTAATCCTTCATCTAATAATTCAAAAGTGAATGTATTATATAAAGTCACTGCTAGACCCGCAACGTCAAATCCAGGTCCTAAGTTTGCGCTTGTTGCAGGAACTCTTACCTTTACAAACATAATTAGTACTCCTTGATCTTTTCTGCAATAGTATCTAGAATTGCATCTCTATCAATAACACCCTTATGAAGGATTTCACGATCCTTAATACCTTTTAATGGGTAAGAAATTTCCATACCAGTTAAATCATGTAGTTTTTCAATAGCTGTATAAACATCTACTTCTTCACCAGTTAATGCCTGATATACAGATTCTGGGAACTTATAAGGTGATGCAGTAGAAAGTAAGATTGTCTTAGTTGTATCACCAGTGTTCTTAACATATTCTTCATAAACACCATAACCAACAGCTGTATGTGTATCTAATAGATACTTGTTTTCATTCCAGCAGTCATGAATAACTTTAAGTACATCTTCTTCTCCAAGACATCCTGCCTTGAATTCTTTCTGAACTCTTGCAAGTGTTTCATCATCTACTTTATAAACACCTGTTTCTTTAAGTTCTTCCATATACTTATTCACTTTTTCACTATCACCATTCACCATGAACCATACTAATCTTTCTAAGTTACTAGAAACTAAGATATCCATAGCAGGCGCATTAGTCTTATAGAATTCACGTCTTGCATCATAAGTACCAGTAGTGAAAAAATCAGTTAAGATATTATTCTTATTAGAAGCAACAATGAACTGGTTCACTGGTAATCCCATATTCTTTGCAATCCATCCAGCTAAGCAGTTACCAAAGTTACCTGAAGGTACTGTAAAGTTCACTGCTTCTCCTAGTTTGATTTCATTTCTCTTCACAAGTGTTAAATATGAATAGAAGTAATATACAATCTGTGGAATTAAACGTCCAATATTTATTGAATTAGCTGAAGATAAGAAGATATGATGTTCATCACAAAGTTCTTTTAATTCTTTAGAACCAAAAGCTTTCTTAACTGCAGACTGGGCATCATCAAAGTTACCTCTAATACCGATAATTTCAACATTCTTACCTGTTGTAGTCACCATCTGCTGCTGCTGAATAGCTGATACACCATCAATTGGATAGAAAACCTTAATACATGTATCTTCTACATCTTTAAATCCTTCTAATGCAGCTTTACCTGTATCACCACTTGTAGCTGCAAGAATCATAACTTCACGTTCTTCACCTTTCTTCTTTAAAGAAAGAGTCATCATTCTTGGAAGCATAGATAATGCCATATCCTTGAATGCAGCTGTAGGCCCCTGATAGAGTTCTGCAACATATACATTTCCTGCTTTCTTTACAGGAACCACTTCATCACAGAATAAACCTTCACCATAAGCCTGATTGCAGGCTGTATGTAATGCTTCTTTTGCATCACTTGGTGCGAATGTACCAATAATCTCAGTTGCAAGATCTACATATTTTAATGGAAGTAAATCTTCTAGGTTTTTCTTCTCAAAATCAAAGTCAGGTACAAGTAATCCCCCATCACTTGCGATTCCCTGAAGAATAGATGTATAAAAATCAATAGGTGTCTGATTGCCTCTTGTGCTCTTAAACAATTTTTCCATTGTGCATCTCCTTATCTTGTGTTTTCAACATTGTATTAAATAATCGGAAATAAGTCAATCAAGTTCATCATTTTTTAAATTTCCCTAAATTATTACATATTTTTAAATAATATAAGAAATACTGTTTTCTTTCTTTCTTTTTTATTTTTTTCTTATATAATCATACATAAAGGAGTAAAAAACTTATGAGTAAAGTATTTGTACCAGAGAACTATCATTCACAACTCAATCTTATTGAGACTGAAGTTGCGATTAAGATGATTAAAGATTATTTTGAAAGACGTTTATCAGAAGAATTAAGACTCACTAGAGTATCTGCACCACTATTTTTATTAAAAAACACAGGATTAAATGATGATTTAAATGGAACTGAAAGACCAGTAGCTTTCAACAGCTATGAGTTAAATAATGATGATGAAATTGAAATCATTCATTCACTTGCAAAATGGAAGCGTGATGCGCTTTATAGATATGGCTTTGAAGCACATACAGGACTATATACAGATATGAACGCAATTAGAAGAGATGAAACAATTGATAACCTTCATTCTATGTATGTAGACCAGTGGGACTGGGAATTAGTGATCAAACCTGAAGATCGTACTGTTGATTTCTTCAAACAGACTGTTAAGAAGATTTATAAAGCTTTATTAGATTTAGATTTCTTAATGATTCGTCATTATCCAAAGTTGGATAAAGGATTATTACCAGAAAAGATTTTCTTTATTACCACACAGGAATTAGAAGATGTTTATCCTGATTTAACACCAAAGGAAAGAGAAAGAGCTATTACTAAGGCTAAAAAGGCTGTATGTTTAATGAAGATTGGGGATACCCTTAAGTCAGGTATTAAACATGATGGACGTGCACCAGACTATGATGACTGGACACTTAATGGTGATATTCTTGTTTATCACCCTATTCTTGATGATGCATTTGAATTATCTTCTATGGGTGTACGTGTTGATGCGAAAGCTTTAGAAGAACAGTTAAAGAAAGCACATGCTGAAGAGCGTACTGAACTTCCTTACCATCAGAACGTTTTAAACAATGTTTATCCATTAAGTATTGGTGGCGGTATTGGTCAGTCACGTTTATGTATGTTCTTCTTAAAGAAAGCCCATATTGGTGAAGTACAAGCTTCTTTATGGGATGAAGATACAATGCGTATCTGCGAAGAAAATGATATACATTTATTATAAAGTTCACTCATGTGAACTTTTTTTGATATAATGAGAGGGAAATTGGAGGAATGTTTATGAAAGATGGTTTTATTAGAGTTGCAGCTGGTTCTTTTAAAGTCTCTATCGCAAATGTGAAAAAGAATGCGCAGGAGATTATCCGTTTATCAAAAGAAGCCAACGCAAATCATACACAGGTTCTTGTATTAAATGAGTTATGTTTAACTGGTTATACAATTGAAGATCTTTTCTTTCAGAAAAGAGTATTGAATGAATCAGAAACACAGCTTCAATATATTCTAGATGAAACAAAAGATCTTGATACAGTGATTGTTATTGGAATGCCACTTGTCATCCGTAATGATCTTTACAATTGTGCTCTTGTATTACATAGAGGAGATATTCTAGGTGCTGTACCTAAGACATATATTCCAAATTATCATGAATTCTATGAAGGTAGACATTTCAAGAGTGGTCGTGATTTAGATGAGTATATTACTTTATGTGATCAGGAAATTCATGTGACAACTGAACAGATTTTTGAAGATGTAAATCATCCTTGGTTAAAGATTGGGGTAGAAATATGTGAAGATGTATGGATACCTCATACACCAAGTACTGATGCATGTTTAAATGGAGCAACACTTATTGTGAACCCTTCTGCATCTAATAACTTAACTGGTAAGAGTGATTATAGACGTAGTTTAATTAGTGCAACAAGTGCAAGACTTGTATGTGGCTATGTTTATAGTAATACAGGTCTAGGTGAATCAACAACAGATGTGGTATTCTCTAATCATCATCTTATTTATGAAAATGGTACATTACTTAAAGAATCTACTCAATATTCTACAGGTTTAATCTATGCAGATATGGATTTAGAAAAGATTCATACAGAACGTATTGAAATGACAACTTATGATAGTGAAGATTATTTTGATGCCGTACCATTTGCATTAGATAATGAAGAATTAGATTTAGATCGTTATTATGATCCTCATCCATTTGTCCCTAGTGATAAAGATAAACGTGCTGCACGTTGTGAAGAAGTATTTAATATTCAGACTCATGGCTTAATGCAGAGACTTGAAGCAGCTCATATTAAGAAAGTCGTTGTTGGTATGTCTGGAGGACTAGATTCTACTCTCGCATTACTTGTAATGCATAAGGCTTATAAGATGTTAGGACGTCCTGTATCAGATATTATTGCGGTGACTATGCCTTGTTTTGGGACAACTGATCGTACTTTAAATAATGCCTTAACACTTATGAAAGAACTAGAAGTCACTTCTATGACAGTCAATATCAAAGATGCCGTTAACCAGCATTTTAAAGATATTAATCATGATCCTGAAGTTCATGATGTCACTTATGAAAACTGCCAGGCACGTGAAAGAACACAGGTTCTTATGGATATTGCGAATCAGGCAGGTGGTATTGTCGTAGGTACAGGAGACTTATCAGAAGTTGCACTTGGATGGTCTACTTATAATGGTGACCATATGAGTATGTATGGCGTTAATGTTTCTGTTCCTAAGACACTTGTAAGATATCTTGTAGATTATGTATCTACTTTATATAAAGGTGAAGTATTAGAAGCTACATTACAGGATATTCTTCATACACCAGTCTCACCTGAATTACTTCCTGCCAAAGATGGTGAAATTACTCAGAAGACTGAAGATATTGTAGGACCTTATGAATTACATGACTTCTTCCTTTATCATCATGCAAGATTCCATTATGAACCACAGAAACTATTACGTATTGCGATTCATACATATGGTGATAAATATGATGAAGCAACAATTAAGAAATGGCTCACTCTATTCTATAGACGTTTCTTTACTCAGCAGTTTAAGCGTAGCTGTATCCCAGATGGACCTAAAGTTGGTTCAGTGGCTTTATCTCCTCGTGGAGATTTACGTATGCCTAGTGATGCAGATGTATCTATGTGGCTTGATGAGTTACGTTAACCTGAAGCTTTCCACTTATGTGGAAGGCTTTTTTTCTTACCTCCATTATATAGGTGTTATAGAGACTGAACTTAATGCATGATTTTAGATGCAATGATATAATAGTACCAAAGTACAAATGAAGGAGAATCATTATGCAGATTATTAAAGGGATGCACCTCAATAAAAAACTCAATGAATTGGCAGAACACTTACAGGGGCCTGCTTATATCATTACAGAAAATACAGAATATGTAGAAGATCTATTCTTGAATAAGTATTCCTGTTTATTTGATATAGAAGTTCTAACACTTAAACAATATATAGATAAGATTTTGATTTCACATAAACAGTTTGCCCGTCATATTTATTCACAGGCAGATCTTGTTTTTATAATGCGTCATATTCTTTCTTGTCATACATTTAATACAATACAGTTTAGTTCTAATTCTTATGAGATGATTCTTGAACTCATTAATACACTTAAGAAGATTCATAGAAATAATATAACTCTTGAACAGTTTTTCGAAGATACTTTATTAAGTAAAAAATGTGAAGATTTATATACAATTAATTCTCTTATTCCAGGGGGATACTGGACAATTGAAGAAATGGTAGAAGATTTAATAGATGATTCTTTAAAGACTCCTCTTTATATTATGAGTGATGATTATCCTCATATTGCATCCAAAGAGTTGTTTAAGAAGATAGACAATTATGTTCCAGTCACATTATTAGAGATAACAGATGCAGATGAAGTATTAAGTGAATATGAAGAGGCTATTATTCATCACTTATTTGATAATAGTGATGTACATAAAGTTGCAAAAGGACGTGTTATTACAGGTGGTCATCCTATGCAGGAATGTATGAAGATTGCCTGTGATATTAAATCACGTATTGTGAATGAACAGCTGCAGTATGAAGATTTTATGATCATCACAAATCAGGCAAGCTATTCAGATTATTTGACTATTTGTTTTGATGAACTCAATATTCCTGCCACATTATCACAAAATGAAACATGTCATTATAATAGTGATTATCGTAAAATGTCTCGATCATTATCAGAGTGTATTGGACATACTTTTAAAGAAATTATTCAATTCCTTCAAAAACAGGATATCAGTGCCTCTATGATTAAAACTCTTGATGCCTATAAATGTGATGATGAAATTAGTCCAGAAGAGTTTGATTTATTCCTTCAATGTATTATCCCAGGTAATAGAGTTACAAATAAGACAGGTGTTATTGTGACTTCACTTGAAAAGGGACTCACTGCAACACAAAAACATATTTACTTAACAGGAATCAATGAAACATTCTTACCTTTAGAAATCAGTGATAAAGGATTCTTAATGGAGGAAGACTATAAACAGTTTAATCCTCATCCTCTATTATTAGATGAACAGTTACAGGCACATTATAAGCGTATTATACAGGTTCTTTTAAATCCTTATTTATCTTATACATTCTCTTATAGTAAGAAGAATATGGCTGCCAATGAGTTAATTCCTTCTATTCTTATGTCACGTTTGAGTGATCTCTTTGAATTAGAATATATCAATCCTTCATTGAATCTCATCAAGAATAACCTATATTTAAATCAGTCACGTATAGATGAAGATCCTATTAATCGATTGATTGATCATTATAAGATGACAAGTAACCAGCCTGAGTTTATTAAAGATACAAATAAGCTCGGAAGAGGGGTCAGTGTATCTCGTTTAGAAACATATAATAAGTGTCCTTTCTCTTATTACATTAAATATGGATTAAAGATTACAGAAAAGAGAGAAGATACTTTACAAACAAGTGAACTTGGTTCTTTATGTCATTATTTGATGGAGAAGTGTTTAGATAATGAATCTCTTGTAGATCAAGAAGCAATGCACTATATAGAAGAGAATCTGAAAGAGAAATATGATGGTCATCCAATGAACCAATACTTTATTGATAATCTCATTAAAGATATGAAGATGACAATCAAGATTATTCAGAAACAGTTAAAACTAGGTAACTATGTTCCTGTCGCAAAAGAGAAAGAAATATCTGGTCAGATTGGTGATGTTCCTTTTTCAGGTATTATTGATAGAGTAGATGAATTTGGAAATTATGCACGTATAGTGGATTATAAATCCAGTAATAAAGAAATTGATTTAAATCTTGCGATGCAGGGATTTAATATTCAAATGCTTGTTTATCTAGATATGTTATGCAAGCAGGAAAACAAGGACCGTGCAGGTATGTTGTACTTTAATATGAAGAAACGAATACTAACACGTGATACAAGTTATGTGCTTGGTGATGAGGATGTATTAAAAGAATATCGTATGGAAGGCTATATGGTGGATGATGGATCTACTAATTCTGTAAAAGGACTCGGATCTACTCCTGAATTAGTTGCACCTGTTAAGGTAAAGAAGTCTGGAGAATATGCGAATAGCGCAAAGGTTATTTCCCCTGATGAACTAGATTCAATTATGGAATATGTGGAAAATCATATTTCCGAACTATATAAAAAGATTCATGCTGGATTAATTCCTATCCATCCTACCTTAACAGATGGTGCCCAGCCAGACAGTGATTTTAAGGTTTATCCATGTACTTATTGCCCTTATAAGTCAGTATGTTTATTTGATGTATTTGAAAATGAAAATAGAATGATTGCGAAAGATATGTATAAAAAACTAAAAGGAGATGACGAGAATGCCTAAATACAATAAAGAACAACAGGCTGCAATTGATTTAAGAGGGAAGACTATTCTTGTCAGTGCTCCTGCTGGCTCAGGAAAGACAAGAATTCTTGTGGCCCGTTTAATTAGTTTGATTGTGAATGATCATTATTCAATGGATCAATTTCTAGTATTAACTTTTACTAAAGCAGCAGGAAATGAAATGAAACAAAGATTGAATGTGTCTTTACATGAAGAAGCTTTAGCTAATCATGATGAAGAAACATTGAGACATATTCAAGAACAGATTCAATTACTGCCTCATGCCTATATCACTACGTTTGATAGTTTCTGTAAGACACTATTAGAGAAGTATGGCTATTTAATTGGTGTGATGCCCGGATTTAAGGTGAACCCTTCACCTGATTTAATTAAAGACCAAGTACTAGATCAGTGTTTAGAGAAATGGATAGAAGATCCAGATTTCAAGGATTATGCTTACCGTCATAACACAAAAAATAACTTTGATGATTTAAAGAAGACTTTAATAGACTTCCAGAATATTACCAATTCTTTTGTGGATTTCCATCAATTCCTTGATCAAGTTCATGAAAGATATTATGATTTTAATCTTTCTAGAAACATGCCTATTCTAGAAGGCATGACTCAATTATATAGAGACTGCTGTCTTAAAAGTTTAAGTGCCTATAATATTTTATATCGCTTCTGTGAAAAGCATGATATTACTTATTTCTTTGAAACTGTTGAAAATGCGAAAAAACCTGCACCTGCCACTGCATTATATGATTATTATTCTGATCTCTACGATGCCTTAAATAGACCTCTTACCTTTGATACATTAAATAGTTTACTATCTCAAAAGTTAGAAATGGCAAGTATTAAATGGAGTGAATTAGGTGTAGATGATTCTGTTAAGAAACAATATACAAAGTTAAAAGGAAATGTCACTGATCCTCTTTCAAAATTAAAGAAGTTGTTATCTTTTACTTCAACAGAGGAGTTCAAAAAATATCTTGATTATTCTTTTAAAGATATTGAATTCTTACTTGGTAAAGATGGATTATTGAATCAGTTCAATAAAGATTATAGTGAAGCAAAGAAAGCTAGAAATGAATTAGACTTCCATGATCTAGAAGAATATGCAACAAGACTGTTGCAGCCTGATCTTCCAGTTGTAGAAAGATTGAATCATACATTAAAGGAAATCATGGTGGATGAGTATCAGGATACCAATGAAATGCAGGAAAACCTTGTCTTAAAGATTGCGAACTATGATGAACATATTCCAATGTTTATGGTCGGTGATATGAAACAGTCTATTTATCGTTTTAGACAAGCTGATCCTTCTATTTTCCAGTATAAGTTTGATACATTCACTAAACTAGAAGAGATGACAGAATATGATACAAACATTCGTATTGATTTAAAGTATAACTATCGTTCTGAAAAAGTTGTATTGGATAGTGTCAATTATATTTTTGATTGTATTATGGATAGTTCTGTAGGTGGATTAGAGTATATCCATGGTGATAATGCGATTTTAAGATATGATTTTGATGCGAAAGGTACAACACTTCCTGAACTAGAGAAGAATCATGATTTTGATACAGACATACTTATTTCTCTTTATAAGAATCAGGAAGAATATACAAAATCTGAAGTAGAAGCCCATATGATTGCCCAGAAAATCATCAGTATGAGAAAGTTAAAAGATTATAAATATCATGATTTTGCGGTACTCATGCGTTCTACAACTGAATTTATTACCTATAAGAAAGTATTTGAACGTTATCATATTCCTGCAAATATTACTTTATCGAGTGGTTTATTTGAGTCCAATGAAGTCATCAGTATGATGACGTTATTAAAGGCTTTGGTTAATCCATATGATGATATTGCGATGTTATCTGTATTACATAATAACTTCTTATTCTCTCATTTTACGGAAAATGAATTATTAGAAATCAGAGACGCAGAAGATCCTCTTTACATCAACCTCACACATCATACCAACAATAAAGTTCTTCATTTCTTAGAAGTGTTTGATGATTTAAGAAATACGGCCATGACATCTTCTCCTTATGAAACATTAAAGAAATGTTTAAAAGAAACAGGATACCAATCTTTTGTATCCCAGTTAATGAATGGTGAACAACGTAGCGCAAACTTAGATATTCTATTAGAAACATTCCGTACAAATGAAGAATATCCTTATTTAAAGGATTACCTAGAACTATTAGATTCTTCTTCTAACCAGGCACCTGGTTTTATTGCGAGTGATGAAAATGATGCTGTAGAGTTCATGACTATTCATAAGTCTAAAGGGTTACAATTCCCTGTTGTTTTTGTGAGTGCGATGCAGAAGAAATTTAATACTTCTGATGAAAAAGCGGAAATTATTATTTCTCAGCACGATGGAGTGGCAGGAAGTGTATGTAAGCTAGAAGAATCTCCTTTTGGTAATATTGTATGTAAATATGAACATCCTTATTCAAAGATGTTGAAGATGTTCATTCGTCAAGAAACAGTGAATGAAGAAATGCGTATTCTTTATGTTGCCTTAACACGTGCAGAAAAGAAACTCATCCTAACCGGTACAATCAAGGATGAAGAAGAGATTATTTCTATTGCCCGTCAAGTACAGGCCAATGATACAGATCCTACTCTAAAGAAGGGACAGGGTGTTGTATATAACCTTGCCATGCGTTCTACGAATAATTATTTGAATTGGGTGATAATGGCTTTATTAAGACATAAAGACTTCCAAAATGATTTAAAGATACTAATTCCTGAAATTAGACCTTATCTTTCATTAGATCGTTCTTCTTTTAAAGAACTAGATAATAAAGATACTCAGTTAGCGCGTTTCCATTGCACAATACAAGATAGCAGTGAAACAGTACAACGTATTCCACCTTATGCGAAAATAAAGATAGAGAACCAATATCGTGCCTATAAGAAGTATTATGATTTTGAATATCCATATCCTGTTGAACCACGTAGCATTGCGGTCACAAGTATGGAAGAAATGAAGAGTGATGAAACTCACTTTGATTTCAGTAATGAAGAAACACACTATCTAGCAACAGATAGAGGAACACTCGTACATAACTTGTTAAGCTACTTTAATTTCAAAGATGATGATCCTCAAGAATTGATTGAATCACTTTATACGAATCAGATGTTTGATGAAGAAGGATTGAGTGTACTAAAGAACTATCTTCCTCATATCAATGATTTTATCAATAGCGATACATATCAATTGATTAAAGATGCAGATCAAATTTACCAAGAAAAACAATTTAGATACAAAGATGAGAATGGTCTCATCATCAATGGTATATTTGACTTAGTCTTTATAAAAGACAATAAGGTTTATGTATTAGACTATAAGACAGATAGAGTATCAAAAGATAATAGTGATGAAACACTTAAAGATCTCCATCGCACACAGTTGTCTTATTACTCTAAAGTACTTAAAGAAGTATTCCATACAGATGTACAACCTATTATCTACTATCTTCACATCAATAAAGCTATTTACTTATAGAAAAAGACTGATATCACTTATGTGATATCAGCCTTTTATTTTTCTACAGTATTGTTTTCTTCATCTCTAAATAATTCTTTTTGACAATGGGGACACACTGTTAAACTACCTGCATCTTTTGTGGGAAGGTAGTTATGACAATAAGGGCATCTCCAATAAACGAGACCAAGAATAAAATAAATAACTAAACAAATAATAATCGCGATAGTAAGTATAATCGCAATTGAGGCGTAACCTATGAAATAACAGACTAATGCTGCAATCGCAAGGAGACTAGCTAGATAACTTTGTTTAGACATAAAAAACTGTACTCTTTTTAGTTTCATAAGATCACCCATTCCCTACTTGACTTATTATATCAATATTCAAAGTAGAATAGAACACCTTTTTCTGTATTTTCTACTCCAAAATGATATCCATGTCTCTCTAATATCGCTTTTACGATAGGAAGACCGAGTCCTGTTCCACCTTGATCCTTAGAAATATAGGCTTCCCAGATAGATTCCATCTCTTCCTGAGAAAGATGATGTCCTTCATTTTCTATCTCAAAGCGATGCTTCATAATACGATATGTGATTGTACCATGTTCTTCGGTATGTTTAATCGCATTAGATGTGAGGTTGTTAATGACTCTTTCTATCTGAATAGGATCACAATCTAAATCAACAACTTCATATTCCTTTACTACATGAAGTTGTTTCTTTTCTAATTCATATTCAAAATCATCTATAACTTCTTCTACTAATTCAGATAATGAAACATAATAGTTATTGAGTTCAATCTTACCTGATTCTAAACGTGAAAGTTCCAACATTGTGAGTACAATACCATTAATACGCTCTATCTGTTCATTGATGATAGAAATATATTTTTCTCTTGATTCCTGTGTTGTAGCATCTTCTAATAATTCAGAATAACCGGCAATAATACCAAGAGGTGTTTTGATCTCATGTGTGAAGTTCGCAATAAACTGTTTTCTTGTATGTTCAAGTCTTTGGACATGTTCTAATTGTTCAGTAAGCTGATTGATTGTATTCTCTAAGTTCGTACTCATAATGTTAATATTGTTTTCTAATTGTCCTATTTCATCATGACGTGTAATTAAAAACTTCTCACTGAAATCATTTTTCGCAATTTCACTTGTAACTTCTGATACATGTCTTAATGGTTTAGTAATCATATGTGAGATTACAATAGAAATCACAACATTTAACCAGAGCACAATAATATAAATATACCAGGAATGTTCAAAATAGTTCACAGCAGCTCTTTTAGTTAATTTTGGTATAAAGCTTGCAGATACAAAATAACCTTTTACACCACTTGTATTTGATACAGAAGAGATTTCCTGATTAAGTTCTGAAAGCACAATAGTCATTGTACCATCACCTACATTAATACTCTTAGAATGCACATAATCAGACCCTTTTGAATATTCAATACTATCAATCTTCTTGATTTGTTTCTCTAATACCTTCTTTAGCTTCTTATAATCCGTAAACTCTCTTCCACCACTTGAACCATTTCTTTCATAAAAACATCTTTCTGACATATACCAAGATATTTTATACTTCTTCAATGATTTATGTGAGTTATTAAGTAACACCTTACCATTAATCGCAAGATAAGCAGGATGAATACCTGTTGTATCCATTGATGTATAGTATTCAACTTCTTGTTCACCATCATTAATATAATATTGTTTCTTTTTAGACTGTGCACCGCCTATAACTACTTCATAATTCTCATCCGGATGGGCAATCATATATTCATTGATTTTCTTTACTAAATTATTTTCAGATATATCTACCATGATTTCTTGACTCTTATTTTCATCAAGAATCCATAATTGAGATACATGTAAAGAAGCACTGCTCACAAATGACTTAATATTATTATCACTATCAACAATTGCAGACATACCTTCATTGGTTAGGTAGTAATTCTTTAAATATTTAGTCATATTCTTATTATCTAATGAATATTCTGTTTGATAAATACTCTGCAAACCTGAAGTGAGTGAAGCATCGTAAGTTGAACTAATAAGACGCTCTTTGTATTCTGTAATACCTTGTAAGGACATAAGTCCTAGAATAATAATAAATACAAACAGCATTAAGAAGAAAGTACGCTGTACAAGTCCAAAAGACCATTTAGTCTTCTTCATCCGTATATGTATAACCTGCCTTCATAATAGTCTGAATACGATGTGAATGTACACCTAACTTTTTTCTTAGTTTCTTAATATAAGTATCTACAGCACGTCCATCACCATAATAATCATAACCCCAGACCTTATTTAAAATCTGAGAACGAGTAAATAACTGATTCTTATTATTTAAAAACAACTCCATCAACAAATATTCTTTATTAGGAAGCGCTACCGCTTCACCATCTACATACATGAGATGCTTACTTTCATCTAACCAGATTGTTTCTTTATCTTCTTTTTCTGTCTTCTTGCTTCTATTTAAAATAGCCTGACATTTCGCATATAAAACAGAAGGTTTAAAAGGTTTAGTAATATAATCATCTGCACCTACATGATAACCATCTAGCATATTATCAGTTTCAGATAACGCACTGATAAAAATAATAGGCATATCATATTTTTCACGGATCTTCTTACATGTTTCATACCCATCCATTCCTGGCATCATAATATCAAGTAAGACCATATCAATATCCTGATTCACTTTATCTAAAGCATCATAACCATCTACAGCTTCAATGACTTCATAATCTCTTGTTGCGAAATATTCTTTAATAATATCTCTAATCAGTACTTCATCTTCTACAACTAATAATTTATACATTTTACACCTCCAAATAATAAAGGACTCTATCGAAGATAGAGCCCCCATATGAGTTATTCACCAATTAATTCCATCATTGCTTTATGGAATACTTCTGTCTTATCAGCAGCATCCTTAGCATCTTTACCCTTAATTGAGAAATAGAATTTACATTTAGGTTCTGTACCAGAAGGTCTAGCAGCAATCCAAGAACCATCTTCTAGATAATACTTTAATACATTTGACTTAGGTAAGTCAATTGTAGTGCCATCAGAACGTTCACTTGTTGCATAATCTTCACTTAATACAACCTTTACGCCACCAATTTCAGTAGGCTTATCCTGTCTTAAAGTATCCATCATTTCTTTAATGCGTGCAGCACCTGCAGCGCCAGCCTTTGCTAAGGCAATCTGTGATTCCTTGAATGTACCATACTTAGCATATAATTCATTCAATACATCAATAAGATCCTTACCCTGCTTCTTATAGTAGTTACCACATTCAGCAGCAAGTAATACAGCCTGTACAGCATCTTTATCTCTTACGAAGTCTTCTACAACACAGCCATAGCTTTCTTCATAGCCGAAGATGAACTGTTTTTCATGAGTCTTTTCATACTTTCTGATTTTATCACCAATGAACTTGAATCCAGTTAATGTCTTTTCAACATCAACACCATAGTTTCTCGCAACTAATTCACCAAGATCACTTGTGACAATAGTATTATACATAACTGCATTATCAGGTAATGTACCCTTCTCTTTTCTCTGAGATAAGATATATTCAAGATATACAGCAGCACTCTGGTTACCACTCATTAATACATATTCACCATTGTGCTTTGCGACAACACCAAGTCTATCACCATCTGGGTCTGTAATTGCGACTACATCAGCATCTACTTCTTTCGCAAGCTTAATAGCTAATTCATAAGAAGCGTCTACTTCTGGGTTTGGAGACTTAGTATTTGTATAATCTGGATCAGGTGCACACTGTGCAAGTACTGGCACAATATCATAACCTAATCTCTTTAAGCATGTTCTTACAGGGATGTTATCTGCACCATGCTGTGGTGAATAAACAATCTTGAAATCAGACTTATCTAGTCCAGGATTGATTTCAATACCCATTACAGCTTTATAATAAGCTTCATCTACTTCTTCTCCTACCCATGTAATGAATGGATAAGCTTCTTCATCACTGATCTGTTCGATTTCTAATTCGTCATCAATTTCATTTACATAATCAACAACGATATCACCCCATTCAGGGATTAACTGACAACCAGTATCATCATATACTTTATAACCGTTATATTCCTTAGGGTTATGAGAAGCAGTAATCATGATACCACCTGCACATTTTAAATAACGTACTGCGAAAGATAATTCTGGAGTAGGTCTTAAAGATTCCATGATATAAGACTTAATACCAAACTTTGCGAGAATCTTTGCAGATTCAATCGCAAAACGATATGACATATGTCTATTATCATAACTGATTGCCACTCCACGTTCTTTACCTTCTGGTAAATTAGCTACATATTTCGCAAATCCCATATTTGCTTTACGAACTGTATAAATGTTCATACGGTTTGTACCAGCGCCTAAAATACCACGCATTCCTGCTGTACCGAATTCAAGATTCTTATAGAAAGCATCTTCCTTCTGTTCTTCTGTCATTCCGGCAAGTTCTGCCTTTAACGAAGCGTCCATGCCTTCATAATTTAACCATTGCTCATATTTCTTATTAATATCCATTTTTAAGCGTCACCTCTTGGTTCTATTATACCATTTTCAAAAACCTATAGAAACAAAAAGCGCTACAGTTACATTATTTTCTCATAACTTTCACTTATATTTTAGATACTTCTCTAAATAAAATAGCAATATTTACGAATATCAATAAGTTTTTGTCGATAACTCCTAAGTAAACACTTACAGATATATAAAAAGAGGTTAGTGATCTCTCACTACATCCCCTATTTTTGCATCACAATAAGTTGTAATATCCTTTGATGAAACAATCATCTGATAGCCTCTTTTACCTGCTGAGAGAGCGATAGGACGGTCTTTTTCTATGCTGGCATCAAAATATGTTGGGAACTTCTTTTTCATGCCAACAGGAGAACAACCTCCACGCATATAACCTGTAAGACCTAGTAAATCCTTCATATGAAGCATTTCTACCTTCTTATGTCCAGATAGTTTAGCGAGCTTCTTCAAGTCTATTTCCTCTAATACAGGAATACAGCATACTAAATAATCATGGTCTTCATGTAATACAAGTGTCTTATAGATATCACCTGCATCCATATCTACTTGTGATGCTACATGTTCACCACTTAAATGTTCTTCATCATATTCATATGTTTTGATCTCATAAGGAATCTTATCACGATCTAACATTCTTAACGCATTTGTTTTAATTTTACTCTTTTTCATATATATCACCTTGGATGATATTATAGCACTTTATCGTGGCCAATGTTCATTTTCTACAAAATAAGTAGCTTCCATATCCGCTGTAGATAATGCGAAAGCTTCAGGGAAGCGACCAAATACATTACCTACAGTTCTGGCATCATCCCCATAGCTAAAGCCCATATGATAGGCAATAGCTGCTGTTTCTATATCTGTAAGCTTTAAATAGCGATTCATAATATAAACACTCTTAGAACCATGTCCTACAGGGAATGCATCTTCTATTGTATAGAAAGGCACCTGTTCCCATTGTCCTTGCGCATTCTTCTTGTTACGCATTTCTGTCTTATAAATATCGACCTTACATAAATCATGAAATAAAGCACATAATGCTATACTTTCTTCACTCATAGATAAATGATAACCTGGTTCACAACGCTTTTTTACATAGCTTCTAAAGCAGAAATAGACATGGAGACTATGGTCACATAAACCACCCTCATAATCTCCATGATAACGTGTACTTGCAGGTGCTCTATAGAAATCAGTACCTTCTAGCCATGAAAGAAGATCATAAATTCCTTCTCTTTGTATATACTTATGACAAATATCATTAAATAAAGTTTTTACTTCAATAGAAGATAAATCATCCTTTTCAGGATACATATCTTTTGCGAGTCTTAATAAAATACCATCTTTACCAATTGTTTTCATGTTTACATCTCCTCGTCTCTATTATACCAAACTTTTTTGTAAGAAAAGTGTGATTTTGTTTGATATCTCTACTATACTATTTTTAGAGGTGATTACATGAACAAACTACATTTGGCTCAGCTACCTACTCCTATTGAAAAAATAGACTATCTTTCCAACAAATATAAACCAAGTATTTTTGTGAAAAGAGATGACTTAACAGCTAGTGTGGCATCTGGTAATAAGATTAGAAAATTAGAATACAGTGTTGCAGAAGCTTTATCTTTAGGGTGTGATACACTGATCACTAATGGTGGATTCCAATCCAACCATTGTCGATCTACTGCCGCAGTAGCCGCAAAACTAGGATTGAAGTGTATTCTTATACTTAGAAAAGAACCTGGTGAAAATATTGAAACAGCCAACTTCCTTTTAGATCATATGCTTGGTGCTGATATAAGAGTAAAGGAACATGATGATTTTCAAGCACATAAAGATGAGATGATGCTGGAAGTCTACCAGGAAGTATTAGATAAAGGTGGTAAGCCTTATATTATTCCTATGGGTGCTAGTAATGGAATCGGTACTTTAGGCTATATTGATGCTTTTGATGAAATACTAGAATATGAGAAAAAGACCGGTATTGTGTTCGATACTATTATTGATGCAATAGGTTCTGGAGGAACTTATACTGGTTTATATTTGGGTAATGAATTAAGACAAGCTCATAAAGATATTGTAGGTATTAATGTATGTGATGATGCTAATTTCTTTATTAATGAAATTAATAGTATTATTGATGATACATTACCTCATCTTGATGTAAAAGATGTAGAGAGAAGTCATATTCATATTATTGATGGATATGTAGGAAGAGGATATTCTTTAAGTCGCAAAGAAGAATTAGAAGCTATTTCTGACTTATCTAGACATAGTGGTATTATTCTAGATCCTGTATATACAGGCAAAGCGTATTATGGACTAATCCATGAATTAGAAAAAGGTACATTTGATCATGCAAAGGATATACTATTTATGCACACAGGTGGTATATATGGTTTATTCTCTAAATCAAAAGAAATAATCTCAGCCTAGGCTGAGATCTTTTTCTTATAAGCGATAATCACTGTTTCTAAATACATAATAGATGTAATACCAATAGACTCTATTAATATTCTAGGTGTATAGGTTGTTTTGATCTTTCTTGTTTCTTTTTGTGACATATTCACATCATGCTGAGATAAATAAGTATTAATTGTATATTTAGAAAGAGATGGACTTGTGAAACATGAAATAGTAAATGAAATCATAAAGATAATAAGTATCTTACTAAGATTATGTGTTTTAAATAGTTTATGGCATATAAGTATTAAAAAGAGCGAACTAATAATTAATATAATCAAAGGAATCATCTTTAACTTATCACATATATTTTCAAAGATAGAGACACATGCATTATATTGTGCATCATTGGATGTAAGCTGGAGATGATTCCAATCCAATGGTTTTCTTTGTGCTTTCTTTATAAAGCCTTCTGTATGGCTTTTTTTATTTAAATAATAAGTAACAGAAGAAACAGTTTGTTCAGCATGACTTAATGACTGCGCTTTTGATAAAGAGATAAAGATAGTATTATAAGGCTTTAAATGACTTAATAGTCCTACTTTATTCTTATAGATTCCTACAACAGATAATGATACATCTCCTTTTTCTGTGTTTAATTGAATATCGTCTCCTAAACTTAGATTATTATTTTTCGCAAGTGCATAAGAAATCACTGCATTGGATGTATTCTCATCATTCTTGTTTAAAAGTCTTCCTTCTTTAAGTTTATATTCTTTTGAATTAAAGTCCTGGATCAGCGTCATAGAGGAATAACCTGCAAGAAGAAATGTATCTTCTTGTAATTCTGTCAAACAAATACGAGGAAAAGAAAGACGTGTATTGACTGATTTAAGTGTATGTGAAGATGCATTGACTAGTTGTTCATAGTTATAAGTTTTAACATCTTTAATAGTAGTTAATTGTTTGGCATCTCTGATGCTTATTCCATTATCAGATGATAGTGTGACTTCATACTTTAATTGTTTCTTATACTTATTAATAACCTGTGATGATCCCTGCTTAATGAACAAGCACATCATAATAAGATTCATTGTGATACATACAATGATAAATAACGACAAATAATGTAGACCCTCTTTCCCTTTAGACATAATAACGCCTCCTTATAAATATAGTAAGAAATAATATTTGCGTTATTATGGAGTAAATATGGGAAAAATTGTGTAAAAAAAACAGTGGATAAAATCCACTGTCAAAAACAAAAGTATATTATTCAGCAACTTTCTGTTCTTTGATAACCTTAGCGATAGATTCGATTACGTCCTTTTCGTCTTCACCTTCAGCTTCGATTTCTACAGTAGCCTTAGTTGGAACACCTAAAGACATAACACCCATGATTGATTTAAGGTTAACGCTCTTACCGTTATAGATTAAGTTAATATTGCTAGAGAATTTGCTAGCCTGGTTTACTAAGATTGTAGCAGGTCTTGCATGTAAACCTACTGGGTCAGATACTACGAATGATAATTTTTCCATTTAAAAAATTCCTCCTTATGAATATGGTCTTATTATATCACAAATCCTAATTTTTTCTATACCTTTATGTTATTTTTTACTAACGCTTACAAAAGTATTGATATATACGCTATTTTTTTGATAATAATTTTTTATAATTGTATAAATCCGACACCTAAAACAGAACCACAATTCCATTCTTTTGTATGTCCAGGGTGTTTAAAAGCTAATGCAAGATTACCCATTTCATAGACCATTACGCCACCTTTTGGGATATCTACAACTTCTACATGATCTAATATTTCAGGTCCAAACACCTTTTCATCACTATATACTGCCGCCTGCATATTTGTGATTGTCAGAAGTTTTCCCTTAATGATAAAAGAGAATTTATAAACATTCTGAGAACCTTCTAAAGGAATCTTTTCGACAAGAATCTTATCAGGATCAACGCCTAATGTTTCAAAGATACGAGACTGCTGGAAAGACATAGCTTTCTTTAGTTCTTCATTTAATTGTTTCTCTTTAGAATAATCATTTTTACTATAGTCATGCTGTGTTGCATTAACATCTACATCTAACATCCATGGATTAAATCTAAATTCCATTTTCTTTCTCCTCTAATTCATTTTTGGTTTCCGTACGATATTCTACTAATCTTTCAAACCAGATCTTACATAATGCACCTACTGGTACAGAAACGAGCATTCCTAAGAATCCACCAATCATACTACCGAAAATAAGTGATACGATAACAAGTACAGGATGAATATCAATACTTGCACTTAATAATCTTGGGTTAATAATATTACCATCTACCCCCTGAATAATAAGTAATGCAATCAAAGCTCTTAAAGCCATATGTAAATCAGCTGTCACAAGACCAATAATTGCGATAGAAGCATATCCAAGGAACGGGCCTACATAAGGTATTAGATTACCTATACCAACTAATAATGCAATCACAATCCAGAATTTAACATGCAAGAAGCCAAATGCTACACTTACCATGACAAACATAAGAAAAGCATCAATCACCTGACCACGTACATAACCAGAGAATACACCTTCAATATCAATTAATAATTGATGAATAGCAGTGTCTACTTTCCTACTTGTAAAAGCTTTAATACTCTTACTCCAATAATTCCATAATTTTTCTCCATCAAGCATAAAATAAATCGCAAAAATAATAGAGAATAGTAAATTAGTGAAGAAGTCCGACACTTTAGTGATACCGCCTAGAAGATTACTTGTAACACCATCAACTGCTGTCTTTAAGAACTGCTGTACTTGTACTGTAGAAATACTCATAGATTTAAGCTGTACGATGATTGCCTCATAAATCTCATTCACATTCTTTGCGACAATACGTAAGAAATCACTCATATCCTTAAACCGTGTGACTGCAAGTTCTTTACCAATACTTTTAATCACAAAAGTAGATAATAACGCAAAAACAAATAATACAATTAAAGAAGTAATCACAACAGATAACTGATGAGTTAACTTCTTCTTTTCTTTAAAATAAGAAACATTTCTAAGAGATGATTCTACCTTTTCTACTACTGGCTTTAATAAATAGGCAATCACAAAACCAATGAGTAATGGTGTAAATACCTGGCTTAAAAATCCCAATCCCTTCTTAAGAAACAAAAGAATATCTGATATGTTACTTCCTGCTGCAATCACAAGATAGATTGCAATGACAGTAAGTACTACATAAATAGATATCTGTGTATATTTTCTATTAGGTTTAAAACGAAACATAGTACCTCCTTACATAAGAGGGCTAAAGAAACGTAAAATACATCTCCATCCTCTTAATACAACACTTGTATTTATATACTTTTCTGATACATCCTGACTTATTTCAAATAGTTCATCGAAGTCTTCTCTTAATTCTTTGACTGCATGATTATGTGTAAACCAGCATCCATTTTCAAAGTGTAGATAAAGACTTCTAAAGTCAAAGTTAATTGTACCAACAACACCGACCTGATCATCAACCAAACATTGTTTTGAATGAATAAATCCAGGAGTATATTCATAAATATGAATACCTGCCTGCACAAGATGTGAATAATAGCTTCTAGTCATTGCAAAGACAACTGCTTTATCAGGAATACCAGGTGTAATGATTCTTACATCGACACCTCTTTTTGATGCAAGAATAAGTTCTCTTTGCATTTCGTCACTTAATATCAGATATGGTGTAGTGATATAGATATGATCAACAGCATGTTTAATCATATTTAAATAGACATTCTCACCTGTTTCTTCATCATCTAAAGGTGTATCCGAGTAAGGGATGATATATCCTTCTCCTGATACTTTATGACCTTTTAAATAAAGTGTGAGGTCTTCATTATCTTCTTTACTTGATGTCTGCCACATCTCAAAGAATATCTTTGTGAGAGAGTCTACTGCATCACCCTCTAATCTTACTCCAGAGTCCTTCCATAGTCCATAAGGATGTGTGTAATTGAAGTATTCATCGGCAAGATTATAACCACCAGTATAGCCTATTAGACCATCTATGACAGTAATCTTACGATGATCGCGATTATTCATAAAGGGATTTAAAACAGGAAAGATAGGGTTAAATACACGGCATTGTATACCTTCATCATGAAGACGTGCTCTAAACTTATTATTAATAAATCCTACGCTTCCCATATCATCATAAAAAACTCTTACATCCACACCCTGTTTTACTTTCTCTACAAGGATATCCTCTATCTGTCTCCATGCTTTTGAATCTTCTATCGCATGATATTCCATGAATATGAATTCTTTAGCGTTATTTAAATCATGTAGTTGTGCTTCCAATGCATCATTTGTAGAACTATAGAATTTTATCTTTGTATGATTAAAAGTAGGAAAACCCAAAGATTGTAGATAATAAGCTTCTGTGGCATGAAGAGGATCATTCTGTTGAAGTTCTTCATAACCTTGTGTTTCAATCTTATAACTGTTGAGATCATCATTTACTTTATTGAACTTCTTCTGTACTGTCTTCAACAATGAAGGTCTACCAAACAAGATATATATAGCTAAACCAAAGACAGGAAAGATGAGAATCAAAACAATCCAAGATAGCTTAAAAGCACTATTATCCGGTCTACCATAAATACGTAGTACACATATAAAGGCAATTATACTCATGATTGTATCAAAAGCTGCATAGTATTCAGAAAGATGTATCGCAAGATTCACAATCATAAATACCTGAATAATAATCAGAAGTGCAGCAATTATTACTCTTACAATACTATTTTTTACATCATTTTTATGCTCATATGTATTCATAAAATCCCCCTATTTAAAAAAGGCTTTCAATTAAGAAAGCCTATTAGAAATTCTTCTTTGCGACAACTAAGAAACGATATGTTGTCAACTGGAAATATGTATTCTGTTTAATCTGATCTAATGCATTCATATAGAAGCTCTTATATTGTGCGACATTTTCAGCCACTTCTGGAGCCACCTTACGGAAATAAGTCTGTATTTGGCGAAGATTATGGAAACGAATATAACCTTTATCTTCTTTAGTTTCTACAACTTCAAATCCTGCCTCAGCAAGAGTCATTGCACAGCTGTTCATATCCCATACACCTCTCATCTTAAAAGGCATATACATAGATAAGAATTCATGAAGGTTTTCACTACCATTCTGATTCACAATGAAAGTACCATTTGGTTTAAGTACACGTAATACTTCATTCTTATCATAGTTAGAGAATTGATCCATTAATACATCGATACGTTCATCCTTAAATGGAAGCAGGTTAGATTCTGTCAATTTAGTTGCCTTAACAGGTAATCCTTCTAGAGTTGCTTCTACTTCACTTGTTTCAGTATAAGGTTCAATATCAAATGTTGCTGCTGGATAATCTTTATAATCCTTTACAAACTGCCCTTTATCCACTGTCATAAAGGCTAAATGATCTTCTGGATGAACATAGCTCTTAGTAATAGCGACTTCATCATAAAGTGGTGCAGAGACTTCATAACCATAGTCTTCTTCATCTCCACGTTTTAATTCTTCAATTTCTTTCATTAGATGTGTAGCTGATTGAATCTGCTGACGACATCTGAACTTACCATACTTAATAATAATAAATTGTACGATTGCATCCGCAATCACACCACATGCCACAAAGATAATGAGTTCTAAGAACCACAGTGCTGACATGAATGGTGCATCTGTACCACCAATCATATAACAGATAATACATAATACAACCATGCTTGCTGTTCCTGTATAGTTGAAAGGACGATTGAATTGTTCAAACCACACTAAGTTATTCACTCTTAATGCACGTTTACGGCTGATTTCAAAGTAAATCAGCTGGAATGTTAACATCAATCCAACAAACGTTAATAAAGTTGCGAGTAAAATTGCCATAGAATTCCCCCTTATTTGATCTTCTGACCTGTAAGAGTATAGTATTGATCTCCAATTGTGAAATAGCCTTCATCATGAAGAACGATTTCTTTTTCAATAGAGTAAATTTCCTTCATATCATTATCTACATCATAGATATAAGAACGTCCATTCTTTTCTAATGCAAGATATGGATGTCCATCAAAGACAATTGCTGCCTTTTCAGGAATCTTTGTATAAACATCTGAAAGTGCTTCTTTTCCATTACAGTCATAGACCTTAAATTGGCCATTCTTATTATATGCTGCATAATATGAATTGCCGATGAATTCTAAACGTGGATATGATGATTTTAATACATTTTCACCTTCCGCATTAATTAATTCATACTTACCGTTTTTAAGCTGTACAATAGCACACTTGTTTTCATCATACTGATTGGCTTCCTGATAATAAGGACTGACCTTCTTACCATTGAAGTCATAATAAGCATAGCCTTTACCTTTTACAAAACCTGGATAACGAGACACCGTTAATTCATGTGCATATGGATAAACCTGTACATTCTTTAATTCACTTGTCTTCTTACCGTTATAAACTGTATGAGGTCCATAGGCAATCTTCTTATTTCTAGAAATGAAATGTGTATTGTCTTTAAAGTTAGAGTTTGTAGGAACAATCTCTCCCTTTCTATAAAGACTGACAGTATCATCTGCAGTTAATACGATATTGTTTTTGTTTGTGATCTCTGCACCAGTTAGTACATAATCATTTGAATAAATCTTAGTATCAATTACAGCTAATGTATTCTGGTTATCTGCATCATATAAAATAGCCTGATTCTTACGTGATGCAAGAATAGAATAGTTACCTACTTCCTTAATAGAAGATTTCTTACCATTCTTTAAATAAACATTAATAGAATCTTCAAAACCTACAATAGATGCATCATCTATACTAGAAGCATAGTAAACCTTCTTCTTACCAGCATATAGAGTCTTACCATTATTTACAACTTTATAAGTCTTACCCTTTACGATAACAGGTAGATCAGTCTTTAATAAACCGCTCTTAGTAGATGATTTATAAAGAACCTTACCTTTTGTATTGAGTACTTCAATACCACCTAAAGAAATATCGGCCGCTCTTGTTTTAGTTTCTGTTTCTGGATTTCTTATAACAGTTACTTCACTTATATGCTTCTTCTTACCTATAGTTGCAGTAATAGTTACTTTACCTGTTCTTATACCATATACAGTACCATTTTCTACAGTCGCAATATTCAAATCACTTGAATCCCATTTAACCTCTTCAGGATTTACATTAGTCACAGAAAGCTGACCCTGTCCACCTTTAATAACAGTCATTTCCTTCTGATCAATCACTTTAATAAGCTTATGAACTGTAACATCACATGTATAATCCTTCTTATCAATCGTTGCAGTAATAGTCACTTTTCCTGCTTTATTCGCATGAATTGTACCATTTTCTACAGTCGCAATTGTCTTATCAGAAGTTGTCCATTTAACCTTCTGATTTTCATAATTATTAATAGAAAGACCATAATCAGATTCTTCATCCATCTCAATCTTAGTTTCACTTAAAGAAAGAGGTTTAGCCTTAACAGTAATTTTAGCCTTAGCCTTTTGATTACCAGCCTGAACAGTAATAGTAGCCTTACCAGGTTTCACACCTGCAATCTCTCCAGTATCCGGTGCTACAATCACAACCTGATCATTACTTGTAGTCCATACTGCCTGATCTTCATCCTTCTTATTTAATACTTGTAAGAAGATATGCTGATCCTTTTCAATAGTAGTCTTAGAAGGATTAATCTTAATCTGTCTCTTCTTTACTGTAATAGCAGCCTTATATTTCTTCTTGCCGACCTTTGCAGTAATAACAGCTTTACCCTTCTTTAAACCTGTTACTTCACCAAATTCATTGACTGAAGCAATCTTTTTCTTATTAGAACTCCATTGTACAACTTCTTCTGGATTCTTCTTATCTAATACATTTAATACAACCTTCTGTTCAGTTAAAAGAGTCACCTTAGTCTGATCAAGTCTCTGTGTTCTCTTCTTTACAGTCACCTTAGATTTAACTGTCTGACCATTACTTGTTGCCTTGATAGTCGCTTTACCTGGATTAATAGCCCAGATATGTCCATCAGCAACAGTCACTACATTCGCATTACTTGTTTCCCACTTAATATCAGGATATGCATTTTCAATGCCATACTGACCTTCTTCACCTGTATAAAGTGTTGCTTCATTTTGAGAAATCTTTAAAGTCTTACGTTTTACTTTAATCTTACACTTTAAAGTATCATCCCCTACTTTTGCGATTATTGTAGTCTTACCAGGCTTTAATCCCTGAATGACACCATTGTCTACTGTTGCAATCTTAGGATCCTTAGACTTCCATTCAATTGTACGTGCACCAAAATCATTCACTGTAAGTGTAGCAGGTTCTGATGTATATACATCTAAAGATTCCTGAGAAAGATATGGATGTAATGCTTCTACCTTAATCACACAAGTCACTGACGCATTATCTTTAGTTGCAGTAAGTGTTGCAGTCCCTGCATGTTTTGCATAAACATAGCCTTCCTGATTAATATCAATGACATCATTATCATTTGTAGACCATACAACAGCATCATTCGCAAATACCTGTGTTAAAGTGTTTTCTGTCATATTAAGAGAAGATGCACTTAAATAAAGTCCAGTCTGTGGCTGAGATTCACCTACAAGCATATTACCCTGTGTTTTTAAGCTTGTATAACGTCCTGGTTTAATAATTGTTTTACCTGTATTAGAAATATAACCAGTCTGATCACTCTCATTAGTCACTAAATATCCACCTTCAAAAGGTGTATATGTCTTATACATATCTTTGGTATAACGCTGCCCCTTAGTATTATAAAGAGCATATAAACTATTCTTTCCTTCTTTCATGAAAGAAGTCTTCTTAATCTCATGATTATCGGATGATGATCCACAGCCACTTAATATTAATGCAGTAGCCAGGATTCCTATTACCTTCTTCATAGTCTGCCTCCTTGTTTTTTTCTACAACATCATTATAACATAATTCTTTACGTAAAAAAAATGAGAGATAATCTCTCATTTTAGAATCTTTCTGAAACGATAATTTACATTCCATAGGAACATAAGAAATACAACTACTAACATACCAAAAGAGACTAGTGTTTTACATTTTACACTACAATAGAAAAACAAGATACAAAGTACAGTAATCAAGAAACTCATAAGTAACATCATGAGACTTTTTGATTGTCTTCTTAATTCAAAGAAAATAAGAAGCTGTAACGCAATGGAAATTATGAAATATAAGTCATTATAATTCATAAGCGTATCTCCTCTCTTTTTTCTTATTATATACCAAGCAACAAAAAAAGGCCTTATAAAGGCCTCTTTTACATTAAATATGTAATGGATCGTTGTTTACACCATAAACCTTTTTATCTTTTGTAGTTGCTACATAATATACTGCGCTATCTTCAGGTTTATAGTAAACTTCTAAAGTTTCAAGAGTGTTAAGCTTGATTCCGTTAGCTTTGATATCTTCTTTAACTAATTTTTCGATATCAGACACATTAACATCTTTATTCATGAACTGTACTTCAATTTTTGTTTTCATGTTTGTATCCTCCATTTCCTAGTATGATAAAAACCACCTTTAATATAACACTTTTCCTTTTACAATCAACCATTTTTCTTGAAAATATCAACTATTTTCACCATTTATACATTTATATGTAAAATAGTAACTGTTTTTACGCTTGTCATATATAAACAAAATAATCAAAGTAATGATCATCAAAATAAGACCATAAAGTAAATACACAAGAAGTAATCCTATCAGACTTGAATCAAACATCATCCCTGGTACAACAACTAATGCCTGAATAAATGAAACACTTGATGTACCAATACGTTTAAAGGCTGCCTGAACAGAGAATGCACATGAAGCATATTGTGCAAAGAATAATACAAGAATATCTATTAAAGAAATAATAATCTTTGCCTTTTGATCAATATAGTGTCCTAGCTTCTTATATCCAATAAAGCTAAGCAATGATAATAGTATGGCATCTAGACAGATGATATAACCTAGGTTATAACCAAAAGCCCATATAATACCTCCAATGACTGCACCAATAAAAGCACCAAGTATTCCAAGTGGTGAAGCAGTGTGTTTGGTAATACGTTCATGTTTTTTAAAGCAGTCAGAACATAATATATCTATTTCATCATCTAATAAATAGACATTTAATGGTTTGCTTTGATGACAGTGATGACATTGTGGTGACTGATTAATTTCTTTCTTGAGTGTTAAGATAATATTCTCTAACTCTTCTTTTTTAATGCGCTTAGATAAAACAAGTCCTGCACCTTTCTCATTAGAATATATACGTTCTACATCATCTCTTTTAATAAAGAGTTGTTCTAGTATATCTCTTTGATGCTTACTATCTTCTGTAGTCAATAATAAAGCTATTTTATGATGAGGTAATACCTGTAATAATAAATAAAAATGATCTTGAATGTAGTAATAATAGTCTTTTTTAGGGGTTGGTTTAAAACCAATAGTTGTGAGTTCTTTAATTTTCATAACGTACTCCTGTTAAAAAAAGAGAGAGTAATTCTCATTACTCCCCTTATTCTGATGCTGAATTTTTAGATCTATAAGCTCTCTTACGATCAAGTTCAGAAAGATATTTCTTTCTTAAACGGATATTGTTTGGAGTGACTTCTACTAATTCATCTTCATTAATATAGTCAAGACAAGCTTCTAGGTTGAAGTGTCTAGGTCTCTTTAATACAACTGTTGTATCTTTTGTAGATGAACGTGTATTTGTCTGCTGTTTACCCTTAGTAACGTTTACTACTAAGTCATTGTCCTTTGCATGTTCCCCAACAATCATACCTTCATATACTTCTACACCTGGACCAACAAACATCACACCACGGCTTTCTACACCACCAAGTGCATAAGCAGTAGTCTGTCCTGTTTCAATAGAAATAAGAACACCTAACTGTCTTTCACCTACTGCTTCACCTTCTAATGGGCGATATTCTAAGAATGAGTGGTTAATAATACCATAACCCTTAGTCATTGTTAAGAAGTTAGTCATGAAACCAATTAAACCTCTAGAAGGTACAATATAATGAACCTTAGTCATACCATCCATAGAATCCATGTTTTCCATGATACCTCTTCTTAAACCTAATGATTCAATAACTGAACCAATACAATCATCTGGTGCTTCGATTTCTACATCTTCATATGGTTCACATGTTACACCATCGATTTCCTTTAAGATAACATGAGGTCTAGATACCTGTAATTCATATCCTTCTCTTCTCATTGTTTCAATTAAGATAGATAAGTGTAATTCACCACGACCACTTACCATCCATTCTTCTTTATTCTGAATACGTTCTACTTTTAAAGATACATCCTTGTTTGTTTCTTTGAATAAACGTTCTTCAATCTTAGATGCAGTCACAAACCTACCATCCTGACCAGCAAATGGTGAAGTGTTTGTACCAAAAATCATCTGGATTGTTGGTTCATCTACATGAAGTAATGGTAATGCTTCTTCACAGCTTGGTTCACAGATTGTTTCACCAACACCAATGTCAGCTAAACCTGCAACAGCCACGATATCACCAGCACTTGCTTCTTCTACTTCAAATCTATGCATACCTAAATAACTGAATAACTTCTGAACACGGAACTGTGTCTTAGAACCATCTGCTCTTAAACATACAACATTTTCATTTACTTTAATAGAACCTCTCTGAATTCTACCAATACCAATTCTTCCTACATAATCATTGTAGTCTAATAAAGCTGGCTGTAACTGTAAACCACCTCCAACATCTACTGCTGGTGCAGGAATTTCATTGATAATCATATCAAATAAACAGTCCATATTAGGAACCTGAGTACTAATATCAGGATCTAATGAGCTTGTACCATTTAATGCTGAAACGAAAACAGTTGGGAAATCAAGCTGATTATCATCAGCACCTAATTCCATAAATAATTCAAGAACTTCATCCATAACTTCCTGAATTCTTACAACTGGACGGTCAACCTTGTTGATAACAACGATAGGTTTAACATGAGCAGCTAATGCCTTCTTTAATACGAAACGAGTCTGAGGCATTGTACCTTCATAAGCATCAACTACAAGTAAAACACCATCCACCATGTGCATGATACGTTCTACTTCTCCACCAAAGTCAGCATGGCCTGGTGTATCCATGATGTTGATCTTATAGTCTTTATAATGAATAGCTGTATTCTTTGCTAAAATAGTAATACCACGTTCTCTTTCTAAAGCGTTACTATCCATAGCACGTTCAGCTAGTTCTTCGTGTGCTTCAAGTGTTCCAGATTTCTTAATAAGCTGGTCAACCAATGTTGTTTTACCATGGTCAACATGAGCAATAATTGCTATATTTCTAATATTCATAATCGCACCTCTTTCAATTTTTAGATTATATCATAGTTCGTCTTCATTTCAATAAAGAATAGTTTTCAAGATGAGAAAAAGTTTAGGAAATTACACGTATTTATACAATTCCACACAAGCCCACAACTGCATAATATAGGAGTTCTAAGAATCAAAACACTCTCATATATAGCCATGGTTCTATAATCGTAGCTATATAGAAAGTGTCAAAAAGTGTCAAATTCAAATTTAACTGTCAAAAAAGTGTCAAAAATAAACTAAAGGAGATATAAGAAAATGAGTAAAATGGACGTTATGAAGAAAATTCAAGAAATGAGGGGGAAAATAAATATTTACTATGATATGGATATAGAAGACATGGAAAAAATTTATATTAGTTCTAATGACGGTTTTTCATTAATTTCAAATGCTTTTACCTTTGGTTACTTTCAAGGAATGAAAGCCCAGAAGGCAAAAGACAGAAAGAAAAAAGCATGATCATATTTATTTTATAGTCTAGTTGGCGCTAGATTATAAAAGGAGTACGCCAATACTTCTATATGATTGCTATAAACTACCAAAAAGAAACCTCGCATATAAAAGAAAACATCTCACAAAGAAAGAATTATCACATAAAGTATTATCATTCGTGGGGGGTCAATTTGTTTGACCTCCTTTTTATTATGCATGAAAGCATACTTTTAGAGACTGCCACGCTCGTTATATATACCATATGAGCGTGTGGCGCTCATTTTATTCATTCCATGTAAGATTTTTCTGCTTCATGTCATGTTTTATTGACTTATCTATTTATATTTATGGAGTAACGTTTTAGACCTCCATAATATGCTAGTAGGTTTATTGTTTGTTCTGGGGTCGCATTTTGCGACCTTAGCCCTTTCTATTTCCTTCTATTTTCGATTCTAAGCGTCTTTTATAGATTCCCTTATACTTTATCAAATTCAGATAAAACAAGGCTCATGCATTAATTTAAAAGGGGTTTGCCTGTTTCTTCTTGCTTATAAGAAACATATATATAAAAAACTTGTCATTTCTTGCTATCTTAGAATTGCAAAAGGTCATTTTATCCCCTCGCCTGTGCCGTCGAAACAACGTGTCAGCCTATCTTCTGTATGATTATACGAAAAGACAAAAAGAAAAGACCTAGACCAATGGTCTAAGCCCTCCTAAAGTGTATAAAAAGTTAAACGAATATTAGAAAACGTATTTATTATAACACTATTCCATTATCTAGCACCATACCCATTCATATTTATTGAATATTCCATGGTGCAGTTGCTTTTTATTCTCTTCTTGAGTATTTGCTTATGTTTCTTATAAAGTCGCTTAAAAGCGAAATATAAGACATATAGCCTATACCCTTAATGATTCTTAATATTTAACTAGGTTTGATACTGCTTTAAAGCTAGAATAACATCACTCTAGAATGTTGGCTAATTCTTCAATACCTTTATACTCGTATCTTTGAATTGTACGGAGTGCCATTCCCATTGTTTCGGCTATATCATATTCCGTTAGACCGTCAACATATCTATAATAAAGCGCCATTCTATATTTTAGTGTAGTCACTTTGTCTATTGTATTGCGTATATTTTCCATTTCCTTCTTACATTCTTCTTTCATCATGATGTAATCGTTCTGGTTCTTTGGTTCACTTGTGCGCCCTATAACCTTGTTATATTGGATTGAATGCACATTAAGGACTTTGTTGTCTATGTACTCTATTCTATCTTTGTAAATCTTGTAACTCTTTAAATATTCCCTTACCTCGTCTGTTGTCATTCTCTCACCTCTCTCTAATTGTCATGGTGTTCTTAGTAAATGTTATTGGTATATCAATGCCGACTTCACCACGTGTATTTTTTGCTATATACATAAAATAGTTCCCTTCTGTCTTAAAGTAGATATTCACGGCTTGTCTAGCGCTGTTTTCTAGTTCTCCAGAGTCTTTCATGCGGTTTAGCTCTAGTGGCGCATTTTCTCTATTTCTTGTGTTTCCCTGTTGGTTCTGTTGTCTAGATACTTGAGATAATGCAATCATGGTTATATTGTGGGTCGTTGACATATTCCTAAGAGTTTTCGCTATTTCTGTTGTTTTCTCATATTGTGAACCTCGCCCCATTCCTGTTATTAATCCCACATGGTCAATAAATACTATTGTATGTTCCTTAGGATCTAATTTATTTATGGTGGCTTGAATTGCTTGAATGCTTTTCCCACCTGTTAATATTGTTATTCTTTTCTTGTCTCCTATTTCCTTCATGGCTTTATCAATTCTATTTTTGAGTTCCTTTTTTGTTATATACTTATATGTTTCTAGCGTTTCCATTGGTACACCACTTTGAATAGATACAAGGCGCTCGTACATGTCTTGTTCTGCCATTTCCATATTGAAATAGATACAAGGGTAATATTCAGACAGGTTACTAAGCAAGTTTAAGGCTAGCGCCGTTTTCCCTCCCCCAGTGCTAGCGTAAATAATCATGAGATCATGCTCTTTCATTTTTAGACAGGTTTCTAATTTAGGAAAGTCTAAGCCTAAACCCTTAATAGCTATATTCTCGTTGTTTAAACATTCTTTTAAATCATTTTCAGTAATATATGCTTGCTTTACTATGCCTAGTTCATTTATCTGTTTGACTTTTTCCGTATATTCGTTAATATCACACTCCCCATTCTTGAGTTTATTATAAGCTTCTTTCAATAGATCCTCTTTGTGTGCTTGTATTATAGTACTTTCTTTTGATAAGATAGCGCCTATTTGCTCAAGTGGGTTACCTTGTATTATTTCCATTATTATATTCATGTCAATTTGTTCATCTGTTGAAAGTATTTGTAACATGTCATTATCTCTATTCTCTTTATGAATTTGTGCTATCTTTTCAAAAATGTATTTAAAATTGTACTTCTTACCTTGTATAGAGAAGTCTTTTAAATAATCCTTGGTAATAGATAACTTGTCTATGTCTTCAATGTTTTTCAATAGATACCCAATTAAACACACATGACATTCTTTCAATGTTTCTCTATCAATCATATTACCTCCTTAATAAAAATCTTCATCATGTCGATAATTCATATTTTCTAATGCTTCTTCTAAAAGTTCTACTTGTTTATCTAATGGTAAATCATTAAGGTTTGTACTTCTGTTTTTTGGGTTTGGGTTTTCCTCTATTTTATCTTCTATTTTATCTTCTATTTTATAGTGGTTCACCATGACCCTCTCATGAGGTTCACCATGAACCCCTTTGTGGTTCACCATGAACCCCTTAGGAGTTTGACCGACAACATTATTATTTTCATGAGGTTCACCATGACCCTCTACTAGTGGTTCAGTGTGACCCTCTACTAGTGGTTCACCATGAACCTCATTATTAAACGGTTTAGTAGATAATAGGCGCTTTCTTGGTAGTGATTTTCTGTATAAAATGCCTTCTTTTACAAGTTCGTCTATAGCACGTTTTACTGTTGATTCACTTATACCCATTGCCTTAGATAGTGTTTTATTGCTTTCATAATATGGTGAACCCACATTATTGAAACGTGACACACGCCCCACTATATAAGCCTTCACTAGGGTTAGCCCCTGTTCTCTGAAATCATCATAGATAATTACATATTTATTTTTTTGTTTTCTGTTTTCTTGCATATGATCACCACTAACAAAAAAGGAGCTTACGCCCCTAATTTGCCTAACTGCTTACTTTTGACGGCTTCAACAGAAGCGTTGATATTTACAAGGTTGTCCATGTCATAGCCCTCATAAGTCAATTGAAATTTTCTTACTGCTTCTTGTGAATACATATGGGCTTTACCTGTCTTGATTGCTTTCAACGCCCCTGTTTCTCTTAGATATGAAAGTGTAGTTAAACTTGTATGTAATAGTTCTGCGACCTCGTCCACTGTAAGCATTCTTAAATTATCCATATATTAAGCCCCCTTTAATTCTTTATACAAAGCCCTTAAGGCTTCGTTTAATTCCACAAGTACGTTAGTAGTTTCTTCTTCTTTTAAATGCTTATGGATTAAACCGTCAGTTTCAATAATCATGTATACTACTTTACCTTTGGCGTCCATTCCAGATAGTGCCCCACCCTCTACAAGGTCTTTGAATGTGGTTTTCTGTTCTTCTGGTTCTTTATGCTTTTTAGTGCAATCAGCACATAAATAACTAGTACTATCAAAAGATTCTAAATGTTTAATATCCTCATGATCTAGTTTAATTTCCTTACCACATTCACAACAATATGTAACAAGTTCATCATCACAAATACCTGTTTCAAGTTTTCCGTCTTCTAAGTTCTTTCTTAAATAAATCATATTCACACCTCTTTCATTCATTTTATTTTTATTTGCTTGTTTCTATTTCTAAGAGTTTTCACTCTTTCAATGTAAAAAGCACAAGCCCACTTTTTAATACACTGTTCTTTACTGTTTTACGCTTAATTAATTGAAGCAAGTTTCTTTATAGCGTTCATGTATTCTTGCTTCTGGTCTTCTGGTAACTCGTCTCTTAATCTTCTGTATAGGGTAGTTTCCCCAATTCCTAGCGCCTTAGAAAGTTCATATTGAGTAAGCCCATAAAGTTTTAATGTATCTTTAATATCTTGATTGGGTCTTGATTTCATCTGTATCACCTCCTCTCACAAACAATATTACTCTATTTATTCCATTAAAACAATAGTCAAAACTCTAAAAACAAAAACGCTCATGCAATTTTATTTTATTTTTCATTCTAATATTGCACACTATAGAGTGATATAGGCTTTACAAGAGTGTCATGAGATTCTATAATAGTGATGAAAGGAGCAAAAGAAAAAATGAATAGAAAAGAATTATTAGAGAATATCCCAGAGTTAGTAATACTTAGTAAATTATACTCGAACATTGATGTAACAATATTTGGAACAGATTCAAGCCCATTTTTAACAAAAGTAGACGGTCAAGGGCTTACAGGTTTTTTTCCTTGTTTGGACGAATATATAAATTATCTTGTTGACACCAAAGAAGAAATTGAAAATTTTGATTCTACTATGACAACAGGTAAATTGATAAATTATTTACTCCGTAGAAATCACATTACAAGCGCTGAACTAAGTAAAGCTATAGGGGTTGCGCCTTCTTCTGTTAGTAGATGGATAAGTGGCAATACAAGAATAACAGATGATAATTTATTAAAGCTTTCAGAGTATTTTGACGTTTCACTTGAACATTTAAAAGGTAAGCATTGCATGGAAACCCACAAAGAAGAAAGAAGAAACAAAAAAGCATTACAAAATGCAATAGACTTTATAAACAACTACATGGTCAGTGATTCAGATAAAGAAATTTTAAAAGAATGTGGCTATTATCCTATAGATATATGTACCAATAGGGAATATTATGATTCCGATTATTCCACTAAAATAATATACGAACATCAACAAATTGATGAAAACACATGGATATCATGGAGGTATAAAATCAATTTTTTCTCAAGTTTACCTAAAAAAATCTTGCTTGTTAGCATTGAAGACCTTGAAAAAATGGGCTTTCCTTATTGGAGTATTAAAGAACACATTGAATATTCAGAAGAAATAAAAAACATAGCCCATTATGTGGACTATGAGAAATTGAAGATTCTTATTGAAGATAGAAAGAACCTGTTATCATTCAATTTTGAAAAGAGTTTAGAAAGCATTAAATAAAAAAAATTCCCCTCCGACCGACCAAAGACAAAGGGGAATCTAAGCGTAAAACACAAAGCCCAATGTATTAAAAAGTGCGTTTGTGCACTCCTATTATACGTTTTGGGCTTGTAAAAATCAACGTTTAAGGAGGATAAAAGCATTATGAGTATTAGAGAACGAAAAGGGAAAAAAGGCGTTTCATATCAAGTCTATTTTCCTTATAAGAACGAACTAGGTGTAACTTGCACCTATAGAAAGGGTGGTTTTAAGACCAAAAGAGAAGCAAAGACACATGAAACACTAGTAAAAGCCCAGATAGAAAAAGACGGCTTTTTAAAAGAAGAATGTAATTTAACTCTTGATCAAGTGTTTAATGATTACTTTGAAACCTTTAAAAAGAAAAAAGTATCTAAAGCAACAATACAACAATATGATAGCATTTATAAAAATCATATTAAACAGGCGTTAGGGTTCTATCAAATATCAAAAATCAAGTACCCAACATTACAGAAGTATTTCAACAACTGTTCTTCTATGTCTCAAGGTCTTCAATTCAATATCAAAAAGATTCTAAGCAATGTATTCAAATATTCTTGTAAATGTTGCTACATTGAAAATAACCCTGTCTCTCTGGTAGATCTAACAGGAATTGAACCAATGGAAAAGAAAAAGACTATTACATATCAAGAATTAGAAACAATAGTTCAAGCGCTCAAGTCTAGGCGTTGTCATGATTCATTTAAAAATGATTCTATAATCATTTCTTTGTATATAGGCTATTATACAGGTTTTAGACTAAGTGAAGTCTTAGCACTTGAAAAGAGTGACTTTGATTTTACTAACAATGAAATTCATATGAATAAGCAACTAGATTATATCAAGGCGCAAACAAAAACATTAAAAACCACCACTAAACTAAAAACCAACTCTAGCAATGCAGTAGTTCCACTTGCTGAACCACTAAAAGAAATATTGGTGGATTGGTTCAAGGTAAATCCTTATGATCATGTTATTTGTGATGTGGAGGGTAATTATATTTTGCCTTGTTCATGTCAAAACACTTTAATTAGATGTTGCAACAAATTAAACATATACTTTCATTTTCATATGCTAAGACATACATTTATTAGTAACTTAGCCAATGAGGGAATAAGCCCACAAGTAACAAAAGAACTAGCAAGACATTCAAATGTTAATACTACAATGGACGTTTACACTCATGTAAATGAAGACAGTCAAAAACAGGCTATAAATGCCGTTTTTGGTTCAAAAAGTGTCAAAAAAGTGTCAAATGCTTCATTACTAGCAAACTAGAAAACATTTTATATTGAGAATTGCTTTATTTTTTCAATTATATAGATTATTTGTAATTTTCAAGATGAGAAAATTTATTAAATATTGAATAACTCAACTCTTTTTTAAAAAAGAACAGGCTTACATAACCTGTTCTTTTAAGAATTTATAAGTTGTAGAAAGAACTTCATGAATATGATCCGCATTATCATAATTATGAGATGCACCAACAACTGGATGGAAGATCATCTGCTTACCAAATAGTTTTGTATATCTTTCACTGATTGCATAAGGTACTGTTTTATCTTCAGTTCCATGAATGACTAATAAATCATTCTTATATGTATCTAAGTTCTTATAGAAATCTCTTTGAAGCATATCCTTTACAAAAGCATCGCTGATTTCAAATCCATTATGATCATAAACAGGTGCTTCTTCTACTGATCCTGTAAGATAGTCTAAAGAATCTGGTAAACTGAAGGCAGGAGCCCATAATACAAGTTTTTTAATATCTTCAGGATAAATTTTAGCAAGTTCACTCGCAATTGCACCACCCATAGAATGTCCTAAGACATATATATCTGTTACTTGAGGCATCTTCTTTAATTCTTCTAATAGAATACGTGCACATGATAATTCATCATCAAATGTCATTTCTTTAAAGGTAAGATCTGATTCACCACTACCTAGAAAATCCATTCTTAAAGTACCGACACCCTGCGCTTCTAATAAACGTGATAAAGAAACATAGGAAAACTTAGTTCCTGTGCATTGTCCTGTAAAACCATGGAATATTAATAATACAGGGAATTCTTTTCTATGAGGCACATGGAAGAATCCTCTCATAACACCCTTAGGTGTCGCAATTTCACAATACTGCTGCATAATTAAGCCTCCTCTACAAGTGAAACCATTCTCTTCACTTTCTCTTTATCTACATAATCATAGTTAATACCATTATAGCTAAATGATACATAATCATTGGCTGTAGTAGGATCTGCTCTCCAATTCTTACATGAAGAATGAACCTGATGAATACCTGTATAGTGAATAATGTCTACGACATTTGTTTCATTAATTCCAGAACCTGCCAATATTTCTATTTGATTGCCGTATTTCTCCTGCAGTTCCTTAATAAGCTGAACTCCTTCACTCACAGTAGACTTCATACCACTTGTAAGTACTCTATCCACACCTAATTCAATTAATCTATGAATTGTTGCATCTGGATTATCACATACATCAAAAGCTCTATGAAATACTGCAGTCTTACCATAACTATGAATAATAGAGACCATTTCACCTGTACGTGCACTATTGATTTTACCATCAGGATCCAAGAACCCAAACGCAATACCATCAGCCCCATGTTCTAATAGTTCTTCTGCTTCGATAATCATCTGTTCAGATTGTAATTCATTATATACAAATCCTGCACCTCTGGGTCTTACCATGCAAATAACTTCTAGATCTGTATTATTCTTAATAAGTTCTAATGATGCAATAGTAGGTGTTAATCCACCTAACGCTAACGCACTATTTAATTCAATTCTTTTCGCACCACCATGATATGCATTCATTGCATCCTCATAGCTGCCACAACATACTTCTAGCTTATTCACTCACTTCTACCTCTACTTCATACTGTTCTTGATCTACAGTCATATAAATAAGATCTTTAATGGCTTTCTTCACTTTAGTTTCAGTCTTTTCTAAGAACTGATTCTTAATCGCTTCTTTTTCTACTTTCTTCTTCTGTTCTTTCGCGAAAGTCTTATAGTCTGTAATAGAAATCTGATTAAAGATGTTCTTTGTTTCATCATAAACCTTAATAGAATTCTCATTGATTTCATTAGATAAGATCTTTACTGCAGATGTTTTCACGATAATCTTATTATTTGTTTTTTCTACCTGTACATCAGAAAGATCAACACCTGCTTTCATCTTACCTTCATAAGTAATTAAGAAAGACTTCTGTGTTAAAGGAACAGTCCAGCCATTAAACTTTAATGAATTAGAAAACTTCCCTACTTTTGTATAATCATATTCAGATACAGCTAATTCATTAATATCTCTTATTTTCTGTGTTAAAGCTGTTGAAGTGATTTCTTCTTTAGCTGGTGTACTACGTCCTCCAAAGTACATACCACCCACAAACACAACAATAACTAACACAATAATGACTATAATTGATCTTAAACTAAATTTGTTTTTCATTTTCATCACCACCCAAATTATAGCAGATAAAGAAAAATATATACAGTTTGTTTTATAGTCTAGATGATTTGACAACAAATACAATAAATGATAGTTTTTAAGTAGGTGATGAAAATGAATTACGATAATGTACATATTTCTAGATGGGAAGAAATACCAGATTTTCCACTCTATATAGATCAGGTTGTATCTATTATAGAAAAGAGTTTGTCTTTCTTAAAAAATGACAATGACGCTATTATCACAAAAACAATGATCAATAACTATGTCAAACATAAGCTAGTAAAAGCACCTATAAAGAAGAAATATGAAAGAGAACAGATTGCTTATTTCACATTAATTTGTTTATTAAAGTCGGTCTTCTCTTTAGATGAGATTTCTAAGCTTATTCAATTACAACAGAGTCAGAAAGAATTATCTGAATTCTATAATATGTATTGTGACGTATTTGAGCGTATCCTTAAGACAAATTATTTAGACTCAGAACTACCAGACATATATAATAAATGTATCTTAAGTTCTGTCTATAAGATCAAGGTATCTGATAATCTTCTTGGTGAAGAAACAATGGAAGAAGCACTAAAAAAGGATTGAGTTTATTCAATCCTTTTTTACTTATCACCAAAAATGACATTCATATATTTTTCTTCATTTGTTAGAATACGGATGATTGTTACTGTGTCATGATCATATTTATAAAAAATACTATATTTTCCTGCAATGACATAATAAAGATCTGTTGTTGTCCATCCAGTTCTATTAGATAGCTGACCACCTATTTCAGGGTGTGTTTTTAATACAGCACATAGTTTCACTATCTTTGGATTCAAACGCATAGGGTTTCTTAAATCAGCACGTGCTTGTCTTGTATATCTTAGATTCATAGTTCAATTCCAAATTCTTTTAAGATATCTTCTTCAGAAATACTATCATCTGCAGGTGCTTTTTCACCTTTATCTAATTCAATCATTAACTGAGAGATTGCCTGTTCTCTTAATGCCTGTTTACTATTTGCGGTTACTAAGAAAGGCATTCCTTCTACATTAATAGACTGCTGAATAAATGCATTAATAGCATCAGTAAGTGTCATACCACATTGTGCATAGATTCCTTCTACCTGTGCTTTGATTTCTGGATTAATACGCATCTGAAAAGTGCTTGTTTTGGGTGCTGTCGCCACTGTTAGTGTTGTTTTTTTCATAGTTCATAAACTCCTTCTCAACTATTATAAACATCACTCAATTAACAGTCAACACATTGTATATACAGAAAACAAATAAAGAAAAAAACTGATCAGAAATGAAATCATTTCATCACAGTTTCTTAATTAACGCTTTTTAGATTTATGTCTAGGTTTCTTAACAGCTTTTCTAGCACGAGGAGATTTCTTAACTACTTCTTTTAGTTCTTCTTTCTTCTCTTCTACTACCTTTACTGTATCTTCTACAGCTGCTTTTACTTCTGCTTTCTTTGTTTCCACAACTGCTTTAACTGGTTCTTTAGTTTCTTCAACCTTCTTAGTCACAGCTTTTACGGTCTTTTTAACCGGTTCCTTCACTACTTCCTTTACAGGCTCTTTAACTTCTTCTACCTTTTTAGCCACAGCTTTCACTGTCTTCTTGACTGCTTTCTTAGATGCAGCCTTTTTCTTCTTATGTGCAATAATCGCCTTAGTAATTTCATTTAACTTTGCTTTAGTTTTAGCACGGAAAACAAATATATGGTTACCTTCAGCCTGTGCAAGAACCTGAGGAATATCTGCTTCAATCTTGATATATTCTCTATACTTATCAGCAACTTCTGTATCAGATAATTCATAATCAATACCAAGACGTCTTCCTACATAACCTACATAATACTTTCTTTCAATTTCATAGAAACAAGTATTATAGATCATCATATCTGCCCAAATAGTATATGTATCTACATCATAAGCATAGTTCATCATATCAGGAATAAAAGCACCTGGTGCTCTCATATTCACTTCTAAAGGAACTAAATCACCTTTTCTACCTAATCCTGGTTTATCTTCAGATAATTTAATGAATTCAAAATGGAAGAAACGGCTTCTTGTATCAAATGCTTTAACAACCTTTTCACCAATTTCATAAATAGGTTTACCTTCTACAGGTTCAGAATGGAAATAGATATCAGATGCATCATTGACTGTATCCATAATAGAAGTATCCATATAATGACTTGTAGAGAATAAAATATTCTTATCCTTATCAGTCACACCTTCGAATGTTACAACATCACCAGGCACAAAATCTTCTAGAATATAATCAATATAATCCTGTTTATGATTATAGAAGTCTTTTAATTCTTCATCATCTTTCAATTTATAAGTATGAGTTGCTCCTACACCATTATCAGGCTTTACAATCACTGGATAACCATTCTTTTTAGTAAACTCTAAAGCTTCATCAAGTGTATCTAACTTAATATAGTCAGCCACCTTTAAACCAGCACTCTTATATACTTCCTTCATAGCTGATTTAAATTTCATCCAGCGCATATCCTGAATCTGTGGACCAGTAGTCACATTAAAGTCTCTTCTTAATGTTGCTTCTAATTCTAGCCAGTATTCATTTTCAGATTCAATCCAGTCAATCTTTCCATAATGACTAGAGAAATAAGCACATGCACGATATACTTCATCATAATTCTCTAAAGAACCTACATAGTAATATTCAGTCAATGAATTCTTTGTGTCATCACTGATCATATCATATGGGCAATCTCCAACACCTAATACATTCACACCACGATCTTTTAAACGCGAACAGAAATTATGATAATATTCTGGAAAATGTGGTGATATAAATACGACGTTCATCTATTCTTCTCCTCCTAGATTACTCTCTTTACAAAATATGGGAACTGTACTCTCCACCAATCCCAATCATGGTTTACATCATATCCCCAGAAATCAATCCATGCTGGAATATTCTTATATTCCAATAGTTCTTTCATTCTACTAGTTGAACGAACCATTTCGTCTTCCCAAGCACCCTGGCCGCAACATAATACGATACGACATTTTCTATACATTTCTACATATGGGTGATCATAACTCATACCTTCAATATATTTAATAGGACTATTACGATAAACATTATCATCCACATACTCATGAAAGAATAAATCACTATCATAATATCCACTTAATGCGATACATCCACTAAAAATATCCGGTCTTCTAAATAAGAAATTAGCTGCATGTGATGCACCTAATGAACATCCTGTAGTATAAATACCCTTTGCATGTGTACCACACATCGCATTAATATCAATAATTCTAGGTACTAATTCATCTACAATATAATGATAATATTGTTCTAACATATGTGAACGAGATCCAACATCATGACCGCCTTCTTCACTCCATGTTTCTAGATCAATACTATCACAGCAGAATAATTGTATATTCCCATTATCAATAAGGTCTTCTACTGTAGCGACCATGCCATTGTTTTCAAAATCAAAAAATCTACCGTTCTGTGATGGAAATACAAGTATAGGTGTTCCCGCATGTCCATACACCTTATATTCCATATCTCTTTCAAGACATGGACTGTACTCTTTATAATATTCTACTTTCATTCCCAAAGCCCCCTTTGCCTTTGCCTATTATATCATATTTACTAGATAATTCACTTATTTATCGGTATTTCCTATATACTCATTTAATTCTTTAGGAATATGCCTAGCACTTCTTATAGTTCTTAATTGATATGTCTTAAGTACTTCCAATGGATAAAGAGTAGGATCATATGTTTTTAGACGTTTAAGAAGCATACTTGTTTCATTACTTTCTACTACCTGACACTTATACATAATTGCAGAATAAGGAGCACCATAATAGATATATACATTCGCATCTTGATGAATATTCCCTTTCTGATGCCATCTTATATAATCGCTTTGATGAAATGCCTTTATTAAATCAAAACGTTTAGGAGAAGCAGGAATAACCCAATCTTCACATATCACAGTAGTATGATAGCTTTGATCAACAAGAGACATGATATCTTCATCACTCAATGTTTCATCTAATAGTATACTGATCCAATGTTTCTTATTCATATGAAAAGCTGGATAGATAGAAGGATGATTCACTGTATCCATAGAAATCTTAATATTCAAACATTCTATTTCTCCTTGTTTATCACAAAACTTAGAATAGTCTGTATGCATAATAAGTCCAAACCACTTATCATTATTTCTAAATACAAATGAATCACCATTAGTAAAAGGACAATCTGGAAGAACATGATACTTTTCTTCAATAAGATGCATCAAACGTTTAGATTGAGGAAAAATAAAATAATCATATACAAAACAATGATTCAATATATCCTCTATACAGTCTTCATATGCAGTTCTCACTTTTTGTACAAACTTTCCCTGCTTACCTACCAGATGAATATTTGTATATTCTTCATCTGTATCAGTATCATAAACCTTTGCATCTAAAATACTATTTATAATGACTTCTATCCTGAAATCACCATCTAGTATATCTTTCTTATATATATAATTATGCTCCTGTTTCTTAAATCCATAATCAATAAGTTTATTCTCATCACAGTGATAACGTCTATAATCCTTCATCATAAACCTCCAAAGAATGCCTTACATATCAATTTTGATATTCTTTACTTTCTGTTTTGCTTCTTCTTTCATATGAGGAATAGTCAGATTAGGAAAACCATGCTTCTCTACTAACTCATTCGTATAATCCTTCAAACGATAAACAGAAAAATCATGTCTTTCTTTTTTGCCTGTTAAAGTATAGTAATTCACAAATGGTGTAAAGACCACGTTCTTAATTTTCTTTTTTTCTATATCAAAAGAAAGCATACCTTCTAATTGACATGATTCTTCCAACATGCCACTTACAAAATTACCTAAACTATAAGCAACTAATGTACGCTTACCATCCGCTCTTTGAATATATTCTACATCCTGTAATGTATGTGTATGTGTTCCAATAATCACATCTGCACCTGCAAGCTGCTTAGCCATATTCTTCTTGAATGTATTAGGATGATAATCATACTCAATACCCCAATGACAGGATACTATCACAATATCCGCATTCTCTCTTGCTTTTTTCATATTCTCCATCATAGTGGATTCATGAAAATTAATCATATAAGGTAACTGTTTCTGATAAGTCACACCATTCACATATTGATTAAAAGATAGAAATGCAATCTTAATACCATTCTTTTCTACTATATTAATATTCTGTTTCTCTTCTTCATTCTCATAGAGTCCTAAATAAGTCATCTGAGGATGTTTATTAAATACCTGGATAGAATGTAGTATGCCAGATGCCCCCCTTGATCATATGCATGATTGGTAGCACCATTCACTATATTAAATCCTACCTTTTCTAAATCATCTGCCACACTATCAGGTGCATTAAAGAGAGGATAACCAGAAGGTTTTCCTCCCCCCTAATATTGTTTCCTGATTCACAAAACAATAATCTGCCTGGATATACTTCTTAATATTCTTATAATAGTTTGAAAAGTCATAACCCCTAGAAGTCTTGGCTTCATCAAGCATACATTGATGATAGAGATTATCTCCTACAGCAACAAAAGAAACACTTGGTGTCTCTTTCTTTACTTCTTCTTTAGGAGGTGTACTACATCCTGAAAGAAGTAACATAATTGCAAGAAGAAATTTATATTTCATAAATTATTTAGTTGTTGATCCAAATCCACCATTACGTGTTTCAATGGCATCATCATCTTCAGTAATACCATATGTCATGAAGATTCCCTGGGCAATACCCTGGCCAGCCTGAACATCAACTACTTTTCCTTCATTTGAATCATTTGTCATCTTAATAAAGATATGACCTTCATTATCTGAATAGAAGTAATCACTATCAATTACACCGACAGTATTATTTAACTGTAGACGATATTTAAATCCCAAACCACTTCTAGGATAAATCATTAATACCCATCTTTCATTCATTTCACAACGGATTCCTGTAGGAATCTTTACTGTTTCTCCAGGCTCTAAATGTATATCAATAGGTGTATAAAAATCATATCCTGCAGATCCTTTAGTTGCACGACGTGGAAGCTTAATCGCATCATAGATGTCCTTTACATCTTCCTTTTCCATTCCTGTTTGAAATTGTTCATAAGATACTTTATAAAATTTAGCGCTATTCATTTCAATCTCCTTTCGCTCTTATATATATTATACACAAAAAGCCTAGATTTTACTCTAGACTTGTGAGTCAAAACGATATTTAAATTCTTTATAAGTTTTCTCAGTTTTTGTATCCTTCACTACAGCATTACAATAATGATCACCCTGGTTTACTTCTATACTTATCGCAACATTTCGCTTATCTGAAAAAGTAAATGTAGACTTTTCTACACGTGGACTATTTAAATCATTATTAGGAACTGAAATTGTAAGAAAATACTTAAGAGAAGAATTCTCTCCTGTCTTCATATTTCCATGATAACAACGCACAATCTTATTATCCTTCTTCATTGTATAAGCAATATCTAAATTCTTTTTTACTACATAAGAATCAATATCCTTAAATTCCTTCTTATGTAGGTTCTTATTCATTTCTTTAAAGAAAGCTGTCTTATAATCTCTATCTTCACATGTAATAGAAATTTCTTCCCCATTCAACATACCTGAATAGAATGTTCTTACTTCCTGTGCAATATAATTTGAATTGGCACGTGTTGAACACCCACTTGTCAACAAAAGTGCGATTAACCAGAGTATCTTCATGCTTTATCACCTGTAAGCATTATACATATTTATTATGGAATAACTGTGTATTTTCAAAAAATGAAGCACTTATTTGTGCTTCATTCATACTTTTATTAAAAGAGTTACTGTGGTAGGTGATCAACCGCATATTGTGCTTCTTCAGCAGTGAATTTTTCTCCATAGCTTGAAGTTAACTGTTCATAGATAGCTGAACGAGACATATTCATACTTGTCTGATAATCCTTAGCTTTTTCTAATGCATTTGCCTTATAATCAGCTACTAAATGATCCACTGTATACTGTGCTGATTCTGCAGGAAAACCTTCCCCATAGGATGAAGTCAACTGATCATAGATAGCCGCCTTAGACATATGCATCATAGATGAGTAAGATTCTGCTTTTGCGAGCGCATTCTTATCTTCCATAGTAGGTTCTTTACCTTTTGAATAATGAACAGTGACAGTACTTCCCTTTTCTATTTGTGTACCTGCCTGAGGTGATTGACTAATAAATCCTCCCTGTGCAATACTATCAGAGAAATCTTCTTCTTTACTTAACTGGAATCCATTTTGATCACACCAAGCCTGTGCATCTGTTTGACTCAAATCAGCAACTTCTACTTTCTCTACTTTCTTTTTCTTCTTAGCTTCCTTTGTAGTAGCTACTTCAGGTGAAGATTCAATTGGTTCTGGATCACTGATACTGCCTGCATATGCAAAAACCAAGAAACCTGCAAGAATCATACATAATGCTTTTTTCTTAGGCTGTTTCTTAAACAAGTAATATACAAGATAACCGATGCCTAATACAAAAGCGATGAAGCCAAGCATCACAAATGCATCCACTGATACACAGCGAATCACAAATAATACAAAGAAAGCAAGCAAGCCATTAAAGTCTTTTTTGCCTTATCATTTGGTTCATTGTTTTTCTTTAATTTAATGAAATACACAATGCCTAGTACAAGTAAAACTAAAAATAATAGAAATAAAATCATATCAACATACCCTTCCTTGGACAACTATATTGTAGTACTATCCATCAAAAGATGTATTGAGTAAGTGCTGGAGAACAACTATTAATAGGTGTCTAGAAAAATTAATTAAAAAAGCTGTACGATGACAGCTTATGATTTGTTAGGAAGAGTAATCGTAATACAAGTCCCCTCTCCTAATTGACTATGTAATTTCACTGTTCCTTTATTATAAGAAACAATATGCTTAACGATGGCAAGACCTAAACCTGTACCACCTTTGATTCTACTACGTCCCTTATCAACACGGTAGAATCTTTCAAAAATACGGCCTTGGTCTGCAAGAGGTATACCAATACCTGTATCCTTGACTTCAATGATCATGTTATCTTTCTTACTATAAATATGAACATAAACATGACCATCTTCTTTGTTGTACTTAATAGCGTTACTTACAAGATTAGAAATCAATGTTTCTATTTGAGATCCATTTCCAATATAAGTAATGGGTTCTACATCTATATGAAGCTCTGCATTATATTTTATTAATAGACCTTCATAATCTTCAGAAATATCTTTCATTAATGCCTGCATCTTAACAGGAACTTTTTCAACAATCAAATCATCACTATCTAGTCTAGATAACATCAAGATATCATTAATTAAAGAAGACATATTAGTCACTTCGGTTTGAATCTTAGAAAGCATCATCTTCTTCTGATTTTCATCATTGATGAATCCTTGTGATAATAATTCACTATAACCTCTAATAGCTGTAATAGGTGTTTTTAATTCATGAGATACACTAGAGAAGAATTCTTCTCTCATCTTCTGTGAATTCTTCATTGCAGTAATATCTACAAAGAAGAGTGCTGTACCAAATGGAAGGCAGGAGATTGCACATTGGTAATCAAAATCATGAATCTTTAATTCTATACGCTGTTTCTTAGGTGCACTATTTAACGCATTTATAAGATTAGGATAAGTAATATGATCTATTAAGTTATCCTTTTCTTTTAAAGGTCCTAGAATCTTTATAGCACTATCATTGACACTTAAGATCATGCCATTCTCATCAAGTAAGATGAAGCCTTCCTCCATCTTTCTTAATATCGCATTGATCTTATCTTGTTCAAATCTTGTTTCTCTCATAGATTTTCTTAATCGATGAGAAAGTTTTTCTATTGTATCAATAATAGGTGTAAATTCTTCATAATCTGTTGTTGGGAGTTCAAAACGATAGTCTTCAGTCATGTTATTAAGAGACTCACTGATTTCTGTCAAAGGCTGAGTGACTCTCTTAGAGAGTTTACGTGCAACTATGTATGAAAATAATATACTAATCAGTATAGAAATCGCAAATGCAGGAGCAAGTTCTGGAAAATAACCCCATACCCCTGAATAAGGGATGGACAATCTTATAATGTGGGTATCTTTATAATATGCAGCATAGAGAAGTGGCTGATTGGTTGTCTCAGAACGTCTCATTGCATACCCTTCATGATTTGAAGAATGAAGTGCCTGTTGTACTTCTTCTCTTTTCAAATGATTAGAAGAGATGTCATTCTTATATGTATCTGCAAGAACTTTACCTTTTTCATCTATGATAGATATTCTTGTATCATCAGAGAAAGCAAGTGGATTAAGTGTTTCTATCTGTGTATTGAGATCCTTAGAGTAGTCTAGATTATATTCTATAAGTTTTACAGAATACATCATTTCTCTTTCGGAATCTTCTTTCATTGAACCAGAAATAATAAATATACTCGTTGCACTACAGATACATAGAGATACTAATAAAAGTGAGATAAAATACCTCAATATAGATTGTCTCATTATTGACCATCCTCAATAAAACGATAACCTACACTTCTGATTGTCTTAATATAATGATGTCCATCATCACCAAGTTTTGCACGTAAAGAACGAATATGAACATCTAAGGCTCTTGATTCGCCTACAAAATCATAACCCCAGATATTATTTAAAAGTTCTTCTCTTTCTACAACACGTTCTTTATTTTCTACTAAATAGAGTAATAACTGATACTCTTTATGAGTTAATTCAAGTTTTTCACCCTGCTTTAAAATAATATGCTTAGACTTATCAATTTCTAAAGATGTTGTCTTAATAACCTTTGAATGATGCTGGCTTCTTCTAAGTAATGAGCGAACACGTGCAGCAAGTTCCAGCACTCCAAATGGTTTCGTCATATAATCATCACAGCCTGAATCTAAACCTCTTACCTTATCTATTTCACGATCCTTTGCAGAAAGAATTAAGATAGGTAAAGTTGTATTAGTCTTTCTAATCTGTTTAATGGCTGAAATACCATCTAATTCTGGTAGCATGACATCAAATATTGCAAGATCAGGTGTATCTTCATGAATTGCGACAATAGCATCTATCGCATTATTAAAGAGGGTAATTTGATACCCACTTGATTCAAGAGATAACTTGATAATTTCCTGAATATTCTCATCATCTTCTATTACATATATACGTTCGCTCATTGGTTATATCCCCCTTAAATAATACGCTGCTGGTTGATAGATCCTGTTTCCATGAAGTCTAACCATTCACAGATATTAGATGCATGATCACCAATTCTTTCAAGATATTTAGCAATCATGAAGTAATCTAAACAGTCATCTGCATTTTCACTATTTTCTTTCATAATCTGGATGATTTCATTCTTAATATCCAAGAATAATGCATCAATATCATCATCCATTCTAGAAATGTTATGGGCTTTATCTACATCACCTTCTACAAAGGCTTCAATAGACTTATGCACCATTTCTTTTGCAGTCTTTAACATTTCTGGAATATGTTCTACTGTTCTATAAATATGATCACCAGATAAATCCAAGATAATTTCACAAATATCAGAACACTGGTCACCAATTCTTTCTAGATCAGTCACAATCTTTAATGCAGTAGTTACAATACGTAAATCTCTTGCCACTGGCTGCTGTCTTAACATTAATTTAAAACAAATAGATTCAATAGAACGTTCCATATCATTGATCATACGATCATTTTCCATAACTTCTTTCGCAAGCTTAGTGTTCTTGTTTTTAAATGCAGCAATAGTATTTTCTAACGCATTTTCTACAAGACCACTCATCTTTTGAAGATCTACATTAAGCGTATCTAATTCTCTATCAAAACGACTTCTCATAATATTTACCCCTTCATTATAATATATTGATTTAGATTATTAAATATTAACCGAATCTACCAGTGATATAATCCTCTGTTCTCTTATCCTGAGGGAATGAGAAGATCTTTTCTGTATCACCAGTTTCGATAATTTCACCCTGTAAGAAGAATGCTGTATTGTCTGCAATACGTGAAGCCTGCTGCATGTTATGAGTCACAATCACAATTGTATAATCTTTCTTAAGATCCATTAATAAGTCTTCAATCTTAGATGTAGAGATTGGATCTAAGGCACTTGTAGGTTCATCTAATAAGATAACATCTGGGTTAACAGCTAAACATCTCGCAATACATAATCTCTGCTGCTGACCACCAGATAAACCTAATGCACTTGTATCTAGACGATCTGCAATTTCATCATATAAAGCAGCCTGCTTTAATGATCTAATCACAATTTTTTCTAATTCAGCATGATTCTTAATCCCATGAATTCTAGGTCCATAAGCAATGTTATCAAAGATACTCATTGGGAATGGGTTAGGCTGTTGGAATACCATCCCTACTTTCTTTCTCAATAAAGTTGTATCTACTCTAGGATCAAAGATGTCTTCACTATCCAATGTCACCTGACCAGTAATCTTTACCCCTTTTACATAATCCTGCATACGGTTTAATGTTTTAAGGAATGTAGATTTACCACATCCAGAAGGACCGATGAACGCTGTGATCTTATGTTCTGGGATATCTAGACTTGTATCCTTTAAGGCATGCTTTTCACCATACCATAAGTTTAAATTCCTAATTTCCATTTTATTCATATATATTTACCTCATTATTTTGCTTTTTCTACATTAAACTTACTTGATAGCCACTTAGCGATAAAGTTCATGATTAATACAAGAATAATTAAAATCATCGCAATCACAAAGGCCTGTCCATATTCTGCGTTACTCATTGCCATATAAAGCTGGATAGTAAGTGTTCCACCACTTTCCATTAAGTGAGTGAAAAATCCTCTTGGCATAAAATAACCACTACCTGCTGTAAATAATAAGGCAGCTGATTCAGCCACAATACGCCCCATACCAAGAATCACACCAGTTAAGATACCAGGCATAGCACTTGGAAGAATAACAGTACGAATCATATACCACTTAGTTGAACCAATACCTAATGCGGCTTCACGATATGAAGAAGGAACTGATTCTAAGGCAACCTGAGTGTTTCTAATAATAATTGGTAAGATAAGAATAGTTAATGTGAGGCATCCATTTAAAACTGAATAACCAAGTCCTAACATTTCACCAAAGAAGATCATACCAAATAGTCCAAAGATAATAGATGGAATACCTGATAATACTTCTGTTGTAAATGAGACAGCTGCAACGAACTTCTTATTCTTTGCATATTCATTTAAGTAAATGGCTGCACCAATACCAATTGGGCAGGCAAATAATAATGTACCTACGACAATATAAAGAGTATTGATGATGTTACCTAATAAACCTTCAGGGTTCATTAACTGACTCATTGGTTCAATTAAATTCTTGAAATGGAAATGGGGGATGGCTTTAGAGAATACATAACCAATGATGACAAGAATTAAGATACTAGAGAAACCAGCACATAGGTAAATAAGTCCACGTAGTATAGTGTCTCCTATTCTTTTCTTTTTATGATATAACGTTCTATCCACAGCATTCACTTCCTTTAATGGGGATGTAGCTGACACTTTTTTTAGAATCTGCTTTATCCATTTTCTTCACCCTTCTTTAGAATCTTCATTAATATGATATTGATAATCATAATGAAGATGAATAATACTAAACCGATTGTAAATAATACTTGTCTATGTACACCACTTGAGTAAGACATTTCAGATACGATAGCTGTTGTTAAGAAACGTACTGAGTTGAATGGTGCAGGTAAATTAACTGCGTTACCAGCAACAAGTAAGATAGCCATTGCTTCACCAATAGCACGTCCAACACCTAACACAATAGCACTCATGATTCCATTCTTAGCGGCTGGAATAACTACTTTAAAGATTGTCTGAATTTTAGTTGCACCAAGTGCATAAGAACTTAATCTTAAATGATTTGGAACAGTTTCTAGAGCTGTTTCAGAGACATTGATTAATGTTGGTAAAATCATGATCACTAATACAATAATTGCGGCAATGAGGTTTGCCCCACCAGTGAACTGATGTGAATGAGATGTATGATAAAAAAACTTTTCTAACTTATACATCTGTGGGTTAATGATCAAGATACCAAGTAACCCATAAACAACGGATGGAATACCAGCTAATAATTCAATAGCTGCTTTCATAATCTTCTTTGGAGTACCAGTGACCATTTCACTTAATGCGGCTGCAGTAAATAAACCAACAGGTATTGCGATTAAGACTGCAAGTAAAGTACCAACAATAGAAGTTAAGATAATGTAAAGAATACCAAACTTTCCTTGAGAAGGAACCCATTCTGTTTTAAATAAGATATTTCCGATACCAACCTTAGCAAGTGCAGGTGTGCCGCTATAGATCATGTAGGCAGTAATAGCGACGACTGCAACTATTGAAAAAGCAGCACATACACTAACGATTAATGCGGCTGCCTTTTCTGATGCTTGTCTACTTTTATTGGTACCGACAATGCTATTTAGCACTGATTAGACCTACTTTTTTAATGATAGCCTGCCCTTCATCACTATCAATGTAATCGAATAATGCCTGAACTAATTTAGACTGCTTTTCAATTTTACCTTTAGTAGCCATTACGAATGGTCTCTGTAATGCATATTTACCAGCTTTGATGTTCTTAACTGTACAATCAACACCGTCTAACTGTAATGTGTCGATTGATTTATCAACTGCATCTAGTGATACATAACCAATAGCACCTTCAATAGAAGCACATTTCGCAACAACTGCACCAGTATTATCTAATTCCTGTGCATATTTACATTTATCTTTTACTTCTAATAATTCTTCGAAAGCACCTCTCGTACCAGAAGCAGCTTCTCTACCAATAACAACGATCTTTTCGTCTTTACCACCAAGTTCTTTCCAGTTAGTGATTTCACCAGTATAGATCTTAGTTAACTGTTCTTTAGTTACATTCTTAACAGTATTATTTTTATTAACCGCAACTGCGATACCATCAATAGCTACGATGTTTTCTTCAAGACCCTGGCTCTTTTCTTCATCTGTTAATGCTCTTGAAGAATCACCGATATCAGCCTTACCACTTAATACTGAAGCAATACCAGCAGATGAACCTGTAAACTGAGATTCAACTGTAACGTTAGGGTTCTTTTCTTTGAAAGATTCGCCTAAGGCAGTTACAAATTTTTCCATTGATGTAGAACCATCAAGTGAGATCTTTCCTGATAAATCTCCTGAACCAGCAGTTGAAGAATCTTTAGATCCTCCACAACCAGCAAGTGAGAATGCAAGTACACATGTAAGTACAAGCGTTAATATTTTTTTCATATTTACTTTTTTCCTCCCGTCTTCTTAAGACACCTACATCATAAATTTTTCTCCTTAACAAAAAAATCATATTTGTGTATGTATTATCTTAAGATTATGTAAATGTGTTTTTTCACTTTTTACATAATTACGGTTGTTTTATAGTATAAACAATAGTACAATTTGGTCGAATTTTCGGAGGTAAATGTTAAATTTATGTTATATGAAAAGGAAATACAACAAAAAAAATCAATAAAAGCCCTCAAATCATTCGTATGCGTCATTCTTGCGTCATGTTTAATGGCCTTTAATATTAAGACGTTTGTACGTGCTGGTGAATTAGTCCCTGGTGGTATTACCGGTATGACTCTATTAATACAGAGAATAATGTTAAAGTATGCTAACATTTCTGTACCTTATTCTGTGCTTAATATTTCATTAAATGCGATACCAGCTATCATTGGTTTTAAACTTATTTCAAAACGTTTTACTGGTTATAGTGTATTAATGATTGTTTTAAACTCATTCTTAGTTGATTTGATTCCTTCTTATAAGGTGACAACTGATCCATTATTAATTGCTTTATTTGGTGGTTTATTAAATGGTTTGGCTATTTCTATTGCTTTATATGGTAAAGCAAGTTCTGGAGGAACAGACTTTATTGCAGTCTATATTCATCGTAAGTGGAATATCTCTTCTTGGAATATCATTTTAGGTTTTAATATTATTCTATTATTAACTTCTGGAATGTTATTTGGATTTGAAGCATCTCTTTATTCTATTGTCTTCCAGTTCGTATCTACTCAGGCAATAGATACTTTCCACAAATCAGATCAGCAGATGACTTTATTCATCATATCTAATAAAGCAGATGAATTAGAAAGAGAATTATTAGTTAAGACACATCATGGTATGACTCGTTTTACTGGCGAAGGATCTCATACACATGAAGATCGTGTCATGCTTTATACAGTTGTCAGTGCTGCAGAAGTCAATGATGTTTATGAAATTATTAAAAGTATTGATAACCAGGCTTTTGTGAATATAGTCAAAACAAATGCTGTTAAAGGAAGGTTCTATCAGGAACCTATTGATTAACCTGGATTTATTCCAGGTTTTTTAAATGCAAAAATAAGTAGGTCACCCTACTTATTAATACATTGAGATATCAGATCGTGAACAACGTTTTCTTTGCCTACAACTAAATTTGTGATTAATTGGTTTTTAATTGGATGTCCACGATAATCACATAGTATACCGCCAGCTTCTTCTAATATCACCTTACCAGCAGCATAGTCCCATAATTTGACACGACGTTCTAAATAAGCCTCTACACGCCCACACGCTGTCCATGCAATATCTAATGCACAAGAACCACTACGACGTATATCAGAACAATGTTTCATAACTTCCTTAATCGTATAGAAGTTCTTGTCCAGCATTTCATCATCTTTATAATAAGGACTTGTCCCTACAGATACTAAGCTTAATGAGAGGTTCTCTTGATGGCTTACATGAATACGATGTTCATTCAGATACGCACCTTGTCCTTTAATACCATAAAACAGTTCACCCATATAAGGGTTATAAATCAACCCTATTGTTGGTTCACCATTTTCCAACAATGCTAACGAGATAACACTGCAATGGTAATCATGAATAAGATTTGTTGTACCATCTATTGGATCTAATACCCAGCATGGTTGACTGAAATCCACTTCATTGATCTGTTCTTCGCTCATGAACTGTACATCAGGATATTTATCCATTAAACATGTCTTAATCTGATCCTGTACAATGAGGTCTATTTCGGTTACATAATCATCTTTCCCTTTAGAATAGATTGAATCATCCCTTAACTGCCCCATAATATATTCACCAGCATGATAAAGCACTTCTTTTATATAATTGACATCATAATTCATATAATTTCCTCTCTGTGCACAAGTATAGCACCTTATACAATAAGTATGGTTATCATCGAGTGAAGAGTATATTAATAATTGGTTAAAAAAAGAATCCTCCATAAGGAGGATCATGCACTACATAAATATTCTTTTGGCTTGATATGGATGAAATATGAATGCAGTGGCTGTTTTTCAATCAATGCCCTAATGATTAAAAGGATCAGCGTTCCTAGGAAAATCAAAGTTATAATGAGTTAAAAGTATGAGGGTTTCATTAATTACTCACTTTATATCCATGTTCAATAAGGGATTTAATTATTAGCAATACTCTTACGAGCAGTGATCATTCTTATCCTCGCACCCGAATAAGAATGTACAGGAGATGCAGATATATCTGCACAAGATCATGAGGTCCCTACACCTCACGATATGTATAACTAGATTTTCCTATCTTAAGACCTTAATCTTAAGATGATAATATATTATCATCTTATCGGTATTTTATCAATGATAATAATAAAAAATGTCATGAGCTGGACATCTCATGACGATTTAGGAAGCAAAAATTTATTTTCTTTTTGCATCTTTATAATAATCTAACAAAATGATTAAACAAGTATTCTTAAGGATGTTGTATAGTTGTTACAAAAAAAGCGAATTTGTATGCATAAATCCACTCTTTTTGTCACTTTAATAGATATATTCTTCTTTCTTCTGTTTTCTCTCATATATATAAATAAATGGCGCATACACAAGTAATGAGATACATATACATATGAGATGTGATATTGCCCCATAGATACTTCCTCCAGTAACTAAGAAGCCAAATAAAATAGGTGGCATAACCCAAGGTACCTCCATGATCACATGTGGACAGAATCCTATTTGAATAAGGAAATATCCCACTGTAAGAGAGATAAGTGGTGCAAGAATAAATGGAATATCTAATAGAGGATTAAGCACAATAGGCATACCAAAGATCACTGTTTCATTGATATTCACTAAACTTGGGAATAAAGAAATATTTGCTATTAAACGATTATCATGTCTTTGAGAAAAAACAAGAATATATATCACAACCCCTAATGTACATCCTGAGCCACCAACTTCTCCAAACATCTGAAACATCGTTGAATTGAATACATATGGTATATCTTTTCCTCTTAACCCCGCATTAAATGCTGCCATATTAATATAGAGTAATGGTCTATACAAAGATTCAACGATAGGCAACATAAGATTCTTCCCATGGAATCCAACAGTCCAAAACAATAAGATAATAAAATACAAAACAAGAACCGCAATTAAATTATCCCCTGCCATCAGCTGTAACGGAAGCTGTATAAGACTATATATATTTGTATTAAGTGTATGACCTGTGCTTAGAATACAAAGATAAGAGACAGAACTCATAATTAAGCATGTCAAGAACGTAGGAACAATATTCATGAATGATAATACCTGATTGGTAGAAACCTGACTAGGAAGCTTAATTAAGAGACAATCGCAGTTTCTTAATAAATGATAGAGTTCTGTCGCAAATATAGCGACAAACATTGCGGTAAAGAGTCCTGATAAAGATGTATAAATTGAGCCTATTCCCTGCGTAGTAAAATCTTTCAAAGTGATTCCTATAGAAGGTGGTATATGCACAAAGGTGGATAGTTTTGTATGTATAATAGCACCACCACCTGTATGTAATAGCACATTAATATGAAGACCATCAATAATATGTGGTGTGACAATCAACCAGCATATAAAACTAACAATCACAGGATAAATATCATAATCCCCATTCGCCTGAGCAATTTCACTAGATAATAATAATAGAATTATGATAGAGATACATGAAATAGCTGCATAATTCAATGCTTCAAAGATTGGATTAAAGATTTTTAAATCCATAATAAGTGGAAAAACAGTACCTAATCCCCCATGATCATTGACTAGTACATTTATCCAAAATATTCCAACAGCACCTGTAAGGGATATTGGCATATAATTCTGGAAGGTATTTTTAATTGCATTTAAATATTTATTCTGAGTACATTTCATAGCCACCCAGGATAAAGCATCTACTAATTTATTCATCCCATCACCCCTTCGCACTCCCATCTTACATTTTTCAATAGAAAAAGTCCATCACTAAGATGGACTATTCAAAAAGAAGGATTTAGAAAACAATCTTCGCAATAATTCTAGCTTTAATAACACCTTCATGATTTTCAATCACTTTGGTGATATCTTCTGATAAATCATTTGTATCAATGACAGTATATGCATATTCACCACGTGCTTTATTGACCATGTTTTCAATGTTCATGCTCTTTTTCGCAAATGCGTTCGCAAATACAGCTAACATGTTAGGAATATTCTTATGAATAATACATACACGATATGTTGTAGTACGTGGTTCTACAACTGTAGGCAAGTTAACAGAGTTCTGAATATTACCATTTTCTAAGTAATCAATCATTTCTTTTACAGCCATAGTTGCACAGTTATCTTCTGATTCTGGAGTAGAAGCACCTAAGTGTGGCAATACAACTGTATTTTCAGTTTCTACAAGTTCTTTAGAACCAAAGTCTGTAATATAACGTGCCACTTTTCCTGACTTTAATGCTTTAATGATATCTTCAGTATTTACTAATGTATCACGTGCAAAGTTCAAGATACGTACACCGTCTTTCATCATTGCAAGTGACTTCTTGTTGATCATATTCTTTGTATCAGGAGTTGCTGGTACATGGATAGTAATATAGTCACATTCCTTGAATAATTCTTCTACAGTAGCTGCTTTATGAACCCATTTAGATAGTTTCCATGCTGCATTGACACTGATATATGGATCATAACCATATACTTCCATACCTAATTTAACAGCTGCATTGGCTACATTCACACCAATTGCCCCTAAACCAATAACACCAAGCTTCTTACCATCAATTTCAGGACCAACAAACTGGCTCTTACCTTTTTCTACAGCTTTTCCAAAATCATCAGCTGGTAATGTCTTTACCCATTCAATACCAGGAATCACCTGTCTTGAACTTAAGATTAAAGCACATAATACTAATTCTTTAACCGCATTCGCATTAGCCCCTGGTGTATTAAATACACAGATCCCTTTTTCAGTACATGTATCTACAGGAATATTGTTGACACCTGCACCTGCTCTTGCAATAGCCTTTAATTCAGCTGGAAAATCATAGTCATGTAATTTAGCTGATCTAACTAAGATCCCATCTTCATGTTCTAAATTATCACCGACTTCATAATTATCGTCAAAGATTTCTAAGCCCTGTTCAGAAATCTTATTTAAAGTTTTAATCTTATACATACTATTTATGTTTCTCCTCGAATTCTTTCATGAAATTAACTAAATATTCTACACCTTCATAAGGCATTGCATTGTAGATAGATGCTCTAATACCACCTACACTACGATGTCCTTTTAAGTTTGTCATACCTGCTGCAATAGATTCCTTTACAAATTCAGCATCTAATTCCTTAGATGATGTTGTGAAAGTCACATTCATATTAGAACGTGCATCTTTCTTTGCATGTGGTTTATAGAAATCAGACTGATCTAAGTAGTCATAAAGAAGTTTAGCTTTCTTTTCATTCTTTTCCTTCATCACTTCTAGTCCACCCTGTTCATCAATCCATTTCACTACAAGACCTAACATATAAATAGCCCAGCATGGTGGTGTGTTATACATAGAATCCTTTTCTAACATAGTATCTAATTCAGAAAGAACTGGAATATTAGCTGGATGTGGTTTTACTAGATCTTCTCTAATAATCACAACACCGAGTCCGGCAATCCCCATATTCTTTTGTGCACCGGCATAAATAACACCATATTTAGAAACATCTACAGGTCTTGATAAGATATCAGAAGACATATCTACTACAAGTGGTGCACCCTTTGTATCTGGTACATAGTTCCACTCTGTACCATAGATAGTGTTGTTGTTACAAAGATGTACATAATCAACACCTTCACGAATATCTAACTGATCCTGTGTAGGAATTTCTGTAAAATCGTTGTCCTTACCGTTATAGGCAATATGAACATCCCCAAACTTGGCCGCTTCTTTTGCAGCTTTGCCAGAGAAGCTTCCTGTAACGATATAATCTGATTTACCATTCACCATAAGATTTAAGGCAATGTTTGTGAATTCCTGTGTTGCCCCTCCTTGTAATAATAGAATCTTATAGTTATCTGGAATATTTAAAACTTTCTTTAAAGTTGCTTTTGTATCATCAAAAATCTTTTGGTATGTTGAGGAACGATGACTCATCTCCATTACGCTCATTCCTGAGCCTTTATAATTCAGCATCTGATCTGCTGCTTCCTTTAATACCTCTACAGGTAACTGAGATGGTCCTGCAGAAAAATTATAAACTCTCTTATCTGTCATTTTCGACGTCCTCCTTTTTAATTTATATGCATTATATTAGTTTAATACAAATTTGTCCACTGATATTATTAAAAAATACAAATAATTTAAAAATTATTTCAGATTGTATACAATATAGGCGCATTTTGATAGAGATAGACTCATTTTGATAAATCATTATAATTAGAATTAAGAAAGAGGTGGCGTATGAAGAAATTTAAGAATGCGACAATGAATGATATTTTTGCAGGTATTATTGTTGCTTTTATATCTATTCCTATATCCATGGGTTATGCTCAGGTAGCAGGTCTGCCAATGGTCTATGGTTTATATGGTTCTTTGGTTCCTATTCTCGTATTTAGTTTTTTTACTACGAGTCATGATTTTGTATTTGGTGTAGATGCAGCCCCTGCAGCTCTTACTGGAAGTGCTCTTGCATCTCTTGGTATTACTGCAGGAACTAAAGAAGCAATGCAGGTGGTCCCTGTTATTGCACTCATGGTGGCTTTATGGTTGATCTTCTTTTCAATTATTAAAGCAGGACGTGCTGTTAAGTATATTTCTACACCTGTCATGGGTGGATTCGTAACAGGTATCTGTTTATCTATTATTATGATGCTTGTTCCTAAACTCTTTGGTGGGACAACAGGAACAGGTGAAATATTCGAATTAGTCAATCATATTATTAAAGAGTTACCACTCTTTAATGGTTTATCTTTTGTATTAGGTATTAGTACCCTTGTCATTATTCTTGTCGTAAAGAGAATAAATAAGAAGATTCCTATGCCTATTCTTATGATGTTTATAGGGGCTTTATTGACTGCCGTATTCCCTTTAGAAAAATATGGAGTAAAACTGTTACCTCATGTTGATTCAGGTTTACCAAAACTTGTGATCCCTTCTATTGCCCATGTAGATATTTCTGCTTTATTCTTTACTACATTATCTATTGCGATAGTTGTACTCGCACAGACTTTATTATCTGCACAGGGTAATGCAATGAAAGATGGCTATAAATTAGATGGAAATAAAGAAATATTTGCCTATGGTATGGCTGAACTGGCTACTTCACTTGTAGGATGCTGTCCAACGAATGGTTCTGTTTCTAGAACTGGTCTCGCAAGACAGTATGGATGTAAGACTCAGGCGATGAGCTTATCAGCTGCTGCAACTATGGCACTTCTTCTATTATTTGGTACAGGGTTCATTGAATATCTTCCTGTTCCTATTTTAACTGCGATTGTGATTACTGCCTTACTTGGTGCCTGTCACTTTGCGTTAGGTAAACGTTTATTTAAAGAAAGTAGAAATGAGTTCTATATCTTTATGGCAGCATGTTGTGGAGTACTTATCTTTGGAACTATTTATGGTGTTGTAATTGGTATTGTCTTATCATTCCTCGCTGTAGTTATTAAGGCAGTCACTCCACCAGCCCATTTCTTAGGTATAATTCCAGGGCAGACAGGTTTCTTTAATCTAGAAAAGAATGTGAATGCAAGACCAATTAGACATACTATTATTTATCGTTTCCCAGGAAATCTATTTTTTGCGAATATTGATAAGTTCCAGGAAGATATAGAAAAAGCGATTAAAGAAGATACTGAGCAGGTTATTGTAGATGCATCTGGTATTAGTAATATTGATTTTACTGCAATTGATCGTTTGGTTATCTTCTATAATGATCTACAGAAAAGAAATATAGATTTCTATCTAACACGTCATATGGATCATCTTAATCAGGCATTAAGAGAAAATGGTGGTATAGAAATAATTACAAGTGGTCATGTAAGACGTACAATGCAGCAGGCTTTATTAGATTGTGGGCTTGTACCTCCTTATCCATTAGAAGATTTAGAAACATCTCATATCTCATTTATACAACCTGAATTAGAATGGGCCTTTGGAAATGAAGCTGAAAAGTATAAACAGAAGATGACTCAAGAAATGTTGGATAAGATTCATTCTAAAACAGACTTATCTCCTGATCTATTAAAGGATATTGAAAATCATACAAACTTTGGTGAACTAGGTTTGATTGAAGCGGATGAATTCTTATCAAGACTAGAAATGCATATTCCAGAAATCATGGAAAAGATTCATGAAAATGAGCAGTATGTAGAAGAACGACTCGAACAATATCGTGATCGTATTGAAGAAAAGTTACAGGAAATGAATCCTGAAACATTACGTGTATTAAAACAGTACCGTAGCAAATATGAAAAGAAGCTGCAGGAATTAAATCCTCATGCTTTTAATCATTATAAAGAGCTCCATCAGAAACATTTAGAAAGACTGGAGAAAAATAAAAAGTGAAGATGAATCCATCTTCACTTTTCACATTAAGGAGTAATACAATTATCAAATATTATCCGAGGATTTTCAGAGCAGCATCTAAAACCTTTTCACCATTCATCATACCATAGTCACGCATATTGATAACTTCAATAGGTGTAGATGTTAATTCTCTTAATCTCTTTTCCATATGACGAACTTGTGGACCTAACATAATGACATCCCAGTCATTGAGTTCTTTTTCTGCATCTGTTACTGGGAGAGTCTTTACTTCCATTTCAATACCTTTATCCTGTGCTGCTTTTTCCATCTTGAGTACAAGCATACTTGTTGACATACCAGCATTACATACCAATAAGATCTTCTTCATAAGTTTCTCTCCTTCCTCTATATTTATTATATATTCATTAAATTCCAGTGAATCATTCAATATAAAATTAGAAACAAACTTATCAATATTTGTATATCATTCAAGTACTATTATGATAAAAATATATCAAAAAAGTGAAGATAATCTTCACTTCATTGTTTTTTCCCAGACATCCGCTATATTACGACCTACATCTTCTGGATGATGCGCATCACTTGCAGTAATCATCTGGACATGATGTTTTTTAAAGGTCTGTAATAACTGATCTGACAATCCAATATCAGGTGTATGATAACGATAGTAACATCCTACATTGTTTTCTGCTTTCATATGATGTTCATTTAATAATTCAGCAAGTTCATCATATGTAGGCTGTAAGTCATAAGTAGGATAATGGCCAAACATCTTAATCGTATCTGGATGTGCAAGCTGTGTAAATAAATCAGATTTTACAAGTGAGAAAACACATTCATAGTATCTCTTATAGATTTTATCCACAGGATACTTGTTCCATAAGATTTCTTCTGACCATTTCATATCATAGAGTTTACCGTCGATAGAATGAATGGCTCCTACTAAGAAATCAAAATGATAAGGTTTTAATATTTCTCGAATTGTTTCTTCATATTCAGGTACATAACATACCTCTAAACCAAAAGACACCTTAATAGGTAAATCCATTGCCTTGATTTCTTTAATCAAAGCACAATATTCATCTAAAGTACTATGAAACTTCATTTCTTTATTGTTTAACCATTCTTCTTGATAAGGAGATGCTTTTCTTACGCCTTCATAAACAGGTCTAAATTCCTTAAAACGATGTGTGTGATCAAGAATCTGTATTTCATCCATACCATTCTTTACTGCACTTTCCACAAACTGTAGTATATATTCTTTTGAGAGATCCCCATATTCTAGATGCATATGTCCATCTATCATAAATATCACCTTCCTTTTTTGGGATTATAACACATACATATACATAGTTATAGAAATATAATAAATATTTTACATAATTCTAAGAAAGTGATTCATATGTCTAACCAGGAAATAAGTGAAGCAGGTTTTAATGTAATACATTAGGATTATCTGATTTATAAGAATCATGTCCCTATTGTACTGATTTCTTCTACTGAATATGATCTTGAAATTGAGATTACGTTAAAATAAAATCACTATAAGAAAATATCTTCCTATAGCACAAGATTAAGTCTATTATTTGTATTAGATACTCTTTATACAGCTTATTTAAGAGACATTATGAAGAGAATATTGAAAAGAAGACAGTGTACTATAATAAAAATGACGGAGGAATAAATATGGATATACGTGCTATTGTATGTGATGTAGATGGAACATTACTGACTAGTAAACAGGTCGTAGATGAAAGAACTGTTGCAGCTATCAAGAAAGCAAGAAGTAAAGGTATATTATTTGGAATATGTACAGGTAGAGATGCAGATAGTGTAAGAAATCATATGAAATCATGGGGTATTGAAGGATGTATTGATTTTGTAGTGGGTTCTGGAGGTTCTGAGATTGATGATTATATTCTTGATATATATCAGGAGAATCATACTTTGAGTCCTGAATTGATTAAAGAAATCATGAATCATTACAAAGATATGGATTGTAACTTTACAATCTGTCATGAAGGTATTCTATATGCACCTAAGGATGATGACTATATTAGAAATATGGCTGAGGGTGATGGAATTGAATATAGAGTTGTAGATTTTGATACATTCTTAACACGTCCTTATCGTAAATTGATGATTATATGTAATCCAAGCTATATGCCTCAGATAGTAGAACGTTCTAAATCATTTAAGAATAAAGAATATAAAGCGTCTGCCTTAGTGACTACCAGTTTCTTATATGAATATATGAATCCTCATGTGTCTAAGTCTAATGGTTTGAAAGAGGCTTTAGCCCTTCATGATATTTCTATATCTCAATGTATGGCTTTTGGTGATGAAGATAATGATATAGATATGTTGGAAGAAGCAGGTGTTGGTGTAGTAATGGAAAATGGGTCTATTCATGCGAACGCTGTCGCTAACTATGTCACAGAGGATAAAGATTCTAATGGAATAGGCTTATTTATTGAAAAGTTTATATAAGCTTTTTTATCATTTTATGAGCGTTTTTTAAGAAAAATGATATAATGTGAGATGGTTAAGAAAGGAGTCAATAAAATGGCAAAAGTTGATATTATTTCTGGATTCTTAGGTGCTGGTAAAACAACACTTATTAAAAAATTATTAAATGAATCTTTAAAAGATGAAAAGTTAGTACTCATTGAAAATGAGTTTGGTGAAATTGGAATTGATGGTGGTTTTATGCGTGATGCAGGTATTACTGTCAATGAATTAAGTCAGGGTTGTATTTGTTGCAGTCTTGCAGGGGACTTCGAAACAGCTTTAAAGGAAGTTGTAGATACATATCATCCTGATCGTATTATTATTGAACCAACAGGTGTTGGTAAGTTATCTGATATTATTGCGGCTGTACAGAAGGTACATGGTGCTGATTTAACACTTGATCGTTTCTTTACTGTAGTAGATGCAAAGAAATGTAAGATGTATCATAAGAACTTTGGTGAGTTCTTTAATAACCAAATTGGAGCAGCAAGCTGTGTAATCTTAAGCCGTTCACAGGATGTATCTGAAGAAAAGATTGCGGAATGTTTAGATATTATTAGAGAATTAAATCCTCATGCACCAGTCGTTACTACTCCATGGGATCAGATTACAGGTGATATGATTCTTGAAGCAAGTAATCATAAGGATGCTTTAGAAAAGGCATTGATTGCGGCTGAAAAGGAACATCAGGAAAGTGTTCATGGACATCATCATGAACATCATCATCACCATGAATGTGAATGTGGTCACCATCATGATCATGACCACGAATGCGAATGTGAACATCACCATGAACATGATCATGAATGTGAATGTGGTCATCATCACGATCATGAACATCATCACCATGATGGAGACAGCACATTATACTATGATGAAGAAGATATGCATGATGCAGATGAAGTATTCAATAGTATTGGTATTGAAACAGCACATCCATTTACTAAAGAAGAACTTGATGATAAGTTAAAGACTTTAGGTACTGATGAATCTTTAGGTCATATTCTTCGTTCTAAGGGTATTGTAAAGGGTACTGATGGTAAGTGGTTTGAGTTTGACTTTGTAAGTGGTGATTATGAAATCCGTGAATGTACACCAGATGTTGGTGGAAGAATGTGTGTAATTGGTGAAAAGCTTGATGCACATAAAATCTATGATTTAATGAAAGGTTAATGTATGGATAATTTAGAAACAAGAATTTATCTATTTACTGGCTTTTTAGAAAGTGGTAAAACAACATTTATCAACGATACAATTATTAATACTGACTTCTGTGATTATGAGACATCTGTGCTTATTGTGACAGAAGAAGGTGAAGTAGAATATAATGAAGCAGCTATTAAGGATCATAACTGTGAAATTGTTTATGTAGAGAATGAAGAAGACTTCACTGCCGACTTCTTTAAGGATTTAAAGGAGAAATATCATCCTACACAGGTTCTTGTAGAATTTAATGGTATGTGGAATGTAGATCAGTTTGTAGAATCAAAATTCCCTGAAAACTGGGATGTTGTACAGATTCTAACTACTATCAATGCCTCTACTTTCCAGCTTTATGTGAATAACATGCGTGCACTCTTATTCCAGCATTGTGCTAAGAGTGACTTAGTCATCTTTAACCGTATTGAAGATGGTATGAAGAAGTCTACTTTAAGAAACAACATCAAGGCAATGAATCCTGTATGTCAGATCATCTATGAAAATAAAGATGGTTCTGTAAATACTATGCAGGATGATGAATTACCATATGATTATACACAGGACCATTTAGAAGTGGCTGATCATGATTTTGGTATCTTCTGTTATGATGCGATGGAACATCCAGAACGTTATGATCAAAAGACAATTAAAATTAAAGGTAAATTCATAGGTCGTGATAAAGTGATTCCTAATGGTTTTATTCTTGGTCGTTATGCAATGGTATGCTGTGAACAGGATACTTCATTAATTGGTATGCTTTGTGTAAGTGAATATGCGTCTAAATTCATACCTAATGAATGGCTTCTATTAGAAGGTCATACACATATTGAATATGATCCATCTATGAATGCGAATATCTGTGTTCTTGATGTAGATCATGTTGAAGGGGCTAAACCTTTAGATAACGAATATGTTACATTTGATTAATCCAGGATTTTCCTGGATTTTTTCGTATTATAAAACTAGTTATTATGTATAGTAAATAGTACTACTTCACACATTCCATGTATTTAACTAAAGTCATTAATTCTATTCCCAAAAGACCATAAAAATCATTTAAATGTGTCAAAAAGATCAATCATGTAAGCCTCTAAATTATAGAGCATCCTAACATAATTTATTATGCACTATTGTTTTAGGAATGTATTTTTAGAACTATGTAATAATTCTTTAAGAGCAGTTCATAAACCATGTTATTTTCAAATGCTTTTTAGCGGTAATAGAAAAGGTGTCTGCCATTTTATAGCAAACACCCTTTCTTAATGACACGAAGGTATTAGTTTTCTTTATCTTAATACCATTGCCTATTTCACTTAAGGAAGCATATCATGAGTATCATTATGATATTTTTGCTGCGTAATATAATCACCTAAAGCAACATTTTACTTAAAAAGAGCGATTTCATTTAATACATAAGTATAGTTTTAGAATTACTCATGTTTAGTTAAGATTAAAAAACCAAATATAATAATAAGTGCAATAATAACAATGCAACAAGCAAGAATATAATCAAGGACAATAATATGATTAAGTTCTGGTTGAGCCAAATAAGTAATACCAAGCAATGAATTAATAATAAAAATCATTAGATAGGCTAAAAGAATTGAGACAATAATTATATTAAATTATATATGTCTTTTTGACTATCTTTTTATATCTTCTTAAATGTCCGCAAAGCCTTATTTTATCGGCTCTACGGGCATTTTGCTTTTGTGGTAAACCTCACATATCTAGGTCTATCTTCTTATATTTTCGCTATCAAGCGTGGTTAAAATCGTGGTAAATACTTCTTATGCGATTAGACGCTGAACCTCTGATTTTGCGGTATCTATGGACGCATGAGC
>OBJP01000097.1_pt1 | contig 83023 bp, 84 predicted proteins | sample 1519821 | NCBI WGS metagenome assembly OBJP01 (sample SAMN04209218, study PRJEB22552) | human gut metagenome | biome: gut; material: feces | host: Homo sapiens | place: USA: Oklahoma | reverse complement strand
GGGTGTCCATTTGGACACCTTCTTCTCTTTACTTCTTGGGTGTCCATTTGGACACCTTAATTCTCTCTGCGGTTCTTCCAGTCCTTTTTCTGTTTTAGATGATCCATCCTCACCTTTCGATATTCTTTTGATTTTTTTATAACTGGAGACTCCCTCAACTGTACGGGTTGACAAACTTCAAGATTATAATGAATCAGAAATGTATTTGCCACATCAAGTAAAACATCCTGATTTTTTTCAATGCTCCTGAATATTGCTCTCAGCTCATTTTCACTTTTTTTATGATCAGCAATAATAAAACGAAGAGCATCTGCAAAATTTCCAATCTTCCTCTCAGCCATAACCTTTTCAATATACTCCACATCATTTTCTTCCAACCGGACTGTTTTATGAATCATAACCTGACTGCCACATCCTTTCTCCTATTTCTAAAATCTCACTTTTCATTTCCTCCATAGTCTCTGTGTTTCTTTCCACTACATCCACCATAAGATTTACCAGGCCTGCATATTTCTCCTCTATCTCCTGCTTCTCTTCCAGAATGGTGAAGTTACGCAGCAAGCTAATTAGATACTTGTTCCTGCTCATTTTATGCTGTCTTGCTTTTTGATCAAGTTTGTGAATAATCTCATCATCTAAATTTCTAATCTTGACTTCTCCCATAAGTGTTACCCTTCTATAATAATTATTTTATATTATATTATCATTTGAATATGATATTTGCAATACTTCTTTGTGTTCTAAAAGGCTTCTTATAAGCTATATCTGTCCCCATGAAAACCGCTGGTTTTACCAGCGCCCCAAAATATTTTGGGGTCAGTTTTCTCTTATGCTCTTATACAACCGCCCAACACCACTTTTCCGGGAATCCAATCATTTTCAACATACAAATTTTCATTTTTTCTGATTTTGTTTTGTACGTGAAAAACAGCATATAGAAAAATTTTCTATACGCTGCTTTTGAAATTCTTTATTCTAAGTTTTGCTTTATATTAAGTAACCAAATATATTCCTCTTTTTTATTCAACAAACTCTAACTCCATTCCCTCACTTGCAATATCCGGAAGAAATGTCCCCAACGAATCCAGCGGAATAAATAAGTTTTTTCCACTAAAACTTTGAAAATGTGCTACTACCTCATCTTTTGCAATAAAAACATATTCCTCATCATCCATATGGTTCAGATAAATTCGCCCAACTCTATAATAGCTATTCGCTGTTTTCTGTGTCAATTTTCCAATTTCATCCAGTTTCACTGTAAGTTGTCCTTTTTCATTTCTAAATTTCTTTTTCATTCTGCTACCTCGCTCACAAATATTATTTTGTATTTCTATAATATGATTATATTATTTTATTCACATTTCTTCAACAAAACTAAAAGAATCACAGATATTCTTTTTATTTTTTATTGAAATCACTTTTTATCACTCAGAACACTTTTCAATAAAAAAGAAAAATTTCCATGTAGTTTACAGCTTTTAATTTAAAAATCATACCGAAAATAGAGGTATATTGGGTGTCCATTTGGACACCTTCTTCTCTTTACTTCCTAGGTGTCCATTTGGACACCTTCTTCTCTTTACTTCCTAGGTGTCCATTTGGACACCTTCTTCTCTTTACTTCCTAGGTGTCCATTTGGACACCTTCTTCTCTTTACTTCCTAGGTGTCCATTTGGACACCTTCTTCTCTTTACTTCCTAGGTGTCCATTTGGACACCTTCTTCTCTTTACTTCCTAGGTGTCCATTTGGACACCTTCTTCTCTTTACTTCCTGGGTGTCCATTTGGACACCTTCTCCTCTTTACTTCCTGGGTGTCCATTTGGACACCTTCTCCCTTTACTTCCTGGGTGTCCATTTGGACACCTTCTCCCTTTACTTCCTGGGCGTCCATTTGGACACCCTACTTTTTCCCGCTTTCTATCACTATAAAAGAAGTGACAAAGATACAAAACCTTTGCCACTTCTTTTCCATTCTTTACTATTGTTAATCCCAATTTATTGAATCATGAGAAACTGTACCATGTTTTTCTATACTCTCATTTGCTCTTTTAATTGCCTCTATTTCGTCTGGCAATACCTTTTCTTCTGGAACAAAACGTACCAAAATCCGAAAAATTGTTTCTGTATCACTTTCATCGATTAAGTCAATTAATCCTTTTAATAGTTCTCTGCTCATACTCATTACCTCCCTATATCCTTTTATATGCTTCTCCTCTTGGCAATACATCTTTAATAATTAAGGTATCATTTCTTACTGAGAAAATAACTCGCAAATCTCCAACTCTTAACCGATACTCTTCTTTGACTCCTTGTAATTTTTTCACATCTCCCGCCGGAAGTCTTTCGATCGCATTCTTCAGCCTTTGCTTAACTGCTCGATCCATTCTGCCGATATGTTTTGCAGCTTCCTTTTCATATTCGATTTTCAAGTGACTGCCTCCTTTTTCATTTTATCATCTTTTCCTTACAAAGTCTATTTTTATCGCTAAAATAAAGTTTATCCACTCTATCATATGTAGGGTGTCCATTTGGACACCCTACATATGATGTCTTTTCCCTAATACATAATTTTCTTTCTTTCTCTGTCATACAAATATGCATGATTTTCCAACACTTCTTCTCTTTTCAGTGCTGTGGAATTAATTTGCTTAATCATACAGTCTAACGATTCTTTATCTGCACTGCTTTCTCTCACAATAATACATTCGTGTACACTACATGGTATAATGTAGAAATTCCCATTTAGCCTTTCTGCTATTTTTTCTAAAACACCGTCATATAAGATTGTTCCAGCCCCATTTATTTCTGATACATTCCTCAAAACATACATTTCATCTGATTCTGTTTCCTGCCCAATGCTACTTTTAATAATTGTTCTCATATCAATAAATTCTGAAGGAAGTATCCGTGGTGTATTTTCTTTTGCAATATCATATACTTCCTCCTCACTAATTTTTAACATATCCAATAAAGATGAAGTAATATTTATACTTCCTGCTACTTCTTCATCCTCTAATAAGATATAGAATACAAGCGCTAAATCAAGTACATCTTTATAGACTATTTGTTTTAAAAATTCTTCATTGCCCTTTTTCTTAACCAATTTAAAAACTATTTTATCTTTCATATGTTCCCAGTTGCCATTCAGTAACTTTCTTTCTAGTCTAAACACTGTTTCTTCAAAACTGTTCTGTACAATATTTTTCATCTCCTCTACCTGTTTTTCAACTTCTTCTATATTCTTGATATTTTCATCGAAGTACACAATTGGCGCTACTGGAATATCGCCTTGCTGAAAAACAATTCCTCTTTTCCTCGCTCCATTATTTTGGATTTTCTCTTTGATGCTTACTCGAATTCCCGCCTTTTCCATCTCTCTCTGAATTTTCTCAAGTACCTTTTGTTCTGCTTCTCTTTGTTTCATTTTTGTTTCTCCTTTGCTTTGCTTTTTTTTATTACAATTATATTATAATATATCTTTCATACTATGTCCGCTTTTTACAGTAAATCAACATCAAGCTTTTTCTTTTTTATGGATTTAACTATTGTACTCAAAACAATTTCACTGTATAATTAACATTAGCTTTTCTTTGTTTATATAGTAAATAAGGCAGAACAATCATCCTATAAAATATGATTTGTTCTGCCTTATTGATTTTCTTTTTTATTCTATTGTACTAATTTCAAATTTAATCTTACTCTAACAATCGTCTATAGTTTCTTTTCGCATATAATACACGAGCCACCGTAACTAACTTCTTTTCTTCATCTACCCAGTACAATATCAAATAATTCTGTACCAGTATCTTACGGTACTCATGTTTTAATGGCCGGATCGGCTGGTAACTTGGATTTGCATACGGAAATGCCGTCACTTTTTCTGTAGCCTCAACTAACTTCACAGCAAGATTATTCGCTGCATCCGGATTCTTCAGTTCCTGGCTGATATACCGAATAATATCAATCAGATCCTGCCTGGCAACAGGTAAATATTCTAACTTATACAACCTCTTCCCCTCCGGCAGCTAATTTCATTGCTTTCAGTACATCTTTGGAAGAGTACCGCTGATCGGTCAGTTCTGCTTCCCTCTCTGCTTCCTGCAGCTTAAAATATACCTCACTGTCAAACTGCAGATTTTCAAATGCCTCCATGCTTAGTACAACCATATCCCCATATCCGTTTTTTGTTAAAAAAACCGGCTGGGCTGTTTCATGAACAGTTCTTGAAATATCTGCAAAATTATTTCTCAGATCTGAAACTGGTCTAATTATATTCATAGAATTTCATCCTCCTGTCTTTTTCTTTTATTTTATCATAATTACGCTAAATTATCAATTGTTACTTAATGGCATAATCTAAAAATTGTTCAGATATTCCATAATCTCTTCATACTGCTCTGCCATTACTTTTTCTCCCTCATATAGTGAATCATCTATATGACCATTTTTCAGACCATATATTTCAATTCCCGAAACTGCCTGAAACTCTGCTATACTTCCATTATTCTTTAAATACACCAAATATAAGCGGAGGCTTCCGTCTAAATTTTTGAGAACAATATATTGATAGTGGTATTGATGTGTGCTTGTAATCAAATCCGGACTATTCTCTGAAAAATATTCTTTCATATCTGTTGCCAACTGGATACATATATCTCCTTTTTCTACCGTTAATCTATTTACGCTTCGGTCTGAACGAATCAGATACACTTCATCCAGATTATTTTCATCAGCAATATGAATCTGAATTTCTTGTATCCCAATCTTCAGATTTGTATTGTCAGCAGTTTTTCGAAAAACTGGTACCCACCCCATTTCCAGTTCTGGTACTCTTTTATATTCGTATTCTTTTTGTTCGTAAAATACAGAATAACTTAACCCTATAATTGAAATTGTCAATGCCATTACCGACACGACTACCGAAATAATTGATATAATTGGTAACATCTTTTCCTCTCTTGCAATTTTGATTTGTCATATACCTCCTTTTTGCTTTCAGTATATGACATTTCCTCTTCACAGAAATATTCCGAATTTCGGAACAATTTATTCGCATGGAGTTATATTCCCCGCAATGTGTTTTCCAGGTTACTTCAGGCTACTCCAAGATCCTCCACTTTTCTTTTTTCTTCTTGTTTTCTCTGTACCTCATTCAGCATTAGGATTCGTTCATAAAGTTTCCTGATTCCCTGCAAATATTTCCATAAAATCACAATGAAAAATACAGTGAAAACTATAGTTATCATCGCCAGTAGATAGATCATCATTCGGATCCACTCTCCTTTATTTCCGTAAAAACTTATAAAATAATACGATGCCTTTCCCATCAGAATCAGAAGTTCTTTCCACACACCCATCCAGATAGAAATAAGGAAAGAGATTGCAAATATCCCAAACATATTTTTCTTGTGTTCATATGGTGTTTTTGTCTGAATATATTCACAGGATAATGCCGATGTGCTTAACTGTTCCAACGTTTTTCTCTCCTTCAGGTACTTCTCAAATTTTCTCTTCTTACGTTCCTGAAATAAAAAAAACATGATAGTTACCTTAGAGTATTTTTTCATTTTCAATCTTCTCCTATCTCAAGAGTCTGTTCTATAATATTTAACAAGTGCTTCTAATTGCACCAGAAGCTCCCGTTGCTTTGCTTCCGGCAAAGAATGGAAAGAAAACAGCATACTGGCTTCTAAACATGAAAGTCTGGCAGAATTACAGACCGGTCGGATTTCTAACACCTCGTCTGCTGACAGATTGTATAACTTTGCCAGAATTGCAAAGGTATCCAGATCTGGTTTTGCAACATTATTTTCATATCCGGATAAAGATTTTCGGTGAATCCCAGTCAGTTCCATTACTCGTTTCTGAGTGTACTTTTTATTTTCTCTTGCTTTTCTAAGAGTCAGTCCGATATCTTTCATGTCATTTCCTTTCCCATCCTCTTTCTCCAAACAGGCTTCCAGGTTACAAATTCATTACGCTCTGCCTTACACCTAATCTAGAAAATCCTTGATTTCTTCATACACCATACTTTCTTTTTCATTAATTCCTTTGACAGCGCTTCAGTCAGCTTTTTGTTATCCTCTAAAAGTCTTTTTGTTTAGCCCACCATTCTTTTGACAACAACTCTATCTTTTCGTAAACTTCCTTCCATTACAACATTTCCAATTTCCCCTTTCAGGAGAAGCAGCTGCTTCTCCTGCATTCAGTTTCAGAGGTAATACCTATTGTGATATATTGTAAATTCCTTACGAAATCATAAGGCTTTTTTCATGTCAAACATCTGTGACGGTTGCCACCTGCGTCTGATCTGTTGCTGCAAACTGCAAATATCGTCTGGTATCTGCCTTGCTGCGTAATTCTATCCAGGAAACTTCCAATTCTTCTCCGGTATTTCTTTTTACGAGACATGTTGCAGTCCTGGGAATCATTTTTGTAATGCAAAGAACTTCATTTTTCTTCACTCCATGCTCCTCCGGTAAAAGTAACTGAACCTGATCTCCAATCCTGTATTTTCCTTTCTTACTGTTTCTCTCTTCTCGTCTGCATTTCTCACAAAGCCTTTTTTTCAAGTTCTCCTCTTCCTCATAACCGCCACATTCTTGGCATTTCTCCATTTCTCCTAAACAGTCTGGGCAATACGAAAGGAGTTTCTCTGGATTTCCCACATATTTTAGTAATGCAGGTTTTCCACACTTCTGACACCTTCCCTTCTTCCTTCCATACATCACTTTTAACTCCGTTTCATTCAAATCTGTCAGATCCGTCCATCCTTGTTCCAGAAATTCCTTTCTTCGCTCTCTTGTGCACTCCTCTACCAGTTGTTCATATCTGTTCTTCTCTTTATCATACCGCTCAAAGTATCTTTTCATCTTTCCATTCCCCTCTTTCTTCCACCGGAAAATATTTCCCTAGGACAATCCAGAAACCGGTCGCATGTACAGCTTTTTTTAATTCCTCTCGCCCCCACTCTTTTTCAAGTTCTTTCATTTCCTTTTCATAAGGTACCTCCAGAAGCGCCAGCGTTGCCACACTCCTAATCTTCTCCAAAATCTCCATTGTCATTTCCATCTTTATTTCTTTCCCGCCTTCCCTTTCTCCCCGTCTTGCCGCTAGGTCAGCTTTTTGTTCTTTCTTTTGCCTATGAACACTTTTCCTATTAGTCGAAATACTTCTATGTAAAAATTGTCCCTAAATTTTTATATCTCCACATTGCAACCGCTAACCCTTCTGCACTTCTCACAAGATACCCATTGATTGCACTATGGTAATTTTCTTTTTTATCAAATTCATATAAACGACTTTCGCAATCATTCAGTTTAACCATATGAATTTCTGTGTGATCATTCTCTGCAATCTTTCTACCGTTGTATTTTTCATTGTTGAAGACCTCTTCAGCGATTGGAACGAATACAGAGGCTACATCGTCAAAAACTCCATATTCATATTGACAGTGTACATATACGTTACCTCCCGCCAAAATTTCCATTGTTCGCTCATCATAATCTACTTTCGAAAATTTCTTTGCAACTTCTTCCACTTCCGATTGTCTTACAAGTGGATTTTTTATAGTAACCTTTACCGCTGTGTCATACAATGCTGATCTGACTCTTACTGATACATCTTTACTTGTAAAACCATTTTCTTTTAATTCCCTTCTAATCAGCTGTGATAATTCCTTATTGCTCATATTTTCTCCTCTCTTTGATCAGTTTCCGTAATTCTTTTTCTCTCTTCTTTATACTATTATTATAATATATTCATCTTATTTTTTCTCTTTTTAAGCGGTAATAGAGGCTCCTCTTTTTCTTTTTTATAGATATCATAAAACTTCTTCTTTTCATTCCGTGTCGGATAAAAAAATTACTTTCGTTTCCATGACTTGCTTTTTGTTCCTTTTATTTCGGAACAAATTTTAGTTAAGTTTTTGAGAATAGAAGTATATACAATTCTGTATTATAGTAAATAAATAATTATAAATAAGATAAGATTTACTCCACCTGAAACCCCTCCTACAACAGCTTGTTTTTAGGGCTTTCCAGATTTTCCACATGTAGCAAAATTTGAATCCTTTTCTGAAAAACTGTCCCACATTTTGAAAGTTCTCCATCCACATCTGCACAAAACTTGAAACCATTTCAGATTTCTACATTAAAATTTGAAAACATTTGTCGGCTGCAGGCTCCTGTCAGTACTTCTGCTGATGTCACTTTTGTATTTACGTCTTTGATCCACACAGTTTCTATCCTATCTTTCTCTATTTTCCCTAAAAAAAGCACAAAAAAAGACCACTGGAAATCTTTTCCCCTTCCAGCCGTCTGCTCTGTGTCAGATAATTCTTACTTTATTTTCGTTTTTCCTACGCCAACAAGACTGTCTTTTTTGGCAGTCTTTGTATCCTTATGCAGTTACCATTCCCAGCTTTTCTCTGAAAATTTTATGGAACAGCGATGCTTTTAACCGCTTCTTCCACCTTCTCTTTGCTACAACATTCACATTTAAAATTTCCAACATCTCTGAGAAAATATTTGTCAGATCCATCCCACTAGATAAATATTCCTTCTGATACAAGGAAATTACATTGCAGATATCCCTTGTTTCCTTCGGATCCGCTTCCTTAATTCCCGTCCGTCGACACATTGTATGTACAGTCCGCTCAATCTCTTCCTGTTTCTCAAATGCCGTCGTTCTCTTTGCAAATGGTCTCCGCAGATAAATATGATACATCCCATCTTCCAGTTTGATCTGAAAATAAAGTTTTAACATCTGCAGATAGTTCTGCAATGTACGTACACTGATCTCCAGGATTCCTTTTACCCTCTTTCCGCCCTCCATATGGTCCGCATACTTTTGAAAAAATTTCTTTCTGCCAATTTTATGCGCTCGAAAATTACCGGCAAGATTGATATTTAAAAGATCCATTGCCAACAGCTTCTGCTTCGGTTTTAACTTTTTCCAATTTCGATCAGAAAAAATCGGGTGGTTCGTGCTGAGATATTTTACATTTCCCGCCTGATAATCTGCTTCTGTATACATCGAAAAATCATTGCCGCAAAAAGTGATATCGTAATCGTCTTTTCCCTTTTTGACCTCAATCATACCCTTCTCTTCCAAGCTGTTTTTACAGTCATAAAAAGCCTGTACTGACATTTTTACAGATTTCATCATTTCTCTGTAATGCACACCATAAGCTTTTCCCTGTGGGTTTTGTATATGGGACAGTGCGATCAGAAAATCAATCTCATTTCCCGTCAGATTTTTTTGAAAAAAAGTTTTAAATACGTCTAATTTTATCCTTTGCATAACGTTCCTCTTCTTTGTGATTCTTTCAGTTTTTTCGATTACAAATATCGGTTTTGTTGACAATCCATCTATTTTATGTTATGTTTGGATTGCATTTAGGGTGTTACATTTAGTGAGTTAATTTATCCGATATTCTAAAATAGGTCGCTAAACCTCACCTTATTTGTACTGTTTATTTTTCATGCGAAGTATTTCCGGTACTTCGCTTTTTTATTGCACGTTACAGACCTTCCATAAAAAAGAAAAATATTCTATTCTCATAATTGTAATTCATTGACAGGCTGGATTTTCTGACTCTTTTCCATTTCTTTTCTCCCAACACTTTGTAAAAACTGCGTTGTTTTCTCTAACGTCTGCTCTACACTTCTTTGTGTTTCTTTTTGTTCTTTCACAGAAAGCATCTGATATTTTTCTTCCACTTCTATCTGATTTTCTTTTAAAAATGTCTGTAACTCCTCTTTTTCTTCTTGCCGAAAGCTATATTTTTCCAATGAATGATTTACTTCCATCCCCGTTAAAATATAAAGTTCTTCTCCGTTTTTCCAGATTCCTTCCAGAGTTTCTTCTCCTTTATATTGGATTCTTGCCACTAATACACCTTGATCGACTTGGTATCCCAGAAGTTCTAGTGTTCCTTTTTGTTCTGGAATTTCCCGTGCCACACCATTCTTTTTTCTGTCTTGCAATATCTGCTCCGCTCTGCTTAAATCAGGTTTTTCTTCTTTTGAAACTCTTCCTTGTGATTCTGTCTGCTCTTTCTTTTGTTCGCCTTCCACTGTATGCTCCCACTGTGCTGTTTGTATATCTTTTTGCATTTTTAGAAGTTGCTCATAAGAAATACGTTCATATAAATTAGGGATTCGTTCCATGACTTCCCTAGCAGAGAAAAACATCGTATTCGTCTTTGTAACAGTTACCGGAATTATCTTTCCATCTGCATCCAGTTCCACAAGCCGATACTGATCTTTCCCATCCCGGTTCCGGAACCCAATTTCCTCTACCTGTTTTGTGCTTTGAACTGCACAGTAATGGATCTCTGGCAGTGCTGCCTTTTCCAGAAAAGGGATGTTTTTTAGTGGCTGGAACTTTCTCATCTTTTCGGTCAGTTCCTCATTCCAATCCTTTTTATGAGGTGGGACGTGAAAGCTGATCTTTTTATCGGCAATCCCATATGTATTCTGAAGGGTTTCCGAAATCTGCTTCATCGCCTTTACTCCACCCAAATCACGATCAAGTGCAAGAAGAATCTCTGCTTTTGGCTCCTCTTTCAACAGATGATACAGCGCTTCTGCTTTCCCAACTCCATTTAATGACAGGTAATCATATGTTTTCAAATCAACTCCCTGTTCTTTCAAAATAGACATCACGCTCATACTGTCAATTACACTTTCCGTTACAATCACTTTGTCTGCATGGTTCCGGAAACAAATGCCTTTTCTTGCATCACTGCCTTCTATATCTCCGGTAAAGTGGACATCACTAAGCGTTCCCCTAAGACATGCCGTTTCTGCTTTTCCATCCGTATCTCTTCCTACAAAAACACAGTTTCCTCTCTGATCCTGATACAGCATTTTCCGGTTTACAAATTCCTGCACAATATCCGGATCCACATATCTGGATTTTGTTAAGTATGCAAACATTCGGTGCATGTTCTCCCCACGCGGAGGAAGCTGTGGACTGTCATATTTTTTTATTTCTTCTCTTGCTGCAGATAAGGCGCCAGGCTGATAGTTCATCCCCCTCACTCTCCCGGACAGCTCCTTTAATGCTTCGTGCAGATTTCCGTGATGTACAAAATCTTTTGCAAATCCAATAATACTGTCCCCTTTTCCAATCCCGGTTCTTCCTGCCACGGAGTTCTGCCAGTAGCAGTTCCGGTTTGGATCAATCCGCACACTGTCATGTTCTTTTAAGGAATAATATCTGCCTGCCCTTACCACCGTATATCCATTTTCTCTTGCATAGTCTGTGATCTGTATCTGCTGTTTGATTAGATCCATCAATTCCTGATTTGTCATCTTCGTTTCTTGTCCTTTTCGTTTGTTTCCCCCATAAGTTTCTATTTGTTTTTGCGTATCACCTAACACTGGCAAACCTTGTCCCTGATGTGAGGCAGAATGTTCTAATACATTCTCTAAATGCGGTAATACTTTTCTTGCTGTCTGATAAATATCCTGATAAGCTTGCTGCAAATGGATATTTTGACCGCTTTGTTTCCACTTTTCATAAGTTTCTGCTATTCCCGTCCTGTCCCTTTTGATTCCAAGAACTCCCTCTGTCATTACTTTGAGTCCTTCCATTTGAAACTGAATCACTTCGGGAGACTTTCTATTTTCTTCCATATTCATAACTGCTTTGCTGTAAATTTCTGCAAAAGCAGCTAGTTTTTCTTCCTGATGCAAATCTTCATGAAGCACAATGTTACTGCCTGTAAGAATCCAGTTCTTCCCAAAATCTGATAAATTTTGGTACTGGATCTGGTATTCCATTCCTTCCAATATTTCGGTCATTCCCTTTACAAGCTGTTCCTGCTCAGTTTTGTGATACTGCCTATGAAAATGCTGATACATTTCTATGGGACATACCGTCTGTGCAACGTCAAAAACTGCTTTCATTCCGTATCGGGTCTGGATCACACTTTCTATTTCGCCTGCCTGATACTGAATCTGCTCCTCTTTGGTTGCCATTTCCAATGGAACTAACTCTCCATCAATTTTTAAAAGGGTAACTTCCACTGGCACATAAACCTTGATGCCTTTTTCGTTCTTTTTAATGCGGTATGCTTCCTGGTTTTTCGTCCCTTCGGTCGGATGGTTCCATGCCGCATAACTCTGGCAGTACAATGCATTCGGATTGTTGCTGTAAATCATTAAGCTGTTATTTAAGTTATAGCGGTAAAATCGGCTAGAAAATTCAAAAAACTTTTCAATCCTTTCTGGATGTTCGTCCATTCCTTTTAATGTTTGCTTTATAGTGTATTCATAATTTTTCTGATCCCTCTCTGCCTGTGTTACCCATGTCCTCGTGTTTATCTGATCCCGTTCCATCCTCTCGTTTCCTCCAAAAATTCTGCTATGGTCAGTTTCTTAGGAAACACCGAAAGTGTTTGCCTATGTTCTTTCCCGATCAGTTCTCTCTGCTTTTCATAAATCTCATGGATTTCTTTCTGTTCTTCTTTTTCCAGTTTCTGCACTGGCTGAAGAACTCTCGGCTCAATCAGTGTTCCAATAGGAGCCATCTCTTCTTCACATTCCACATAGTACAGACTGTTCCATTCATCTTTTGCAATTACTTTTCCTCTATGGTATCCAATTACCAGATAATTTTTTTCTGCTTCCATTCCATTTTTCCTCCTTTTCCAGTCTGATACTAGGTGTCCATTTGGACACCTAGATTTTCTTATCCCATGCCGACCATCTTCTTTCCTTCCATTAGAATTTCAAAAAACACCTGTAACAGTTCCTGGCGCACTTCTGGATAAATTAATGCTGTCAATCCTATGATTGCCAAAATACAAAGCAGTATCGTAGCGCAAATACGAATACTTCCGGCAACACTTTTCATTACAAATTTTACTAAATGAGGTTTTTCCAAGATTACTACGTCTTCTGCAATCTGTTCATGTTTTTTGTGTAGCTTCTTTTGCTCTTCTTTCCACTCCAGTTCCTCTCGTACAGCTCTTGCAAGCTCCTTTTCTTTTTTAAATTTTCCCATATCACTATTCCTTTGCAGTTCTATTTTTTCCAACGAGAAAACAATCCTTTTTTTCGTTCTTTCTCTGGACTGCAATCTTTCACCGGAAGCATTTTTTCAAATGCAGCGTTTGTCACATATTCAAATGGATCCGGAGTATATACCGTAAAGTAAGTTCTCTCTGCCTTTTCTTCCATCATTTCTAAAACATCTTTTTTTTCGCTTTCTGAAACAAAGTTATAGACATAATCTACCTCTGTATAATATTCATTCCTAAGAACATTCATTGTCGCATCCATTTCTGAAGCTTTGCTCCCCAGTACAAAAATCCGGATATCTTTTTCAAGGAAAGAAGTCTTATTAAAGCCCTTATCACTGTATGTTCCGAAGTCATACACATAGTAGTCATAGCCTTGTTTCAAAATCTCTACCAGATTCTCCTGCTTATAATACAAATCTACATGTGCGAATGTAATCTTTCCCAACTCCGGATCACAAACGACATCATTAAAAGCCTTTTCAATCTGTTCGACAAATTCCGTATCGTTAACCTGGACATAACATGCCCGATATCCTTTTATTTGTAGATATTTTACAATCTGAAGCGCAAATGTTGTTGTACCCATACGAGCAGTTGCCCCAGTTACACCTATTTTCCTGCCTGCTTTTACTGCTTCTTCCATTTCCTTGAATTGTTCCAGCTCCTTTTGATCCGGATCGTCATAGTATCCCTGCAAACACCGTTCCAGTTCCATTCCCGCTTCTCCAGGATTTGCTGAGAAAACAAAATAAACAATCCCTGCAAACTGTAATTCTTTTATGATACGGCTGTCTGGATCATATCCAGGTGCATATACGATCACTTTCCACCCTTTTGCCCGAACAAGTTTCCTGATTTCATCTGCAAGGACATCCGAAGCATCTGTATACTGTTCAATATCAAAAATAATGTATTCGCCATTTTCCTGTAATATCTGATCCCTCTGTTTCAAAATTGACAGATTCTCAGTTACATATGTAACCTTTTCCCCTTTTCGCTTGGCGGTTTCTGTCAGAAAATATCCCCTACTCTGCACACCAACAAATATAATCATTCTTCTTCTCCTATTATCTATTTCAGTTCATCTATTTTCATTTTTAAACTATCAATATCATTCTCTTTTTCAACAGCTTCCTCTTCCAAATGTTCAATGGTTTCCTGATTTATTAAAATCTGATTTTCTGCTCGAATCAGTGTTTCTTCCCCTTTCTTCTGCTCTGCTTGTGTCAAATATGTTTTTGCTTTTATCTCTTCTTCTTTTTTACTTAAGTCTTCATTTTCCTGAAGCAGTTTTGTGATTTTTTTCTGTATCTCTTCCAATTCCTGATCCGCTTGACGTTTTTGTGCTAACAGACGATCCATCAGGTAGCCTTTTTCATCTTTCAAGGCAAGTTTTTTTGTTTCCTCTACCCCATTTACATTTGTATAAAATTTTTTCATGCTGTCTTCGTTCTCTGTGTTTCCTACTCTCAAGGAAATCTCTTTCCAGTTTTCTGGAATATTCTCAATCCTTAAAATCAGATAATCAGGTTCATCCAGCACCGCTTTTACTTCCAACTCTCCTCCCGTTCGTTCCATTGCACCAAAATACAATTTTTCATCTAATATCTCTCGATTTTGCTTTTCAAAAATAATCTGCATTGCATGATCTTTTTTAGAATATTTCCAGTCTGTCACAGAAATCTGATACACTCCCACCTGATGTTGTTCATAATATTTTGTTGGTGCAACATAATCCTGATTTTCCGGATACCATACTGTAGACGTCAAAAATAACGTGTATCCAGAAATCAATAAAAATAAAAAACACCAAATTGGAAAATTTTTCTGTCTTCGTATTTGCGCTAATTTCTCTTTCCAATACGTCAGATGCATTTCCACTTCCCCTTCCTTCTAATCTCCATACTGTATAAAAAATGTAAATCGCATGTCATCTTTATAAGTATCACACACTGCTTTCATCTTCATGGTGTCCATATCTTCGGTCTTGTAGTCTGCATCCAGATATACATTTCGTTCATAGGGATTGATCTGTTGGATACTATCTGGGTGCAAACGAACCACTGTGACCGCTTCCATTCCTTTTCTGGACAGATATGCCTTCAGTTCCGTCTGGAACCGTTCCCAGTCAGGTCTGGAAAGCCATGCAAATGCTTCCGGATTTTCGTCATATCCCTGGAAGATGACTTGCATTTCCTCCGTATCTTCTTCCCATAACCGGTAATTATCTTCTGGATGATTTGACAGCCTGTGTATCATGTTCCGATCAACAGACTTTTCAAGAGGTGCGGGAGTACTGTCAAAATCTTCCGAGATCCGGTATCCCTCTTTTTCTTTTTTCTTCTCTCCCCAGTCTGTCACTCTCCCTGCCAGTAGTGCAAGAAGCGCTAATACCAATACCAAAAGAATTTTCTTTTTTTCTTTCATATCCTTTTCCATTTGGATCCCCTCCTTCCTTTTGCTATTACAGATAATCATCCGGATTAACTGCAGTTCCATTTACTTCTACTTGAAAATGCAGGTGAGGACCGGTAGATTGTCCAGTACTTCCGACTTCTCCAATGGGTTGCCCTCTTACCACTTCGTAGCCAGCTTCCACAAGCAGTGCGGAATGATGCATATACTTTGTTACCAGGCCATCTCCATGGTCGATTACTACCCATAATCCTGCGCTGTTTGACCAACCTGCAATCGTAACAACTCCGTCATCTGCAGCATAGGTTGTTGTACCCACAGGTGCAGCATAATCATTTCCCTTATGTCCGCCTGTTTCAAATTCTCGGATTTCTCCAAAATAACTGGTTTGTTCTGTCATATCCGGACAAGGATGTGTAAATCTTCCTTTTCCCGATCCCGGCGGCTTCGATGGTTTGGATGGTTTCCCCATTCCAACATCTCCCACACTCATGCTGTTAAATTTATATAAATCATAGCTTGTCATGATGCCGATTACCTTTTGGACATACTGTGAATCCGTGGCATAACCGCTCTCCCAAACTGCTTTTATAAATGCATTTGCTTCATAATGTCCGGTTTTTGGATCTGTCGGACATGCGGTTACACGTTTCACATAAGGATCCATCGTAAATTTGTGTCCCCATGCCTTCATACAATCCACATAATTTGCAAAGGTGGAAAATTCAGCCACTTCTGTTCCCCATGCTTCTTCCGTCTGCATAGATACTGTTCCATTTTGTCCATGACTGGGGGCTTTTTGTCCCAGACAGTTATAGTAAGGAGGATTTGCAAGCTCAGAACCGCCTGCCCCTGCTTCCAGTATCATCTGTCCTAATACCACGGAGGATGGATAATGCGTTTCTGTCTGCATCTGCACTGCCGCTCTTACCATGTCTACGGTAATCCACTGTGGCAGCCCTGCGATGGTTTCCGCATTGATTTCAGACCCACCTTTTTTATCTCCTTCAATCATGTTCATTGTCATATCAATCGCTCCGGCAATCATGATCAATGCAAGCAGTATCGGCACGCAACTGAAGAAAAGTACATACAGCCATTTCTTTGCTTTTCCCATCTATGCTCCTCCTGCAAACAACCTCTCTTCTTCACTGGAAAGATAAACATTAAACTCGATATTCTGATCTCCACTGATACATAAGATAGTCTCTCCTCTCTGTAGCCGTGGAATCTGTTCTTTCTGAGAAAATGTTAATACATTTTCAAATACTCTCTCTATGATAGGAAGTGTATTGCTATCCTGGTGGAAAATAAATTTATACTGTGCCAGTTCAAAAATGGATTTCAATTTATCAATGCTTTCTACCGTACTGCCTTCCGGAACATAATCACGAATACTTTGACTGGCAAGCCAGATTGCTCCAAAATACTTGGGTGCTTCTCTCAAATAAATTCCCAGCAGCTCCAGCGCAAACAACTTGTTCGCATTTACCCATCTGTGACTTTCGTCAATATAAAGAATAAAATGTACCACATCTTTTAATGCAATCTTTTTCTCTTCCCACAGCTTTTTCATGACACTACCGTTAGTGATTGCATCATCCCAGCTGAGCGAAAGCAGATTAAACAGTTGCAAGTCAAAGATCTCCGGTGACAAATCCTTGATCTGTGTAAGATTGTAAGATACCACCTTGATATCGGACATCTTATCGATTGATGTCCACCCATTAAACATATACCCATATGTTTCAATCAACATTTTAATCTGTTTCCGGTTTTTCTCCAGATTCAGTAAGCGTTCTTCTACCAATACCTTTTTTAATGTCTGGCATTCCTGTCGGCTTAGTTCCTCTGTTGTTTCCTCAATCAGCTCAAGCAGATCCTGAAGCCGAGGATATGTTTTCGCAGAAAGCCCTGTAATCTGTTTCCCCTCCCCTGGAAGCAACTGAAACCGTCTGTACAGTTCCTGAACAATTTCCTGGAAAGAAACGATTTCCTGTATATCAGCCTGTGGGTTAATAAACTGGTAAGACGTTTTTAATTTTGACATATGCCTTGCAAAGCTGGTATGTTCCGTGTCTCCCGCACGGAATATTTCTAAAAAATTAATAATTCCATCTGTTCCATCCATGTTCAGGACACGTCCTCCTAGCCGTTTCACCAGTTCTGAATTTTCTCCGGTAATATCAAAAATTCTTACAAAATCACCTCTCAGTGCTCTGGATTTCATTCTTTTCTTCATTAAAGTGGATTTTCCAAAACGCTGTTTTCCAAACAACACAGCCGATCCATTTACACGTATGTCGCTCCTCGTAAATTCATCAAACAAGATATTTCCACCACATTTACTATCCCCTAAATAGTCTCCATAATCATCTTCCAGCGAACTGAAATGAAATGCATTTCCCGCCGCAAGCAGAGATGCCTTTAGCGGGAAACCAGTGATTGCATGTGGCTCTTTCACCTGTTTTGTTGCACTCTGATATACACTTTTCCAATCCCGTTCCGATTCATTCAGAAAAACTGCCGCCCGGTAGTTATCTGCTTCTAAATTCTTTATAATTCCTGCCACAGAGTTTTCCAGTTCCATCCTTGTTTTCGCAACTGCGAAGATCCGAATTTCAATGGATTTTATAACTTCTCCAAGCGAATTGATTTCATCATAGAGTTTTTTCATCTCTTCTTCTCGAACAGCCGCATCATAGAAATCCTTATATTCTTTTGCAAATCGTTTCCTAGAATCCTGTTCCTGAATAGATTTATTCAGATTTTTCTTTACGACTGTCTGATCTTTTGTTAAAATACTAATAGTTGTAATGGTATTTGGCTGGTTACATGCTTTCGTCAGCCAGTAATCATTTAATCCGGCTGGAAAATCCCATATATGGATACACGCCTCATACCCGGTTCCTGTCCGGGTATAAGTTTCATGGTGGGAAATCCTCCCTACCGGAGAGATCTTTTTCAGGAGTTCCTGATCCTGTATAATCTCTCTGGTCTTTTTTGTCTTTTTTCTCATTTGTTTTCCCCATTTTCTTAAAAAATCTTAGAGTTTTTATTTGCTAGTTTGAATAAAATCTGTAGTTTTTTCTCTTCTGGTATTTCTTTTACTAATCCCATTTTTGCCTGTCTGATTTTTGCAAGTCCAAGTGTACTATTTATAAGATGTTCCATTTCCGCCAGTTCTGCTTTCGATTCCGCAAAAAGAAATAAATAAAATTCTTTCCGGTTTGTATGTTTTTCTCGAAAAATCAATTCTTCGATATTCCGGTTTAACATATCTGTAAAGAGCGGATTCTGATTCTGTCGTAACCGTTCTTTCCAATACTCCTGTTGTTTTGATGTGTTACATGGAAACATCATAGAAACAATCTCCATATCCCTCCAATACGTTTTATAAAATTTTGCCCACTGAAAACAGTCCATCTCAATTTCATCTGCATCTGAATTGATCAGATCTTTTGAAATAATCTGATACATCTGAAGATAATCGCCATCTGCAAGTTGAAAACTACTTGTTTCTCTGTCATAGCCGGAGATGGGAAACTCTTTATTCCACTCCACTTTCTTCATTTTCTTTTCCCTCCATATTTTTTTGTAGTTGCCCATATCCATGCACTGTCCGTATTTCTGCATAACTATATATGTTTTTCGGTCGCATAAAATATAAAACAATACTTTGGTAATTACGCCGTTTTGGATTTCTGCCACAGGGGAGGACTAAAATCACTCCCATCACAACAGAATAAACCCAAAAGAAAAATGTCAGGGAAGTGTGTACCTGTTTTTGCAGGATCATCGTCATGACAACCCATGCTGTCAGAAACACCATATCTTGAAAATATAAAAACCATACTACCTGCGTTTCACTTTCTATCTCTTTTGTGACCATATAGCGCATAATCATATCCCTCCTTTCGTCCAATATTTATTTTTTATTTTTCGGATGCAGGTCTTTCTCACTCCAATTTCCTGTATGGATTCCCTGATGGCCTGGATATTTCTGCTGTCTGTATGGTGCTCTCTCCTGAACTCTTCCCATCTCTGTTGTTCTTTCTTTTTTCTGATCTTCCATTTGGCTTCGAAGTAAAGCTGAGTGTCCCTGATTTCCCTGCAGAACATTTTTATCCAAAGTTCCTCTTAGACGGTCAGTAGAAATATCTCCCTGAACTTTTTGTTCCCAACGATCAAACATATTTTTCCCATTTTCATCCCAGCCCCTATTCTCATATCTTCCTATTCCATCTGTCTGCTGTTCCATTCTATCCAGCTCCTGATTCATTGCATCCTGTTGTCCCTCTAACACATTCTCTGCACCTATATCTGCTCTGTTGCCTTCCAAAGTCTCTGCTGTTTGGAAAGGTAATGTTTGTTGCATCTCTGCACCTTTTTCCATACCTTCCATCTTCATTTCTGCATGATCTTCTCCCATTTCTGATACAGTGCTTTCTTCCTGCAAGGTTGTCTGCTGTTCCATATTATCCTGTGATTCACTTGTATGATTCTGATAGCTTTCCATTTCATTTTCAGAAGGCATTTGCTGCTCGCTTCCATCTTTTTCTCCTTGCGACAACATCTGATCCATATCGTTCATTCCGTATTCTGATATCCCATTTCCAGCACCATAAATATTTCCAGATCCGGCATGTTCTTTCATCGCTTTCGTCTGTTCTTTCATCATTTGAAATTGTTTCATTTGCATAGCTGTGTTCATTCCGCTTCGCACCATGTTTGCTCCTCCACGTGCCATATGGTAAGCTGCCAACATCTTCCCCATGCCTCCGGAGATTCCCGCATCCACTCCAGTAATTTTTTCCATGACATCTGCTCCATCGATGACACACCATGCAACAAACAGTAAAATCACAGCTCTTAAAATGGCATTGATACTGGTCTGTGCATTTAGATAGGAAGTAAACATAAAATAAGATTTCAAGGTAATCGCAGTAAAGCACAACGCATAATAGCCATCCCGGATACATTCCAGCACCCGGACTGTTTTTTTGCTACTTGACATATCAATCGACTTTAGTGTAACAAGGATTCGGCTGATAAACAGTTCATAGATAATCCTCGTATTTTTATATGACAGTCCAATCAACACCAGCAGAAGTGCGATTGCACTCAGATAATATGTTCCAAACCGGAAATGGTACCGGTAATAAAAGTCATTTCCATAGTCTGTCCATGCTACACCATTGCTAACCTCTTCCAGTTCACACTGCCCGGAACGGAAATCCAGTTTTTTCTTTAGGATCTTTTTCGCATCCTTGCTCAGACCTTTTTTGTCATAGGGAAGTGTTTCCCCTAGGTCGATAAAATCCATTTCTTTTTCCGTCAATGCTGCATACTGTGGGGGATTCTTGTCTGACTTCATGTTCTGCAGTCCGCCCAATTCTTTGTCGATATAAATTAAATCATACAAATACGTCCTTACCAGCTCTGTTCCGTTCGTCTGACCATTGCCAGATAATATGGCATCCTTAAATGTGATTGTCCACATATTAACCTGTGAAAATAAATAGGTGGACGAGGTAGTAACCACTGCAAAAACTAACATACTAGTCAAAAGATGATTCTGCTTTTGCTTTCCGAGAATAATCATAAAGGCAAGTAATACGATAGAACCAAATAAGAATGCCTCCATGAGCGGTTTGAAATCTTCCAAAAAGGTTTCTAATCCCGTCCACTTGGTAATGTCTACCAGACCAAATGTTGTATCATATAAGGTCTGACAAATATCTATTGCCGTGGTAAACAGTTTTACTAGCATCCATCCGATTGACCGTAGAATCCCAGCGACCATACTGTTGGATGTGAAAAATTCCGAGTTATCCTGCAGAAACTCGATAATTTGTGTATCGGTCATTTTCTCCTCCTTCCCTTTTCTGAATCAGTTCGATACAAACTTCTTTTTCTACTGTTTCCAGTTCCTCAATCCTATTAATTGCATCCACTAATTCTGGAACTGTCATCGACTCAGAGAAATGATACCTCTGTGCTGCGTTTTTCCCTAGCTGTCGTTCCAAAATCTGTATCAGTTCCTCATACGCTCTATGTCCCAGAATCCTCCATGATTCCTTTTTTCGATCAAAAAGTTTCCAGCTTTTTTGCAGATCCCAGATCCGCTCTTCCGGGTGTATGTGTTCCCTGCTTTCGGTACATATAGTAAGAAAATCTACTTCATTTGGGTGTGGATACTTTTCTTTCGGCATATATTCATAGGCATACCAGAGTTCTCTTCCTTCTTCGATAGAATTAAAGATTGGTCTTGGTTTTACTTTATTGCCATGCAGATCACGGCGTTTTGATCGGCGGAAGATCACCACTTCTCCTTCCCTAAGTTCCATCAATTTATTTTTGTCTAGCAATGGCTCCTGCCCGATGGATTCCGTATAATACTTCTGCAGGGAAAGTTTAGCTCCTGCCCTCTGTACATCGACCACAGAACGATTTCCTAACATACCGGAAAAACTCTCCGCTGTTTCTTCAGAATTGGTCTGCAGGTAAAAATGATTGGCACAGTTTCCACGGATCGTCTGTGCAATTTCCTTTCCATACTGCTCCTCAAGCTGCTCATAATTCTGAAGATAAATATCAAAACTGATATTCTGGCCAAGTCCCATTGTCGTCATGATTTTCATAAGTTCAATGGATGGCATATTTCCTGCCTCATCCAAGATTACTTTGACCTGCCTGTCACATTTTCCTTTTCCATCATCACATCTTTTTCCCAACACATAATACATCTGCCGAATGAAAATCGTTGGCAGTTTATAAAGCGATGCATCGTAAGACGGAGTGGAAAGAAACACTGCAATCGGCTTTTCACCAAAACCAATCTCTGTAAAATCAAGGGTGCTTTCTGCTGTCATTTTAGCCACGTTATTTAATGTGAAAATATCAATTTCCCGAAGCATTTCTGAAAAAACACCAGATTTTGTTTTTCCTGGTGCTACTTGTACACCTAGATACTTTAAGCGTGCACGGTCTGTCGCTGGACGAGATTCAAAGTAGACATCTAATAACGTCCTATTTCCATTCTTATCCACCGGAGTGGTCACCATTTGTCCAAAGTTGATCACCATACTGTACAGATTGATCGTCTTTTCATTGTCATCCCTGTTTCGGAATGGATGTGCATTCTGCTCTTCCTGTGGTAAGTTGCACCATTTTCGATAACGCTCTGCATTTTCTATTTGATCGGCAAGAATCGCATCTTCCATACTAGCAAGGATCATCGCCGCAAACAGGGCTGCAGCGGCACTTACAAAGTAGACCATATCCCCTTTGGCTTTTTCCACATCAAAGTAAGAGTATGCGAGAGAATTGACCACCTGTTCTGCCGTATCATAATCTCGCTGTTTATAAAATTTTAATGCCACTGATACCGGGTTAAATCCCATCGACAATTTGGGATTAGATGCATTTAAAAGATGTACTTCATACCCTCTTTGTTCCAAAATCTTGGCAAACACTTTGTAAAGCTCCAACTTTGGATCATTGATAATCAGACTTGGCTGTTTTTCTGCTCTGGAATAAATTTCCAGAGAAGTTTTTACAAACACCTCACCTTTTCCAGAACGAGTAATTCCAAGGATCAGGTTACTCACAACGCTGTCATCAATATAAAATTTCTGTCCATGCCTTGCGATCAAAATGCCTGGGCTCCCCGGATATCCCGTTTCTAACGGCTCTATCGATTTATACTGTTCTTTAATTTCTTCTGTCGTGGTAAAGCGTGCTGTTCCCTTCTGTCCCAGATTAAAATGTTCTTCTGACCATGATACTTTCACTTTGTAAAGGAAAATTCCATCTACAAGGAGCATAACAATCAACAAGATGGGAATATACACAGGCTTTGGCAACAGATAAACCAAAGAAAACAACGGTTTCTCTCTCAGCAAAACCAGAGGAAGATTCCAGACCAGATGTAATACATATGCCCCGCCAAAAAAGATCAAAAGATTCATAACTAGTAAGAGCTTCTTTAGAACCCTGTCACTGGATAAAATCCTTTCCGTACTCATCGTCTTTTTCTGGTACTCTGCGAATGTTTTCGGCTGTTTCAGATCCACATCTTTTTCTTCTTTTTTACCAGGTGTCCATTTGGACACCCAGTTATTTTCTATAATGTTCTTCATGATCTTCTATCTTCTTTTACAACTACTTTTAAAACTTGAAAGCAGCCGCAAAATCCTTCGCCCACTGGGTTGCCGTATATAAAAGAGCTCCCCCGATGATAATTTCAAAAATGTGCCCTTTTGCCCATTCTTTCATTCGTTGTGTTCCTAAAATCAATGCAAAGGCAACCATAATCAGTGCGATACCAATCACCGTCACACCAAGCGGCATGATATTATTATTTATAAAATCTGTAATATATGTTTTTAGTAATGTCATATTATTCCTCCTTTCGTTTCTTGGCCAAAATTCTAAGTGTGATTACAACTGCCAAAATTACAAGCAGTAACCCAACTCCAGTCGCAATCATAATTTCCGGCATACGGCTTTTTCCCTGTATTTTTTCATAAGTTCCTTTTGCTTCCATCTGATACAGAATTTTCCCATCTGGATCTGGCGCCTCATAAATCCCATGATACATCGTTTTCTTAACTGCCTCTTTGCGGTACGTTCCTTTATAGTCTGCACGGTAAGTTTTTGTCAACTGTTCCACAGTGGCAGTTGCTTCTCGGTATAAAATTCCGTCCTTTTCATAAGGTTCTCCAGCCCAGTGTATTTCTGTGATTCGACTTCCCTCTGAAGCTCCTGCCTGTGCAAGCAGTTCTGCCTCACACCCTACAATCGGTGGCTGCTCCTCATTCTTTGGTATCAGGTGTCCATGATATTCATAATAGGCAGCATCATAGTCTTCATAAGTCACAGTCATATGTGTCTGGCTCACTGCAGTTCCAGTTTCTGTCAGTCCGGTCAATTCAGCTACAACTTCCATTTTTTCTCCGGTTTCTGAATCCGTAACCGTCACATTTTTTATCTTTGGAACCATCTCTTCCGTCACTGCTGATGGATAATCTTCAAAAGCGGTAACCATTTCTACCTGTGCCGGACTGACGATTTCTTCTTTCATTTCTGTCCGTACCAGTTCATATTTCACACCGTTTTCTTCTACTGTTTTTTTCAGTTCTTTTTCGCTGTCGATCACTTTTTCTTTTTTATCGAGGTATTCTTTTCCAATCACTTGATACTCAGTGTGAATTAATCGATATTTGTGACCTTTTTCTATGATTTCTTCTGCGAAATCATTTCGTTCCTCTTTCGCAGACTCTGAAACATAAGTCTGTGTTTTTATCAGAGTCCCCTCCGCAGCCAAAACTGGCTGCGGAAAGGAAAGTGTCCATAAAAAAGAAAAAAGGGCTGTTTTCCGAATCACTTTTTTCCATCTATTTTCCAATCTCTTCACCATTTTTCTTTTCTCGATCACCTTTCCTTATATTTTTTCTGAAGGCGAACACAACAACAATCGTAATACTTGCAACAGCTAACAGAAGCACTGCAAGCAGTATTGATGTCTGATCTCCTGTTTTTACTCCGCCGCTTGGTCTGTTTCCCGGCATACTCGGTTTTAGAGTTCCCAGCTTATATTTCACGGTCTGTCCTTTGTCATTCAAATCTGTATGAGTCGCTACCTCTGTTTCCTGCACATATAAATGTTCAAAAACAACGACCTCCTGATTTTTTAAGGCAGAAGAGTCAAAGGTAAAGGAAACTTCCACACTGCCATCCGGTTTTTCTGGGCGGAATTTTTTCTCTGCACGAATCTCTTTTCCATTTATAAGAAGCGGTTTCCCGGTCTGCTTAGACATCAGTACACCTTTCACGGTATACTCCTGTCCCACAATCAGGTTTTTGTAGGATACAGTGTCAATAATCGTGGATTTCTTTTGTACGATTCCTTCCTGCTTTCCACTGTCTTGATCCGTTGCTTTGGTTCCAATTTCATGCTTCGGAAATGTAATCGTCTGTCTTTCATCGTTCAGATCTGTGTGAACTGCTATTTCTATTCCCTGCACATACAAATGTTCATAAACTACAACACTCTCACCAGATAAAGAAGAAGCATCAAACGTAAAGGCAATTTCCACATTTCCATCCGGTTTTTCTGGGCAGAATTTTTTCTCTGCACGAATCTCTTTTCCATTTACAAGAAGCGGTTTCCCGGTCTGCTTAGACATCAATACACCTTTCACGGTATACTCCTGCCCCACAATCAAGTTCTGATAAGAAACTTTGTCCAGAATTGTGACTTCTTTCTTCGGTACGGCTTCCTGCGTTCCGGTATCCTGATCCGTTGCTTTGGTTCCAATTTCATGTTTTGGAAATGTAACCGTCTGTTTTTTATCATTCAGATCTGTGTGTACGGAAATCTCTTTCTCGCCCAAGAACAGCCGTTCATAAACAACGATTGTTTTTCCTGCACATGCGGACGCATCAAAATGAATTTCCATGGAAACTTCCATGCTGTCTTTTTCTGCCGTAAATGTTTTCTCTAATGTTATCTCTTTTCCAGAAATCTGCAGTGGAAGCTGTGTTTCTGCATCCATCAGAACGCCTTTTAAAAGATACGTTTCCCCTTTCTGCAGGTTCTTCACACATACTTTGTCTTGAATAACTGCTTCTTTTTTTGGCAGTCCCTGTTGAGTATTCGTATCTGCAGAAATCGCATTTGTTTCTGTAATCTCTGTCTTCGCATTCTCCACTGTAAGTGTAATGCTGTCTTTTCCTTCAATCTTTCCGTCCGGATCCACCTTTACTTCAAAAATCTGGTCGTCAATCGCATAGCCGTCAATTCCTTCCATTTCCTGGATACAGTAGGTCATATCCGGCTTCAGTCCTTCGATGACTGCCTGACCATTTTTATTAGTTTTTACAGTTTCTTTTGCCGCGATCCCATCATCCAGTCCGTCTGTCATCTGCTTGTTCCAGAATGCAAACTGTACCCCGCTGAGTTTTTCATCAGAATCCTTTACTGTTTTTTCAATCACAACTTTTGTAAGAACGTTGGTAATCTCCAGTGTCTCGTATACCAGTTCCGTTGATTCATCTTTATATTTCAGTTCTACGTCCCACGTCTTGTCCGTCAGTACATAACCCTCCGGCTGGCATACCTCTTTGACCTGGTAGCTTCCAAGATATAATTTTTGGGATGTTGCAGTTCCATCCTTTTCAGTTGTAATGGTATCTACCACTTCTCCTTTTTTTACCCGGATGGTTCCGTCTGGTGTCACGATATCCTTCTTTGCTTTAATTTCAAAGGAAGCGCCTTCAAGCACCTCTCCATTTGTTTCATCACTCTTTCGGATACGAATCTGTCCTTTTACCGGCAGATCTTTTACTTGTACTAAAATAGGCTCTGCCCAGTCATGTCCTTCCTTGATCTCAAAGCGGATTTCTTGTCCATTTAACAGGTATCCCTCTGGTGCATGGATTTCTTTAAAATAATATGTTCCTGCCGGAAGTTTTTCTGGAAGTGTAAAGGTTCCACTCTCGTCTGTTTTAAATGTTTTATGTACCTCTTCTGTCGGATAATGTGTTGTCATTTCAATTGGTTTTTTATTTTTATCGAGAAGCTGGAACTCGGCATTTGCCAAAGGAATAATCTTTCCGGTTTCTGCATCCAGTTTGGCCAACCGCACTGGACTGACAATCAGCTTGTCCTCCAGAATGTAATACAAGGTTTCCCCTTCATTTTGGATTGTGACTTGAAAATCTTTTACTGGCTTTGTCCCCTCTGGAGGATTCTTTTCATGTACGATGTAAGTATCATACGCAAGGTTTCCTCTTTTGCTGACATTTAACTGTGTTGTGGAAGCATAACCATGTTTGTCTGTTACAATCTCAACAGTCTTTTTTGTTGTTTTAGAAGTAATTTCAAAGATAATTCCTTCCAGTGGTGTCTTTTGGTCTTCGTCTTCATCAGAAGATTCCTTAAATTTCACCAACTGCAGGTCTCCACGGATCACATCATTTTTAATAGCGGTGTCTGTGGTATTCAACTTTACAATCTTTCCGTGTTCCTGAATGGAAAAAGTACGCTTGATTTCTCCGGTTGGATTATATCCCTCTGGCGCTTTTACCTCTTTTGCCTGGTATTTTCCATATGGAAGTAAATCCTTTGTCGTAGAAACTTTTCCGGACTTGTCTGTCGTAAGTGTTTTTACAACCTCACCTTTTTTATAAAGTTTTCCTTCTACTTTTACCGGGTGATCATTCAGGCTACTGATCTCAAAAACTGCACCTTCCAGTGTTGCTCCGCCCTGTGCCTCTTTCCTGTTCAGTTCATTGTCCCACTTTTCAATCTCCACACCACCACGAATTACCTCATTTTTAATGGCAGTATCCGCAGTATTCAATTTTACAAGGGTTTGATCTTTTTCAACTTTGAACGTCCGCTCAATCGTCCCTGCATTCTGATATCCAGTCGGCGGAGTTTTCTCTTTAATCTTATAAGTTCCAAAAGGAAGCAGATCTTTTTCTGTCTGTGCTTTTCCATCCTGATCGGTTGTCAGCGTTGTGATAACTTCACCCTTCTGATAAGTCTTTCCTTTGACAACTACTGCATTAGCATTTTCAGAGATCAGATCAAGCTTTGTGCCTTTCAAACTTGCTCCTCCTTGCGGCTCCTTTTTATTCAGTTCACTATCCCACTTTTCAATTAAAACACCGCCATGAATAATCGTTTCTGGAATTGTAGGTACATTATAGGTTTCTACACCATCTGCAGTTTCATTTAATTTGATTTGGCGAACAAAAATCTCTGGATTGATTGCATATCCTTTTGGAGCCTTTGTTTCTTGAATTGTAATTGTTCCTAATGGTAAGGTTACAACACCGTTCAATTTATAAAACTCGTCTTGTGGAACATTCGGTACTTTATATTTTTCTGAAAGTCGTGTAAATCCTCTCTCATCAGTTCTCATAACCCATTGTCTTGTAGGTTTCAATCCCATTGTTGCTGGATCCTTGTTTGTTTGCACAGTATAATATTTGAATGTAAATTCCGCTCCCTCTAAAGAAGCACTTCCTTGTGGTTTATTCGCATTTGTTTCCTTGTCTATCTTCCCCAGTAATATTGTTACTGGATCTGACTGCGGATAATCCATTACTTTTAATTCTGTCGTATAATTTGACGTAACATCTACCTTATGTATGCTTTTATCTAACGTATAACCTTCAGGCGCTTCCAGTTCCTTACAATAATACGTCCCTGCTTGAACTACCAATTCTTGGGTATTTCCGGCTTCATCTGTAATTAGTTCTCCTACACCTTGACTACAGCCTACATCGGAAAATACTCCATACTTTGCACCAGCCAAGCTGTAACAACTATTTCCATCTGTAATTTCTGGATTGGCAGATGATTTTTTCAGTTTCAGCCTTCCATCTTGATTTTTTTCAATCCATACAATATCTTGCAGATCATTATATGCGATGTATACAGTATAGTTATTAAATCTCGGATCTGAATACATTTTTTGGGCCGCATACCCTACATATTGACTGATCTCTTGGATGTCTATTTCTGACAAACCGGTAGTCGTTCCATTATAAGCATAACCTATACAAGCATGTGCCAAAGCATATGCATCATTGCGTCCATCTACTCCTCCGGTTGCCGGATTATATCCAAATGTATTCCAAAATTCCTCATCATACAATTCCGACCCCGGTGCTAAAAGTAACAATGCTTTTATATTGTTATGATTGAGAGTGGACACTTGATACACCCCGGAGGGAGTTGGACTATTAGGCTCTGCACAGTATCCCATGTGCGTGCCCGTTTCCGTTGCAATAGAAAATTCACACGTTCCCCAACTTCCATAGGCATGATCTACTCCCGGAGTAATCGTTGCCATACTTCCCGGCGCAGAATAAAGCGAGGTAGCATCTCCCGCAACCGCAGTTCCAATTACATCTCCCTTGCAGTCTCTTCCTAACGGATAATACTGTTTTGCTTCCCCTTCTATGTCCTCTTCTATTTCTTTCAAAAACAAGTCATCCGCTTTTTCTTCTATTTTTCTCACTTCTTCCGTATATTCATCTTTCTGCTCTTCTTCTAAAAATTCAGCACGAACGGTAGTATCCTGATCTGGCATTATACATTCTGCTTTCTCCTCATTTACTTCCAATTCTTCCCCATTAAACAATAGTCTCTTAAGTTGATACCCCTTATCTGGTCTAGCAAGAATTGAAATTTTCTGTCCTTCCTCAACTTTTATTTCACTGTTTACCTCTAAAAGCTGTTGGTCTGTTTCATCATAAATCACAACCGTTCCATGCTCACTTTCCACATTCAATCGATGAAATATCTGAAATTCTTCTACTGCCACTACTGGAAGCGTGTTGCTAAATAGCAACAGAACTATTGTAAATAGTGCCACTAATTTTTTTAAAGTTCTTCTCACATCTTCTCCTCCTCTTTCATGCGAATTTGTTTCATATAATTGGCCACTGTACTTCTACTGCACCCTATTATTTCTGCAATTTCCTTTTGCTTCATCGTAGGAGATAACGCTAATAACTCTTCTACCCTTTGTACATTTTTATTCCTCTTTTCTTTCTTAACCTGTACTCGCTTATTTTGTTCCTCCAAAAACCGCTGTTGCGCCTTTCTAGCATTATAAAGTTCAGTACCATTATTCGTGTTCTTCATTATTTCCCGATATACTGTCACTCTATTTCGATTTAGCATTCCTGCAAGAGTGTTCATTTCAGAAAGGTTCATATGATTTTTATACAATTTTTCAATCACCAATCGTTCTTGGAAGGACATTCTCTTATAGCCTCCTCCCACCTTGTCCTTTTCCTCCTCTCTTTCCCTTACCTTGGGATAATTTTAGGCATTAAAAAAAGCACTCAGACTAAAAATTTTAGTCCTCGTGCTTTGAATTATAGACTTTTCATTAATTTTTTGTGAAGATTGTTTGTCTTTCTATCTGAGTTGACCTGCCACAGCTTCTGCCATACGAATCCCATCCATTGCGGCGGAAGTGATTCCACCGGCATATCCGGCTCCTTCTCCACACGGATATAACCCTTTTACACTTCCTTCCATAGTAGAAGGATCCCTGGAAATTCTAACCGGAGAAGATGTTCTGCTTTCCACGCCAGATAAGAGTGCATCTGGGTCAGCAAATCCTTGTAGTTTTTGATCAAAGCAACGGATGCCTTCTTCGATAGATGCTGCCACAATCTCCGGCAGGATTTCTCTGACATTAGCAGGCGCATAGTTTCCTTTCATGGAAGGGTGAACCGTTCCAAAACTGTCTGTTGCCCGGTTTTTGCAAAAATCTTCATAGCGCTGCACAGGAATTTTGCCCTGTGCCAGACGAAATGCCTTTTCTTCCAATTTTCTTTGAAACTCCATTCCAGCTAGTGGATGGTCACTGCCATAGTCTTTTGGTGTCACGGTCACGATAATGGCACTGTTTGCATTTTCTCCTGCTCTGCTATGGTAGCTCATTCCGTTTACTGCAAGTCGCCCTTCTTCCGATGAAGCATTGACCACATAACCGCCTGGACACATACAGAAGGAATAAACACCTCTTCCATTTGAAAGTTGTGCCGTCACCTTGTAAGATGCCGCTGGAAGTGTTTTGGGCAGTTTCATCTGATATTGTGCATAATTGATCAATTTCTGTGGATGTTCGACGCGCACACCGACAGCAAATGATTTTGCTTCCATGCAAATCTGTTTTTCCCAAAGCATCTCAAAGGTATCTCTCGCACTGTGTCCAATTGCCAATATCACCGATTTCGCAGGAAGAAATTGCTCTTTATTTATTACAACGCCACAGATCTGTCCGTCAGTTATACAAAGCTCAGTCACTTTGCTTTCAAACCGAACCTCTCCGCCGTTGCTTTGGATCGTCTTCCGCATATTCTTTACAACATTCATCAGAAGATCTGTCCCAATATGTGGTTTATTTACATATAAGATTTCCTCCGGTGCGCCTTCTTTTACAAAGATTTCTAACACTTTCCGATTTCTTCCGGAAGGATCTTTGACAAGTGTATTTAGCTTACCATCAGAAAAAGTTCCGGCGCCTCCCTCTCCAAACTGAACATTGGATTCTGGATTCAGTTTTCCCGTCTCCCAAAAGGAATCTACATCTTTCTTCCGCTCTTCTATTGCTTTGCCGCGCTCCAGAAGTATTGGGGCAAATCCATGTTCTGCCAACATGTATGCACAGAACAGTCCTGCAGGACCACTTCCGATGATCACCGGTCGATCTGCCGGTGTGCTTTCCGCATGAAACGGGAATTGATATACTTTCTTTTCCACGATGGTGATATTTTTGCTGTGAACTTTTTTAAACACCTTTTTCTCCTGCAAAACGGAAGCATGAATCGTATAGACATAAAATATCTGTGGTTTTTTGCGCGCGTCAATTGATTGCTTTTCAATCGAATATTCTATCAGCTCCTCAGGACGGATCCGAAGTGTTCTCTCAATCTTTTCTCTCAATTCCTGCTGTGTATGTGTGCAGGGCAAATTCAATTGGCTAATCTGAATCATATTCTTTTTTCCCTTTCTCCTATACTGCTTTGCGCAGCACATTTTCCTGCAACAAACCCACTGGACCATGCCCACTGAAGGTTATATCCTCCGCAAATCCCATCTACATCGAGGAGCTCTCCCGCAAAATACAACCCCGATACACAATGGGATTCCATTGTTTTTGGATCAACTTCCTCTGTCCTGACACCACCCGCACAAATTTGTGCCTGATCAAAATCATTTGTGCCCTTGATTGTAATGCGAAGTGATTTTAACAGTCGGCATAAAATCATAATTTCCCGCTCTGATAGTTCCTGGCAGCTTTTCTTTTTATCAATTTTGCTAAGCCTTAAAATAGTTTGAGAAAATTTCTGGTGGTACATGCCCGTGAAAAACTCTGTCATTTTGCGTTCCGGATGCCTCCGGATCCGAAGTCTGAGGATATCGTCCATCTCCTTTTCTGTCACATTCGGTGCCAGATCCAAGACTGCAATGACCTCTTTTTTTCTGTAAAGGCCTTCCGATGCGTAACGACTTACTTGAAATACCGGAATGCCGGAAATTCCATATTTGGTAAGTTGAAGCTCCCCGGTATCTTCTGCACATTTTGTTCCATCTACGAAAAGTGTTACTTTCCCCTGGATGCGGACACCAGCTAACGCAGCAAAAAAATTTTCCTTTGCATGCAATGCCACAAGCGCGGGGAGGACCGGAGCAATCGTATGCCCCAGATCCTTCGCGTATTGATATCCACTTCCATCAGATCCGGTTACCGGAGATGCTTTTGACCCCGTGGCAAGAATTAGTTTTTGGCAATGGTATCTCTTTGTGGCGGTGCGGATTTCAAACTGTTCTTTCTTCTTCACAATCCCACAAATCTCCACACCATATTCTACCGGTATCTGCAGTCGCTCTACCTCCATCTGAAGTACTTCCAAAACAGAGGCTGCCTGATCAGACCCCGGATAAAGGTATCCGCCCCGGTCTCTGGTACAGATGCCGAGTTCTTCAAAAAAAGCAATGGTCTTTTCTGCCGGAAACTGTTCGATCACCTGCCATGGAAAATTTCTCTGGCTACTTCTATAACAAGAAGGTTCCTGCAGACGATTTGAAAAATTACACCGTCCATTTCCAGTGGCAAGAATTTTCTTTCCTAATTTCTCATTGTGTTCTAAAATGCAGACACTGGCTCCTGATTTTGCTGCCGAGATTGCAGCCATCAGCCCGGAGGCTCCTCCTCCGACTACAATTATATTCTTCATAGTATCCTCTCCCCAGATCTGCCTAAATTCTTTATGAAATCAGATGTTTCTCCAGATTGTGAGACAGATTTTCTTTTCCTTATATGCTTCTTATAGTGTAACAAGACCTTTGTCTACCATTTTCTGAAGCGACATTAAAATTCCAAATTTTGCATGTTCCCATGTAAGCCCCCCTTGGAAATAAACTGCATATGGTGGCTTGATCGGACCGTCAGCACTCAATTCAATAGAAGATCCCTGCACAAAAGCGCCGGCAGCCATGATCACATCACTGTCATATCCAGGCATTGCCCATGGCTCAGGTGTGACATAACTGTCTACAGGGGCAGCTGCCTGAATTCCCTGACAAAATGCGATCACACCTTCCGGTGTCCCAAGAGTCACAGCTTGTATAATATCATGTCTGCTCTCACTTCCGTTTGGAACAACTGAAAATCCAAGTTTTTCATAAATATTGGCAGCAAACACAGCTCCCTTTAAAGCACCTTTTACAACTGTTGGTGCAAGGAAAAATCCTTGATAAAAGTCTTTCATCACCCCAAGGGAAGCTCCTACTTCTTTCCCAAGTCCCGGAGAAGTTAAGCGGTACGCACACTGATCAATATATTCCTGCTTTCCGACAACATATCCGCCGATCGGAGCAAGTCCGCCCCCTGGATTTTTAATCAGAGATCCTACCATCAGATCCGCGCCGACATCACTTGGTTCCATCCGCTCCACAAACTCTCCATAACAGTTATCTACCATACAGATTACATCTGGTTTGATCCCCTTGACAAATGCGATCAGCTCTCCGATCTGTTTTACTGAAAAACTCGGGCGGGTCTGATACCCTTTGGAGCGCTGAATGGTGACCAGTTTTGTCTTCTCATTGATTGCAGCTTTGATTGCCGGATAATCAAAGGTTCCATCTGAGAGCAGATCTACCTGGCGGTATGTAACTCCATATTCCGCAAGAGAACCTTTGGATGGACGGATTCCAATTACTTCTTCCAGCGTATCATATGGTTTCCCGACAGGGGAAAGCAATTCGTCTCCTGGTCTCAAATTTGCACTTAAAGTTAATGCAAGCGCATGCGTTCCACAAGTAATCTGCGGACGGACAAGCGCAGCTTCTGTATGGAATGTATGTGCATAGACTTCCTCCAGCGTATCCCTTCCCTGATCATTGTATCCATATCCACTTACATAGTTAAAGCACCCTTCACTGACTCTGCATTCCTGCATCGCCTGTACCACTTTCAACTGATTATATTCTGCTGTCTGATCAATTTCTTCAAACCGCTCCTGTAATGTTTTTTCAATTTCACTGCCAAATGCATAGACTTCTCTGGAAATCCCCAGTGTCTCATAAATAGCAACCACTGTCTGTTTTTCTTCTAACATGGAAGATTCATCCTTTCTTTGATACTTTCTAGCAAACTTTGTAATAATTTTTTGTCATCATAATTCAACTCATCTTTCTGAACCCAGATTACATCACGCTCTCTCTTAAACCAAGTCAGCTGTCTTTTTGCGAAGTGTCTTGTATCCCGCTTAATAATATAGACAGCCTCCTCAAGAGAACAGTCCCCCTCCAGATACGAAAAGATTTCTTTATATCCAAGCCCCTGCATCGAGACCATCTGTTTTGTACAGCCTCTCTCTTTTAACGTTTGTACTTCCTGAACAAGACCGTTTCGGATCATCTGATCCACCCGTTGGTCAATCCGTTCATATAGACATTCTCGTCGGTCATTTAAAACAAAGTAACAGAACTGATAAGGAGACTCTTTTTGTCTTTCCCGCTCATTGTGTTCGGAAATCTTCTGTCCTGTCTGGTGATAAAATTCCAGTGCACGGATCACGCGCTTTATATTATTCGCATGGATTTCTTCTGCTGATTTCGGGTCGACCATGGCAAGTTGTCCATGGAGATATGCGGCTCCTTTTTCCTTTGCAAGTGCCTCCAGCTTCTCTCGATATACACTGTCTCCTTCATTTTCAGTGAAATCAATGTCATATAAAAGTGCCTGGATGTAAAATCCGGTTCCACCGACAATAATTGGTATTTTGCCTCTGGAATAAATATCTGCCATTGCCGCCTTTGCCATCTGTTGAAACCGTACCACATGAAATTCCTCTTCCGGTTCCAGAACGTCAATCAGATAATGTGGAACATCTGCCATCTCTTCTTTTGTAATTTTTGCAGAACCGATATCCATATGTCGGTAAACCTGCATAGAATCAGCGGAGATAATTTCTCCGCCGATTGCTTTTGCCAGTCCGATCGATGCCTTCGTTTTTCCGACAGCAGTCGGACCGGTCAATATGATCAATGGTTTTTTTTCTGTATCTATCATAGCCACCTCATAATCTACTCCTGTTGATTACAACATAAGCATGTAAATTGTTGCCACAGAAATTACGATTTGAATGATTCCAAACCGGAAAACAGTCTGTGTGTTCGACCAGTCCCACACTTTTCGCACATGATCATGCAGGGGAGTCCGAACATTTGTTAAGATCTTGATCTTCAAGAAACGAAGCAATGCTACTTTGACAATCCCGATTCCTCCATCTGCAATCAGCACGAATGCAGCGAAAATATATAAAAATGGACTTTCTGTCTTTAACGCTGCGATTGCAATAAAAATTCCCATCGCTCGGGATCCTGCATCCCCCATCATCAGATGGCTCGGAGCAGCATTGTACCACAGATACCCAAGCAAACAGATTACAAACAGCAAGATCAAATAAGAGAAGTTGTCTGTTGTCCCTTTCATCCCTTTTACAATATAAAGTGTGATTAACGTGATGATCGTCAACGTAGCAGAAAGGCCGTCTACTCCATCAGAGCAGTTTGTCACGTTGATAGACACCCAGATCAAAACGATCGAGAGCAGACAAAATACAACCGGAGGAATTGTCACAGAGATTCCTGGAATTGCAAATTCAATCGTGCTGGAATTGTAGTGCATAAAGGTAAGCGAAAGCACTACAGCAACCAAAAGATCGAGTAACCCTTTCTTATACTCATTCCACGGCTTTTCTGAGGCGTCATCCAGATAGCCAGTCAGCATCTCCGCAATGACAAGCACAATGTAAATGACGATCTCGACAGAAAGTTCCGAGAACAGTAGTGCCGCTGCCGCAAATACAAGAATAAAAATGATCCCGGCTCCTCTTGGTTTTCCTGCAGAAAGCTTTCCATCATGGGCAAAATCTCTGCCGGCATCTTTTGGAAGTAAATAGTTAAATTTGGTAATGCAGACACAAGTCATCAAAAATGCTGCCATAAGACCGATTCCTGCAAATAAAGAATAAAAATTTTCACTGATTATAAAGTTTATCATTTGTCCTTCCCCTGTTTCCTATACTATAATATTTTTACAAAATAAGATGCTATACGATTCTTTTAAATTTTTTCTCCAGCTCGCGTTTTGTCATCGCAATGATCGTTGGTCTTCCATGTGGACAATGATATGGGTTGTCCAGTTCTAAAAGCTCTCCGATCAGCGCATCCACTTCTCTGCCAGAAAGCCTGGAGTTCCCTTTTACCGCAGCCTTGCATGACATCGAAGCAATTTTCTCCAGAACAATATCCGGTGCAAGATTTGTAGAAATACTGTCTGACAGGCTGTCTAACATTTCGATCAGCAGGTCTTTTTTTGCAATACTGAACAGATTGTCTGGAACTGCACGGACTGCATAGGAATCCCCTCCAAAAGGCTCGATCTCAAATCCAATCTTTGTAAAATTTTCCATATGCTCTGATAAAAGCTGTTCCTCCTGCATCGACAGATTCAGAACGATTGGCGGACTGATCCGCTGCGAAGTGAACTGCTTCTCCTTCATCCGTTTCAAAGTCCGCTCATACAGCACACGTTCATGAGCGGCATGTTGATCGATAATATACATCTGATCTCGGTATTCTACAATCCAATATGTTTCAAACACTTGTCCTACTAAAGTATATTCCTGTTTTGCTTCTTTTGACAATAGCTTTTGATCAAAAAAATTTAGTTGTGTATCCTCTTCCGCCTCTTTCGGTGTTTGCAACCGTGCGATTTCTTGTGGCGTTTCTTGTAGGTTTTCCCTTTTATCTTCTTTTCTATATATTTTTTCCTGCACTTTTTCAGACTGTCCGAACTGCTTTTTTTGTTCTGCCCGGTATGCCGCAGCCTCTTTGATCCTATCAGTGGATAATTGATTTCTATAAAGCCCTCCTCGGTCTTTCACTTCTGCCTGAGAACTCTGATTGTGATAGGCAGTGACACGTTCCCGCATCTTCTTCATAAAATAATCTAGATTTTTCTCTTCAGAAGGAGCTTCTGCATACCGCGCTTCCTGCGGAAGTTTCTCCACAAAAACTTTTTCATTTTTTTTATCTGGTAAAACGTCTGGAACAGATGGCGAGACCGCTTTTTCTAAGAACGTACTCTTTTGGGAAACCGGTTCCGCCACCGATAATTCCACCCGTGGAATCAATTCTTTTTCGCTCAAAGCATCCTTCAGTGTATTGTAAATAAAATTATACACTTCCTGTTGTTTGCTAAAACGGACTTCCATTTTTGTTGGATGGACATTTACATCCAGATCTGTTCCGTCTATCGTGAAGTGTAACACAGTAAACGGATACTTATGCTGCATCGTAAACCCCTTATAGGCATCTTCGATTGCTTTTGCAATTATGCTGCTCTTTACATATCTTCCGTTGATATAGTAATTTTCATAATTTCTGTTTCCTCTGGAAATCAGAGGTTTTCCAATATATCCCCGGATTGCAACTCCGTTTGCCTTTGCATTGATTTCGAGCAGGTTTCCGGTAATATCCCTTCCATAAATATGGTAAATAACATCCTTCAGCCTGCCATTTCCGGATGTGTGAAGTTTTGGCTGTCCGTTTGTGAGAAATTGAAATGAAATTTCCGGATGAGACAGCGCCAATCGCGTGATCAATTCACTGACATGGCTTGCTTCTGTCATCGGAGTTTTCAGAAACTTCCGCCGTGCCGGCGTGTTGAAAAAAATCTGACGGACAAAAAAAGTCGTTCCATCTGGCATTCCGATTTCTTCCATTGATTTTTCTGATCCGCCTTCAATTCGGTACTGTATGCCCGCATCTGCCTCCTTCACCTTTGTACGAAGCTCCACTTGCGCGATCGCCGCAATGCTCGAAAGCGCTTCTCCACGAAAACCAAGGGAAGCAATTCCAGTCAAGTCCTCCACAGAGCGTATTTTACTTGTCGAATGCCTTAAAAAAGCAAGCGGAACTTCTTCTTTTGGAATTCCACATCCATTGTCTGCAATGCGGATCAGCGAGATTCCGCCGTCTTTGATCTCCACGGTAATGGCAGTGGCTTTCGCATCAATTGCATTTTCCACCAGTTCTTTTACAATCGATGCCGGGCGTTCGATCACCTCTCCCGCCGCAATCTTATCGATCGTAACCTGATCTAAGACTTGAATATTTGGCATATCTGCTCCTTTCTCCGACTATTTCCACCGGTTCTTCAATTTATTCTGCAACCGGTAAATGGTATTTAAAGCATCCATCGGCGTCAGATTCGACACATCAATTTCTTTTAGTTCTTCTAATACATCGTCATCCTTGACCGTATCAAACAATGAGATTTGTGCCAGATCTACTTCATCATATTTTTTCTGGCGAGCTTTCGTCTCGCTTCCTTGCGCAGAAATCTCACGCACCTTTGTCGTAATATCTGCCTCACTTAATTCTCCGACAATTTCTTTTGCACGTACAATGACGGATTCTGGTACCCCCGCAAGTTTTGCAACCTGGATCCCATAACTCTTATCCGCACCACCTTTTACAATCTTTCTCAAGAAGACAATATCATCTCCCTGCTCTTTGACTGCAATACAATAATTGTTCACGCTGTCAAGCTTTCCTTCCAGTTCCGTCAGTTCATGGTAATGTGTCGCAAACAAGGTTTTAGCTCCAAGTAGTTTTTTATTACTGATATGTTCTACAACTGCCCATGCGATGCTCAATCCGTCAAACGTACTCGTTCCCCGTCCGATTTCATCTAAGATCAACAGGCTGCTGCTTGTGGCATTTCGAAGAATATTTGCAACTTCGGTCATTTCAACCATAAAAGTACTCTGTCCGGACGCAAGGTCATCTGATGCGCCGACTCTCGTAAAAATACGGTCACAGATTCCGATATTGGCACTATCTGCCGGAACAAATGACCCGATCTGTGCCATCAAAACAATCAGCGCAGACTGGCGCATATATGTAGATTTTCCTGCCATATTCGGACCAGTGATGATGGAAACACGATTTTTCTTATCATCCAGCAGTGTATCATTTGCGATAAACATATTGTCCGGTGTCATTTTCTCCACAACCGGGTGTCTGCCGCCCTTGATGTCAATCAGTCCTTTCTCGTTGATCTTCGGTCGGACATAATTGTTCCGCTCTGCCACAAGCGCAAGAGACGTAAATACATCAATTTTTGCGACGGCCTTCGCTGTTTTCTGGACACGAAGCACTTCAGATGCAATTCGGTCGCGCACTTTACAATACAGAGTATATTCAAGCGCATACAGCTTATCTTCTGCACCGAGGATTGTATCTTCCAACTCTTTTAATCTTGGAGTGATGAAACGCTCCGCATTGGCAAGTGTCTGCTTTCTCGTATAATAATCTGGTACCAGTTCTTTGTAAGCGTTTGTGACTTCCAAATAGTATCCAAATACTTTGTTATATTTCACTTTCAAATTCCGAATGCCAGTTTTCTCTCGCTCTTCCTCTTCCAGCTGTGCAAGCCAGTTCTTTCCTTCTGTTTTTGCCTGTCGTAGCATATCCACATCCGCATCATATCCATCTTTGATAATACCGCCTTCTTTCATCGCAAGCGGGGGTTCTTCCATGATGGATTCATTCAAAAGCTGATAAAGATCTTCCAGCGTATCCAATTCTTCACAAATCTGCTGTAAAAGTTCTTCGTGCATTTCTGTTAAAATGTATTTGATATGCGGCAACATTTCCAGAGAATTGCGGAAAGAAATCAAATCTCTTGGATTCGCAGACTGATATGTCACACGGCTGATCAGACGTTCCAGATCATAGACCGGAGATAAATATTCCCGGATCTCCTCACGAGAAATCGCTTTGTCTTTTAATTCTTCTACCGCCTCCAGCCTCTGTTCAATCTCATGCCGGTCAATCAGCGGCTGTTCAATATAACTTCTAAGCATTCTGGCGCCCATAGCCGTTTTCGTCTTATCCAGCACCCATAAAAGAGAGCCTCTTTTTTGTTTTTCACGCAACGTCTCACACAATTCCAGGTTTCTTCGGGAAGAGCTGTCCAATAACATATATCTCCCTGTCGCATATCCTGTAATATGTGTGATATGAGAAAGCGATGTCTTCTGAGTCTCATAGAGATATTTCAAAAGAGCTCCTGCTGCGATCACACCACAGTTATAATCTCCAAGTCCCATGCCTTCCAGCGAAGCTGCATGAAAATGTTCTTTTAAAATACGTGCACACATTTCATCATCAAAGAAATGCGTATCGATCGAATAGATCATCATTCCAAGACGATGTCTTAAATCGTCCAGATCAAGTCCGCTCATATAGAAGGATTCATTGCAAATAATCTCAGAAGGTGAAAATTTATGAATCTCATCCAAAAGCTTCCGTCCACTGTCAAGTTCTGTCACAAAATAATCCCCGGTAGACACATCTGCCACCGCCAGTCCATATCGATCGGCGATATATACAATACACATGATATAATTATTCTTTGTCTCATCGAGTGCCTGCGCATTCATATTAGTGCCTGCAGTTACAACACGCACAACTTCTCGCTTAACAATGCCCTTCGCCTGTTGCGGATCTTCCACTTGTTCACAGATTGCAACCTTATAGCCCTTTTCCACAAGCCGGTTCAGATAACTATCCACAGAGTGATACGGAACACCGCACATCGGCGCACGCTCCTCTAATCCACAATTTTTTCCGGTCAGTGTAATTTCCAGTTCCTTGGATGCCGTAATGGCATCGTCAAAAAACATTTCATAAAAGTCACCAAGTCTGTAAAATAAAATACAGTCAGAATATTGTTTCTTCGTCTCCATATACTGCTGCATCATTGGTGTTAAACACTTAGTATCAATCATTTTTCCTTATTTTTAAGCATTTCTAGACGTTAACCAGCGTCGACTCATGCCACGTCCTATGCTTTTCCTTTTTTTATTTTTACCGATATAATTGTCCTCCTTATCTCTTAATATCATTTCTATAAGAAACAAGGATGCTAATTATGTACGGTTATCATCTTATCAAATTTTTAACTGTTATTCAAGATAAAACCGATTCTTGATAAAGCCTCTGAAATCCACTTTATTTTCCTAATCCTTTCCATTTCTCAAGAATGATGTTTGCATTATTTTCAAGACTATCTGTCCCGTCCAATTCCAACTTTAGGCAAGACATTTCGTCCATCCATTTTCTCTGCTCATGCAGATTTGGAGAACCATCCTTCTCGTAGCGGTGATTACTTTCTAAAAATCGCATATGATTTTCATACAAGTCGCCTCCTTCAAGTATTCTTCCTCCAAAACGTTCCAATGCGCGGTTATGTACTCGCTGTACACGAATGTCAGGTTCGACATAAAGAAAAACCATCATCTCAAACTTGTCATCAAATGCATAATGGAAAGAACTCATCGAACCAGCCATCACAAAATATTCATAGGGCAAAATATCATTGCTCAATCTGCTAATCTTTTCTTCATGACTATACATAACAGTATATGGTTCTTTAGTATCTTTTCTCCAAATATAATCGTCCACATCAAAGTAAGGGTAGCCTAGCTGAGCGGCGACAAATCTGCCCAATGTAGTTTTTCCACTTCCTGATGGTCCAATAATCATTATCCCTGTTGACATCTATGATCCTCCCAAAAAATAAGATAAGTACAAAGGTTCCATTTTTCATGATAAAAAGCATAACCTCTTTTGAAAAGGAAACTATTCTCCGATAACGATAATCTCATCATACATTTTTGCATCCTCTTCCTGGAAATTATGCGAGATATGGAGAACGGTCATATCGTCCCTATCTAAAATATACTTCTCAAATATCGGTTTACTCTTTTTATCCAGCGCTGCTGTTGCCTCATCTAGAATGAGCCAGCTATTTTGCCGCATAAGCGCACGTAACAGGGCAATCTTTTCGCGCTCACCGTTAGAAATATGCGTACTTTCATTTGAAATATCCCTGTCATCATCAATTAATTTCCAAAAACTGTCATCGACCAACATTGAGTAATTGCTGAGGTTTTTTACATCCTCTTTTCCAAATAGTGTGATGTTATCTTTCACTGTTCCCGAAAACATATAGGGAACCTGTGATACAATGGTAAGATTTCTAAATAAGTCTTCATCGGAAACATCCTCCTGTTTTTTCCCATTCATGCGGATCGTTCCAGTCAAAGTTGCAGCCTTTGTGTCTAGGCTATTTACAATGGCATGGATCAGCGTACTCTTTCCACTTCCGTTTTGACCGATGATCAAATATTTTTTATTCTTTTCAAAACACTTTGTATAATTTTTGAAAATATATCTATCTCCAAAATTCAATGTCATATGTTCAATGGAAATGCTTTGCAGTTCGCCCAAATCAGCGCTGGATTTCTTCTCCTCTACGCTTGCGTATGTAAATAATTTTGCCTTTACTTTCCGTGTGGAAATAATGGAGTTAAGTGATGTGGAAATTCCGAGGATTGGCATGATAAGCTGATCTGATAGCTGAATCGCCGCGAATAGACTCCCTACGTTTAGCTTCCCCTCATGCACCTGATAGCCGCCAAGTGTGATGATCAGAAATGTCCCCATAAACGAAATAAACCCCATCACAATTTCAGAATACGCCTGAACCTTTTCATAAGCAAACTCACTTTTTTCGCTTTTATGGGATGCCAGATTCACTATATTTCCAATCGCTTTTTTTATCTGCTGGATACGGATTTCACTATGTCCAAAAACAACGTCTGAGAATTTCACATTAAATTGTGCCAGACTTTCAAACTTCTTGTCTGTCTTTTGCTGCATCTTCTTTTCAAAGAAGAATGGCGTCACCGCAATCAGAATACTCGCCCCTGCCGAAATTGCTGCCAGTGGGAAATAAATCTTTATCAATACCGTACAGGTAAACAAAATTGACAATACCTGAAAAATCAAATTTACGATTTTCACATAATACTTCTCTACCACCGCCGGTACTTCGTTGTTCATCAGGGAAATATATTCCTGCGGTGCAGACTCAGCAAATTGCTGTGCGGTTCTATTCAGGATTCCATTGCTGACTTTTACCCGGAACCAGTCTTTCAGGCTTGCAACATATTTCGCTTCCCCAAGCTTTCGTATCATTTCCACTGTCAGAATAACAAGGATCGACAGGAAATAAATTACAGCCCAAAATAATACGTTCTGCTCAGATTTGCCTAACTGATTAATAAATTGTTCCACGATCAACGGCTGTGCTGTATTTGCTATTGCCATCAAAATGGATAATATGGTCAAACTAGCAGTAAATATGTAGTATTTCTTCTCCAATTTCATAGTTCTGCTACTCCACATATTTTCGATAATCGTTACATGTGATTCTCTGATCTAACAGTGCTCTGTTTTTCTCATTTCTAATATTGTAAAAATAGACTGGAACCTCGCCAATTTCGCTTCCGTCTTCTGCATATGCCATTACAAACTCTTTATCATATTCATTCTCCGGGTGTCCTTCCCCAAAATAGCTTTCCAACTCATCAATCTTCTTTAATGTCTGTTCAGATACTTCGTGTATCTCTCCGGCAATTCTTTCCCCTCGATCAGCGCCGGATATCTTCTTCCTTTCAGACTATAAAGAAGCCCATCTACATAGGCTTTTTGACGGTATGAGTCCTCTGCGCTGCAGTAAATCTCATAATTGTACATCCCCTTTAAAAGTGTTCCATATACAAAAATCTGATGCATCTTTTTCCTCCCAAATGTATCCTCATTCTTTGTGTCTTCTATGTTACTGATTCCTATTTTAAAAAATCTTTGTACAGCATACTGGACTGGATTCCTTTGTTATTCTGATATTTTCCACTCTGATAACAGTCATACTCTCCATGAATATCGTGGTAATAGATTTGGCAGACTTCTACATTCGGATAAATCCGGATTGGCTGTACACAAAAAATTTCTAATGTCCAGTAGCCTGCAAAACCAACATCTCCAAATCCTGCTGTCACATGGATAAAAAGCCCGAGACGTCCCGTAGAGGAGCGACCCTCTAGCATTGGCACAAACCCTTCTGTTTTTGTAAATTCGTTCGTCCGTCCAAGATATAGTTTATGTGGTTCCAACAGAAGACCCTCCTCGGGAATTACTATCTTTCTGACGGCATGATCCTTTTTCATATCCAAAACCTCATCTTCATAGACAAGCAGTTCATTTGCCAATGACAGATTATAACTGTTAGGATTTAATCTATTCTCATCAAACGGCTCAATCTGGATCTCTTTCCCTATGTGTTTTAAAATTTCCTTTCCTGACAGAATCATTTTTTTATCCCTCCTATCAACATGTTTTCAATCAAAAAATAAAGTGTTCTTTGTTTGCTGCTATCTCTCTATGATTCTGAATACAAATTTTCAACAATGCCTTCCCATTCAAAACAGCAGAAAATTGCACCTACAAAATATGGAACGATGGTTTTTCTTCCCCATACAGAATATGCAGAAGGAAACTGCTCAGAAATATTCCGATAACGCAAAGCCCCGAAAAAATAATCAGAAAAGGAACACAGATCTGACCAAACAGCTGCATCGGCTGATCACTATAATCCCATACATTGAGTCTGAGCCATTTATTTACAATGATCCCGGTGAAAAATTCTCCGGCTGCCACAAAGATCACGCAGCGAACCGTCTGGCGCCAAAGAGCATCTCTCCAGTGAACCATCTTCCCTTGCCATGCAATGAAACAGAGGCAGATTCCTCCCAGCACAAACATGGACCAGTGAGAAAAACCCCTGAAAATCATTTCAAATTCATAATAAATCGTACCGCCAAGCGCCCACAAAAACAAATATTCACTTACTTTTTTCAATTGTCTCTCTCCTGTCACACAAATTCTCCTTTTTATTGTGGACAAAAATCTGAAAATTATGACATCACAAAAGGAACCCACTATACACGGGTTCCAATATAATAAAATCCTTTACATGCATCCAGTCGCACCGACACAATTTTCCCAATCAACTCTTTTTCTCCCGGAAAATGTACAAGGATATTGTTGCTGAGTCTTCCGGTAACGAGCGCAGGATCATGATCATTGACCGCCTCTACAAGAACAGATTGTGTCGTTCCTTCATGCACACTGCATACTTCCGCCGAGATGCTCTGCACTTCTTTTAGCAATCTGTCAAAACGGTCTTTGACGACATCTTCCGGAACTTGATTTTCCATCGCTGCCGCAGGTGTTCCTGTCCGCTTAGAATAGATAAATGTAAATGCACTGTCATAGCGAACCTTCTTTACAACATCCATTGTCTCCAGGAAATCTTCTTCTGTCTCTCCCGGAAATCCAACAATAATATCCGTTGTCAGCGAAATATCCGGCACAGCTTCTTTGATCTTACGCACAAGTTCCAGATATTGTTCTTTTGTGTAGCGTCTGTTCATCTTCTTTAAGATCTCTGTACTTCCTGACTGGACTGGCAGATGAAGGTGTTTGCAGATTTTTTTAGAATGTTTCATCACTTCAATCAATTCGTCAGAGAGATCCTTTGGATGAGATGTCATAAAACGAATTCGTTCCAATCCCTCGATCTTCTCAATTTCGGTAAGAAGCTGTGCAAAGGTCATCGGATGTTCCAGTGTCTTTCCGTAAGAATTTACATTCTGACCAAGCAGCATCACTTCTACGACGCCATCTGCCACGAGCCCTTGGATCTCACGGATGATATCTTCCGGATTTCTGCTGCGTTCACGGCCACGCACATACGGCACGATACAGTAGCTACAGAAGTTGTTACAGCCAAACATAATATTGACACCGGATTTGAAAGAAAATTTCCGTTCACTCGGGAGATCTTCTACAATCTTGTCTGTATCTTTCCAAATGTCAATGACCATGCGCTGTGATTCCAGCCGTGTCACGATCAACTCTGCAAATTTATAAATATTATGTGTTCCGAAAATCAGGTCCACAAACCGGTAGCTTTTTTTGATCTTCTCCACGACTTCCGGTTCTTGCATCATGCAGCCACAAAGCCCGATCAACATATGCGGCTTTTGTTTTTTCACTCGATTTAACTGTCCAAGTCTTCCATATACGCGCATGTTAGCGTTTTCCCGCACAGTGCATGTATTGTAGATGACAAAATCCGCATCTTCCTCGTTTGTTTCTTCCTGGTATCCGATTTGCTCTAATACTCCAAGAAGTTTTTCGGAATCCCGCGCATTCATTTGGCAGCCAAATGTTGTCGTGCACGCTGTCAGGGGACGACCCAGTTTTTCAGACTGTTCTTTCACCAGTTCGCGTGCTTTCTTCATAAACCAATATTGACGCATCGGCTCTGTTTCCGGTGCCGGCTGACTCAAATCCATTTGTTCAAGAATTTCTTCAATTTCTTGATTCTTATTTCGATTCTGTTCTCTCATAATCTTTTCCTTTCTCTGCTAAATAGCGGACAGAAACTGTATGCATTCTGCCAAAAGAGATCTCACAGTATCTGCCCGCTTCATATGAACTTATATTATAATCGAATTTTTTCCCTTTTTCAAGAAAAAGCTGCCAGTCTTCAACGTCTTCTCGCTAGTTTTCTTTCGGCAAATGATGTCCATACGTTCTGACACGATCATCTGCAATGACACCCTGCCAGTTCATTCCATAACCAAAATCATAGATATGCCCCTCGGTATCTCTGTGGCATTCCATATCAAACGGAACATCTTCCTGCTGTTCTTCCACGGTGCGCATATCTGCCGGAAGTTGCATTGGAAGGAGTCCTTCCGGTTCAAAGTTACCACTGAGCACCTCCAGCAGTGCATTTGACAGATCACCAAACATCGCAACAATCGCATCTGCCGCTGCTTCAAACTCCTTTACTACCATTGGACCAAGCATATTCACACAAACGATCACTGGTTTTTCTCCCATGAGCTCTCTTGTATGTAAAACAAGATCCAAATCATCTTCATTATTGACTGTTACGGTCTTTCCACGGTAAGTTCTATCTGGGAACTCATCATTTGGATCTTGGGCAATGCTATGTTCCCGCGCGTAAACGGCAGTGTATGGGCGATATTGCAGGCTGATTGGAAGATACCCATTTCCGCCGGCTTCTTTATCACTGACATCATATCCACCTGCAAGTCCAAATGCAGCGCCATCAGGCTGACGAATGATACAAATTGCTGCATCCGCCTCTTCTGGATGATCCGTCACTGTGAAATACTTCTCCAGCAGTTCTTTGGAAATTGGACGGTCCCAGTGCTCCTCCATTTTCTGGCACATCCAGTCTACACTTTCCGGCCAGTGGATTTTCGGGACATAGACTTTCATTTTCTTTTGCAACGGAAGTACATTTTCTTTGTTTTTCAACATGACAATTGATTTTTTCTGTGCGGCAAATCCTTCTTTCATATACTCTGCACAACCAACTGTTCTTGCGGATACTTCCGGGTCTAAATATGGATTCTCAAACAGTCCCACACGGAATATATTTTTCAGAAGCCGGACAGCAGACTGTTCCAAACGTTTTCTCATAAAGGTTTCGCCATGTTCTTTTACACCGATACGGTATGCATCAAGAACTGGCTCTTTTTCATTTAATCCGCCAAACTGATCGACGCCCGCCATCAAAATACGATAGCACCTCTCCCCTCTCGTCAGTTTTTCTGCTCCCCAGCATTTTCCTCCGTACAGATTTTCCAACGTAGATGCATCTTCTGTGATAGACCAGTCTGTACATACCACTTCATCATACTGATAGGTGTTTCTTAGCAGATCTGTAATTAGATATTTGCTGTAACCAGATCCTGCATTCTCATAATTACCTGCTTTTCCATATACCGCTGTATAATATGGCATGACCGAACTTGCCTTTCCTGTTTTTCCATGGAGTTTAAAAGCGCCTTCTGTAAATGGAAGCAGATGCTCTTCAAAATTATCACCTGGATATACGGAATATTTCCCGGAACCAAAATGAGCATCTCTTCCGCCTTCTACCGCGCCTCCGCCTGGCCAGTGTTTTACCATGGTATTCACACTTTCATATCCCCATCCATCCGTGATCTCGCTGTCTCCTTCTGATGTCTGGAAGCCATCACAGTACGCCCGCGCGAGATCTGCTCCAAGCTTGGAACTCTCTCCGATGCTTCCGGCAAACCGTTTCCAGCGAGGTTCCGTGCAGAGATCGATCTGAGGAGATAATGCCGTCGTAATTCCAAGTCCCCGGTACTCTTTGGCTGCTATCTTTCCAAATTTCTCCATCAAAGCCGGATCAAAAGTCGCAGCAAGTCCCAGTGGTTCCGGCCAATGTGAAATATCTCCCCCGGCTCCGGCATCAAACTCAAATGTGACCGTTGTTCCATGCCTTGGATCCGAGCTGATTGCAACTGGAATTCCCCAAGGCAGTTCTTCTGCCAACGACTGGATATTATTATTCCACTTTGCAGCATCTGCCGCAGACTGAACCGAAATGATCAGAAGATGACGGATAAAGTCTTCTCTGAGAAAAATCTTCTGCTGGTCTGAGATTGCCGACACCGGAAGCCCGCTTTCCTGAATGGATTTCCCATTATAAGTCACTTCTCCGAAATACGGCATAGAAACTCCAGGGATAAATTGATGTCTGCTATAAAGCATCAGACCTGCAATCTGTTCTACGGACATGCGAGATGCCAGATCACTTGCTCTTTGCTCTGCCGGAAGTCTCCAATCCTCATAGGGATATAACTCTCCTGTCCCTGCAAGATCTTTAAAATACAGCCCATCTTTTTCAATTAGTTTCATACCGGACTGTTCAGACCAGCAAAGTTTTGGTCCATCTGGATTCTGAATACTCTTTACTGTTGTTTCGTAATTCTGTTTCATAATAAATTCCTTTCATTCTCTCAAAATTTGGCAGTACTTATTAATAATTTTACCTTTTTTATATAGATTTGCAATGCTTTTTATAAGATTTCGTTTGTAATATATTAAATTTTATTGTTTTTAATAAAAGTATAATCTAATTTTTATTTATTTTTTTACTTATATTTTTTCAGAAACTATTTTCATTGTATGTTTTATATATATTTTGTTCTTTTTTAATGATTTTTATATATGTTTTACTATAAACCCTATATTTTTTTCTAATGTCATTTGATTTTCAATGATACAATAGAAGAAAATCGTCACTCGCAAAGGAGGAATATGTATTATGGCATCAACAAATGCAAAGTATTACGGAGAAAATGGAATCCACCGGGTTCCGCTATGGCGTATTGCCGGATTCGCCGCAAATAATCTGGCAACAAATATGTATCTATTCTTAATGGGCTATGTCGCCTACTATCTGACAGGATTTGTAGGTGTTGCCGTCGTAACAGCATCTAGTTTTTCTATGGCAATGAGAGTCTGGGATGGTGTCACGGATCCATTTATTGGATATTTTGTAGACAAGACAAATGGTAAATTTGGGAAGAACCGCCCGTTTATGATTATCGGACAGATAATCCTCTGTGTGATGAGCTTTATTCTCTTCCATGTCACACATCGGCTTCCGGAAAACACAGCTATCCGATTCGGATTTTTTATTGTAATTTCTGCAATTTACTATATCGGATACACATTCCAATGTGTCGTGACAAAATCAGCACAGACTTGTCTTACAAACGATCCGAAACAGAGACCTCTGTTTTCCATTTTTGATGGTGTTTACAATTCTTTGTTATGGACAATCATGGCTGTTATAGCGGCAAAGCTCAGTACAAAATACGGATCTTTCTACAGCGTTGATCTTTTCCATGATCTGTGGGTAATCATAGCGATCGGAAGTGCAATTGCAACCGTGATCGCAGTCATTTCTATCGCCCCAAAAGATCGCACAGAGTTTTTCGGAACTGGAAAATCTGAGCGAATCCGCGCAAAGGATTACTGGGATATCTTAAAGAACAACAGAGCAATCCAAATGCTTGTCGTGGCAGCTTCTACAGATAAACTTGCAGGAAACGCCCGCACAACAACTGTTCAGATTGTTATGTTCGGAATTGTTGCCGGCAATTTTGCAATCAGCGGAACTATCATGGGATATATCACAATTCCTGCTATGATTCTGATGATGTTTGGTATCGGTACACTCGCCACCCGCTTAGGTCAGCGCAAAGGAATGCTGATCGGAAGTATCGGCGGAATTATCATGAACGTACTGCTCGCGCTCCTCTGGCTTTTTGGAGATGCTACAACAATGGTAAATGCAAAAGGCGGTCTTGCGTTTGGAATCTTCACAATTTTACATATCATTCTTTCTATTGCTGCAACTGGATTTACAGGGCTTTCCGGAAGTATCGTAATTCCTATGACAGCAGATTGTGCCGATTACGAAGTATACCGCTCCGGCCGTTACGTTCCGGGACTGATGGGAACTCTGTTCAGCTTTGTTGACAAATTGATTTCCTCCCTTGCTCCATTGATCGCAGGATTGTTATTTGCAATGGTAGGATTTAAAGATACCCTTCCAGATGTAAATACACCGTATACACCTTCTTTGCATTATGTAGGGGTATTCTTATGCTATGGAATCGTAATTCTCGGATTAATCTGCAACCTGGTTGCAATGAAATACTATCCTTTAACAAAAGAAAAAATGGAAGAAATCCAAACAGAGATCGCATGGATCAAAGCACAAAATCTTCAAAATACTGAAACTGCTTAAAAAGAAACAGGGTTGCTGCACTACTGCCGCAACCCTGTTTGTATCTTCTATTTTACAATCTTGATTTTAGATAATTTAAAAAGCAATTTTCCAAGCGCATATCTTTGCAGGCAAATATAATCTTCCTGTGAAACTTTGCCTCTATAATTTAATACTTCCAACTCTCCACTCACTCCTTCAATAAAAATATCAGAAGAAGTGAATCCATTTTTGAGATAAAATCTTCTTCGCGCAACTCTTTGTTCTCTGTTTTGTGCCTGGTCATCTAACCGCTCAATCAAAAGAACAATTTTCTTTCCGGCATAATGCCTACATACATTTTGTATAATATAACTTCCAGTACCTTTGCTCCGTATCTTTGAAGATACTGCCAGATAATCAACCATAACCATATCTTTGTACGGAATCAGTACGGTAAATCCTAAAAGTTCTCCTCCCTCTGTCGCTGTCATCACAACTGCTTTTCCCTTTTTCACAGATCTTCTCAGCATAAAATACGGCTTTCTCTCCTGCTTTGGAAAAGCCTCCAAGTAAATCTCCTTTATATTTGCCCATTGCTGTTCATTTGCAAGTGTAAATTCCATCATATCCTCCTTCTTGTGATTGCTTTCTCTTTTCCTCTCGTGTATTATAGAATGTACAGTAACTGTACAGTCAAGAGGTGTTTTTATGAATCATAAAAAATATTTATATTCTTCCGGAGAATTCGCAAAATTCACTGGTATCAACAAGCGAACTTTGCATTATTATAATGAAATTGGATTATTTTGTCCGGAAGTCATTGGAGAAAATGGATACCATTACTACACTTGTTTTCAATTTGCACAATTGGAACTCATTCTTACTTTGCGAAAAATAGGACTTTCCCTAGATGAAATCCGAGAATATGTGACAACACCATCGGATGAATCGTTCTCCCAGATAATGATCAAAAAGAAAAAGCTGATCGATGAATCCATCAATCAGCTCTTATCCGTACAATCTTTTTTAGAACAAAAAGCAGAACGGTTAAAAATCGGCATGCAATCCAAACACGGTAAGATCGAGCGATGCACGCTTCCCGAACGGAAGCTTGTGCTCTCTGCACCAATCTCCGGAGATTATGATGAAGAAGATTTCTCTGTTGCGGCAGAGTTTTCTCTCCGCCTCAAAACTCTTTTTCATCTTTATGACAATTTTGGAAGTCGAATCTCGATGGAACAGATTGAAAAAAATTGTTTTCACCGTTACGATTCTTTTTTCGCTTACTGCCCACATGGTTCAAAGACATATGACGTAGTCCTTCCGGCTGGAAGTTATCTGAGAGCATATTGTATCGGCAGGTGGGAGCAGCTTCCGGCTATTTACCAATCCATTCTTTCATATGCACGCGCGCATCAACTCACACTCACTGGTTATGCTTACGAAGAAGGATTAAATGAAATGTCCATCAAAGATAAAAACGATTACATTACTATGATCACAGTGAAATGTGATTAGATTTTATGGTGTCCTTCCATAGGTATTCTGACTCCTATGAGACTGCGACACCATTTTTTTCGATTTTCTTAAACAGCCTTGTAAGGACGAATATCGCCGCACCTGCAAGTACAAATTCTGCAATGAACTGTGCGTAAGCAAGTCCATAAAGCGGAAATACTTTGTTTAAGATATACAATGCCGGAATTTCCAGCACGATTTTTCTCATAATGCAGAAAATCAATGATTCTTTTCCCATTCCTACAGACTGGAAAACTCCAACTGCGAGGAAATCGATACACATAAATGGGAGACTCAGACAGAATCCTCTTAAAAAGCTTGCTCCATACGCAATGATCGCCTCATTTCCGATGAACAGACTTGTCAGTGGTCCAGAGAACAAATAATAAAGGGTCGCAACCGGAATCATGAATCCAACCGAAAGCGCCGCGCTAAAAAGGACAGTATGTTTCATTCTCTTATGATTTCCACTGGCATAATTGTAACTGATCAGTGGCATAATTCCCTGTGAAAGTCCCATTGCGATATACATCGGAACCATGTTGACTTTCTGTGTAATCCCCATCGCCGCAACAGCCTCAGATCCGAAAGCAGAAGTAAAATTATTTAGAATCGTCATTCCGGTTACATTTAAGAGATTCTGTATCGCAGCAGGAATTCCGACTCCGCATACACCAAATACGATTGCTTTCTGGAATCCAAACTGTGACGGATGGATGCAGACAAGTGTCTTTCCGCGTCTTTTATACATCAGCACAAAGAAGTAGAGACATGCCACACAGTTTGAGATAAATGTCGCAAGTCCGGCACCTTCCGCCCCCATATCCAGTCCCCATGGAAGGATAAAGATCGGATCTAACACAATGTTTAAAAGACATCCGCTCATTGTTCCAATACTGGCATGGAGCGAAGCACCCTCCGCACGGAACAAATATGCCATCACAACATTTAAAATTGCAGGAACTGCACCGAATGTAACCGTCCATCGCATATAAGCCCCCGTTGCTGCCGCTGTTTTTGCATCTGCTCCAAGCATTATAAGCAGCGGATCTTTGAATACTGTACATAACAGTGCAAAAATTACACCACAGATCAATGCACAGTAAAATCCAAATGCAGAACTTTTTTTCAATGTGTTATAATCCTTTTTCCCAAGCGAGCGGCTCATCATACTGGAACTTCCAACGCCAAATAAGTTATTTGCCGCATTAAATGCCAAAAGCACCGGTCCTGCCAGTGTAACTGCTGCATTTTGTGTTGAATTGTTCAACATCCCGACAAAATAAGTATCTGCAAGGTTATAGATCACCATGACAAGCGAACTTAAGATCGTCGGAACCGCCAGCTGTGCCACCGCCTTCGGGATCGCTGTTTCTTCAAATAATTTTGTTTTCTGGGTATCTTGCATAATTTTTCCTTTCTCTTTTGTTTTCTTTTTATGCTGCTTCCTCTGCAGTTTTATCATTCTCTTGCATTCCTTTAAGCAGACACCCGATTATTATAACTCTTTTTTTTTCATACATACAAGAACAATTTTTTCTTTTCACCGGAACAATTTTTCAAAGTTTTCACAAAATCGCAAGCAAAATTGTTCCAACTATCATGCAGACATAGATTCTTCCTATATCTTGTTTCGAATTTTTTGCATTTTCATATCCAATTCTGCACTTTGATTTGCACAATACAATAATTCCTCTGCCAACTCCTTCTGCAAGTCCTCGGAAAGATTTTTCTTATATCTGATCTTGTGTTCAAGACTCGCCCAAAAATCCATGGCTATTGTCCGCAATTGTACTTCTACTTTCATATCTCTTTTTTCATCTTTTAAGAAAATAGGTACAGAGATGATCAGGTGCAGGGAGCGATATCCATTCGGCTTAGGTTTTTTAATATAGTCTTTGATTTCAATCAATGTAATATCATCCTGCTTCATAGCAGCCTGAGATTCTTGATTTTGTAGTATTTCCTTAATCTCCATTACAATTCTCCGTTCTTCTGGTGTATAGTTTTCTTTCATGCACATAGTATAGCATACTTCTCATATGAGCGTGAATGTCCTTTTTGCTTTTTGCCGTCTTTTCGCTGCTTGTAAAGATTTTTCGCTCATGGTACAATCAATCTAAAATAACTACTATACATACGGAGGAGATCTCTCATGACAAAACCGATCAAAACCCGAAAAAAATTACTTCTGTTTCTCGCAATTTTATATCTGTTTCTCGGACTTTTTTTCACACTGGCAGGATGTGTTTCGGGGAATCTCCTCTGTTTTCTTCTTTCGTGTATCATCTTCTTTCCCGCCAGTATCCTTCTTTTTGTACAGCTGTTCCTATTGGGCAAAAAAATTTTGTATACCGAAGAAGGTATCTGTATCCATGTTCCATTTCAGCGAGTATATACAGTTTTTTGGACAGAAATCGAATGTCTGATGCGTGTCGATCTGCGGGATCTTTCAAATTCTGATTCTGGCAAGACCTCTTTGGCACGCACACAAAACACAGAGCCGTCACACTACATTCTGATTTCCAAAAGCAGAAAACGAATTTGTGAAATCAAGGAAGATGATAAAAACTTTGAAAAAGTGCAAATGCTGTTGGAGACCTATGCAATTCCTACTCTGGATATCGCTGCTCTGCTTACAGATGGTGATGATGTTTTTCGGTATCTTCCAGCACTTCCATTTTTGACGAAGTGCAGCTGCCTTTTCGAACTCCATGCACAGACAACTTTAGAACAATTCCGGGGAAGTGTCTCTCTGGATACGATTAAAAAAGTAAGAAAACGGCTACGGATCCTTGGATGGCTTCTCATTCCCGCCGGGATTTTCAGCTCATTTTTAGAGGGAAAATTATATTTTCTCGCGCCAGTTTTGATCCTTGTCACTTTATGGTTTGTGTATATTCATTTTTATCCGTATATTTATCTGCTTCAGGGACACTTGTTGCCTTACGAAAAACCAGACAGTGAATTAGATTACTACATCCTCCCTCTCCCTGTCATGGGCGGATTTTTCACACTGTTTTTCTCTATCAACTATATATATTACCTTTTTATGTGCAGCGACTGGCAACTGTATCTGTATGCATGTTTCTTTGCAGTCCTCCTCTTGCTTCCATTTGCTGTTCATCAGCATAAGAAACAATTGAAGCAGCACTGGATGCGTACAGTTTCTGTCGTGCTCTCTGCGCTCATTCTTGGGATCGTACTTGTGCTTCCGGTCAACCGAATCCTGACATTTACACCTGCGAGCACGGAACATTTGATTGTTTTGAAAAAAGAATCCGGGAAATCTGGTTATAGAGTTGTATATGATTATTATTATGTCTATGCCGAACGGCAAGGGAAAACAGAGCGGCTTCAAGTAAGCAAATCTGCCTATCAGAACATAAAAATCGGCGGAACTGTTGAAGTCCGCCGATGGGAAAGTATCCTTGGATTTGACTACTGGGCAGCAGTAGCAGAAGATTCTTAAAGAATTTTACTCATTAGAATTTCATCTCGGTATGTACCATCTTTTAATTTGAACGCATTCTTCCAGATTCCGCACTGCTCAAATCCATACTTCTGGTACAGATGGATTGCCCGTTCATTATCTGCATAAACACCAAGTTCCATTTGCTCAAGCCCATTCTCTTTTGCCTGATGCAGCGCAAGTTTCATCAGGCTGCTTCCAATTCCCATTCCCCAGTGATCTCTGTCAATAGAAATTCCTATATTCGCCCGATGCTTATATTTCAAATGGTTCTTGACTACACGCACTTCTGCCTGACCAACAATCTTCCCATCGTTAATTGCAACAATCTGAAAATGGACTGGATGGTTCTGAATTTCCTTGATTCTTTCCACTTTCCCTTCGATATTGTAGAGAAGCTCCTCAGGATAGAGGGATGTAAAATAAGTTTCCTGCGCAATCGTACACTGATGCTGATAAAGTGCTTCTGCATCTTCTTTTTTCACTCCTCGATATATTACCTGATCTCCGGATTTACAAGAAATCACACACTCGCATACATTCATATTTCTACCTCCTAAGGTTCTTTTCTCGTAAAATTGCCAACATCGTTTTGTTTCTATATAAACTGATTCTGTCCGGCATCGTATAGATAATCGATTGCCTTTAAGGTTTCTGTCAATTTTTCCTTCTCCACAGAAAGATCTTCACAGAGTGCATCTAGATTCTTGTATTCATCTCGTAATTTTGTATTGACCACACTCAATAATAATATCGGGTCTTTGGGAAGTCCTGTAAGCATACCTCCACCTCTTTTCTATCTTTGATAAATCTCTCTTTCTGTGACCAGTACCTCTGGACACAGATCATGACTTTCAAATGGTAACTCTCCTAAGATACACTGACATTCATATGCAACTGCCATTGTATGAAATGGTGCGTCACCGGCAAGATACCGGTCATAAAACCCACCGCCATATCCAATCCGGTGCAGCCTGCGGTCAAATACTATTCCCGGAATGATCATCAAGGCCTTTTCGCTGTGCTCCTTTCGCACGGGATTTTCAGGCAATGGCTCCTCAATCCCATAGGCACCTTCCTCCAGGCGCTCCGGCTCTCTTACTTCATAAAATGTCATCTCTCTTCCTTCCACACGCGGAAGCGCAAGCCGTTTTCCATCTGCAAGAATCTGATCCATCAGTTCTCTTGTCCGGACTTCTCCGTCATGACTTGCATAGCAGAAAACAGTATCTGCCTCTATGTACCATGGATGTGCAGTTACTTTCTGAAAGATTTCTCTGCTCTTTTCTTTTGCCTCCTCCACAGGGAGTGTCCGCCTCACTGCAAGGATCTGTCTTCTAATGTCCTTTTTTGTTCGCGGCTTTTTTTCCATATTTCTCTCCAAGATTCGTAATGCTTCCATCTGGTTCTTTGATGGAAATGTTATCAAGCTGTCCCCGTAAGTTTCGCTTGAAAGCCTCAATATATTCTGCGCGAAGAATCTTCTGCTCTTTTAGTTCAGCTTCTGTCAATCCTTCTGCCTTAGATTTTCGATATAATTCATTGATTCTCTGAATCTTCTCTTCTAACATCTCTTTACCTCACTGTTCTTTCTCATTTGCCTGAAACGGCATGCCACAAAACTGAGAAGTTCGCCAAGATTTTGCCGCATGCCATTCTATATCATACACCATATCTGATACAAAGTCCAGCCGGAAGGGGCTGTTTTTGCTGTTTTCCTACTGTTTTTCTACTGTAATCTAACTGGAATAATTTTCCAAAAAACCATAAAGTTCTTTTGTAGTTTCGATATATTTCCCCTGTCGGATCTCCTCTAGGAGTTTTTCGGGAAGACTCTCTGTTCGGATCCCAGTACTCTCATAGAATGTCTCTCCGTCCGCGAGATAAACTACAAGGTATCCATTCTTTTCTCTCAGGAAATATCCATTCTCTTTTTTTGCCGTTCCATCTGCACTGATGCTTTTTTCTTTCTGTCTCTGCGCTTCTGCCAACTGTGCCTCCAGCCGTTCCACTTCCTCATAAGCCTTTCGGTAACGAATTTGATAGACGGCAGTCAGCAAAAGGAGCGCACAACAGGCAAAACAAAAAAAGCCGATACTGTATCTCTTCTTCATTTCCATGCCACTCCTTTTTTATACAGTATCCGCTCTTTCTTCTATTTTATACAAGCATGTACAGATTCTTCTCGATCATCAGCCCTTCTCTTTCTTCATATTCCATTTTCAGGCTCTCCTCCATGCAGGCATAGACGAAGCGGTGTGCTTCGATCATACTCTCTTTGAGAGAATAGCCTTTTAAAATACTGGCGATCAGAACTCCATCAAATGCATCCCCGGTTCCGTGAAATTCTGCCGAAAGCTGTGTGGTCTCCAACATTGTTATCATTCCTTGCTCAAAAAGGAGGATGGACTTCTCACTTCTGCCATCCGGGACACTGGTGATGATTAGTTGTTTCGCCCCCAGATTGTGCAGTGTTTCACAGATTTTTTTCAAATCCTTTCGGGACAGTTCTTTCGCATATGGATATCCCGCAAGCAGACAACTCTCTGTCAGATTAGGAAGCAACAGGTCTGCACAGGGGATTAACTTCTTTAATGCTTCCCCATAGCTGGTATCAAAATTGCTGTAATATTTTCCATGATCTCCCATGATCGGATCAAAAACGACCATCGCCTCCGGAAAACAAGAAACGAAATATAATACCGACTCTGCCAGTTCCTCATTTCCGAGATAACCGATGAAGATCATATCGAACTTCACATTCTGTTCGCAGTAATGATCAGCGCAACCTTTGATATATTCCGGAGAGATGCGGGCAACCGCAGGTTTTCCATATCCTCCTGTGTGGGTGGATAATAACATCGTCGGAATCGGACATGCCTCAATTCCCATCACACTTAATACTGGAAGCATATTTGTCATCGCAGCTTTTCCTACTCCGCACAGATCATGGAGCAGTGCAACTTTTTTTACTGGTTTCACTCTTCTCTACCCTTTCATCAAATGTAATTTTCGAAAAATCTTGACAAGCATATCTCCTTTTGGCATCGCATACAATTCTTCTTCTGTAAGTCCTCCGATCAGAATGAGTGCCACTGCGTAAATCCCGACTGCCGCCACAAGCGCAAACAGGATTGGGAAAACTCTTCCACCGATCAAAACATCAAACAATTTGAATACCAGATAAGATACCACTCCCATCAAAAATGCTGCCATTGTAGGAAGCAGAAATGTTCGCTTCACTTCTTGATGGTATCCGACTGCCGTCTGGATCGAATGTGCATTCAAAATACACATGCAGAGTGAAAAAACAATATTTCCGACAACAATCGAATAGATATTCCATTTCAACATCACAAGCATCACAAAGACTGACACTAGATGGATTCCAAGAGAAATCAGAGCGTTTCGAATCGGCACTGTCATCTTATCAAGGCCCTGCAAGATGGAATTCTGTACCGTGGACAGACAGTAAAGCACAACGGTAATTGATCCGAGGCTTAACATCGCCGCAGGAGTTTTTCTCTGATCTCCATAGAGCAGATTCATAAGCGGCGATGACAACATCAGAAATCCGACAAAGCTTGGAATTGCGATCAACATCGTGAAGCGGATGGAATGATGGATCTTCCCATAAATCTGTTTTCGATCGCCGACTGCGATCGCGCCAGCGAGACTTGGGATTGCAGACACACCGAGTGCACTTGCCATAGCCAGCGGAACATTGATCAGCGTATTATATTTTCCGGTATAAATTCCGAGAAGTGCCATGTAATCTTTCACGGCATGTCCCTGCGCCGCCATAATCTTACTAAACATTACCTGATCTAAAATCTGGTTGATGTTATAAACCGATGTACTGATAATAACCGGAGCAATCGTAAATAATAGTACCTTATAGATATTTCCATAGCTTTCCACAGAGGTACCGTGATCTCTTTTTAACTGCCGTTTCATCACTCCCTTGTAAGCATACAACACAAACAGAACAAACAGGAGGCTTACAAATGCCCCGGCGACTGCACCGAGCGTTCCTCCTGCCGCACCATAGGAAGGTTCTAACAGTGGACTGTTCTTGCTTTTTGCTGCTTCTGCCCCTACCTTCAGCAGATAGCTTGCTCCTAAAATACTCACGATCGCATTGACGATCTGCTCGATCACCTGAGAAATCGCTGTCGGAATCATAGAACCGAGTCCCTGGAAATATCCTCGTACGACTCCCATAACTGCCACGATAAAAAGTCCTGGCGCCAATACTCTAAGTGCATAGGCACTTGGCGCTGATGCCATTACCTTATCTGCAAAGAAATCTGCTCCAAAAAAAACGACCAGTGCAGCAAGGAGCCCTACACCGATTGCAAATAGAATAGATCCTTTAAAAATCGCCATCGCATTTTTATATTCCTTTTTTGCCACACGTGCAGACACAAGCTTTGAGACTGCAAGCGGCAGACTGAAGGAGGAAAGGATCAGCGCAATTGCATAGACCTCAAACGCATAGCCATAAAACCCCATTCCTTCATCCCCAAGAATATTTGTCAGAGGAATCTTGTAGGCTGCTCCAATGATCTTTGCAATGACGGCTGCTGCTGCAAGGATCGCACCCTGCAGTAGAAAACCGCTGTTTTTATTAATTTGTTTCGTCATATTATCCCTCTTTTGTTATCTTAATATATTGAGCCGCTCAAGGATCTCCCTCTGCTTTTGCTCCATCACAGCACGTTCATCCTCTTCCATGTGGTCATAACCAAACAGATGCAGCATACTGTGTGCCACAAGAAAGGCAAATTCCCTCTCTTCCGTATGTCCATACTCTTCAGCCTGTGCAGTTACCTTCTCCTTGGAAATCACAATGTCCCCAAGCATCAGTTCTCCTGATTCTGGATGAAAATAAGAGTCATCTTCCTCAAGGAACTCAAAATCTCCTGGAGTTCCATAGTCAACCATCGGGAAGGATAACACATCCGTCGCACGGTCGATTTCCCGAAATTGCCGATTCATTTCACGAATTTCTTCATTCATTGTCAGAAGCAAGTTCACTTCTGTTTCATAGGGACACTGCTCGTAGTCCACTGCCTCGGCGATAACTTTTTCAGCCAGCTTTCTGCAGTCAAACGGGAGCTGATACGCTCCCTCTTCCTCAAAATAAACGGTCATTTATTTCTTTCTCCTTCGTTCTTTTCCTATATTTTTCGCGCTGCTTTTCTTCTCATATTCTTCGTATGCCTTGACGATTTTTTGAACAAGCGGGTGTCTGACAACATCTTTGCTCGTCAATCTGCAGATACTGATATCCTCCAGATTTTTTACAACATTGACTGCCACGTCAAGCCCGGAGGTTGTTCCCGCCGGGAGATCCTTCTGTGTAGAATCTCCGGTGATCACTACTTTTGATCCAAACCCAATCCTTGTCAGAAACATCTTCATCTGCGCTGGCGTTGTATTCTGCGCCTCATCAAGAATAATAAATGCATTATCTAATGTACGTCCTCGCATGTAGGCGAGCGGAGCCACTTCAATCAACCCTTTTTCCGAATTTTTCAAAAAGCTCTCCGCCCCCATGATCTGATACAGTGCATCGTAGAGCGGTCTTAAATAGGGATCGATCTTGCTCTGCAGATCTCCCGGCAAAAATCCAAGTTTTTCTCCTGCCTCTATGGCAGGTCTCGTCAAGATGATCCTGCCCACCTCATTGTTCTTAAATGCAGTGATCGCCATTGCCATCGCAAGGTATGTCTTTCCAGTTCCTGCAGGTCCAAGTCCGAATACGATCATCTGATCACGAATTGCATCTACATATTTTTTCTGTCCGAGTGTCTTCGGTTTGATTGGTTTTCCCTGAAGTGTATGACAGATGATATCCTTATCAATCTCCACAATCCCCGCTTCCTGATCCTCCAATACGAGCGACAGCGCATAATCTACATTCTGCTCTGTGATTGTATTCCCTCTCTCTGAGAGAGCTGTCAGCTGCGTCAATGTCCTCTTTGCCTGACTTACACGCGCTGCATCTCCAAGAATCTTTACCTTTCCATCTCTTGCGATCAATGTCACATGAAGTGTCCGCTCGATCTTCTTTGCAAATGCATCAAACTGTCCGAAGACATTCTGCTCATGTTCCACTGGTATTTCTATGATTTCTTCCAGAATACTCATTTACTGTTCCCCTTCTGTTTTTTGTTCTACTTCTATAATTTCGGTTTCTCTCTGTTCCCCCGCCGGTTCGATCAGGGTCAATGTTCCCTTTGCGGTGGCGAGATTTTGACCTATGTGTATTTTAACATTATTTTCAAGAATTTGAACCCCCTTTTTCTCTAATTCCCCACAGAATCTGTGAAAATTTTCACTGAGCATCGTCTGGACCTCTTCTTTTCCATATAGTTTCTTCTGCAGACGATACTCTCGTTCCCACTCCATTCCATGAGAAACCGGAAGTACAAAATGTTCTCCTAATGTCCACCGATACTCCTCTGTCAGCCGCTCTGCGTGTTGATACTGATTTTTTGTCGTCCCTACAGAAACCTTTATATCGTTCCATTTGAGATAGTATTTCCGACGTTCCTTCTCTGTATAGATCTTTTTCTCGTAAGCGCGCTCCATCTTCTCTTCATATGGACAGACCGTCTGTACAAAAATATCTGCATCCGCAGTCTGATATTGATAACCAATCACTTCTTTACTGTCATTTAATACTTCCACTCTCCCCGAAACAAGGAGATCTCCCTTTTTCACCTCATCCCCGGCATGGACAAGCGGTACCCCTTTGCGCGTGATAATCTCAGTTACAACCCCGTCTTTGTCCGCAACAATATCAGAAGGCTTCTCCATCTCTGTGGCAGGCATTGTAATCGTATCACTGTTTTCCTTCACCTGAATCATCAGTCTTGTTCCTTTCACGTACGCAGATACCCAGATAATGTCGTCAAACTGCTGCCGGATATCCTTTACGATCTGCTCACAGTCCACATCTTTTCGAAGCATCCCGTGTACCGTATTTTTTTCTTCCAGAAAAGCAAGAATCGTCTCATCTGTTCTCGTCTGATTGCCATCTATATGGATATTCCAGATAAAAAGAGAAAGAAGATAAACAATCATCACACACCCGGCCGCCCCGCAGAAAAACATTTTTCGTTTTCGGTATTTATGGAAAAAGAACGGCAGTCCAAACCGTTCCTCAATGGTAACTTTTGTCTTTGTCTTTTTTAAAACTGGCTTTAACTTCCGAAATCCACGAATGCTGATATACATTTCATAATCTCTCCCGTGCGGGGACAGCCCCCACAGAAGAATCCCCCGGTTTCGGCATAAGTTTAAAAACCGTTCAGGGGAAGTGCTGGTTACACAAATCCGAAGGTAACCTTTCAAATAACGCATGAGTAAAACAAACATAGGATCCTCCTGGAACTATTTTCCGATTGCTTCAGAAACCAATGTGAAACATCCCGATCACACGTATTCCATAGCCGTAATTCTCCCGGTGATCTTCATCTCATCGTTCATATAATATTCAATTTGCAGATGTTTCCCGGTAAAGCGGATCTGCCCACACTTTGTCTGCACGCGCACAAGCGAATCGGTATATTCTAAAATCCCTCTGTAATTTTCCACGCATGCTTCGGATCTCCCAGTTACATGCACAACCGGAAGTCCCAGTGCCAGATCTTTCGGAAGATTTGCCGCTTCCGCCATTTTATGTTTAAATGTCCCTTTTTCATACTCTCGACTCATAGGAAATGCCATACACATACTTTTTATCTTAAGTATATGTATGGCACAGCAAATTATTCGTTATTCATAGATTGGATAACGGCTGCAGATCTCATTGACAGCCGCACGGATCTCATCCGCCTTCGTATCAAACTCTGTCACTGCCAGTTTGATCAGATGGCTAATGGTCTTCATATCCTCTTCCTTAAGTCCCCTTGTGGTAACTGCAGGTGTACCAATTCGGATACCGCTTGTCACAAATGGACTGGCCGGATCATTTGGAACTGCATTTTTATTGACAGTAATATATACATTGTCCAGTCGATTCTGAAGTTCTTTTCCTGTAATGTGCATATTTTGCAGATCTACAAGCACCAGATGATTGTCTGTACCGTTGCTCACAAGATGAACTCCCTCTTCCATCAATGCAGTGGACAATGCTTTTGCATTTTTTACCACCTGTTCCTGATATGTCCGAAACTCCGGCTTTAATGCCTCCCCGAAGCAGACAGCCTTCGCTGCGATCACATGCATCAGAGGACCTCCCTGTGTTCCCGGGAAAATTGCTTTATCAATCTGTTTTGCATACTCCTTTTTACAGAGGATCATACCGCCACGCGGTCCTCGCAATGTTTTATGCGTCGTCGTCGATACCACATCTGCGTAGAGTACCGGATTCTGATGAAGTCCTGCCGCAACAAGCCCTGCGATATGTGCCATATCCACGAAAAGATAAGCTCCGACTTCCTTTGCAATCTCTGCAAACAGATCAAACCGGATTTCCCTCGGATATGCTGAAGCGCCTGCGACGATCATCTTCGGTTGATGTTCCAGGGCAAGGCGCCTGATTTCTTCGTAATCCAGCACTCCATCGGCATTGACATTATACGGAATAAAATGATACAGACGTCCCGAAATGTTGACCGGAGATCCATGAGTCAGGTGCCCACCGTGTGCAAGGTTCATTCCCATTACCGTATCTCCCGGCTCCAAAAACGCCTGATACACAGCAAGATTTGCGCTTGCACCGGAATGCGGCTGCACACATGCATGTTCTGCACCAAACAGCTTCTTTGCCCGCTCAATTGCCAGATCTTCCAATGCGTCAACTTCCTCGCAGCCACCATAATATCGTTTCTCCGGATACCCTTCTGCATACTTGTTTGTCGGAACCGTTCCCATTGCCAGCATCACTGCCGGGGATACAATATTTTCAGACGCGATCAGTTCCAGATTCCGCTGCTGTCTGTGATACTCTGCATACAAAGCTTTTCCCACTGCTTCATCACAAGATGAAATGTAATCCATGATTTCACGAACCATATGTTTTCCTCCTTTTCTACACGTACTTCCCATCTAAAGGGAATATTGTAGATTTTTGTCAGAAAAATAACAGTTTTTTTGATTATTTTTCTGCAATGATCATCTGCCTTCATTGTATAAAATCATGTCCGAAAAATCAATATCCAATACAGGTTTTCTTATTCGCGATCCATCCGCCCGCTTTTTGCGATCACTCGGTCAATAAATCTGGATGCCTCACTTCTTGTCATAGCTTCCAGATCCTCCGGGACCGTAATCCGATGCCAGCCGCACAACTTTTCCAAATACCGTTTTTGCTTCTCTGTCGCCGGCTGTTCTTTTCTCGGTTGATAGAAAAGTGGTTCCGGCACAAATAAATTTGGTTCCTTTTCCTCAAAATAATGCCCCAGGCAGTGATATAGTTTTGCTGTTGCAAGGGCGTCGTGATATGCCCGGTGTGCCGCGTCATTTTTGATCTGATAGTGTGCACACAATGCCTCGAGACTCCTTGATTCCAGATCCTTATGCACTTTTCTGGCAATCTTTAACGTATCTATCCCTCTTCGCTCAAAAGAATGCTGATACTTACAAGCATATCGTTTCATAAACTTATAATCAAACAGAATATTGTGTCCGAGCAGCACTTCTTCCCCACAAAAACCCATAAAATCATCAATGACCTCTTTTGTATTTCTCGCATGTGCCACCATTTCATTGGTGATCCCGGTAATTTGTGTGATCATCGGAGAAATCTCTTCTGCCGGCTTCAAAAACTCCATGAAACGATCCGTCACTTTTCCATCTGTCACTTTCACAGCGCCAATCTCGATAATACTGTCTCTCTCTTCGCTGAGTCCGGTCGTCTCAAGGTCAAACGCTACATAGGTTTTAATCAATCGCTTCACCTCTTTCTAGGAGCATATCATACCAGATAGCTCCCCCGTGGACAGACTGTGACTTTCCAAGATTTCGGTATCCAAACCGTTCGTAATACGGAATCAGCCGTTCCTTGCAAGTAAGGATCATTCCTTTCTTTTCCCGCTTCCATGCATCTGCAATCAGATGTTCCATAAGATCTGCTGCAATCCCTCTTCGCTGGTACTGTGGGAGTACATCCAGTCCAAACACAGACTGATACGCCCCTTCTGGACTGTGATATGTCACATCTGCAAACATTTCATCACAGATGGTAGTCCGGTCTGTCACACAACCATTGATGAAACCAATCACCTCCCCATGCGGCATCTCTGCCACAAAGAAACAGTCTCCAAACGTCTCCAGGCGCTTCTGGATCGCCTCTTTGGAAGCTGCCTCACTCACCGGAAAACAGCATGCCTCCACGTCGGCAAGTGCAGCAAGATCTGACTGCTTTGCCTTTCTAATCTGATATTCCATTTCCTTCGTATCTCCTTCCTATCATCGTTCCGTAAAGTTCTCTGTCAAAAAAACTGCTATCGGAAAACCTTCTTTGCTCTCGCAAGCCTTTCTGCAAACTGCTCATAAAATGTACGCTCTTTCTCATACGGTGTCAGAAAAAATTCCTGCAAAAGGTAGAGATTGCTCTCACGGCTTGTCTTTTCATCTCCCAGTTTTAAAAGTCTGTCCTGCATTTCCAATATAAAATCATGCCATGCGTTGATAAACTGTTCATTCTTTTTCAATTCCGGGGTATCGATCCACTTCTTTACTTTCACTTTCGTCTTTGGTTCCTTCGGACATTCGTGTATTTGCAGAAAATACTGAAAACGATGATTCTCATAATATCTTCCAAGCGGGAACAGACGACAAATGCCCGGACGATGCGGATGAATGGAACATCTCCCCTCTGCATTGAGAAAAGCACATGCTTCCTCCGCTCCGGTCATTTTTAAGTTTGGCAAGATTACACCATCTACTACATTGAGCTCTGCATACTTTTGCAGTAATTGCTCAAAAGTCATCTCTAGCTGCGTTGTCAGCCGAAAAATATCAAGCGGATCCAGCACAATCGATGTTCCCATCCCCCGGCAGCAGGCAGAACAGCCCTGGCAATCCCCGCATCCTGCTTTCACCAAGTCATTTTCTGTATAAAGCCTGCCGTCCGATATTTCTTTCAGATCTATTTCTCTTCTCATGTTTCTCTCCCGTTCTTCTTACAGATTGTTCGCTATAGGAAGCCCCTTCCCGACATCTGTCTTATTTTTCTTCCAAGTAATACAGATAAAGTTCATGCAGCGCCCTTGTCGCACAGATATAGTCTGCCTGCCGTTCAAAAGCACTTTCTGTCTGTTCACGCAATACAAATACTTGATCGAACTCCAATCCCTTTGCAAGATAGAAAGTTGTGATCGTCACTCCCTTTTCAAAATGGCTGCTGTCCCGATCAATATAATGAATATCTTCCCGCTGCTCTTTCAGATATTCGTAGACCATCCTCGCCTCCGCTTCCGTCCGCAGAAGAATCGCCGCCGTCTCGAAAGCATCCTCTGTGTGCTCCGTTCTGTCCGCTGCTGTTTCAGAAAAAGCTTCTTTGATCTGCACTCCATCCTTTCTTAAGTGCAGATGTCCCTCGATGTCCCGGAGCGCTCCAACGATGCCCGAAACCGTTTTTTCCTCCACCGCCTTCCCGTGGCGCTCAAGAAATTCCAATCCGGTCACATTTGTAATCTGTTCTGCATAACGTGCAATTTCAATCGTATTTCGGTAGCTCTTATTCATAATGATCGTACGGATTTCTTTTCCAAAAATCTTCGGAAGAAATGTAAGAACATCCTGGATCTTGCCGTCCATCGTCTGAGCCCGGTCTCCCAAAATCGTCATCCTGCAGGAGAACAATGTCTCTAAAATAGCATACTGGAGATAAGAGTAATCCTGCATTTCATCGATGACCAGATGCTTGATCTGCTTATGCTTTGCCTTGCCACTTAACCGGTATTTCAAATACAGCATCGGAAATACATCTTCATAGGAGAGCATACGGCTCTCATAAGGTACATCCGGCAACTGCTCCCATCCGTTTTCTTCTAAGAACCAGTTATAGATCCGGTACACATCCCTCGTCACATACATCTGGTCAAATTTCTCTCGCACGGCTGCCAGCTCTTCTTCACTTAAATCTCGGTCATACAGTGTTTCAAACTCATCTACCACATAATCCATAACTGCATACATCCGCTCCAAAAGCGGAATTTCCTGAAATTTAAAGTAGAATAGCTCGATCAGTTCTTCCTCTGTTTTTTTCATCTGGCGCCACTCGAACTCTTTTAGTTCTACAAGATCTTCCTCCAGTCCTGCAAGGAATCCTTCCACTGCTCCGATATATGCCTGAGACTGCTTCAGCTCATAGCGCGCCTGTGCCTCTTTGCTCATCCCTTCCATCTGCCGTTCTATCTGATGATAGCGATCCTCACAATCTGGAACGATTCCTTTTAATTCCTGATAAGCAAACAGATCAAAACTCATCTCACGGATATTTTCTTCCCCAAGTTCCGGCAAAATATGAGAAATATAGTCTGAAAACACACCGCTTGGCGACAGTACAAGAATATTGGATGATTTTAAGTGTTCTCTGTCATGATACAGCAGATAGGCAATCCGATGCAATGCCACCGAAGTTTTTCCGCTTCCTGCTGCTCCCTGAATAACTAAAATCTTATCTTTTGTATTGCGGATAATATCATTTTGCTCCTTCTGGATCGTACGGACAATGTTTTTCAACTGTACGTCCCCATTCTGCCCAAGTTCCTTCTTTAAAATGTCATCATCGATTTTTACATCGCTCTCAAATCCATAGATCATCTTTCCACCCTGGATCTTGTACTGCCATTTTGCCTCAATAGTTCCTTCCATCGTCCCGCCTGGCGCTTCATAAGAAGCAGGACCTTTATCATAGTCATAGAACAGTCCGCTCACCGGGGCTCTCCAGTCATAGATCAGCGGAATCGCTCCTGTGCGCTCCGCAAAATTTCCAATGCCGATATAAAAAATCTCCGCTTCCTCATCCCCGTCATACAGAAAATCCACTCTGCCAAAAAATGGGGCATCTGCCATCTTCTGAAAGCGCTGATATAAAAGCTGTGATTCGTTGTTTGCATTGATCTGATGCAGCAGTGCCTGTTGATTGTCAAAATCTTCATACCCATACTGGTCCATCTCTGTGTAATTCTCCCAGTAATATGCATGCATGTTTTCAATTTCCTGCTGTCCCGCAAGAAGTGTCTCTGCAAGCTTTGTAAGTCTGTCACGCAGCTTGTCTGACACTTCCGCTAAAAATAATTTTCCGTCTTTCTTTACATCTGCCTTCATCTATTTTATTAAATTCCCTTCTTCCCCCATCTGCAAAATATCAAGTGTATGTGCGCTCGCACCAAGCAATTCCGGGCGCTCACACGTCTTTAAATGATATTCAATAAACGTCTGGTAAGTCTCGTCGTCCATCGCATTTAAAATCTGCCGCATATAATTTGCCGGACCATCTGCCGCAATAATCTCAATCCGTTTCATGCCTGCCCCTGCATTGATTGCAGCAATGTCCTCCAGACGTACATAATCATATAGATCCTCCGGCTCTGCCTGTACATGAAACTCTTCGCTGACCTTCCCGGAGGCAATGCTTTCCCGGATATGTCCTTCTTTAAACCCATAGGTCAGAATGCTGTATTCATTCATACAATAAGAGACAAGTACCACCCCGTCCGGTTTCACTACGCGCTTTGCCTCCGCAAGCGCTTTGATCTTATCCTCCATCGTATACAGATGATACATTGGCCCAAATACAAGGACCATATCAAAAGAATTGGAAGCAAACCGTGACAGATTCAATGCAGTCCCCTGATAAGCCTTTACACTGCTTCCCTTTGATTTTAAAATTCCAAGATTGTATTTGACAAGCTCTACTGCCGTCACATCATACCCTTCCTCTGCAAGCTGCACCGAATACCTTCCGGTCCCGGCACCCACATCCAGAATCCTTGCTCCTTCTTTTCCTTCCAGATATTTATGGATATATTTCATCGAGGTAATATATTCTACCTTTCCGTGTCTTCTCGTCAGGCGTTTTTCTTCACAAAATTTATTATAATACTTTTCTAATTCCGTTGACATTTCATTTTCCCTTCTGTTTCCAGACAGCCCCGTCCGAACTGTCTTTCTTTATTATGTCCTGTGAACAGTATCTCTATTGTAACAACGTAAAAAGCAAATTTCAACATTCCATTTATTTTATATTATTTTTTTCATATCCAATATTTAAGAGAAAAATATACAATACTGTCCGTTTCACAAGAGAACTTCTTAGAAACTGCGGAATGCCTCGATAGAATCCCAGCACGCAAAAAGAAAAGGAACTCCACTTTATTTTATAAAGTTTTGTCCCTTTTCTTTGCCCTAACAGAACCTGCTTGCTTTATTCAATTGCATCTGTCTCAATAATAAATTTCACATTTCCATCCATATTATCTGCTTTTCCACTATAAGTGTCATAAGAGCAGTCTTCGGATGTCAGTACATCCACTTTATCGAGGATCTTCTCCAATGCATCTTCCACTGTTTTCTGCAGTTTCTTAATTCCTTCTTCATTGAATTTTTCTGCACCATCTTTTAACTGAGAAGCTCCATCAGAAAGTTGTGCAATTCCGTTCTTGACTTCTCCGCTTGCAGAAGCAAGTGTGTTACCACCATCGGAAAGCTGACCAGCTCCTTGTACAAGTGTGCTTACTCCATCTCTCAGTGCCTGACTATTTCCTGCCAGAAGTGCACCTCCGGAAGAAAGCTGTGTTCCAAGCTGATGCAAACCGCCGCTCAACTCTGTTGTGCCACCCGCCAATGTCTGTACTCCTTCTACGAGTACCGGTGTATTTTGCTGAAGTTTCGCTGCACCTTGAAGTAGTGCATCATTGGCTGCGCCAAGTTGTGCAAATCCTGCATTGAGCTGATCGATGCCCTGAGAAGCTTCAGGCACAGTCACTTCCATTCCATCATTTAATTTCTTCATATTCGCAGCATACCCTCCGATTGCTGCGTTGAGTCCATGCATTCCTGTATTCAGTTCAGACACACTGGCTTTTAACGGATCTGCCATTCCTGACGGAATCTGTTTTTTCAAATTTGTGATGTCTTCCATCTTTTTCTGCATTTCTGCCAACTGTGGAGTCAGTCCGTTTACCGTTCCCTCTATTTCACCGAAAGAATTCTGCATACTTTCTAACAATGCTTTGATCTGTGTCGTGTCAACAGATCCAACTTTTACCGACACATCCGGCACTGTAACCGGAGCAATTTCGGAAACTCCCGCATCTACAGAAATTCCAGAAACTGCCACAAGTGCACTCTGCAGAGAAGCTGCCAGTTCTGCATTTCCATTTGCTTCAGCTTCTGCGATCTGAGCGCTAATCTGAGCTTTTGCCGCTTCCACCTGCTCATTGGCTGCCGCCGCTGCCTGATTTGTCGCCTGGATCTGGCCATTTCGCTCTGCAATCTGTGCATTTACTTCACTGACAGCAGCTTCTTTTGCCTGTGAAACGGCAGCCTCACTATCTGCGCTGATCGTCTCCAATTGAGTGGTAACAGCACTTAAAATCTTCATCAATTCCTGGCCGTTTTTCATCATTTCCTGCACTGGAACTGCAATCTGCTTCTGCATCACCTCAGAAAGTCCTTCTGTCTGTGTGATCAATTCTTTTCCTGTGGCTGTCATCGTATCTACATTGGAAAGCAGGTTATTCATACCGCTTACTGCATCATTTAATTTTTTTGTTCCTTCTGCAAGTTTTTGAGAAGCCACCTGGATATCCTTGTCTCCGGTTCCATCAATCGCCGCATAAAGCTGTCCGACTGCATCTTTTGTCTGTGACAGACCATCTTTTAATGCAGTCAGCTGATCTGCTCCTGCTGCAAGTTGCTTCTCACCACCAATGTAGGAAGTGATTCCGGCAGAGAGCTGAGAAGCGCCCGTTGTATAATCTTCTACCCCTTTTACAACCTTATTCACGCCATTTACATATTCTGTAACTTTTATATTCAGCTCCCCATTTTCTCCGAGGTATTGCTGGATTCCCGCATTTAACTGATCTGCTCCCGCTGTGTAACTGTCTACACCACTCTTTAATTCTCCAGCGCCGCTTTGAAGTGTATGGATTCCATCTTTCAGTGTCTGCACACCTTGGTCAAACTCCGCATAGCTGGATCCAAGTGTCTGTGTACCTTCCGATAACTGGGCAGAACCGTCCACCAGCTGAAGTGCCGCATCTTCCAAGTCATTTAAAGAATTTTTCAGCGTATCGAAATCTGTCACGTTTTTCCAGTCAACATCGTCAAGAAGATCTGACAATGCAATTGTAAACGTCGATCCCATTGTAAAGTTTGTTACATCAGCCGTGATTTCTACACTTTCCGGCAATTGGATATCCTCAGATACTTCCTTAAAATCTTCACTGTTTAAACCAAGGCTCTCTTTTAATCCAGGCATTGCAATTCCCATAACCATGCTTTTCTGTCCATCAGAGATTACTTTTCCGTTATCGATCATAACATTGGAAAACGTCTCATCCGGCAGAATCAGCCCTGTCACCATCACAAACGGACTGTACACTTCCTGCTTCTTTCCATCAATGTTCACGGTCTTTTTTGCATTATTTGTATAGTCAATTTTTATCTTTAAATGCCCGCTCTGTCCCTTCAACTCTTCCGGTGTTATTTCTTTGCCGTCAAGATAGTAAGTCATTTTCATGGATACCGGCAACTGTTTATCTGTAGTTCCCTGATAATAAATATCTACTCCGTTTGTCTGCCATGTAATTGCATCTCCATTTTCTTCAAATGTCTCTTCTCCCTTGACATTTTTGACATTTTCAAGTTCTGTCTCATCTTTTAAGTTTTTTTCTGCTCCGGCATTTTTTAACCAGTTGGAAACTGTGATTTCCTGTTCTGTTCCCTGTGCATCTGCATTCACATACACGGTCTCATCTTTTGAGACTTTCTTATCTGCTGGCTCCGCTGCAAAAACTGGAGTTGTTCCCATCAATCCTGCCATGCCGACCGCAAGTCCTGCTGTCATTTTCTTTTTCAGATCCATTTTCCGGTTTGTATTACTTCTTACTTTATTTCTATTCATATCTAATTACTCCTTTCGGCAGTTTTTTTGCCAAGAAATCCTGCGGATGTTTTACAAATTACTTTATCAAAGATCATAAACATCGCCGGCAAGATCAAAATAACTACAAACATGCTGATCAATGCACCTCTCGCAAGCAGTGTACAGATGGAGCCGATCATATCTACCTTTGAATAAAGCGCCACACCGAAGGTCGCGGCAAAGAAGCTGAATCCACTGCTAATAATAGAAAGCATGCTTGCTCTGTGTGCGATTGAAATCGCTGTCTTCTTATCTTTTCCTTTTCCACGTTCTTTCTGATAACGGCTCGTCATCAAGATCGCATAGTCCACAGTTGCTCCAAGCTGAATAGTACCGATGACAATACTTGCCACAAACGGAAGGCTCGTTCCCTGGTAATATGGAATTGCCATATTGACAAAGATTGCGAACTCAATAACCGCCACAAGGATGACCGGAAGGGAGATCGACTTAAACACGATCATAATAATGATAAAGATTGCAAGGATTGAAATGGCATTGACTGTTTTCAGATCGACATCGGTCGTATCCTGAAGGTCCTTCATCAGAGGAGCCTCTCCGATGACCATTGCATGTTTGGAATAAGATTTTACAATTTTGTCAATTGCTGAAATCTGTTTGTTGACCTCATCTGTTGCAGATTCATATTCCGAACAAATAAATGCCAATTCATAATTGTCACTCTGAAGCATCTTCTTCATATCATCCGGGATCATGGATTCCGGAATGGTCGGTCCGAACAATGTGTTCATTCCAAGGCTCCATTTGACTCCATCGACTTCGTCAATCTCTTCCAACATCTTTCTTTTATCCTTTGCATCCATATCCTTCTGCATCAGGATCATGTGCATATTGCTCATCTTGAAGTCGTCTACCAGTTTCTTGTTTGCCACGTTTGCCGGAAGTGTATCCGGGAGTGACTGTGCAATATTGTAGTAAATTTTCGTATGATTATTTCCGTAAATTGCCGGGAACAGCAACACTGCAAACAGAATGAGCCACAGACGGTAGTGTTTTGTAATAAACGCAGATGGCTTATCAATACTTTTAATCAATGGTCTATGTTTTGTCTTTTCAATCGCTCTATCGAAGATCAATATCAAAGATGGTAATAACGTTACACAGCATAAAACACCGATCACTACACCTTTTGCCATAACAATACCTAAGTCTTTGCCAAGTGCAAATGTCATAAAGCAAAGTGCCATAAATCCTGCAACTGTTGTGACGGAACTTCCCACAACGGACTTAAATGTATTTGCGATCGCATGCCCCATCGCACGTTCTTTTTCTCCTGGAAATCTTAATTTATTTTCCTCATAGCTGTTCAGCAGGAAAATCGAATAATCCATCGTCACTCCAAGCTGTAGTACTGCTGTTAATGCTTCTGTAATATAAGAAATCTCTCCGAGAAAAATATTACTTCCCAAGTTATATAAAACTGCTGCACCAATACTGATCAAGAAAAATATTGGTACGAGAAATGATGTTCCCGTCAATTCCAACACAAAGAAGGAAAGCAGCGTTGCAATCACAACATAGATCGGAAGTTCTTGTAATGAGATATTTTTAATATCTGTGACAATCCCTGTCATACCACTGATAAAGCATTGCTTATCTGCAATTTTTCTCATGTTTGTAACAGCTTCCATAGCTTCATCTGAAGAAGTTGTATTATCAAACAATGCAAGCATCATTGTCGCATCTCCGTTAAAAAATGCTTTCCGTAAATCTTTCGGAATCATTTCTACCGGAAGGCTGATATCTGCCACATCGTCATACCACATCACATCTTTCACATGATCAACTTCGCTGAATTTTTCTTCCAGTTTTTGTACATCTTTTAATTCCATCCCTTCGACGACAACCATGGAAAATGCACCCATACCATATTCGTCTACAAGGATGTCCTGCCCTTTTACTGTTTCCAGATCACCCGGAAGGTAACTGAGCAGGTCATAATTAATCTTTGTCTCTGCTTTCCCGATTGCCGCAGGAATAAGCAGTAAGATACTTACTAATAAAATAAATATCCTGTGTTTGGCGATCCACTTACCAACTTTGACCACTCTAATCATCTCCTGACTTTTTCTTTTTTCTTTACAGCTTTATTATATTCAAAAATGACTAATAGTCAATACTAAAAATGAAATTTGGTCATTTTTATAGCTTGACTTTCTTTTTGGAATCGTAAATAATACATATGAGCAAAAAATTGGAGGGATTCGAGTGGGAAAATTAGAAACAAATAAAAAGGTGAAAAAAAATGCACTCCTTCAGAATGCATTTGAATTATTTACAGACAAAGGCTTCGCAAAGACAACGATCTCTGACATCGTCAGTCGGGCAGGTCTTGCGAAAGGTACTTTCTATTTATATTTTAAAGACAAATATGACTTGCGTGATAAACTGATTGTCTATAAGGCAGGACAACTTTTCTGCGATGCTTACAAAGCTCTTGTCAGTCAACCGATAAATGGATTCGAGCAGGAACTCCTCTTTGTGGCAGACTATATCATCGAGCGTCTGAAGAAGGATCATTCGCTTCTTCAGTTTCTCGCAAAAAATCTATCCTGGGGAATTTTTCGCACTGCTTTTTCAAGCAATGTCCCAAAAGAGTCTGAAGAATTTTACGATTACTATCTGAGAATGCTGAAGAAAAATCATATTGGCTGCAAAGATCCTGAGTTGATGCTGTTTACCATCATTGAACTGATCAATGCAACCTGCTACAACTGTATCCTATTTGAGGAACCGGTGACCATCGATGAATATCTGCCATATCTGCACCTGTCGATCATCCAGATTTTCCGTGCATTTACAAGCGAAGAGCCTATCACCGCTTCCAAGAACTTACAACAATAACAAAACAAAAAACAGATGTCCCAAAAGCTTTATCTCTGCTTTTCAGACATCTGTTTTTCCATCCGCTTCTTATAAAGAATCGATTTCCACGGTTCTTCCATCGCTCCAGATTCTCTCTAAATCATAGAACAGACGGTTTTCTCTGTCAAATACATGCACGATCAAGTCGCCGAAATCTAACAGTACCCAATTTCCGAGTCCCTGTCCTTCTCTTTGTTTTACTTCGTATCCACCTTTGTGCAGATATTCTTCCACGTTGTCGACCAGCGCTTTTACTTGATTTTCACTGGAACCATTTGCAATGATGAAATAATCTGCAAGTACAGATACTTGTGAGATATCGATGATACGGATATCTTCTCCCTTTTTATCGCTCAGCGCCTCGTAAGCAAGACGCACCATTTCTTTTGAGTGATCCATTTTTATGCCTCCTCTGTCCGTTTTTCAAATAAGTCTTTGTAATATAGATAAGTCTTCTCTGTGATCGGATCGATCACCTTATCCCGTGTCCGCAAATAGGCGAGAGAATTTTCCAAGATTGTAAACAATGCCTGATCAATATTTTGAAAAGACATCCTTCGGATCTCGTCCAGTTTTGGAATCTCTTTCCTTCCCGGTTCTATAAAATCTGCAATATAAATAATTTTCTCAAGAAGTGTCATTCCCGGCCGCCCGGTCGTATGAGATGTGATTGCCTGCGCAATCGTCTCATCACCGACATGATATTTGTGTACTGCCATATAAGCGCCAAGCTTTGCATGCAGCAATTCTGGATTTTTCTTTTCAGACTCTGTGACCTCGATCTGGTATTTTTCGCACAGCTTTATTTTCTTACTGTTTGGAATCCCTTTGGCACAGTCATGAAGCACCCCTGCGGTCATCGCCTTCTCAATATCTTCCCCGTAGCACATCGCCAGTGAAGCGGCTGTGTACATCACTCCAAGCGTATGCTCATATCTGTCACTGTCGAGATGTAGTTTTACTTCTTTTTTAATTGCATGAATGTTTGCATTTTCTTTCACTTTCCCTTTTCCTCCGTAAGATACAGTCTGTGCTCATGAATATACTCTTTGACTCCAGGCGGAACAAGACTGCTGATATCCATTCCATACTGGACCATCTGACGGATATCACTTGAGGAAACATCCATCATCGGTGTGAGAAGCAGTTCTATCCCTGCCTGATACTTTTTCTTCAGATAATCAATCTGCTCCTGTACCTGTGACTGATCTTTCTCATCACGGCATGCCGCCAGAATCGTACAGTCAGACAGAAGGCTTTGCGGACATTTCCATGACTCAATGGAAAAAAGCGAATCCGCACCTATGATAAAATAAAATTCGTGTTCCGGGTAAAGTTCATTTAAGTTCCGTATCGTATCATAAGAATACGATACGGTTCCCTTCTCTGCCTCGTACAGATTCAATTCAAAACGGTCATGCCCTTCCAGAGCCAGTTTCACCATCTCAATCCGATGCCGGATTGAGATCTCCCCGGATTTGTGTGGTGGATTTCCATTTGGCAGGAACCACACTTTCTGAAGGCGGAACTGTCTGGCTGCGTACTCTCCGAGCATTAGATGACCATTGTGGATCGGATCAAATGTCCCACCCATGATTCCGATTTTCATTGTTCTCATTCTCCTTTACGGCAGAATAATTTTCTTTTTATTGTCTTTTCCTTCTCTGTAAAGTACGATTTTCTTTCCGATCACCTGCACAACCTGTGCCCGTGTTCGTTCTGCGATCAACTGTGCAAGTTCTTTTGGATCATCTGCACAGTTCTTTAAAACACTGATTTTAATCAGTTCTCTTGCCTCCAGCGCCTCGCTGATCGCCTCGGTAAGCGCAGGTGTCATGCTGGATTTACCAATCTGGAAAATTGGATCCATCGTCATAGCAAGACTCTTTAAATATGCTCTCTGTTTTGTTGTCATCTTTTATCCACCTCTGTTTCTCTGTCAAAAACTCTTTTCTATTTGTAATAGTCAAACTGCAGACCATACATCCGCACAGTGTCTCCTTCTTGGATGCCTGCATCTTCAAGCTGCTGAAGAATACCGGTATCTTTTAAGAATTTCTGGAAGAACGCAAATCCCTTTTCGGAATCCAGATTGGTGTAACCAAGCATCTTCTCGATCTTTGGCCCTTCCACAACATATACATCGTCTTCTTTCTCTACCGTATAAGGAAGATCGATCGTAATTAATTCCTCCTCCGGGAAATACTCCTGCTCAAAAATAACCGGAGGTATATCCAATGTCTTTAGCTGTTCACGTACATAGTAGAGAAGTTCCTGCACACCCTCACCGGAAACACCGGAAATCGGAAATACTTTGATTCCTTTTGGCTCAAACTCCGCCCGAATCTTCTCTACCGGATCTTCATCCTCCGCATAAATCAAATCTGTCTTATTTGCCGCGATCACCTGCGGACGCTTTGCGATCTCGCTGTTGTAATTTTCCAGTTCTGCATTGATCTTATAAATATCCTCAATCGGATCTCTTCCTTCCGAAGAAGCTGCATCGACGACATGGATCATCATCTTTGTACGCTCAATGTGACGTAAAAATTCATATCCCAATCCAACTCCCTGTGATGCTCCTTCGATCAGACCCGGAATGTCAGCGATTACAAAGCCATCTCCGCCATCTTTAAAATCTACAACACCTAAATTCGGATTCAATGTTGTAAAATGATAATTTGCAATCTTCGGATTTGCGTTTGTCACACGAGAGAGGAACGTCGATTTTCCTACATTTGGAAATCCGATCAGCCCAACATCCGCAATCACTTTCAGTTCCAGATTCACCCAGAGTTCCTGTGCAGGCTGTCCTGGCTGTGCATACTTCGGCACCTGCATCGTCGCAGTTGCAAAATGCTGATTGCCAAGTCCTCCTTTTCCTCCCCTGAGAATTACCTGTCTTCTATTTTCTCCGGACATATCTGCGATCACCTTGTCAGACTCTGCCTCTTTGATGATCGTTCCTTCTGGAACTTTCAGGATGATATCCGGCGCATTCTTCCCATGACATCTGCGCTTTCCACCCTGTTCTCCATCTTTTGCGACATACTTTCTTCTATGACGGTAATCCGCAAGTGTGTTGAGTCCGTCATCTACTTCAAAGATCACATCTCCGCCTTTTCCGCCGTCTCCTCCGTCCGGTCCGCCGTTTGGCACATACAATTCTCTCCGGAAACTTGCATGTCCATCCCCGCCTTTTCCGGAACGGATATAAATTTTTGCTCTGTCTGCAAACATATTTTTGTTTCCTTTCTATGTCAATCTCTCTGTTCTATTGTTCCATGAATGCTATTATTATATCAGAATCTTGTAATGATAGATAGTAGAATTTAAAAAAGACTCCAAACCTGATGATTTGAAGCCTATTTTCATACTTATTATTCTGCTACTGGATAGATAGAAACTTGTTTCTTATCTCTTCCTTTTCTTTCGAATCTTACAACACCGTCAACTAAAGCGAATAAAGTATCGTCTCCACCACGTCCTACGTTAGTACCTGGGTGAATCTTAGTTCCACGTTGTCTGTAAAGGATATTTCCAGCTTTTACAAATTGTCCGTCAGCTCTTTTCGCACCTAATCTCTTAGATTCAGAGTCTCTACCGTTCTTTGTAGAACCAACTCCTTTTTTATGAGCGAAAAATTGAAGGTTTAATTTCATCATGGTCTTACACCTCCTCAAATGTTATATCAATATATTGCTCGTAGTTTTCGTCATCTGCTATGCTCTCAAGACCGAGAATCATCGCATCCAACAACAGTGCAGCCCTCTCCGAAGGACTATTTGGCAGTTCAAATTCAATTACACCTTCCTCATCATCCGATACCAAACTTGTCTCATCTGATGTGTAACGGTCAATTGCATTCACTGTATTAATGATCAGTACCGAAGCTGCTGCGCAAACAATATCCTGCCCCGCCTCGCTCATTCCGGCATGTCCTTTCGTACGAAAACCAACACATGCATGCTTTTCATTTTTTAAAATCGTTACCTGAATCATGGTCTTGATTAAGCGTTGATCTTTTCGATCTTAACAGCTGTGTACTGCTGTCTGTGACCATTTTTCTTATGGTATCCAGTTTTTCTCTTATACTTGTAAACGATAACTTTTTTAGCTTTTCCATCTCCGATTACAGAAGCTGTAACTGTTGCACCTTCTACTGTCGGATTTCCAACTTTTAATTCAGCATCGCTAACTGCAAGCACCTGGTCAAATGTGAAAGTTTCTCCAGCTTCTACACCAAGTTTCTCTACTCTAATGATATCGCCTTCGGCTACTTTGTACTGTTTACCACCTGTTGCTATAATTGCGTACATATGGCACCTCCTATTATCATTACTCGCCAGCTTTGGTGACCTTAAATAAGATTCTTATACCTCGCTGTGCGGCATCTCCTATATATTATCATCTGTTTTTCATTGTGTCAATAGGTTTACTGATTTTTTTTATACTTTTTATTCCTCTTTCCATATGCTTATAGCAGTAGCTGATGATCTCGCGTCTTGTGATGATTCCGATAAAATTCTGCTGATCATCTACGACCGGGACGAAATTCTGCTCCATCGCGCGGTCGATCAAATCCTCCATCTTTGCGCCTGCATTCACGGCCTGATAATCATAACGTCTTGTAACCTCTGTCATCAGAATATTTTCCGCCTTTTTCAGGTCAAGATTAGCATGATCCTTGATCCACCAGAGAAGATCGCCCTCTGTGATGCTTCCCACATATTTTCCCTCCCGGTTCAATACCGGAACAGAAGAATATTTATGATACTCCATTGTTTCTAACACCTGTCGCAATGTGTGATTATCATAGACATATGCAAGATCACTCTTCGGTCTTAGAAAAAATAAAATGTTCATACATCTGTCCTCTCTTTAGCTGTTAAATCTGCGTTTTTACAAAGATATCATAAATTGCCTGGATGGCAGTTTCAAACTCCTCATTTTTCACTCCGATAATAATATTTAACTCACTGGAGCCAAGATCGATCATTTTGACATTGACATTTGCATGTGCTAAAGCAGAGAAAATGCGCCCGGCTGTTCCTCTCGCACGCGCCATCCCTCGTCCAACAACGGCAAGCAAGGCGAAGTCTGATTCCAGCTGAATATGATCCGGTTGTACTGCCCGCTGAATTCCGGAAATTACAGCCTGCTCTTTCTCCTCAAACACAGACTGATCCACAAGCACTGTCATCGTATCAATACTTGACGGCATATGTTCAAACGGAATCTCATTGTCTTCAAAAATCTGAAGAACTTTTCGTCCAAAACCGATCTCTGCATTCATCATTTCTTTTTCAATATGAACCGAAGCAAATCCTTTTTTTCCTGCAATCCCGGTGATCGTATACTTCGACTGACGGCAGGTACTTTCCACGATCATCGTACCAGGATCTTGCGGTGCATTGGTATTGCGGATATTGATCGGAATTCCGTCTTTTCTCACCGGAAAGATAGCATCCTCGTGCAGGACTGTGGCCCCCATATAAGAAAGCTCTCTCAACTCTCTGTATGTGATTGTCTCGATCGGCTGAGGATTGTGGATAATCCTTGGATCTGCAATCAGAAATCCCGAGACGTCCGTCCAGTTCTCATACATATCCGCCTTCGCAGCCTTTGCCACGATCGATCCCGTAATATCTGATCCTCCTCTTGAAAATGTGTGGATCTTTCCATCCGCTCCCATTCCGTAAAATCCCGGAATCACCGCACGATTTGCATTTTCAAGACGTTTCGCGAGTACATCTTCGGTCCGTGTCAGATCAAGATTTCCTTGCTTATCAAAAAAGATCACTTCTGCCGCATCAATAAACGTGATGCCCAGATAACTGCTCATAACAATCCCATTCAGATATTCTCCTCTGGATGCCGCATAATCTCTTCCTGCCTTTTTTAAAAACTGTTCCGCGATCACCTCAAATTCTTTGTCAAGAGACAACTCCAGCTGAAGTCCGTCAATGATTTCTTCATAGCGTGCTTTGATCTCGTTTAACAGTGGAAGAAATTTCTTTCCTTTCTCTGCCAGCTCATAGCAGTGGTAGAGCATGTCTGTGACTTTCGTGTCATTAATATGCCGTTTTCCCGGTGCAGATGGAACTACATAGCGTCTTGTCTGATCCGCCCGGATAATCTCTCCTACTTTTTTAAACTGAGCCGCATTTGCAAGCGAACTCCCGCCAAATTTTACTACTTTTCTCATTCGGTACCTTCCTCTCATTTATCCAAGATATTCTTCTGCAACTTCTGGTGTAAAAACAACACCCTGGATGCCGAGCATCTTTGCCGCCTCTACATTCTCCGGTCTGTCATCAAAGAATATCGCATTCTCCGGTTTTATATTATACCTCGTCAGAAGGGTTTTGTATATCTTTTCTTCCGGTTTTATACATTTTTCTTTGCAAGAAAAAACACCTCCGTCAAAGCTATTGATAAATCCCAGTTCCTCTTTTGTCATTTCATATAATCCTTCCGAATAATTGGAAAGATAATAGATCCGGCACCCTTTTTCACGAAAATGAGCGATGAGACGATCTGTGTAAGGGAATTTATGTATGCAGCCCGCAAGTCCTTCAAATACTTGCCGAACTTCCTTCTCATTATGCGGTGCATTTTGAAGAAAGCACTGCAGCCATTCTTCTGGTGTAACAGCACCCTGGTCCCCAAGGATCCAGGCCTCACTTAAGAAAATCGCATCTGCCAACACTTGAAAAGTCTTCTCGTCAAAACAAAACTGCTTTAGATAAGATTCCCAGTCATACTCAACAAGCACTTTCCCAAGATCAAAAATCACAGTATCTATCATCTTTTTTCTCCTCTTTTTGTATTCTTCTCATCATTTCTTCTAAATTTTATATCTAATTTTCGATTATCCGCATAAACACTATACTTTCAAGTATTT
>OBJP01000095.1_pt1 | contig 83474 bp, 82 predicted proteins | sample 1519821 | NCBI WGS metagenome assembly OBJP01 (sample SAMN04209218, study PRJEB22552) | human gut metagenome | biome: gut; material: feces | host: Homo sapiens | place: USA: Oklahoma | reverse complement strand
TTTTTATGCTTTTCTGCATTATAGCACGATTATTTAAAAAGAGAAAGTTGAAATTTGTTTTTCACCTTGAAAACTCCATCGTTTCTTATTACGTAAAAAGAGAGGAAGATTCCTCCCCCTCTCTCAAATATGGATTCTCTATTTATCTTCTGATCATCATTGCTTCATAAGGTCTGAGCACTCCAGTCTCTCCTTTTTCCTTATAATTCCAGATCAGTACCTCTCCGTCTTTCCATTCACTCAAAAGATCGCACGCTGCCGGTGTTTCACTGAAATTTGCACATACCAGGACTTCTGTATCGCCTTCTTTTCTTATATAGGCAAACACCTGCGGATCCTCTTCCATCAAAAGTGTAAACTCTCCATTTACAAACACGGAATGTTCTTTTCTCAGCCGGATCAGCTTCTGATAATAGTAGAATACAGAATCGGGATCGGATAGTTCCGACTCGGCATTGATCTTCGTATAATTCGGATTCACTTCCAACCATGGGGTTCCCTTTGTAAATCCTGCATTCACCTCACCACTCCACTGCATCGGCGTTCTTGCATTGTCCCTGCCCTTTGCATAAATGGAGTTCATGATTTCTTCCTTGCTATATCCTTCATCCAGACGCTCTTTGTACATATTCAGTGTCTCAATATCCTGATACTGGCTGATATCTGCAAAGCGCACATTTGTCATACCCAGTTCTTCTCCCTGATAGATATAAGGAGTTCCCTGCATTCCATGCAGCAAGGTAGCAAGCATCTTTGCAGATTCCACGCGGTATTTCTGATCATTTCCCCAACGGGACACGATTCTTGGCAGATCGTGATTGTTCCAGAACAGACTGTTCCATCCACATCCGTGCAGTTCTCTCTGCCATTTTGCAAGCACCTGTTTTAATTTCACTACTGGAAGCGGCGCCACATCCCATTTCGACTTTCCTTCCTGCTGATCCAGACCAATATGCTCGAACTGGAACACCATAGAAAACTCGCTTCCATCCGGATTGCTGTACAATTTGGCGCGTTCAATATCTGCGCCCCATGCCTCTCCTACTGTGATCAGATCTCCCTTTTGGAATGTTTCCCTGCTCAGTTCCTGAATAAACTCATGGAGTCTCGGTCCGTTGTTTGTGATCTTTTGATCCGGCTCCTTGGCAATCTGATCGATCACATCCAGACGGAATCCACCCGCTCCTTTTTCCATCCACCAGAGGATCATATCATAGATCTCACGGCGCACTTTTGGATTCTCCCAGTTCAAATCCGGCTGTTTTACCGAAAACTGGTGGAAATAGTACTGTTCCAGTTCCGGCACCCATTCCCAGGCAGGTCCCCCAAATACGGATCTCATATCATTCGGATACACGCCCTCTTTCCCATCTCTCCAGACATAATAGTCATGGTACGGGTTATCCTTGCTTTTCTTTGCCTCCTGAAACCAGCGATGCTCATCAGAAGAATGGTTTAACACAAGATCCATGATAATCCGGATATTTCTCTTTTTGGCTTCTTTTATCAGCTCTTCCATGTCATCCAGACTTCCGAACATAGGATCGATATCCTGATAATCAGAGATGTCATATCCATTGTCATCCTGCGGGGATTTGCAGACCGGAGACAGCCAGATCGCATCGATTCCCAGCTCTTTTAAATAATCCAGTCTCTGAATGATCCCTCGCAGATCTCCGATCCCATCTCCATTGCTGTCCTGAAAGCTGCGTGGATAAATCTGATAGATCACCGCATCCCTCCACCAGTGTTCTTTTCTTGTCCCTTCCATTGACGTTCTCCTTTATTTCTTTCTTCTGATCAAAGTTCCGTTTTTCTTCAATACACCCTGCTCAAATCTGCGGGAAAACAAAACTTCTCCCTCTTCTTTTACTGATACCGATTCCTCAGAACAGTTTAAGAGTACTTCCAGCTGATTGCCGTCCTGATCCAGTTTGATATACTCCACAAGACGTCTCTTCTCATGCTCATTCGGAAAATGGAAATACAGACTTTTGCAGGCTGCTTCCTGTTTCCGCATTGCGATCAGCTTTTGCATGATCTGGATTTTTTCCTGGTTTTCGGATGAATCCAGTTCCTGCCACGGCATACATCTGCGGCAGTCCGGATCAAAACCGCCTTCCATTGCAATCTCTGTTCCATAATAAATGCAGGCACTTCCCGGCATTGTAAACAACACGGCAAGCTGCTGGTAAAACAGATCCAGATCATCAAACCGACTCATCAAACGCTGCGTGTCATGAGAATCCAGAAGATTGAACATCACATTGTTGCTCTGCTGCATATACATCGTATAACAGCGGTTCACCATATACTCAAATTCTTCTTTTTCCATTCCCCGATCTAAGAAGAAATCATGGATTCCGCTCATCAGAGGATAGTTCATTACAGAATCGTACTCATCTCCCAGAAGCCACTGACTTGCATCATGCCAGATTTCACCCAGTAAGTACAGATCCGGTTTCATCTGTTTTAAATGCTCCCGGATTTTTTTCAGAAAACGGTGGGAAACTTCATTTCCCACGTCAAACCGGATTCCGTCAATATCGAATTTGCGGATCCAGTCTTCGCATATTTTACAGAAGTATTGAATTACTTCTTCGTTATTTGTATTCAGCTTTGGCATTCCATCAGTAAATGCAAATGAATAAAACCGTCCGTCTCTCGTATCTGCCCGTTTTTCGACTGTTTCCCAGTCATGGATCATAAACCAGTCTGCATACGCAGATTTTTCTTTTTTCTCCAGAACATCCAGCCATGGTGCAAACTTTCTTCCACAATGATTGAACACAGCATCCACCATGATCCGAATCCCATGCTGATGTGCCTCTTCTACCAGATCTTTAAATTCTTCCTCCGTTCCAAAATGAGGATCGATCACCGTATAATCTGTGGTGTCATATTTGTGGTTGGATTCTGCTTTCATAATGGGATTCAGGTAGATTCCCGTGATTCCGAGCCCTTCCAGATAAGGAATTTTTTCCCGGATTCCATTTAAATTTCCGCCAAACCTCTCTTCATTGGTCACAGTACCAGTGCGCCACTTCGTCACACCGGCCTCTTCCTTCGTATCTGCTCCCCTGCAGAACCGGTCCGGAAAAATCTGATACCATACTGTCTCGTTGACCCAGTCTGGTGTCACATTAATATCCGCAGGATTCATCCACGGTACGGTAAAGCACTGCAGCATCCTTCCGTCCATCTGCATCTGTTCTTCTGTCAGAAATCCATCCTCAAAATAATACCAGACTTCTTCCTCTGTATGTAATTCAAAATAATATTTGCAGCGTTTATACTTTGGAACCAATGTCGTTGTCCACCAGAGCTGGTGACGCAAACGTTTCTTAAAACAGATTTCCTCTCTCTTTCCGGTCCATTTCTCGTTTCCGCCAAGGATTCCCGATTCAAACGGATCTCCATAATGAATGAATACCCGTCTGACATCATATCCTGTTCTTAAGTTTACGATCAGCTCATTTTCATTTAACGCATAACTCATCTGTTCTGATGTTTTATGAAAAATTCCAGCAAATTGCATGTTGTCTCTCCTTTAGTTCCGGAATGTGATCAGATTTTTATATCGTTTCAGTTCTTTCCCGGCAAGTGTAAAGTCCGGCATTCTCCACTCCCAGTTCGGAGAACCGACTGTCCCCGGTGTATTCAGATGCCCTTCTTTTCCCTGCCCTAAAATATCCGCCATCGGAATGATCGCATATTCTGCCTTGCTCTTTAATGTATAAGCAAGCAGACGGTCTTTGACACTTCCCTGCCTGATTCCCTCACGTGTGAGAAATCTGCGCACTTTACGCTTCGCCGCGCAGGTCAGATTATGATACCACTCCATCAAAGTATCATTGTCATGCGTTCCCGTATACACGATCATATTTTCTACATCGCGGAAGCTGTCATATGCATATTTTCCTTTTGTCTCAATCGAAAATACAAGGATCTTCATGCCTTTCAGATGATAGTGATCCTTCAATTCCAGTACTTCCGGTCTGAGATCTCCCAGATCTTCCGCCACCAGATTTACACCCGGGATCTTCTCTTTGAGCGTGTCAATCACTTCATATCCCGGCGCCTCAATCCACTCGCCTTCCACAGCTGTCGGACAACTTGCCGGAATTTTCCAGAAGGTGTCAAACGCCCGGAAGTGATCGATCCGGATAATGTCAAACAGCTTGCTGCTGTATCCGATCCGGTCCACCCAGAACTGATAGTTGTTTTCTTTTAAATATTCCCAGTTGTAGATTGGATTGCCCCATCTCTGACCGGTCGCACTGAAATAATCCGGCGGAACTCCTGCAATAAAGATCGGCCTTCCGTCTGTATCCAGAAGGAAATTGTCTTTTGCTGCCCACACGTCCACAGAATCTACCCCCACATAAAACGGCACATCTCCCATGATCTGAATATCATACGCATTGGCCTTTTCTTTCAGTTTCATCCACTGACTGAAAAATACATACTGTAAAAACATATGATACTGCACTTCTGTTTCTAACTCAGGCGCCAAATCCGTTCTCGCATCCGGCCACATTTTATCTTCCTGTTTCCATTCATTCCAGCAGCATCCCCCGTTTGCCTTTTTCAGCGCACGGAAAGCACCATATTCATATACCCAGCTCTGATCTGCAAACTCCTGATAGTCTTTTGTCTCACAGCCGCCACTTGTAAGAAATGTCTGAAAAGCTTCTCTTAAATAAGGCTCTTTGTGCAGACGCACAGCATCATAATCGACTTTCGTCGCATATTCGTGAAACCCTTCTGGTCTTTCTTTTAACAGCCCTTCCTCATACAGCGTATCCAAACTGATATATAACTCATCCCCTGCACAGGAAGAATATGGCTGATACGGGGAGTTTCCGTATCCTACCGGATTCATCGGCAAAATCTGCCAGATCCTTATACCGCTTTCTTTTAACAATGTCAGAAAATGATATGCTTCTGCCCCCATCTCTCCCACTCCCGTTCGAGACGGGAGGGAAGATACAGGCATCAAAATTCCTGTTTTTCTCATTTTACTCTCTCCTTTGGCTTTTGCCATATCCTACAGATGCCAGATGTCTCTGTTATACTCTGCAATCGTTCTGTCGGAAGAGAAAAATCCGGCTTTGGCAATGTTCACCAGCATTTTTTTCTCCCACGCTTTTTCATCTTCATAATCAGAAAGCATCTGCTCTTTTGTTCTGATATAATCTTTCACATCCAAAAGTGCCATGAACCAGTCTTTGCCTACGATTTCTTTGTACAGACGTCCCAGGTTCACCGGATCTCCGATGCGGATCAAATCTTTACTGATAATAAAGTCTACCAGCTCTTCTACCATCGGATCGTTTTCGTAAATATCTTTCGAACAGTATTCTCCTGTTTCATACAGCTTGATGATCTTTTCAGATTTTTCTCCGAAAATGTAAATATTGTCATCGCCGACAAGCTGATGGATCTCCACATTTGCTCCGTCTTCTGTTCCGAGCGTCACAGCGCCGTTGAGCATAAATTTCATATTTCCGGTTCCGGAAGCCTCTTTGGAAGCCAGAGAAATCTGCTCGGAAATATCACATGCAGGGATCAGTTTCTCTGCCTTTGTCACATTGTAGTTTTCTACCATCACGATCTTCATGTACGGGCTTACCTGCGGATCATTGTCAATGAGCTGCTGCAGGCAGAGGATCAGATGAATGATATCTTTGGCAATCGTATATGCCGGTGCTGCCTTTGCTCCGAAGATCATTGTGAGCGGACGTTTCGGCAGATTTCCTTTTTTGATCTCTTTGTATTTGTAGATCGCATACAGTGCGTTCATCTGCTGTCTCTTATACTCATGGAGACGTTTGATCTGGATATCAAATACAGAATTTTCATCAATCTCCACATTCTGTGTCATCTTGAGATATTTCTTTAATTCTGCTTTTGCTTCTTTTTTAATCTCTTTCAGTTTTGCGAGAACATTCTCATCATCCTGATATGCCAGAAGTTTTTCCAGTTCTTCTGCATTCTCCATATATCCAGGTCCGATCAGTTCTTTTAAGTACTCTGCCAGATTGTGATTGCAGTGTACCAGCCATCTGCGGAATGTGATTCCGTTGGTCTTGTTGTTGAACTTCTGCGGATAAATATCGTAGAACGGTTTCAGCTCAGATTCTTTTAAAATCTCTGTGTGAAGCGCTGCCACACCGTTTACTGCATATCCGAAATGAATATCAATGTGTGCCATGTGCACGCGGTCCATCTCATCAATGATATACACTCTCGGATCGTGGAAATCTCTTCTCACTCTTCGATCCAGTTCGCGGATGATCGGCATCAGATGCGGTACCACTTTCTCCAGATAAGAGATCGGCCATTTTTCCAGCGCCTCTGCCAGGATCGTATGGTTTGTATACGCACAAGTCTTGCTCACCACGTCCACTGCAGTATCGATATTAAATCCTTTTTGTTCTGTCAGGATACGGATCAGTTCCGGAATGACCATAGTCGGATGTGTATCATTGATCTGGATGCACACATGCTCATGCAGGTGATACAGATTCACCCCACGATCCTCGGCTTCTTTGAGGATCAGCTGTGCTGCATTGCTGACCATGAAATACTGCTGATAAATACGCAGAAGCTGTCCTGCTTCATCACTGTCATCCGGATAGAGGAACAATGTCAGGTTTTTATGGATCTCCTGTTTGTCGAACTGGATTCCATTTCCAATGATGCTCTCATCTACACTGTCCAGATCAAACAGGTGCAGTTTGTTGCAGCCGCTCTGATATCCCGGTACGTCAATGTCATACATGGTAGATTTCAGGGTAAAATCTTTAAACGGAACCTCAAAACTCACATCTGTTTTTGTCAGCCAGCTCTTTTCTGTGATCCATGGATTTTTCTCTTCCCACTGTTTGTTATCAGAAAATTTCTGAAGGAATAATCCGTCGTGATAGTTCAGTCCCACACCGTCTCCATTGAGTCCGAGTGTTGCGATGGAATCCAGGAAACATGCTGCCAGACGTCCCAATCCTCCGTTTCCAAGAGATGGTTCCAATTCTACTTCTTCAATCTCTGTCAGATCGTGTCCGTGTTTTTTCAGCACTTCTCTGACTTCTTCAAATACACCCAGATTGATCAGGTTGTTGGACAAGAGTTTCCCTACCAGAAATTCTGCGGAAATGTAGTACAGTTTTCTGTCTCCCTCGTTGTGTTTCATACCATTCATTTTTTCTTTGGACCACTGAAGAAGCGCTGCGTAGATCTCTTCACTGGATGCCTCTTTTATTCCTTTGCTGCAAACTGTCTGTAACATCTGCTCTAATTCTTTTTCCATTGTCATTCTCCTTTCAGATTCCATGTTCTATTTCTTCTTTTTTTCAATCTGTTCATATACACGGAGCAATTCTCCGACACTCCATGCCTGTGCAAAACAGCCTTTGGAAGACACTGGGTTTTTCCCGTCGTAGATTTCCGGCAGCTGTCCAATGCACCCTTCCTTAAGTGCGCACTCCAGAACTTCCAGCTGCTCTTTTACGTCCTGTTTTGCGCGTTCACTGTATGCGTGAACCTTGAGATACGCCAGATAGTAAGCCCCCAGTGGGAACGTCCATACAGTGCCCTGATGGTATGCCATATCCCGCTTTTCCATCGCTCCTTCATAGTATGGATGAAATTCCGGATCTGCTTCTTCCAGTGTACGCATCCCATAAAAAGTATACAGCTTTTCAAAAACAGTTTCCACTATCTTCCGCTCTTTTTCCGGCTCCAGCATCGTAAACGGCATGGAGAGTGCCCAGATCTGATTGCAGCGGATCTGGGTATCTGCCTCTGTTCCGGAAACCAGGTCTTTCAGACAATTTTTCTGCGACATCCAGAATTTTTCTGTAAACGAATCCCTTACCTTTTCTGCCAGTTGCGCGTAGTATCTGCTTGTTTCTGTTTCTTCTGTAAATGTTTCCATAATTTTTAAGGCATTGTACCAGTAGGCATTGATCTCCACCGGCTTTCCGTGTCTTGGAGTCGGCAGAATCTCTCCCACACGTACGTCCATCCAGGTCACCTGAGCAAGACCTTCCCCTGCACAGATCAGCCCGTCTGTATCCATGTGGATCCCAAACTTTGTCCCGCTCTGATATCCATCCATGATCCGCTCCATCACCGGATACACTTCCCGGACAAACTCCATATCTTTTGTTGCTTCATAATACAAATACACGCAATTGATAAACAACAGTGCCGCATCGACTGTATTGTACAGCGGTTCGTTTCCTCCCTCTGGAAACAGATTCGGCATCAGACCGTCTCTCTCATTCTGTGCAAAGGTGCGCAGAATCCTTTTTGCAGTCTCAAACTGTCCGGTAGAAATGCAGATTCCCGGAAGTGCAATCATCGTATCTCTGCCCCAGTCTTCAAAAAACGGATATCCTGCCAAAATCGTATCTCCCCCCGTGGATTCCCGTTTTGAAACAAACTGTCTGGCACTTTTTGAAAGCATTTTCCCAGCCTCCGAAGTAAATCCGGCTGTTTCCTCCAGCTGTTTTCTGTCTGCTTTCGTCTGCTCAATGATCGTCTGTGCACTGTTTTTTGATGGTTCCATCTCATAGACTACTTCCAGGACCACCTGTTTTCCAGCCTCTGCCTGCAGACGGATCTGATGGTTGGCTCTTGCGTGTCCATACGCCCTGCGTCCGTCACAGACATCATAGCGGTAAAAATAAACTTCCTCTGTCTCTGCGATCTCTTTTATCATTCCGTTTGTACGAAGATGCAGTGTCATTCCTTCACTTTCCACGGCTCCTTTTGTAAATACGATTTCCTGATCCGGCAAGAGATCGGCTCCCTTTGGTACGAACTGGAAAAATGGAGTCAGCACAAATTCCACATTCCGGCTGCTGCGGTTTTTGATTTCATAACGAAGCGCCACTGTATTTTCTTCCTGTGGCATTCCAATCTCTTTTTTGATCTCCACACCATTTACAAGGAATCTCCAGATCGGAGTATCTTCATAGGAAAATGCCGCCAGATGAAGATATCCATCCTCCGGTGTCTGCTCCTCAAACTCCTGTGTGGACAGTGTAAGCCCGTCTCCTGTTTCTGTCAGAAGTTCTTCCTTTAAGCGGTGTATCATATTGTATCTGCAGTTTGGCGCTGTTGTACAGGCCATCAACAGTGCATGGTCATTTCTTGACACTGCCCCCGTCATCGTCATGGAGGAAAATCCCCCCAGTCCGTTGGTCATCAAATAACAGTTTTCCAGTCCCCGCTCTCTTGTTTTCCAGTCTTGTTTTCCATACATCCATTTCATCACACTTTACCTGCTCTCTTCCTTTTTTCCAAGTATCAAAATACTGACCGGAGAAACTTTCATATGTTCCGCTGCAATCTGTGGATGTTTCCATAAAAAGCTGTCCTCTCCGTCTGCAAGAACTTCCCATGTCCCTTTCAAAAGTTTCACTTCCTGCTGTTTTTCACTGCCGTTATATACAATACAGAGTGTTTTCCACAGTTCTGCTTTTTCTTTTGTCTGGTTATCCACATACAAGCCCACACAACCATCTGTTTTCCACGTTTTTAAGATGCGTTTTGCCGCCTGTGCGCTTTTATCCCACAATCCCGGCAGCATTTTTCGCAGTGTGATCAGTCCCCGGTAATATTCCACCAGCTCCTGTTCCTTGTATGCCTGTTCCCAATCCAGACGATTGATGGTGATCGGTGCATTATACGTGTTATCCCTGCCGCCTTTTGTCCGTGCGAACTCCTCTCCAGATAACAAAAACGGAATTCCCTGACAGGTCAGATACATTCCCGCTGCCAGACGGTACTGTTTTCTTCTCAATTCTTCTGACGCTGTTGTTTCACACAGTTTATCCCAGAGTGTATGATTATCATGGGCAGACACATACGTGATCACCTGGGATGGTGCTTTCACTTTCGGCTCCTTTTGTCCGCACCAGGCTTTCACAGAGGCCAGGATCTGCTCTTCCAGATCTTTCCCTCCATTTGCAAATCCCGGTTCTTCTGCCTCAAAGACCGAACCTTTGATGGCATCTCTCGTATCGTCCGAAAACATCCCTACCTGTTCATCCAGAAGATGGATATGTGCTTTATCCGCCAGGAGAGCATTTCCTTCCACAGCCGTTTCATCCGCTCTCCACGGCTCTCCAAAAACCAGCTTTTCCCCGGTTCCATAGCGGGCATCCAGTTCCTTTCGAATCCTGTTCATCAGCTCCACATCCAGAAGTCCCATCAGGTCAAAGCGGAATCCATCCATATGGTACTCTTCGGCCCAGTACAGCACAGACTCCAAAATGTATTTGGCACACATTGCCTGCTCACTTGCCACATCATTTCCACAGGCAGATCCATTGGAAACACTGCCGTCTTCCCACACCCGGTAGAAATACCACGGCATCGTCTTCTGAAGCCAGGAATCCAGCGAATAGGTGTGGTTATAAACCACATCCATAATGACCCGAAATCCCTGTCTGTGCAGAGCCTGGATCGCTTCTTTCAGCTCCCGGATCCGAACTTCCCCATGAAATGGATCTGTGGAATAAGAACCTTCCGGCACATTATAATTCAGTGGATCATATCCCCAGTTGAATCCATCCGCTCTGCCCGCCTCATCTACAGATCCATAGTCATACACCGGCATCAGCTGTACATAATTGACCCCGAGATTTTTCAGATAAGAAAGTCCTGTCGGATGTTTTCCATCTCCATACAAAGAAGTATCTTTGCAACAAAATGCCGGATATTTCCCTCTTACCTCTACTGGAAATCCGCCGGATGCATCCCAGGAAAACTCTTTGACATGCAGCTCATAGATTATTTGCTCTGCTTCTTTTTCCGGCGCTTTATCTGATTCCCACATCACAGGATCCGTTTTTCTCAAATCCACCGCCATACTGCGAAGGCCGTTCACACCACAAGCTTTTGCATAAGGGTCTGCACTTTGAACCTGCTCTCCCTCTATCTTCAGTAGAAAATCATAATAGATTCCATGAAGAGACTGCTTTGTCTCATAGTTCCATATTCCATGCTCCTGCAGCTGCATCGGATGGATCTCAAATGCACTTCCGGCCTCTCCGTTCTTGTAAAAACAGATCTGTACTTCCTCTGCCACTGGCGACCAGAGCCGAAATGAAGTCCGCCCACTTGTGCACTCCATTCCAAGCTTTTCTGCCGGATCACAATACTGTTTCTGAAATTCTTCTTTTCGGTAAAAGTCTTTCCATTGCTTTGCTGTCTTTCCCATCCTTTTACTCCATCTATCCTTTGACTGCACCGGAAACACCGTCCACATAAAATCTCTGCATACACAGGAACAGAATTGCGATCGGTATTGAGATCAATACTGCCCCTGCGGCAAAGCTGGTGTACCAGCTGTCAATATATTCTTTTTCCAACATTTTCCACAGTCCGATTGCAATCGTATACTGGTCTGAATTTGCCCGGCAGATCACCTTTGCAAAAATGAAATCGAGCCACGGTCCCATAAACGATGTCAGAACGGTGTAGATAATAATCGGTTTACTAAGAGGCAGTGTGATCTTTGTAAAAATCTGCCATCTGGTACATCCGTCCAGAAGCGCCGCCTCATCAATGGCGATCGGAATCGTATCAAAGAATTCTTTCGCAATCTGAAATCCCAGTCCCGCTCCTCCGGAATACACCAGGATCAATGCCAGACGGATCAGATTTCCCTCTGTCAGCCCCATCGCCTTTAAAATAAAATACACGGCGATCATAGACATAAATCCAGGGAACAATCCCAGGATCATTGCCATGTTCATGTAGGGTTTTCGCAGCTTGAACCGCAGTCTGGACAGACAGTAAGAGACTGCCAGCACATAAAAAGTGGCCAGAATACAGGAGCATACCGCAATGATCAGCGTGTTGCCAAACATTTTCGGGAAATTCAAAATCGAAGTATCTGTAAATAATCTTGTATAGTTATCCAGTGTAAAGGACTGTGGGAAGAAGGTGGATACATAAGAACCTTTTTCCGCACGGAAGCTTGTGAGCACAACCCAGATGATCGGGAATATCCAAATTGCCGCAAGCACAGCCAGAACAATATGAACGATCGTATTGTTAATCATCCGTTTTCTTTTTGCTGAATGAAATTTCTTCTCGCCCATGCCTAGAATCCTCCTTCTTCTTTGTAAGATTTACTTCTTCTGTATGTAAACAGTGCACCAACTGCAAGAATGATAAAGGTCAGAATACCAATGACTGCACCAATGTTATAGTACTGTTTGTCAACCGTCAGCTTATACAGCCATGTAACAAGCAGGTCTGTACTTCCCGCCGTGGAAGACAGATCCGTGATCGGGTCTCCTCCGGACAACAGATAAATAATATTGAAGTTGTTCACATTTCCTGTAAATGTCGCGATCAGATACGGTGTCGTCACATACAACATATAAGGCAGTGTGATCTTGAAGAAAATCTGAATGGAATTTGCCCCGTCTACCCTGGCTGCCTCATAAAGATCTGCCGGGATATTCTGAAGAACACCTGTCAGCTGAAGCAGTGTATACGGAACACCTACCCAGATATTGACCACGATCACAGTCACTCTCGCCCAGGTCGGATCTGTGAAAAACGGGAGACTTGCATCCTGCGCGATCCACCCTAAGTTTCTTAACAGTACATTGACCGCACCTTCCGGCTGCAGCATGGTACGCATGATCAAAAGAGATACAAACATCGGCACTGCACAGGAAAGTACAAAACAAAATCTCCAGAATCCCTTTGCCTTTGTATCTTTCCGGTTGATCATGATTGCAAGGATCATTCCGAAAATATAGTTTGTAAAGGTTGCAAAGAATGCCCATACCAGTGTCCATACGAGAACAGACCAGAATGTACTTCCAAGGATACTGCTGGAATCAAACAGTGCCTTGAAATTATCCAGTCCCACCCAGTCAAACAGCATCAGATGATTGTCGATCTTGCTGTAATTCGTAAATGCCATACAGATCATGAAGATCAGCGGCAGGATCGTAAAGCCGAAAATAAAAATCATCGGTGGTGTCATCAGAAGTCTGTGCAGATTTTCATGAAGCAGAGATTTTAAATCTTCCCCGAATGTATTGACATGTTTTCCTTCTTTTGCAAGACATTCTGCCTTATATGCACTCTGAAGCGCACCTCTCCAGGCAAATACCATCAGCACGCTCACAAGGATGGTTGCCACTCCATATAACAGGATCAGGATCGACTGATCCCCTTTTGTGTACAGATAAACCTGACTCGCTTCGTCCCACACTTCTTTCTGCGGCACGCTTCCAAGGCCTCCCAGCATACTTAAAAATGTAATTCCATTCACTGCCATAAATACGATATATGCTACTTCAACCGCCAGATATAACAGGCCTTTTATTTTCTGTCCGTGTACAAAGTTTCCAAGTCCCATTAAGATCATGGATAACTTTGTCTCCGGTCCGCCCTTTTGTATCGCATTCCTACATGTATACGGCGTTGGAAATTCATTGACTCGTTTTGTAACTATTCCCCTCTTCTTCACCTCTTCTAGATTCCATCACTGTTCATTGCCTCGTTCATCGATCCCGTCTGCTCTTTTGCATTCTCATGCGTGATATTTCCATTTCGGATTCCTTTTCCCATGTTTTCTACCGGTACCCAGCAGTTATTCATCTTTGATACAAACGGCTGCAGGATCGATGTCCGGTTAAAGGTGTCATTCTGTGCCATAATAAGCGGATCTGCCGCAATGTTCTCCTGTGCAAGCAATTCCGTATTACATGGGATCACATTTCTCATCTCATAGTGTGCTTCCTGTGCTTTGGCAGATCCAAGATATAGTGCAAGCTCTACGGCAGGAACCATGTTTTTACTGTAAGGATTGACTCCAATCGCTTTTGATCCGGCATAGGACGTCATCTGTTTTTCTTCTCCGTTTAAGGTATATGTTGGTAATGCGGCTACTCCCATATTATCACCGAGCGCCTCTTTCACTGCATTGGCATCCCAGGAACCAGAAAACATGGCATTGATGCTTCCGTCACGCAGTCCTGCAATCCCGGAACCGTCTGCATCGATCTTAAAATTCGGATTATTTCGAAGATCAATCAGATAATTCGTTACTTCCACTGCATTTTCTCCGCCGAAATCTACCCCTTTGGATTCATCCGTTCCATCTCCGAACAACGTACAGCCATTTCCTACATAAAACGCCGGCAGATACCATGAGTTTGTAAACGGGAAAGACACGACACCTTTCTCAAGCATTGTATCCAGATTTTTTACATCCTCCTCTGAAAAAACGCTTTTATCATAATACATAAATCAGGTATTTGTCGTAAAAGGAATTCCGTACAGATCTCCGTCCTTTGTCAGAGACTTCAAAACTTCTTCTGAATTTGTTTTTTCAATCTCTTCTCTGTACTTTCCTCCAAATTTCGCCAGCGCATTGGCATCTGTCATTGTAGTCAGCGTATCATTTGCATACATAAATACATCCGCACTTGCTTCCGGATCCTGCGATACCTGACTCGCTGCCGTCGCTTCATCTGCAACTCCGTACACAAATGTAATATCCCACTGCGGATTTTCTTCTGCAAAGGACTCACACATCGTCTGCAGCCATTCGCCGCTTTCTTTTGACTGGTCCTCTGACGGAGACCAAACCATCAGTCTTACTTTTTCCTGCCCTGCACTGCTCTGGGATCCATTCCCGCATCCGGTCAGTCCACACACAGCCAGACTTGCAGCCAGCAGAATTGCACAAACTCTTCTCTTCATGTTCCCTCACCTTTCATTTTTTGTTTCGCATTGTTTCGTATATGATGATAATATCATTTCTTTCCTGTTTCGTCAATCCTAACAACGCATGGTATTCTTTATTTTCTACGTTTTTCATAGTTTTCGTCCTGTATTTTTATTCACTTTCAACAATCCATGTTTTTGCAAACAAGAAACTTTCCGAAACTCATTCTCTTTTTCCATGGATATTCATTGCATTTTTCACTTTTTTTCTATATAATGAAAAAAGGTTACTGTGAACAGTAACGAAAAAAGGACGCAGAAAGGAGCCCCAATGGCTACATTACAGGATATCGCTGATCGTCTGAATATCTCAAAAGGCACTGTTTCCAAAGCCTTAAACGGTGCACCTGATATCAGCGAAACTTTACAAAAAACCGTACTGGAAACAGCTGTTGAAATGGGATATACAAAAATTCGCCGCCAGAAGGCTGCGGAGAAAAAACTCTGTATTCTGATTGAAAACGTAGATTACAAAGAGTCACATCAATTTGGATATGAAATCCTGCTCGGCTTCCGCCAGCTTGCAGAACCTGCCGGTTATACCGTAGATATTGTAGATACTACTGAAAAACTGCAGAAAAGCACCCCGTACGATGTTTTTATGCTGCAGAACCAGTATCTGGGAGCCTTTGTCGTTGGATTTTCGTTGAATGATCCGTGGATGAAAGATTTTCAGACCAGCAGAACACCGACCGTTCTGTATGACAACTATATTATTGCAAATCCGAATATGGCATATGTCGGAATCGACAACAACGAAGGCATGGAACTCGCCGTCTCCCATTTAAAAAAACTGGGACATAAAAAAATCGGATATTTGAGCAGCGCTCTTGGTTCTCATATCATGCAGGTCCGCCACAAAGCATTTTTCCACGCTTTGAAGCAAAACGGCCTGAAGTCCGATCCGACCTGCGCAGGAAGTTCCTACTACATCACTCAATGTATGGAAAAACATCTGCCCAGGCTTTTAGACATGGGGATCACCGGCATTATCTGCAGCTATGATCTGATCGCCAATGCCGCGATGATCCAGTGCCAGCAGCTCGGATACAAAGTTCCGGACGAGATCAGCATCATCGGGTTTGATGATCTCCCGATCTGCACATATACTTCCCCGCCGCTGACTACCATCCGCCAGGAACGGATCCAGCTTGGCAAAAGTGCTTACTATGCTCTGGACAGCCTGATGAATCAAGTATCCATCGGAACACTTCTGTTACATGCAAAATTAATTGAGAGGGGATCGACTGGAGAGGTACTCTCAGACAAGTAATGATATAAAAAGAACTGGCGATTGATTTCAGCTTCAACCACCAGTTCTTTTTACAAATCATATTCTTTTAACAGAGTCTCCCGATATGCCTCATCCTCCACTGCCCGTTTCATATCGTCCATTCGCTGCTCTTTGAGTAATTTCTCATAAAGCGTATTGATTCTCCGTTCCCCTTCTTTATATCCTGTCTCATACATATCCTCTTCATATGCTTCCTGATTAAATGATGACAATACCATACTGATCACCTCTGCTTTATGCTTTCTCAAAATATCCACAAGCACTCCCTGTTCGATACAGATATCTACTGCCCGCAAAGTTGCTTCTTCTGGATCTTCATACATTTTTTTCTGCTCACGTACAATGAAAACAAACTGCGAGTACTCTCTCAGACGCCTGCACTTCTCCATTAGCTCCTGATTATGTCCATAATTGATGTTCAGCATCACCACCTGACACTCCAGACAGGGTTCTATGTCTTTTCCCGTCTTCTATATATCCTTCGTACAAATGTGCCAGATAGATCAACCCCCGAATCGGAAGGTTGGGATTGTATGTACTCTGATGCTCATACAGGTTCAAGGTTCCTCCTACTAAAAATGAAATATCATTTTTTATGGAAATATAAACTGCATCCTCCAGTGTATTGACTTCCAGTTCTTCCGGATCACTATAAGATGTTCCATTCAGTGCATTGTACAATTGTACAAATCCAGCAAATCTTTCTTTTCGCTGAATATAAGCCGAAACAGGCTGTCTTTGTATTCCCTGTTTAAAGTTGGATACTTTGAGAAATTTTTTGTCTTCTTTTCTTCCATGTACTTTCCTCCATTATAATCATTTTTTTCTGCAGTGCAATATCACTATCTGACGTTTCCATAAAATAACTGAATATTTCGGCTGATCTGCCGTTTTTTGATTCTTTGATTTGTTTAGACTTTTTCCTAAGATTACTAAAGATAAAACCATTCAGAGACAGTTTTTAATATGCTTATTGTACCCTTTTCCCTTTCCGTTTACAATCCCGCAATTTTCACAAAAACAGCAAAAAAATACGCAGGCCATCGTATCGCCCACGCATTTTTCATTTCTTATAATTCAATCCGTCCTGTTGTATCTTTATTGATTACGTAATATGCTGCGGATTCTTCTGGCTTCAGATAAAGTTTTACATCTTTCAGCTCGCCTACTTTATGCTTCAGCTCTTTTGTCCAGACTTCTTTTACTTTTTTCATCAGCTCTTTTTCTGAATATTCTTTTCCGGCAAACTGCAGATACATTTCACATTTTACTGCTGTTTTTGCTGCTGTCGTTGTCTTTGCAGAAGTTTTTCTTGCTCTTGTCTTTTTTTCTTCTGCTGCCGGCTCAGATTCCTGTAACACAGCTGCTCTTGTTTCAATTGCTTTTGTTGTGTCTTTCTTGGTCTCGATTGCCTTTGCCTTTCCTGCTTTTGTCTCAATCGCCTCTACTTTTGCAGGTTTTACTTCTTCTTTTTTCTCTGTCGCCTTTTCATTTGCAACAACTTTCTTTGCTGTCTGTGCTGATGTCACTTCTTCTGCTGTCTTTACCGGTGTCTGTACTGTTGTTTTCGCTGTTGTCTTAGATGCTCCTTTTTTTGCTGCCATATCAATTCCCTCCTGATAAAACACGAAACGGATATTGCTCCGCTTATCTTCCGGCTCTGCCGCAAACCACACGGCCGGAACATGACTGTTATCCCCTACTTTTCGCAGGTTCAGCAAATATTGTACCTCATTTTTCCAAAAACGTCAAAAAAATATCAGAGCTCCGTTTTCTTTTCCTGTTCCCGTTCCTGATAACCTCTGAAAAAATCGGATAATTTATCCAGTGTCTGCAGCAAAATTGCAAGCTCCTGCTCCTTTAGATTTTCAATCACCGCATTGGTCATCTGCATATGGAAATTCTTATGATGCTCATATGCTTTCTTCCCTTTTCCGGTCAACTGGATATAGACCACCCTGCGGTCTGTCTCGCTCCTCTGCCGTGTCACATATTTTTTATTGACCAGGCTGTTCATGGACGTTGTCAGGGAACCCGCTGTAATTCCCAATGTTCTCGCAACTGCCGACATTGTGCTTTCCTCTCCCAGACCGATTGCTTCTATTATATGCATGTCGTTGTTGGTAATATCCTTAAATTCCTCTGTTATGATTGCTTTTTCTTCCAATTCCCAGATTTCGTTGAACAGGTGAACCAGTGTATCGTTAATGGTCTTATATGCATCCAAAGATGTATTCTCCTCTCCGTACCAACCACTTGTTCCTGTTCTTTATGCAAACAATGATGCCACCACTTCCTCTACGGTCTCAATCTTCGCTGCCTTCCATGCGTTGGCGCCGCAAAAGATAAGTCCGTTTTCTATGTCTCCTTTCACCGCGGCGATCAGGCTGTCTGTAATGCAGTATGGTATCTGAGAAGGGTTACATTTTGCAAGACATCTGTGACAGGAACTGTGTTCTATTTTCTCTCCAAGCATAACACGTTTCATGAGGGGATTCAAGATGGCTCTTCCCGGCATTCCGACCGGACTTTTCACAATGGCAATCTCATCTTTTACAGCTTTCAGATACGCTTCTTTATACCTCCGGTGGGCATCACATTCTTTTGTTGTAACAAATCTGGTTGCCACCTGAACCCCATCCGCTCCAAGCTGCTCCATCCTTTGGACATCACTTCTGTCATAAATTCCGCCTGCTGCGATCACCGGAATCCGGCACTTGTACTTCTTCGCATACTGCCGTACCACGTCCAGAATATTCCCAAACTCCATATGGTAGGCATCCCCTTTCCACTTGTCCAGTTCCGCCTCTGTAAATCCAAGATGACCTCCTGCAAGAGGCCCTTCTGCCACAATCAGATCCGCCGTCCTTCCATATTTTTTATCCCAGTATTTCAAGATCACTTGCGCAGAACGTGCTGTGGATACAATGGGCGCAATTTTCACCGCACTGCCTTCTGTCAGTGCCGGAAGGTCCACAGGCAGTCCTGCACCGGATATGATCAAGTCTGCACCTGCTTTTACTGCTGCCTTTACATGATCTGCATATCCTTTTAAAGCCGTCATAATGTTATATCCGATGATTCCGTTTTCTGAAATTTGACGTGCTTTTTGCATTTCTTTTCCAATCGCACGAAGGTTGGCCTCCTCCGGATGTTTATCAAAATCCGGTTCCCGATATCCGATCTGAGCAGTGGATATCACTCCGATTCCGCCGGCTTTCGCCACACTTCCCGCCAGCCTTCCCAGACTGATTCCCACACCCATTCCGCCCTGGATCAAAGGAACTTTTGTTATTTTTTCTCCGATTTTTAAGTTTTCCATATTTCACTTCTTTCTATGGTATTTTTATGTTGCTACATCTTCCGGAAACGCTCGTAACGCTGCGCCGCCAGCTCCTCAGGTGAGAAATTGCAGTGCGTATCCAGAAACTCTGTGATCTTTTTTTGAAGAACAAAAACCACAGACTGCATGGTTTCTTCTGTATACACTTCTGGTTCCGCAATGACAGCTTCAATCACGCCAAGTTTCTTCAGGTCTGCTGCTGTCAATTTCATCACCGCTGCCGCTTCACTTGCGCGTTTACTGTCTTTCCACAAGATACTCGCAAACCCTTCCGGAGACAGCACAGAATATATCGCATTTTCCAGCATCCAGACTTCATCCGCGACTGCCAGTGCCAATGCACCTCCGCTTCCGCCTTCTCCAATCACAACAGACAGAATCGGAACCTTCATGGATGACATTTCAAACAGGTTTCTTGCAATGGCTTCTCCCTGCCCCCGCTCTTCTGCCTCTATACCACAAAATGCCCCCGGTGTATCCACAAACAGAAGAATCGGCCGTTTAAATTTCTCGGCTTGCTTCATCAGACGAAGTGCTTTTCGATATCCTTCCGGAGACGGCATTCCAAAATGATGCGCTACATTTTCTTTGGTAGATTTTCCCTTTGCCTGTGCGATCACTGTAACTGGAATTCCCGCAAACCTCGCGATTCCACCAATGATTGCAGTATCATCTCCATAACAGCGGTCTCCATGAAACTCCAGAAAATCGGAAAAAAGTATACGGATATAATCCTGTCCTACAGGCCGGTCATTTTTTCTGGAAATTGTGACCCGTTCCCACGCATCTTTTTCCTGTACAGACTGCCGTTCTTTTTCCACTGTCTGTACAGGCTTTTGAATAACAGGATTTTGAGCGGTATGATGCATCTGCAGAATATTTTCAAGAACCGTTCTCATCTCTTTTCGCTCTACGATACGATCGATAAAGCCGTGTTCCAGTAAAAATTCAGAACGCTGAAAGCCTTTCGGCAGTCTTTCTCCAATGGTCTGTTCAATGACTCTCGGACCTGCAAATCCAATCAGCGCCTTCGGCTCTGCCAGGATTACATCTCCCAGCATTGCAAAGCTGGCAGTCACCCCGCCTGTGGTCGGATCTGTCAGCACCGAAACATAGAGAAGTCCCGCATCACTGTGCCGTTTTAATGCCGCTGCCGTTTTCGCCATCTGCATCAGAGATACAATTCCCTCCTGCATTCTGGCACCGCCGGAACAGGCAAATATAATCACCGGGAGCTGTTCCTTTGTGGCGCGTTCCACCGCTCTTGTGATCTTTTCTCCCACAACCTGTCCCATGCTCGCCATCAGAAACCGCCCGTCACACACCGCGATCACCGCCGGATTGCCCTCGATAGATGCTTTTCCGGTCACAACAGCTTCTGAAAGTCCGGTTTTTTCCTTCAGACTTTTTACCTTTTCCTCATATCCCCTAAACTCCAGCGGATTGACAAATTCCATGTCTTTCTCCCACTCTTCAAAGGAATCTTCATCCACAGTCATCCGGATTCTTTCATATGCGTGCACCCGGAAGTACCCCTGACATTTCGGACAGATATAGCCTGCACTTTTTACCTCTTCCGTCAGAATCGCAGCGCCGCATTTATTGCACTTCTTCAGAAGTCCTTCCGGAACTTCCGGCCGTTCGCTTTTCAGCGGAATATAACTTTTTCGATTTTTCTTAAACATATTCTGCAGTTTCATACACTTGCTTCCTTTTTACTGATTTTCCATTGTTTCAATAAATTCAATATCGGTATTTCCACTTACAAAATCGGGATGATGTAAAATGTCATACTGATAATCCACATTGGTCTGAATTCCCTCAATGATCACTTCACCCAATGCACTTCGCATTTTCAGAATTGCTTCTTCTCTGCTTTTGGCATGCACGATCAGCTTTGCCAGCATGGAATCGTAATACGGCGGCACTGTATATCCACTGTAGATCGCCGTATCAATCCGCACCCCTTTTCCGCCCGGCAGATAGACATCCGTGATAGTTCCCGGAGAAGGGCGGAAATTCTTTGCCGGATCCTCAGCATTGATTCTGCATTCAATAGCATGACCGTTTAAGGAAATGTCTTCCTGCGAAACTTTTAGCTTCTCTCCATCTGCGATCCGAATCTGCTCCTTAATCAGATCAATTCCCGTCACCCACTCTGTGACCGGATGCTCTACCTGAATCCGGGTATTCATTTCCATAAAATAAAAGGATCCGCTTTTCTCCAGCAGAAACTCAATCGTTCCCGCATTGGTATACCCTGCTGCCTTTGCCGCCCGCACAGCCGCCTCTCCCATTGCTTTACGCAGCTTCGGATTTAACGCCGAAGATGGAGATTCCTCGATCAGCTTCTGATGATTCCTCTGGATCGAACAGTCCCGCTCTCCCAGATGCGCTACATTTCCATGCTTGTCTGCCAGAATCTGAAATTCAATATGACGCGGATGCTCGATAAAATGTTCAATATACATGGCATCATCACCAAAGGCATTTTTTGCCTCACTCTGAGCCGTCAGAAATGCTGACTCAAATTCTGCCTCTGAATATGCGGTACGCATTCCTTTCCCACCGCCTCCAAGTGCTGCTTTGATCATCACAGGATATCCCACTTCCCCGGCAATTCGTTTCCCGTGATCTGCTTCGTATATACATTCACTGCATCCGGGAATAACCGGTACATTGGCTGCTTCCATAGTCTGCCTGGCAATCGATTTATTTCCCAGTTTTTGAATCACAGAAGAAGACGGTCCGATAAAGATGATTCCACATTTTTCACAAAGCTCTGCAAATCTGCTGTTTTCTGACAGAAATCCAAATCCCGGATGGATCGCATCTGCACCGGATGTCAGCGTGGCACTTAATATATTTTCCATACTCAGATAGCTTTGTGCAGACGGCGCCGGACCGATACACACTGCCTCATCCGCCAGCTGTGTATGCAGTGCTTCTTTGTCTGCCTCTGAATAAACAGCCACAGTCAGAATGCCCATCTCCCGGCATGCCCGAATGATCCGGACTGCAATCTCACCTCTGTTTGCAATCAATATTTTTTCTATCATCTCTACTCACCTACCATAAATGTCAGCTGTGCACTGGCTACCACGTTTCCATTCACAGATGCCACTGCTTCCCCGACTCCTACCGGCCCTTTTCGTTTGATGATCTTTGTCTCCAGCTTCAGTTTGTCTCCCGGAAATACCATTCCTTTAAATCTGCAGTTCTGCACACCTCCGAAAAATGCGATCTTCCCCTGATTTTCCGGAACACTTAAGATCGCGACTGCACCGACCTGTGCCAGAGCCTCTAAAATAAGAACTCCCGGCATCACTGCTTTCTTTGGAAAGTGTCCCCGGAAGAATTCTTCCCGGTAAGTCACACACTTATATCCCACCGCAAATTCTCCGGGTTCAAAATCTTCAATCGCATCCACAAGTAAAAACGGATGTCTGTGAGGAATGATTTCCTGTATCTGTTCAATGTTCAATGCTTTCATATTCTGCACCTGCCTATCTCACGATAAAAAGCGGCTGTCCGTATTCTACCGGCGCTCCGTTTTCTACCAGTATTTCTTCTATCGTTCCGTCAAACTCACTTTCAATCTCATTCATCAGCTTCATTGCTTCCACGATTGCCAGAATCTTTCCTTTCTGTACCTGCTCTCCCACCTGTACAAACGGATCTGCATCCTCTGCCGGTGATGCATAGAAGGTTCCCACCAGCGGGGATTTGATCACATTTCCCGATTTTTTCTCCGAAGAATCCTGTGGCTGCTCTGATGCTCTGGCCGGCACAGACTCACTTTGCTCTGCAAGTCTGACTTCCCCTTTTTCTTTTTTTAAAGAAATCTTAAAGTCTCCCTCTTCATATTTGAATTCCCCGAGATTCGAGGATGAAACTGTCTGGATCAGTTCTACCAACTGCTCAAATTTCATATTATCTACACTACCCTTCATATTTTTTCAGCAACAGTGACGCATTGTGTCCTCCAAACCCGAGAGAATTCGTCAGCGCATATGTGATCTCTTTTTCAACCGGTGCGCCGATTGCATAATCCAGACTGCACTCTTCCTCTGTCTCTTTGGTTCCCATGGTCTGGTGGATGAATCCATCCTGGATACTTTTCACGCATGTAACAAATTCCACCCCGCCGGCTGCTCCCAGAAGATGTCCGATAATCGATTTCGTAGAATTGACAACAACCTGATCTGCCGCTGCTCCCAGTGCATACCGGATTGCTCTTGTCTCATACAGATCATTGTGATGGGTACTCGTTCCATGTGCATTGATGTAATCGATCTGCTCCGGCTGTGCGCCTGCCTCTTCCATCGCAAGCTTCATCGCCATCCCGGCTCCCTCTCCGTTTTCTGCCGGAGACGTAATATGGTACGCATCTCCCGTTGCCCCGTATCCGACAACTTCTGCATAAATTCTGGCTCCCCGCTTTTTCGCATGCTCCAGTTCTTCCAGCATTACGATCCCTGCTCCCTCCCCTAACACAAATCCATTTCTGTCTTTGTCAAAAGGAATGGAGGCTTTCTCTGGATCCTCAGAATCCGAAAGCGCGGTCAGCGCCGTAAATCCTGCCACGCCGCTTGGGCAGATACAGCTTTCTGCACCTCCTGCCACGCAGAGATCCAGATCTCCATATGCAATCGCACGAAATCCGTCTCCGATACAGTGGGTTCCTGATGCGCATGCTGTCACAACACTGGTACATTTTCCTTTGAATCCCAGCTGAATGGAAACATTTCCTGCTGCCATATTGGAAATCATCAGCGGAACCATCAGAGGATTCACTCTGGATGGCCCTTTCTGCAGAATTTTTTCGTAATTTGTCTCCACAGCCTGAAGGCTTCCGATTCCTGAACCAACGATCACCCCCGCCCGATACGGGTTCTCCTGGCTCATATCAATTTTCGCATCTTCAAAGGCTTCCTTTGCCGCGGCTACTGCATACTGAGCGAACGGCTCCATTCGCTTCGCTGCTTTGAAATCCATCCGCTCTTTTGCCGAAAATCCTTTCACCTCTGCCGCCAGTTTTACCTTGTATTCCGAAGTATCAAACTTTGTGATGGGACCGATTCCCACCTTTCCTTCACGCACACTGCTCCAGAACTCCTCCACTGTGTTTCCCACAGGTGTCACTGCTCCAAGCCCGGTCACTACCACTCTTCTTTTCATACTGTTCTCCTTTTCTACATTGCCATACCGCCATCCACATTCAATACCTGTCCGGTGATATATCCTGCTTTGTCTGATGCAAGAAACCAGACCGCTTCTGCCACATCTTCCGGATTTCCAAAACTCCCCAGCGGAATCTGACTTTTTGCATGATTCTGCACCTGTTCAGAAAGAACTTCTGTCATTTCTGTTTTGATAAATCCTGGAGCCACTGCATTGACTGTAATTCCTCTGGATGCGAGTTCTCTTGCCGCAGATTTGGTCAGCCCAATCACACCTGCTTTGGACGCACTGTAGTTTGCCTGCCCTGCATTTCCCAGAATACCGGATACCGAAGAAATATTGATGATCCGCCCTGACTTCTGACGAAGCATCTGCCTGGATGCAAACCGGATTCCGTTAAAGGTTCCCTTTAAATTCGTCTGAAGTACCGCATCATAATCGGATTCCGTCATTTTCATGAGCAGTCCGTCTCGCGTGATCCCTGCATTGTTAACCAGAATATCCAGTCTTCCATAAGTTTCTATCACATCTTTAAAAAATGCTTCACAGGCAGAAAAATCAGAAACATCACATCCATAGATTCCTGCATTTCCCCCTTGTTCTTTAATTGTTTGCTGCACCTGTTTTGCCTGTTCTTCATTGCCACGGTAATTGATGACAACAAAAACGCCCTCTTCTGCCAGTTTTTCTGCAATTGCTCTTCCTATTCCACGGGAAGCTCCTGTTACGACCGCCACTTTCTGTTCTAACATAATTCTTTTCCTGCTTTCTCAATATCTTCCCATGTGGAAACCTGATATACCTTCACATCACGGTTGATCTTCCGTAAAAATCCGGATAACGTACGTCCTGGTCCAATCTCTACAAAGGTATCCACACCCTGTCTAATCATCTCTTCCACACTCTGCTGCCAGCGAACCGGTGCTGCGATCTGCTGTATAAGCAATTCTTTTGTTTCCTCGATATCCGAAACATACCGCCCGGTCACATTCGTCACATACGGGATCTGAAGTGGTGAACATTCAATCTGATCCAGTACCTCTTTTAACTGTCCTGCCGCTTCCTGTAACATCGGAGAATGAAATGGACCACTGACGTTTAACGGAAGTACCCGTTTTGCTCCTGCATCCTTTAAAACTGCCCCTGCCTGCTCTACACTTTCTTTCCATCCGGTGATCACAATCTGCCCCGGGCAGTTATAGTTTGCAATACTCACTCCTTCAATTCCAGCGATTGCGGCTTCAATCTTTTCGGCATCCAGGCCAAGTACCGCAGCCATCGCGCCTTTTCCATCCGGAACGGCGTTCTGCATCAAAATGCCTCTCTTTCGAACTGCCAGGATCGCATCCTCGATCTGCATCCCTCCTGCCGAAGCAATGGCACAATATTCTCCCAGACTCAACCCTGCTGTTACATCCGGCTTCACACCGGCTTCACGCAGCACCTGCTCCATTGCCATACAGACCGTAACAAGTGCTGCCTGGGTATATTCCGTCTGATGAAGATTTTCATTTTCCTCAAAACACAAGGATTTCATATCCAGCTTCAGAAGCCCGGATGATCGGTCAATGATATTTCTCGCAATCTCGCTATGTTCGTAAAAATCTTTTCCCATTCCGGCTGTCTGCGCTCCCTGTCCGGGAAACATAAATGCTATTTTACTCATGCTTGGAAACTCCTTTTAACAATTTTTCTGCCTGCTCGGTGAGATTCTGTATGATCTCCTCACAGGAAAGTATCTCTTTTACCATTGCCGCAGACTGGCCTGCCATCACACTTCCATTTGTCACATCTCCGTCCACAACCGCTTTTCTAAGCCCCCCCAGCGTCAAAAGCTCCAGTTCTTCAAACGGAACCCCCGCCTGTTCTTTTTCCAGGTATATTTTTGTCATCTGATTGCGAAGCGCACGAACCGGATGCCCAGTGCTTCGTCCGGTGACTCTGGAATCAATATCTCTGGCTTTTATAATACAGTTTTTATAGTTTTCGTGAACCTGTGCTTCTCTGGATGCCACAAACCTGGTACCAATCTGTACCCCTTCTGCTCCCAGCATGAATGCCGCAGCCATCCCCCGTCCGTCTGCAATTCCACCGGCCGCAATGACCGGTACATTCACCGCATCGACTACCTGAGGTACCAGCACCATGGTCGTATTCTCGCCGATATGCCCGCCTGCTTCTGTGCCTTCTGCCACCAGTGCATCTGCTCCGCACCGCTCCATCCGCTTCGCAAGGGCAACAGACGCAACCACCGGAATCACTTTGATTCCAGCCTCTTTCCAGAGACTCATATATTTTTCCGGCGAACCCGCTCCCGTTGTCACAACCGGAACTTTTTCTTCTGCCACCAGCTCTGCCACTTCTTTCGCATAAGGGCTTATCAGCATAATATTGACGCCAAACGGCTTGTCGGTTCTTCTTTTCACTTCCTGAATCTGAGCGCGCACCCACTCGGCAGGCGCACTGGCTGCTCCGATGATCCCAAGCCCTCCGGCATTAGAAACTGCCGCTGCCAGATGACTCTCCGCAACCCAGGCCATACCTCCCTGTACAACAGGAGATTCAATCCCCAAAAGTGTGGTAATCTTTGTCTTCATGCCAGTATCCTTCCTTCTATTTGTGTGCTTCCAGATATTTTACAACGTCTCCTACTGTCTGAATCTGCTCCAGATCTTCCGACGGAATCTCTACCTCAAATGCTTCTTCAAACGCCATCACCATTTCAAACAGATCCAGAGAATCTGCTCCCAGATCTTCTTTAAAGGATGTCTCCTCTGTAATTGTTCCTGCGTCTGCTCCTAATGATTCTGCTGTAATTTCTTTGATTTTTTCTAACATAATTTTCTTCCTTTCTTTTACCATTCCAATAGACTTCCCGCCCAGGAAAGTCCTGCTCCAAATCCGGCAAGCACCAGCTTATCTCCCTTTTTGAGCAATCCTTTTTTGTTCCACTCATCCAGAAGAATGGGAATACTTGCCGCTGAGGTGTTTCCGTATTCCTGCAGGTTCATGGGAAATCTCGAAATATCCACTCCGGTCCGCTTTGCCGCAGCCTCAATGATCCTTCTGTTCGCCTGATGTAAAAAGAAATACGAAATTTCTTCTTTTTGGATCTGGGCTTTTTCAAGCAGCTCTTCCACAATTTCCGGCACCCTCCTGACTGCAAATTTAAATACGCTTTGTCCGTCCATCTGAATGTACGCTGCCTTTGCTTCATCCGGATGATCCCAGTTTTTTCTGTGCCGGCTGCATCCTGTCAGAACATCTCCTTTTGCGCCGTCCGAATGCGCAGCCTGCACAAACAGACCTTCCTTCGATTCGCGAAGCACCACAGCTCCGGCCCCGTCCCCGAACAAAATGCAGGTACTTCTGTCACTCCAGTCCACCATATGTGACATACTGTCCACACCGATCACCAGCACTGTCCTGTAAATTCCTGCCTGAATGTACGCCTGTGCAGTCTGAAGCGCAAACAAAAATCCACTGCACGCCGCATTCAGATCAAATCCCGCCGCATGCTCTGCATGAATCTCTCTTTGTACCTCACATGCCGTGCATGGAAAAACGTTCTCGGGTGTGGAGGTTGCCACCAGGATCAGATCCACATCCTCCGCCGGGATGTCTGACTGTGCAAGTGCTCTTTTCGCCGCCTCTGCCGCCATATACGAAGTCGTCTCATTCTCTGCAAGATGTCTTCTTGCAATTCCCGTCCGCTCGCGAATCCAGGCGTCATTCGTATCCACCAGATTTGCCAGCTCGTCATTTTCTACAATTCTGGCCGGCACATAGGAGCCGGTTCCGCATATTCTTCCTGTCATCTTTCTTCTCCATTATTTTTGTTTCAAAATATTTTTACTTTAAAATACTTTGATAGTCAAACTATATCACAAAAAATAAATTTGTCAATCCTGTTTTTTCATTTTTAACAGTAACCAATAAACTGTCACTCTCCCCTTTTCAAATTGAAAACAATTGTAATATTTCCACGCATACCGTATAATAGCCCTTGGTATTTTCTGCGCATTGCAAGCAACTCTTGCTTGCTAAAAAACGGCAATTCATTTACATTGATTACAAATTCAAGCGAAACAAGAAGAGCAAAAATGAATCTAATTTCTATTGCCATTGGCGGAATCTTCCTTTGCTTTGGAATCTCCTGTATTTTTCTAAAAGCTGTGTCAGTAGAATATATTGATACACAGGGGATTTTACATGAAAACTTTTTCTTACTGCCTGTTGGATTTTTATGTTTATTCTGCGGTTTTATCACATTTCTTACAATCGGCATAAGAAATATCTTCTGCAGAATAAAAAAGAAATTTTGTTCTTAGATACAGGAAGGCTGTGACTCCAAACAAGTCACAGCCTTATTACGTTAAAATCTTTCTTCCTAATCCGATCCATACACCCATACACTTCCAGTTCATAAATTCTGACTGCAATATCGGATCCCTGGGTCGGTTTTTCAATGGTTGCTCCATCTTGCACACAAAAATTTTTTGCCCTATAATAAAATGTAAACATTTTCAGGAAGGGGATTTATATGAATTCGATACAAAAAGAAAATCCGCTGGGTTATGAAAAACTGCCAAGGCTGCTGAAATCTTTTGCAGTCCCAAGCATTATCGCAATGCTTGTCAGTTCTTTGTATAACATCGTAGACCAGGTATTTATCGGCCAGGGAGTCGGCTATCTCGGTAATGCAGCTACTAATGTTGCGTTTCCTCTGACCACCATCTCTCTTGCCATCGCACTTCTGATCGGCATCGGAAGCGCTTCACTGTTTTCCCTGAATCTGGGAGCCGGCGAAAAAGAGGACGCCGTACAGGTCGTAGGGACTGCATTTACGATGATGCTTGTCTTTGGTGTGATCTACGCCGTACTGATCGAGATTTTTCTCGTTCCGCTGCTCACCGCATTCGGTGCAACAGCTGAAATCATGCCATATGCCAAAGAATACACCCGGATCACCGCAATCGGTATGCCGTTTCTGATTGTCAACAATGGGATGAGCAACCTCGCCCGGGCAGACGGAAGTCCGAAATTTTCCATGACCTGTATGCTGATCGGTGCGATCATTAACACCATACTGGATCCGGTCTTTATTTTTATCTTTAAACTGGGAGTTGCAGGCGCTGCGTGGGCAACGATCATCGGACAGATTGTATCCTGTCTGGTTGCCGTCAGCTATTTAAAGCGATTCCGAAATGTGGAACTAAAAGCGCATTATTTCCGGCTTCACAGAAAGCTTTGTTTAAAAATCGCTTCCCTCGGCATGAGCAACAGTTTAAATCAGGTAGCGCTCACATTTGTACAGATCGTACTGAATAATTCACTGACCTATTACGGAGCACTTTCTCCTTACGGAAAAGAAATCCCGCTGGCAGCCTGTGGAATTGTTATGAAAACAAATGCGATCCTGCTGGCAGTCATCATCGGAATCTCTCAGGGCTCCCAGCCAATCATCGGGTTCAACTACGGTGCAAAACAGTATGATCGTGTCCGCGGCGTTTATAAACTGGCAATCCAGTGTAATCTGGTCATATCTCTGATTGGATTTCTTTTGTTCCAGCTATGTCCACGCCAGATTATCTCCCTGTTCGGAACGGGAGATGCTCTTTATTTTGAGTTTGCCGTCAAATTTATGCGGATTTTCCTGTTTATGGTCCTCTTAAACGGCGTACAGTTATTATCATCCAATTTCTTTGCCGCAATCGGAAAACCAGTCAAAGGAATGCTGCTCTCCCTCACCCGTCAGGTTTTCTTCCTGATACCGCTGCTTTTCATTCTTCCGCTGTTTTTGGGAATCGACGGAATTATGTATGCGGGACCGGTAGCTGATGCCATTGCGTTCCTTACTTCTGTGTTCTTGATTTCACGCGAAATGAAGAAGATGAAACTGGCAGAAATAGCTAAATAATATGAATAATTCAAAAAAATAAAAAAATTTAGATTTTTTTGAATTTAGGGGTTTACAAATCGATTCCACTATGGTATTATACATTTTGTCAGGCGGACAGCCGACAAGAAACGCGGAAGTGGCGGAATGGCAGACGCGCTAGATTCAGGTTCTAGTGGGAGTTAATCCTGTGAGAGTTCAAGTCTCTTCTTCCGCACTGGATGAAAGACATTCGAGAGATCGAATGTCTTTTTTGTAATTTACAGATTTACTATTTTTCAATCTTTCCACTTCATCTCACATTGTACCTTCTATTATTTTATGATATTCTAAAAAAGAACATATGATATTAATTTTTCTCAATATGAATAGATGTGAATAATCATGAATACACGCAATTTTTATTGCGGAATCTGGGTCTGTGCCTGATCCTGATTTTTTGCCAAAAACCACTCCCTGCTTTTTTCGTTACAGCAGGAAATATCATCAGCGTCGTGATCGGACAATTTCTCGGTGATTTAATCCAGACAGAGAATATCAAAAAAAATCACAGATACTATGAATCCACAACAAATCTATGAACTGTACAATCATCCCGGAGTACCTCTGTGGCTGCTTGTCATCGTACTTTTTCTTATACTCGGTTTGATTACTGACTTATTTTTCAACAAATTTCATAAAAAGAGGGTATCACACGATCATCAAATCTGATGCTCGTGTGATACCCTCGCTCTCTATGTGCTCCTCTATTCTATCACAAACTCATAGACAATATCCTTTTGTGCACTGATGCGATACGGATCCTCCACATCACTGCCCCAACGGTCAATACCACCTACTCCACGTACTGATCCGCAGATGCAGACTACGGTTCTCCGCGGCAATGGAAGTTCTTCCTGATGCGTTGCATTTTCCAACTCTTCTGACGTATATGGGAGACAGGAAAATCCAAACTTTTCGCCGCATGCACGAAACGTAAGGCCGAATGTTTCTTCTGACGTATCCGAATTATTCAGCGTATCCTTTCGATATACCGTAACACATTCTGTCTCCATATGCATCCCGCATTCCTGGGGAACCAGATATGGCGTGACCGGAAGACCTTCCACTTCATATCTTCCATAAATTCCTCCCGCCATTCTGTCCGGATATGTTTCTCCTGACAGACCCTCATAGCAATATCCGACTGCCTTTGTCGGCATAATAAACCGCATTCCAAATACCGGCAGTTCCGGCAGTCCTTCTTTTCCATGATAATGAGCCAAAACATGTATTTTCCCATCTGCATGGACTGTATAGCTTACATCCACTGTAGTCGCAGGAACTGTGATGGTTTCATAGGTATATGTAAGCACCGCCTCCTGTACATATTCCTGATTGCTGTACACATTATTTTCCAGAGCATTGTGATTTTCTACCGCTTCTCCATCTGCCAAAAGCCGGAAACCGATACACTTTCGAAACTGATCTGCCCCCAGCCACATTCCTGATCTTAAAGGGAATCCGTTTCCTCTGTCATTATCCGTAGTCGCTCTCCAGAATGTGGGATACGGAGTTCGATACAGCCATTCCTTTCCTGCTTTTACAAGGGATTCCATTCCCCCTGTCTGTTTTGAGAAAATATAATGAAAATCCTCCCCATGAATTCCAACCGTCACATCTCCGAAGACGATTCTAAGTTTATTTCTGGAGTCCATAATAATATTTCACCTCCTGCATTGCCGGTTTTTCTGTTCGATCTGCAAATACGATTCCGTTTCCCGAAAATTCATAATCCGACGGACGGTCATCAAAATCTCCCCCATATCGAAGTACTTCACGACCGGTAATCTCATCTTTTACCAAAAGTGCCTGATCTATATAATCCCAAATGAAACCACCCTGATATTTTTCATACTGATCCAGCAGATCGATATACGATTTCATACCCCCAAGTGAGTTTCCCATATCATGCATATATTCACACAGGATAAACGGTTTTTTCGGCTCATTTTCCAGATACTCCCGAACGCGTCCCGGCGGTGCATACATCTGGCTCTCTACATCGGAAATATTGTCTTCATAGTCTCTGTTTTGAAATACTCCTTCATAATGAACGAGACGCCCCGGGTCTCTCTTTTTATAATACGCATTCATTTCTTTGAGTACCTCTCCTGCATAGGATTCATTTCCAAGAGACCAGAATAACACAGATGTATGATTTTTAAACATTTCAAAATTCGATTTTACCCGATCCAAAACAACATCCTGCCAAAGCTCCACACTTCCCGGTACATTCCAGGACGGCTCAACCGCTCCCATCTTCTGCCAGGATCCGTGACTTTCCAGATTTACCTCTGCCATCACATAAATTCCAGCTTCATCGCAGCGATAATACCAGGTTGTACGATCCGGATAATGACAGGTACGAACCGCATTGATATTGTTGCGTTTCATACATTCAATATCATAAATCTCATCATTCTCTGAAATACATCTTCCACTTTTTGCATTCCACTCATGCCGGTTTACACCGTTTATGATCAGCCGTCTTCCATTTAGTTTTATTATTCCATCCTCAATGCAAATCATTCGAAATCCTACCTGATAAGGAATGATCTCTATGAGATCTCCCTGTCCGTCAAAGATTCGGATTTCCACCTGATACAGCTTCGGATCATCACAATTCCAGAGTTGTACAGGTTCGCTGATCGTAAGATCTGCTCTGAAACTTTCTGATACGGAAACTTCTTCTTTTGCAATCATCTGATGACCATCCAACAGACATATCTCTGCTCTGGCATCCGCATAGGATGCGGTCTTTCCCTTTGTTGTTTTCAGTTCTATTTCCATCGACGCCTGTCTGCCGTCCAGTGCACACTTTGGACGAATCCACAGATCAGACACATGTATATCCGGCAGTCCATATAAATTTACATCTCTGAACAATCCAAAGAATCGGAAAAAGTCCTGGTCTTCCAGAAAAGCCGCCGTACTTCGTTTATGTACCTCCACACACAGACGATTTCCGGTTTCTTTTACATACGGTGTAATGTCAAATTCAGACACGGTAAAACTGTCCTCCGCATATCCCACAAACTCACCGTTTATCCATACGTAAATTGCCTGCTCTGCCCCTTCAAAACTTAAGATCACCCTTTTTCCGATCAAGGCTTCCTCCAGATCAAAAAAACGGACATAAGAACCTGTGGGATTATAAGAAGCTTCGCTGAACATCCCCTCTCCGATATGATTGCACGTCCCCGCAGGTCGGCGATATTCATGTCCTTCCCAGGGATACATGGTGTTGATATAATGAATTTTGTCATATCCCGCCAGCTCTATATGCTGCGGAACCTGAACTTCATCAAATTCAGAAATATCATAGTCATTTTCATAAAAGGAAACCGGACGTTTTTTTGCATTCACTGAATATTGGAATTTCCAGATTCCATTCAATGACTGTTTTAATGTTTCCTGTTTGTCCTGATACGATTTTTCACTTTCAAAAAATCTGTGGTCACTGTTTTCATCATAATCTCAATGGTCTGATTAGTCAATAACCTCTCCTCCTGTCCCTTCATCCAAAAAAAGAACCCCGTCTCCGGGATTCTTCTTCCACTCTTATTCTAAATATAGCCGCCGTATCCTCCGCCGCTGTAACCTCCACAGCACAAGCCGCTTCCGCCGCAGCACAGATTGCACATCATATTTGCAATACACAGCTTCATACACCAGTCTCCGCCTACAGAACTTGGATATCCATACATACTCTGTCTCTGCTGATACCAGCCTCCGCCGCCCTGCAGCCGCTGCAGAAGCATCTGATACTGCATGTTCTGCGGCTCCAGCCGGACTGCTTCTTTTGCATGTTCCAGCGCCGTCACGTTATTGCCCACACCGGAGTTCGCCGATGCACTGTAGAAATACCACAGCGCTCCACGCTCTTTGATACTGTTTAATACATTGAGCGCCTCCGTATAATGTCCGCTCTGAATATAGTTTGCAGCCGCTCTTAAGTACTGGCTGTTCTCATCCCCGGCATCTGTTCTCTGCTGATTCTGATACCAGCCGCCATATCCCGCACTGCTTCCCGCTCCGGAGGAATATCCACGGGAACGCTCATCCATGATCTGCTGATATGCCTGCTGTACTTCTTTAAACTTCACTTCCGCTTCTTCTTTCAGCGGATTATTAATATTGGCATCCGGATGATACTTTCTGCTCAGTGCCCGGTACGCCTTTTTGATTTCTTCGTCAGAAGCATCTTGTGATACTCCCAACACATGATATGGATCTGTCATTGTCCTTTGTCTGCTCCCCTTTATGTTCTATCCCTTTATGTAATCTCAGCTCTTCTTGATAAATGTTGTCCCGCACTTCGGACAGCGGATCTCTATCTTGCCTTTGCCTCTCGGAATCCGGATTTTCTGCTTGCATCCCGGACAGGTATAAATATGATAATCCTTTCTCTGCGCCATCAGATTTTTCTGACTTTTGAAAAATCCGCGTATCTTCGCTGTCTTGTTCAGGAATCTTACGTTCTCATCATAACGCTTTCTCACATTTCTGGAAAACATCCGGAAATATGCATAAATGAGACATCCCCAGCCAAGCAGGTAAAATACCATTCCTATCACATGGTCTCCTGAAAAGACAGGTGCAAAAAATGCCAGAACCAATCCCAACACCAGCAAAACCTTGCCAAGCGTATCCAGCACTCCGTATCGTCCCTGCATAAATCTCATAAATTTTTCTTTCATTGTATCGATTACCGCCTTTTCTTAAATATAGAAAACATTGTCTCTCGTTTTTGTCCGGCTGTCAATAAAGCAATCCTTAAATTACTATAAACTTTATGGCAGCCGGTTGTTTCTTAAGATTCTGTATCCTGATTCAGCATATTCTTACACTTCTCATTTTCCACAAGATACACAATCTTTGAATCGGAAAGCATCACATACCGGTTTCCGTTTCCGTCCTCTTTTCCAAAATACAATGTCACGGTCTTTTCTTTCTTATTATTTGTATATGTCACGATTTCCGTTGTCCTGCTCTGCCCATCCAGTCCGTACTTACTCAAGTCGTTCTCTTCCACAGAATAGTCATCTGCATCCTTCAATGTGAGGACTCCAAGCCCTCCCGCGATTGTCGCCATACTCTTGGCATCATCGTCATTCTCTGAACTGTACTCTGTTTTCTCTGTACCCTGACTGATGACAACCTTTTTCAGATTACCGCTTCCAATCGTAGGGAATGTATCAAGCTGTGCCATGTCTTCCATACTGTACTGAAAATCTTCAATGACACCGGTGCTCACCGTATAGATCTCTTTTTTCTCATTCAATGTCAGATAATAAGAGTCTCCTGTTACATTTCCGAAATATAATGTTGTCTCATTGCCGTCCTGATCGGTGAGTACCACCGTATACTCTGGTTCTTTCAATCCATATGCTTCCAGAGAATCCCCATTTTCCAGTTTTCTTTCTGCCTCAAGCTTTCCTAATGTTTTCTCCATCTGTTCAGGATAACTCTGAGCCAACGGAAAATCTTTGTCATCCTTGTCGTACCATGTACCGTCTTCTTTTACAAGCTGGATTTCTCCATTTCCCACGTCAAACTGAATCTCAGAAAGCTTTCCTAAATCTGTGACATAGATTTTTTTTGCCTCTTCTTCCTTCTGCTTGCTTTTTTCCTGATTCTTTCCGATCACAACCACGCCTGCATAGACCACAAGCAGTGCTGCAAGCACAAGCAGCAGGATCAGTAAAGGATTTCTTTTCTTCTTCATTGTCTGCCTCTCTCCTTTTGGTTTTCTATGCTTTTCTACGCTTCATCCAAACTGCAAATCCTGACAGAAGAATTCCAAGCGGAAGGATAAAGATCACAAGAAGACTAAGAAGTCCTGCATGCTGCATCGTATTGTAGACCGGTGTCAGACTTTTCGCTTCGATCGACAGATCCTTCGCCCCGTCAAAATTCGCAGCCACTGCATTCATAAACAGTTTTGTATTTTCAAGCTGCGGGAATGTATCTGTAATCTCCGAAGCAATCAGACTTCCTGCGCTGATCACGGTAAACCGGGAGGAATCTTCCACTGCCACGGCGCCAAGCACATAGCTTCCTGCCTGACTCTGACTGTCTTCTGTGACTGCATACGCATTATCTGATGTAGTCATAAAGGATGTCGTGGAAATACTGTCACGCTCCGGATCTGTCAAAGTCATTCCGTGTGTATTCAGAAGCAGAACCATCTGCGATTCCATTCCGTCTGTCAGATCGCCTGATGCAGTCAGCTGCGGGAAGAAGCAATAGTAATTATTCTGATAGCTTCTCTGTGTATCTGCAATATAACCGTCTGCCGCTTCCATTCCGTATGTTTTCATGATCGATGCAAGATTCGGAAACTCTGTGCTGTTCGTATCTCCCAAAAGAAGCATCATTTTACCGCCGTCTTTTAAATATGACTCCACGGAATTTTTCTCATCTGCAGTAAGATCCGAGGTCGGAGCATACATCAGAAGCAATTCGCAGTCATCCGGAATTTCCGGATTCATGACCGTGTTTAATCCTTCCAGCGTATAATTATTTTTATCCATCAGATCCTGAATTGTAGAAGACAATGTTGTCTCGCCATGCCCGGATGTCTGATAAATTTTGCGTACCACATCACTCGTTACGTAATTCACCGCACTGCTTAACTGTCCTTCTCCATCAAATTTCGTCTCCGATGCACTTCCTGTGTAATAGTAGGAAGACATATCCGTAACAATGATATCACTGAAAGAAACTACTTTTTTCTTTCCTGTATTCTGGCATGAGACTACAATACTGTTTTCGGATGCATCATTTTCTGTCAATGCCGAAGGATGCAGCACCGGATCGATCCATTCCACAGAAATTTTAGAAGACAATGCCGAATACTTACTTAAAAATGTAACGATTCTTTCATCTGCCTCTTCTTTGTTTGCCAACACTGTAAATTTCACTTTGTGATCCATGTTCTTGAGCAGCTTTTTGCTGGTCTTGGAAATCTCATAAATTTTTGTACTGCTGACATCCAGATTTTTATATTTTTCCGGAATCTGTCCTGCGATCAGATTGACAATCACGATGATCGCAATGACCAAAGCCGTGATTCCCACACTGTATGAACCATTTCTGGACTCTGACGATCTGAATAAATTCTTAATTTTCTGCATATCTCGCTCCTCCTAACTCCAACGCCTTTTCTGAATTGTCTGTATCGTCAGAAATACAAATATGATCAGTATCGATACATACAGAAGCAATCCGCTGACATCCACAATATTGCTGGACGAAATATTCATAAAGACATCCGCAAGAGCAAGCCGTCCCAGGAGCTTCGCCAAAAGATTTTCATACAGACTGGATTTCACAAAATATACGATCAGCGCCGCTGCAATTCCTACTGCTTCAATGCCGGCCGCAAGCATCCAGTTTTTCGTCATATGATAAATATAAACAACGATCAGTGTCAGGATCAAAAGGATTCCGATCATTCCGCTGAGTGCCGAGCTTGGCAGAAAAGACAAGATTCCGTCCCACAAATACAACAAAAGCAAAATTCCGAACGTACTGATAAATGCAATGATCTGGCTCTCTGTCAGAGACGACATAAACATCCCGATCGCCAGATACACACATCCCAACAGGAAGAATACCGCAATGGAGCTGTAATCTACCAGAAGATATGCAGTTCCCTGCAGTTTGATCAAAAGCGGGAACAGGCAGAAGATTACATTCGGAACTGCCAGTACTGTCACCATGGCGAAATATTTGCCAAGCACTACTTTTGTCAGACTTACTGGCGCTGTCAAAAGCAGCTGATCTGTTTTTGTTTTCCGCTCTTCTGAAAAACTCCGCATCGTCAGAAGCGGAATCCCGACCAGAAATACGATCAGAGAGCCTGATAGGGTGTAGGAGAAATAAGGATATCCTGCATTCAAATTGTATGCCATAAAATAAATTCCCGTAAACATCACCAGAAACGCAATAAATACGCACCCTGTCATGGAATGAAAATAGGACTTCAGTTCTCGTTTATAAATTGCCAGCATTTGTCCGTTCCTCCTCTCCGACTGCATCGTTTTGTGTCAGTTCCAAAAATACTTCTTCCAGGCTTATCCTTGAAGTCTGCAACTCCAACAGAGGACATTCATTTTTGGCAAACGCAAAGAAAAGCGCTTCCCGGATATCACATCCGCCTTCCGTCTGTATTCTGGCACTGCATGTTTTGTCCGCCCGTTCCTGGGTATGGATATTACTGATATGCTCTACATTTAACAATATCGCCCGAACCTCGGCTGCACTGGCTTTTGCCAGAATCTCCACAGTTTCGGTTCTGCTCATCTTTTCCTCCAGTCTGTCCGGTGTATCACTTGCCACCAGCTTTCCTTTGGATATGATCAGAATGTAATCGCACACTTCCCGGATCTCAGCCAGAATATGCGAGCTTAAAATAACGGTATGTTTTTTTGCAAGTTCCCGGATCAACTCACGGATCTCAATGATCTGCTTCGGATCCAGACCAACTGTCGGTTCATCCAGAATGATGATCTCCGGAAATCCGAGGATTGCCTGTGCAAGCCCCACTCTCTGCCGGTATCCTTTGGAGAGATTGCGGATCAGACGCAGCTTTACATCCTCAAGCTTTGCCATCTGAATAACCTCATCGATGGCAGACACTCTCTGCTGTTTTGGAATCCCTTTTAATTCTGCAGCAAATTCCAGATATTCCATCACCTGCATATCCACATAAAGCGGCGGTATTTCCGGCAGATATCCGATGTGCTTTTTTGCCTCCTGGGGCTCCTTTAAAATATCATGTCCGTCAATCAGAACTTCTCCCTCTGTGGCTCCAAGATACCCCGTCATAATATTCATCGTGGTAGACTTTCCTGCCCCGTTTGGACCTAAAAAACCATAGACCTGCCCTTTTTCAATCTTGAAATTCAGGTGGTCTATGGCCATATGATTTCCGTATTTTTTCACAAGGTTCTTTACTTCTATCAAAATCTCGTCCTCCTACTCCCTGCTTTTTACAGGATTTCCCTGTTTTATAAGATAAGACGATACCAGAACTTTGTGAAGTTTTTGTGTTATAACTGTGATATAGTTTTGTACTTTATTTATGCCTGTTTTCTTTCCTCTTTTTCTGCAAAAATCCGACACCGCCCAGTATGCCTGCTGTCAGGATCAGACAGACTCCCCATTTCTCAGGTCTGATCTGTGACTGTTTTTCCTCCGGGATTTCTTCCACTTTCACGGCCGTTCCGTCTACCTGACTTTTGGGCATATTTCTTTCATACCCTGTAATCTGCGCCCGCACAATTTCGGCGATCAGGTCATGTCCTGCCTGATTCGGATGCAGTCCGTCCTTCTGGACATGCTCTGTCACCTGTGAATTCGCCAGATCTGCAATCTGATATCCGTACTCGCTGCTTCGCTTTTCCAGAATCCGGTTCATATTCCCGATGATATCCTCCACGACCTGATTCATCGTTCCCGGAAGCTCCATCTGTTTCACCGGATTGTAAATGTTGGTCACTACGATCTGTGCCTCTTCTTTTTTACAGGAAGAAATGGTATCCATAGCCTCTATCCACTGTGTCTCAAATTCCTGATAATCCCAGTTTCCCAGAGCATCAATGATGCGAAAGACTAAAAGCGGATTACTTTTCACATGCTCTGTCACTTCTTTGAGCGCCTCATCCGCACTTTTAAATTTTGTATCCGTATTCAAAATTTCCTGTGCGGTCTTCTTAAATTCATTCAGAAGATCATTGGATCCCATTGTGATCAAAATCACATCTGCCCCGGAAAGACTATCCTGCACTTCCTGACCTTTCAACACCTTTTCGTTGAATTCTCGAGTGGCAAGTCCGTTTTTCGCATAGTTCTGATACAAATATGATTTTCCTGCTCCCTGTGCGATCTCTTCTGCCACAGTCTGTCCATAACAGTAAAGCTCGGGTTTGTTTGCTCCGCAATATCCTTTTGCGATACTGTCACCCAACACTACAATCTGGATCGGCTCCGATGTGGCCTCTTTTGCATAGCTGCATGTCCCAAACACACTCAGAAAACAGACCGCTGCCAGAGCCACTGCCCTGACTGCTGTTTTTCTCATGTCGATCACTTCCTGTCTTTTATGCCATGAAATTCCACTTTACATGACTTCCATGCTCTGTTTTTTTTACTTCCAGCTGCCATTCGATCTGCTCTTTTAATTCATTGACATGTGAAATAATTCCCACAAGTCCTTTTTCTCCCGCCAGTTCTTTCAAAATCTGGATCGCCCGTTCTCTTGCCATGTCATCCAGAGATCCAAATCCCTCATCTACAAACATCGTCTCCAGACTCACTGCGCCCGCTGTATTTTGTACAATGTCCGCCAGCCCCAGTGCCATGGAAAGAGATGCCATAAACGATTCTCCCCCGGAAAGAGTTTTTACATCCCGCACCGAGTCATTGACCAGGTCATAAACATCCAGATCAAGTCCTGCCTGCGCCTGACTGCTCAAGCTTCCGATATCCCGGCACTGCAGGATAAATTCCTGTCCGGTCATTCTTGCCAGGCGCACATTCGCCGCATGAATGATCTGCCGGAAATACTGGCGCTGCACATAAGTCTCGAAGTCCAGCTTCACGCTTCCGCTTAGATTTCCATTGGCCGTACGGCTTAGATTCCCCATCATTTCGTATTGGCTGCGCAGCTTTTCGGCATCTGAAAAATCACAAATCAACGCTTTCCTTGCTCTCCGGTTGATCTCATTTCTTGTATGCAGCGTCATACTTTCCTCTCTGCCAAGGCGCAGTTTTTCACGAATGATCGTCAGTTCTTGTTCCAGCTTCTCGATCGGTGCGATCTGTTTCCCCTCTGTCTGCTGTTTTAATGTCTCATACCGGGACGATACTTCTAAAAGAGCGGTTTCATACTTCTTTAAATTGGCTTCTCTCGCCTCCCGGCTTTTGATCCACTGCTTTGCCTGCTCGTACTCCTCTTGACTTTGAAAGTTCTGTTTTTGAAACTCTTTCCGAAAATATTCTTCCTCGTCTTTGACTTTCTTATTCCAGAGGATCAGCTGGGATTTTTTGCTTTCTGCCTGTCCCAGAATCCGGCTTTTCTCCTGCGTCAGCTTCTGATAATGATCCTGTGCATTTTTGAACGAAGACTGGAGTTTTTTTAAATCTTCTGTAAGCTTACGAAGAGCATTTTCTGCTTCTTTTTCATCAAAATCCGTTTCTGTTTTTCCTTCTTTTTCCAGAAATCCGACAATCATGGACTGTTCTGACTCCAGTCTTCCCTTCACTGCCTGAAACCGTTCCAAAACTTCTGTACGCTCTTTTTCTGCCTGATCCCGCATTGCTTTTGCACGTTCCACCTGCTCTTTTTTTGGTGCATCTCCGGATAATACCGCTTTTTTCGGATGACTGTAGGAACCGCACACCGGACAGGGTTCTCCCTCCTGCAGCTCTCTCGCAAGAATGCCCGCCTGTTCTTCAAAGTATTTCTGATATAACCGCTCATATCTCTGTGAGGTTTCCTGACATTTTTTCATACAGTCCTGCATATCCTGTTCTGACTTTTGATACTGTTCCTTCAGACTGTGAACCTGTTTCAATTTCGGAAGTATTTCCTGGATCCTGAGGATCTGTTCCTGGATCTTCGGCTCTTCTTTTTTGGAAAGTGCCTCTCTTTCCTGATACAATGCACCTGCGCTTTCCAGATCTTTTGCCTGCTGTTTCAGCTTTTCTTCAAGCTCTTGGGACTCTTTCTTCAGATTGGCGCATTCTGCCTTTGTTTTCTGCAATTGTTCTTCTGCTGCAGCCGCCTTCTCTGCGCGGATTGCTGCATGGATCTGTTTTCGCATTTCTTCCGCTTTGCTCTCCTGCCCCTTCAAGATCTCCAACTGTTCCCCGGTCTTTTTCAGCAGTTCAAACAGATGATTGGTATCCTGTCTGTTTTTCAATTCCATCTGTATCGCATCCGCACGTTTTTCTTCCTGTGCATTTTTCTTCTCCTGACTCTTCTCCTTTGCTTCCCCGGACTGACAGATTATTTCCACACAGTCCAGCACTTCTTTTTGAGGCGGCAGTTGAAGGCTCAGCAGCTGTTCCCAGACATCTCTTCTTTCATCATTCTGTGCAATCTGCACCCGTTCCATTTCCCGCCTGCAGTCCATGCTGTTTTTTTCCAACTGAATGTACAGCTCTTTTGCCTGCTCTTTCAGTGTGTCCTGAATCTTCGAGAAAATCCGTGTATGAAAAATTTTCGAAAAAATCTGCTTTCGTTCTTTTGATTCCGCATGCAAAAGCTTCAAAAAATCGCCCTGTGCGATCATAGCGATCTGGGTAAACTGATTGACATCCAGCCCGATGATCTCCTCTATCTTCAGATTGATCTCCTTTTTCTTTCCCTGAAATTCACTTCCATCCGGAAGAATCAGGCTGATCTTTGCAGTCTCTTTGACAAACTTTATTGTCCCGTCCGCATTCTTTCGTTTGGAAGGACGCAAATATTCCGGATTTCTTCGGACGGTATATTCCTGATCCCGGTACAGAAACTGAAACTCCACATATGTGTCTGTCTCGGAATCTGCATACTGGCTGCGCATCATGTTTCCGTCCCGCTTTCCTCCGCTGGTTCTTCCATAAAGTGCATAGGTTACGGCATCAAAGATGGTTGTCTTTCCGGCGCCGGTATCGCCCGTGATCAGAAAACATCCGTTTTGTATTCCTGTAAAATCGATTCTCTCCACTCCCCTGTAGGACCCAAAGGCAGACATTGTCAATTTGATCGGCTTCATCTATTCTTCCTCCATCTCTTCTGCGATCTTGTTCATCACCTGCTGCTCTTCTGCATTCAGCGCTCTTCCCTGCATCTCCTGAAAAAAGTCCCCGAAAATCTCAAGCGGAGATGCCATGCGCACAACCTCCGCATCTTTCATCAACTTTTGCCTGGTGCGGGAATTGTCCATACGTACCTCCAGAATATGAGAAAATACCTTCTCCAGCTGTTCCTTCGGTCGATATGGATCTGTCTCATCCGTCAGTATGATACTGACATAGTCCTCTTTCTCTTCCTCGGGAACAGTTTTCAACAATTCCTTTAGTGTTCCCCTGAACTTTTTCACATCCCTAAGCGGATGCAGTGGATAAGTCTCCACTTCCACAGGTGCTCCCTTCTCTTTCAGTGTCACCAGATGCAGAGATTTTTTCTGATTGCACTCACTGACAGAATATTTCAGCAGTGTCCCCGGATAACGCACAGACTCTCTTCCTACCTTCTGGGCGCTGTGCAGATGTCCCAGCGCCGCATAATCAAATAACAGAAGAGGCGTAATATCCACATTATCAATTCCACCCACAGAGAAAATCTCCGAGTTGCAAGTCTCTGTCTTTTGACCTGCACCGGTATAAAACTGATGCGTCACAATTACGTTTCTTTTGGTTGTATCAATCTGTTCCCTCTCCAGCAGCATCTGTACTGCCTTACTGTAGCTCTCCGGCATTTCTCCGTCAAACACGGTCCTTACATATCCCGGCTTCAGAAACGGGAGAAGATAAAAATCCACTTCTCCGTATTCGTCCTGAAGTGTGACTTTTTTGAGAAATTCTTCCCGATTCTGCGGCAGTTTTCCTGCAATGTAAATCCCCTTCTGCCCAAGAATTCCACTGGCATAATCAAGCCTTTGCGCCGAATCATGGTTTCCGCTGATGATCAGGATCGGAATTTCAGGTTTCAGTGCAGAAAGTTCTGTCAAAAAACAGTCAAAAATCCCCACCGCCTCAGCAGATGGTACAGACTTATCATACACATCCCCCGCGATCACGATCGCATCCGGTCTCAGCATTTTGGCATACTCCACCACTTCCCCCAGGATATGCTCCTGATCTTCTTTTAAATTGTACTGATAAAGCTGTCTGCCGATGTGCAGATCTGACAAATGGATAAACCTCATATTTTATTCCCCCTGTATCTATAATTTTAATCCCCGATACCGGTCAAAACATGCGAAGATCTCCTGCGTTCTCGGACGGGCCAGATTGGCAACAGAAGAGGTGCTTTCACAAAGTGCGGCAAGCGACTCCTTCTCAATCTTCTTTTCCAACATTGCCACGACTTCCTGCAAGGTACGTGTTCCATCCAGTAAATGGCGCTGTGCGTATTTTACACAATATCCGAGAGCAGTTACCTGTTCGCTGTCTGTGATCTGCTCCACATAACGCAGATCGATCGTCTCCCGATTGATGGAAATCGCTTCTTTCCCCAAGGTCTTCATCTTGATGCGGTCATTTCCTTTCCACTCCCGTCCCTGCTGTGGTTTTCTTGCAAAATCAGGCTTTTTCGCTTTCTCTTTCGGTCCGCTCAACTGCGGAAACTGTTCTGCTTCTTTTTTTGCCGTCTGAGTGATATCCTTCGGCACGTACCGATCCATCTGCACGATGCAGTCCGCGATATGAAAATAAGCTCCGGAGCTTCCCGCCACGATCACAGTGGAAATCCCCTCTTCTTCATATAACTCCCGAATGCGTTCGATAAACGGCGTGATTGGCTCCATATCTCGGTGGATTACTCTCTGCATCAGTTCATCCCGGATCATGAAGTTTGTCGCGCTGGTATCCTCATCGATCAGCATGACACCTGCCTTTGCTTCCATTGCTTCCACAACATTTGCCGCCTGAGACGTACTTCCGCTGGCATCCTCTGTATAAAAATGAGTGGTATCTTTCCCATTTGGCAGATCATTGATAAACATGGAAATGTCCGTTTTTTTGATACTTCTTCCGTCTTCTGCACGAAGCTTGACTGCTGTGGAATCTGTGATCACATATTCTCTTCCATCACCTGCAATATGATTGTACACGCCAAGCTCCAACGCCTTCAAAAGAGTGGACTTTCCATGGTATCCACCTCCCACGATCAGAGTGATCCCTTTTCGAATTCCCATTCCTCTTATCACACCTCTGTGCGGCAGCGTAATTTCCACTTCCATCTCCTCTGGAGACTGGAAACAAACTGCGCTTTTCATCGGACGGGCGGAAACGCCTGACTCTCGCGGCAGAATAGATCCGTTTGCAACAAAAGCACACAATCCCAGCTTTGGCAGTATGTCCCGAAGTGCCTGCTGGTCCTCTGCCAGATCACTGATCTTCTGCAGTCTCTTCGCATCACAGTTTTTATAGTAGAGTGCCTTTTCGACACACTCCGGAAGAAACTCAAAAAAGACCCGGATCCATTCTCTTGCATTGATCGTCCTTCCGTTTGCCGGAAATCCCACTTCCAGACGAATGTGGATATCTCCTGTTTTTTCATCGATCTGCGCCGCACTTCTCTCCAGCACTTCCTGACCGCACCGGCTGATGGAGATCATCCCGCTCTTCCCGGATCCCTTTGCCTTGAATCCAAATTTCTCACAACACTGTCCGAACTGCCGGATCAGCGCATCCTCCAATGCTGTTTTCTGCCATTTTGTCCGATATAACTGCTCCGGAAATCCTGCCATCTTTCCTTTTACCTGAATACTGACCCTGGATGGAGATGCAAACGGATCTCCCTGTACATGGTCAATGGATAGCAGATAGCCCGGAAACTGATACATTCCCTTTGTGTCTTTATAGGCAGGATAACTCCTGTGATCGATCCTTGTCACAAGCTGTCTCAATTCTGCTGCTGTCTTCATACTTTTTATTCCCTCCCATTACAAAAATCCGGACACGATTCTCGTTCAAATCGCATCCGGTCTTTTCTTCATTTCTTTGATTGATTAAACTTCGAAGATCAGATCTCCGTAAGAAGGCATCGGCCATGCCTCTTTGTCCACGATCATTTCCAGTTTGTCGATCGGTCTTCTCAGATTCTCCATTGCCGGGCACACTTCATCGTGGTAGAAGTTTGCCTGTACCGGTCCTTCCTCTTTGGCAGCTGCCTGTGCTGTCACCTCTTCCAGACGTGCCAGAGCTGCTCTTGCCTCTTTTAAGAGTACTGTAATCTCCTCAAGTGTCTCTGCCTGTACGCTTGCATCCACACCTGCTTCCTTTACCGCAAGTACTGTATCTGCCAGTGTCTTTGTATATTTGATCACTGCAGGGATAAACTGTTTTCTTGCCATATCGATCATCGTACGGGCTTCGATGTTAACTGCTTTTGCATAACTCTCGTACTGGATCTCTGCACGGGATTCGAGCTCTGCTTTTGTAAATACTCCGAATCTCTCAAACAATGTCACTGCTTTCTCTGTCACCATTGCCGGAATTGCCTCCACCATAGATTTGATATTCGGAAGTCCGCGTCTTTCTGCTTCCTTCACCCAGGCTTCAGAATAACCGTCTCCATTGAAGATGATTCTCTGATTCTCCATTGCGTATTCTTTGATCAGATCATGAACTGCAAGCTGGAAATCATCTGATTTTTCCAGGACTTCGCAAGCCTCTGCAAACGCCTCTGCCACGATCGTGTTCAGAACAATGTTGGCAGATGCGATCGAATCTCTGGAACCTACCATACGGAATTCAAATTTATTTCCTGTAAACGCAAACGGTGATGTTCTGTTTCTGTCTGTCGCATCCTTTGTCAGTTCCGGAAGTGTTCTTACACCAGTCTCCAGCTTTCCGCCTTCCAAACTGTGTGTTGCTTCCCCTGTACTGATCAGCTGATCGATCACATCTTCTAACTGCTCTCCAAGGAATACGGAAATAATTGCAGGAGGTGCTTCGTTTGCTCCCAGTCTGTGATCATTTCCAGGATCTGCAGCCGATTCTCTTAGAAGATCCGCATGCTTGTTAACCGCCTTCAGAATGCAAGTCAAAACAAGCAAGAACTGAATATTCTCATGTGGTGTTGTTCCCGGATCCAGCATATTGATTCCATCATCTGTAATGATCGACCAGTTGTCGTGCTTTCCGGAACCGTTGACGCCTGCAAATGGTTTTTCATGAAGGAGACATTTCATTCCGTGCTCGCATGCGATCCGCTTTAATGTCTGCATTACAATCTGGTTGTGATCTACCGCAATATTCGCTTCTGCATAGATTGGTGCCAATTCATGCTGAGCCGGTGCCACCTCATTGTGCTGTGTCTTGGAAGAAACTCCTACTTTCCAGAGTTCAATGTTCACATCACGCATAAAAGCAGCAATTCTCTGGCGAATCGTTCCGAAATAGTGGTCGTCCAGCTCCTGTCCTTTCGGAGGCATCGCACCAAACAACGTACGTCCTGTATATATTAAGTCTTTTCTCTGAAGGAATTTTTCTGCATCTACAAGGAAATACTCCTGCTCTGCCCCAACGGATGGAGTCACTTTCTTTGAAGTTGTATTTCCAAACAAACGCAGAAGTCTGAGCGCCTGTACATTCAATGCCTGCATGGAACGAAGCAGCGGAGTCTTCTGATCCAGTGCTTCTCCTGTATAAGAACAGAAAGCGGTGGGAATACAAAGTGTAGCTCCTGCTGCATCCTGTCTTACAAACGCCGGAGAAGTACAATCCCATGCTGTATATCCTCTCGCCTCAAAGGTAGCCCGAAGTCCGCCTGACGGGAAAGAAGATGCATCGGGTTCTCCTTTGATCAGCTCTTTTCCTGAGAAACTCATCAGCACTTTTCCACTTGGAAGTGGAGCTGAAATAAAAGAGTCATGCTTTTCTGCTGTCACACCTGTCAATGGCAAAAACCAGTGTGTATAATGTGTCGCCCCTTTTTCGATCGCCCATTCTTTCATCTCATGTGCAATGACGTCTGCTGTCTCTATATCCAGTTCTGTACCTTCTTCGATCGTCTGTTTCAGCTTCTTGTACACCTTTTTCGGGAGACGCTCCTGCATCACTGTGTCATTGAAAACATTTTCCCCAAAAATATCCGCTACATTGAATAATTCTGTGCTCATAAAACTACCTTCCTTCATTTCACTTTTGTAAACGCATTTTCTAAAAAAGGCATTCCAAGCAAGCTTGGAACGCCTTTGTTCTCATCTACGAGGCTTAGTATACCTCAATCACCGCAAAAAGGCAAGTTAAAATTTCTAACAAATACTTATTACTTACGCTTCTGCTTTTCCAACAGAGCCAAACAGCTCCATTTTTTCTTTTACAGTTGCCATGATTGCATCTGCGCCTGGTTTTAATAATTTACGTGGGTCGAATCCCTTTCCTTCCAGGTCTTTTCCAGCTTCGATATATTTGCGTGTTGCATCTGCGAACGCAAGCTGGCACTCTGTATTTACATTGATCTTAGCAACTCCGAGGCTGATCGCTTTTTTGATCATGTCTTCCGGAATACCTGTACCACCGTGAAGAACCAGTGGCATATCTCCTGTCAGCTGCTGGATTGCATCCAGAGTCTCGAAGCTGAGTCCTTCCCAGTTCTCTGGATATTTTCCGTGGATGTTACCGATTCCTGCTGCAAGGAAATTGATACCAAGATCAGCGATCATCTTACATTCCTGTGGATCTGCACATTCACCTTTTCCTACAACTCCGTCTTCTTCTCCACCGATAGAACCAACTTCAGCTTCCAGAGACATTCCGTGCTCTTTTACAACTGCTACCAGTTCTTTTGTCTTTGCAATGTTTTCTTCGATCGGATAGTGAGATCCATCAAACATGATAGAAGAAAATCCTGCTTCTACACATTTCATACATCCTTCGTAGCTGCCGTGATCCAGGTGAAGAGCAACCGGAACTGTGATGTTCATCTCTTCTAACATTCCCTCTACCATACCTACTACAGTCTTGTATCCTGTCATATATTTTCCTGCACCTTCAGATACTCCCAGGATAACCGGTGATTTGCATTCCTCTGCTACTGTCAGAATTGCTTTTGTCCACTCCAGGTTGTTGATGTTGAACTGTCCTACTGCATAATGACCTGCTTTTGCTTTCTGAAGCATTTCTGTTGCTGATACTAACATATTTTCTCCTCCAATTCTTTGCGCACAGCCGTCTGTGGCAGCGCATACTATAGGTTTCACTCTATGGCTTTCATTATATCTTATCTGCCATTAAAAGACAATCTGTAATTATTACAATAAAACAAAGAATATACACAATTTCTTTGGCAGATTCTGTGATTTTTTTAACAAGACAGGAACCTCTCATTTACACTCCTGTCTTTCCTGTTTAAAAAGCTTCCGCGCCTCTGATATCATCTGTTGAATATGTTCATGCCGATAATCCATTTTATTCTGGCATATAATTTTCAAACGGAGTATAATCTTTGTTTAATTGGGATGTTAAGTTTTATACTATTTGAAATATTCCATTATGAATATGCATATACATTATCTCAATGTTTCTTCTTGATTGGTATTCTTTATGCTATAGTAGAATATCTTACAAACAAGAAAATGTTGTTAGAAAAATTAAACAGATTACATCAATAACTTATATGAGGCAGTAATTCCCTTAAAAGGAGTTACTGTTTTTTCATTCCTTATCGGACGGAGTTCGCCTGCCGCAGGCATGAATTACAGGATACTCGGATGGGTATACTACTTTGAATTCTTTGTGAACTAAGGCTTTTGGGCAAATTATTTGCAGGTTAAATTTGTTTTGATTTTACGCTTGATACCCTACTTGATACCCTGCGCATAGACATGGTTTCTTTAAAAAGCTTTTTGTACAACACAGTTTCCCACTGGAAGACAAAAAGACAATCAAACGATTATATAGAAAAATAAACTTGAATACCGTTCATGAAATGGTCGGTCATGCAGATGAACGAACAACTTTAGGAAACTACTGCTTTGACCGCAACACGGAAGTAGAAAAGGCTAATTTAATCGAAAAAGCTTCAGCTTGCTAAAGTGTAATCAAGTGTAATCAAAAATTCAATCACAATTTCATACATCCACCAAGCACCAAGAAAATTTTTAAGGCTTCAAATCCCTTGAAAACAAAGGCTTTTAGGCAAAAAAATATCCGCAGAACTCTTCTGCGGATACCCTTTCAAAAGTGACTCCAAGGGGAATCGAACTCCACCAGAATTTTTATAATTCCTCGATAAACGTTGAATTTCCGCCCTTTGTCTAAGTTCCTACTGTCCATTATTTGATACCCTTTGATACCCTAAAGATTAACAACACTATTTATTACCTCTATTTTTTCTTGCTCATTTTTTCGATTTCGGTAATAATGACCTTTGGTTGTCGCAATATCCGTATGTCCCATCATTTGAATAATCAAAGATTCTTGCACACCATTATCTAATAAGATACTACTATAAGTTTTTCGTATTTTATTTGGTGATTTAGACCGAATATTGCAGTGCTTACAAACGGTCTGCAATCTATTTCTTATTTGATATTCTAATAAACGCTCTCCATTTTTCATAAATAAATACGGCTGATATGGGTTGAGTAATTTTATCTTCTCTATAATCCACAAGTATTTCTCTGGAAGAATCACATCTCGTATCCCTGCTTCTGTTTTTGGAAACTGACGAACCTCATATGTATCTTTCCCTAATTCGTCTTTATAACATATCTCTGTACTATCAACAGAGATTATATTCCCATTCACATTTTCCTTTCGTAAGGCTACCACTTCTCCAGGTCTTAAACCAGTCTTAAAAAGCAACAATAAACAAAGATTCTTAATGTCTACATGTGTTTCTAAATATCCTTGAATCTTTGGCAATTCATCCTCCATGAAAACTAATTCTTCATCTGTTCTTCTCACTCTTCTGAATGCCTTTCTTGATATATCAAGATCTTTTACAACTTCAGAAATACTATATGAAATGTATTTCTTTTTCTTTGCATACTTAAAAATGCCTAAAATCAATGTTCTTAAATTACTAAAACTTTTTTGTGTCAATTCATGATCTTTAATCGCACATTTCAAGAAATCTTCTATATCTTCTTCATCAACTGATTTGATTCTACGCTTTCCAAATTCTTGAAAACAGAATTTAAATTGTCTATCATATCTATCTCTGGTTGCCTTGCTGATTTCTTCCCATTCTAACTTCTTAGCAATCCATTGATGATACAGTTCTTCCACTGTCGGATTTTCAATTTCCTGCTGCCAATAATCAATGATAACCTGTTGTATTTCTTCCTTTGTTTTTCTTTTCCGAAAAACTCTCCCTTTCTTTTCATCTGGAAGATATGTTTTCCACATCCCATCCTTTCCTTGCCAAACCTCAAATGGATGCATGCTTAAGAGTTCTAATTTATTTTTCCGTTCCATTTCCTCCTGCACACGAACCACATCGATTCTATCATTTTCTATCAAATAAGTCAATAAATCCACTTTTTCATTTCTGTTCATTTTGTATGTTTACATCATACGCTGCTTTAAAATCAATAACTTACTGCCCAGAAAAAATTTTGCGTTGCATTACGATACGATGGCGTTTGATTTTACTCCTTTCTGGTACTATTCTAGAAAACTTTTTTGTTGCTAACTTTTTTCGTCATGTAACGGATAACCTGCTTCGCCTAAGAAGTCACGCAGAGCATCCAAAGTGATTGATTCCAGAATCACTTCATTGTCTGAGTTTCGGATCAGATCATAGCGTGCTACATATGTTGCACTCCTTGAAGCTTTGTATCCCTGATTCAATTTTTGTAATCGGTAGTCATAGTCCTGCTTAAAAATCCGCTTGATACGCCAGAAAGTATACGGCGGAAAATTCTTTTCGTAAGTTGCCATGTTACTTTACTCCTCCCATATAAATGTTTCCTGCTCACCGAATGGACACTCGTCCTCTGGTTCGATTGAATGAAAGTTTTCTTTTCGCTTAAGGTATGCGTCCACGGAATCATAGATTGTGATCTTTCCGGCTTTATCATAAATTCTGACCTCATGTATTCGCCTTAAAAATGCATTCCATGACTCGGGATTCTCTTTCTGTACCTCTTTGTACTGTTCTTCCAGTGACCAGTTGGAAATGATATACACTGTTTCATAGCAGGCAAATTTATTAGAATACCGTGCAGGAAGTTCCATCGGATAAATGTCACAGTATTGAAGCATGTCAGAGAGCCTCAGTTGACTTCTAAATTCATCAAATGCCATAATACTCTGACAATTATATCCATCAAATGGGTGCTGATAGTCGCTGACACGGTACACATTGCCGTCTCCATGCTTGTCCAAAATTCCTCTCGTTTTTCCTGTACCAGTGGCTCCGCTGATATAGATCACCTCTAAATCGGTTCTACGGGTGTCTTTGAATTTTTCTGTTAAAAGCATGGTTCTTAATTTGTCAAGCTTGTCAATATTCAAGATATAATCATTATTGATTGCAAGGATCTCTGCATTCGTATATCCTGCCTGTATCATCCCATATAATTCTTCCATATCCGCAATTTTTCCTTTTTGCGTTGGGACAGTTCCCCATTCTTCATATGTGCCCTCTATCTTTGTTTCTGCTTTAGCTGAGTCCTCCCATTTGCCAGTTTTCTTTATGTAGTCAATGTTACTCTGGACATTCCCATGTGCAATTTCAATATGTGCTGTCGGAAAATATTTTTTAACCATAGAAAAACGGACACGTGATGTAAAACACACATAAATATGGGTATGTGGCGTTCCCTCTTTTCCGATCTCGTCTGCCATACAGAAATAACGCAGTGTGGTAAAGTTCTCTATTAAAGTCTTTTTGATTTTCAAATGGTCAAAACCATGCTCCAGCGGATTATTGATTGTCACTTGAAATGCGTGCCTTTGTATATTATTGTTCTGCACAAGATTTTCTTCTGTTTTCTCCATAATGCAACTCCTATTCTTTGTAAATTAAAGATACTACAACGTCATACTCTTTCTCTGGATAACGTTCTTCCTGCTCTGCAATTTTATTTAACAGGGCTGTTCCTTCCAAAATCTCTTGTATATTCCCTGTTTTCAGCAATTCAACCTTTTCTTTCTTAGGCTTTTTATTGACAACAGATGTTCCTTTTTCATTCGTAGCAACAGGGTGTTCCTCTTCCCAATAACGTCTTTTTCTGTTGATTTCACGCACGGACATATCAGGTGTAATTTCTTCCCTTAACTGTTCGTTTAATTTCAACATGGAAATTAACTGTGAGGAGGAAAACTTCTCATATTCTGTTTTTAATCCTTTGAAACCTTCACCTTTTTCATCTTTCATGCCAAAGTTTTTCACAATATTCAAGTAATTGAACACATTTGTTTTGCTTAAGCCAAATTGTTCTAAGGCAAAATCATATATATTGGCATAATTTTGTTCTTTATATAATTCATGTTGATAAATCCCAAACAAACTGACTGCAATAGATACAAATGCCTTTGTGCCTTTCTTCTGGTTTTCTTCTATAACAGAATATAATTTTTCATATAATTTTTTCTTATCGGGAAGAGCAGTTGAAACTTCTGCTCTTTGTGTTTTATTTTCATCAGCAACCATAATAAATCCTCCTAAATATGCTGTTCAGACGTCTGAACAATGAAATTATGTTTTATACACGGACAGTCCATAGCTGTTCGGATTGTGCATTGGATGCGAACAGTGTTTTTCGGGCTTTAGATGCCCTATTTATAAGGTTTTTTGATGTTTTTTTCTTTGTTTGTGCATTGCCTAGGTAATACTTCCCTAGGCAATGCGCCTCCCATTCTCTTTCACTGCTCCGTGCTTTCGCCTCCGGCTACCGCACGAATCAGATCAGAGATGGTCGGTTGCTTGTCCAAATAATAGCGGACTTGCTTACAAAGAACATCTTCGTTTTCAATAAAAGGAACAATAATTTCCCTAACGGAGTCCTGACCGTCAATCAATACAAGTGCTTCTCCAGCTTTGTAGTTTATGGAAGGATTGCTATCTAATTCTGCATTAAATCCTAACATGCGGAATTGCTCTGCGGAACATCTTCCAAATGAACACACGCATTGGAACTGCTCTCTTGCGCCACTGCTGAATAATGATGCGTCAGCGCGCTGAAGTGCGATAATAACTCCGATATTTAAGCCACGTCCCACAGCGAGGATTTCTCCGACCATTGAAAGCAATTTTGATTTCATTTTCTTATCTCTGCTTTCTGCATAGGTCAACAGTCCAAACCACTCCTCTATAAAAAGAGTATAGTGTGTCTTTAAGCGTTTTCTGTTAGTTCTTACTTCAGTAAAGAACTGATAGAAGCTTTCTATCATATCAAAGACTTGTTCTCCTGAAGCATAAGAGGGCGAACCCTCAAACGCTTCATATTCTTCTCCTGCCTTGTAATCGGCTATGTACACAATGCTTTCCCGATTATGGAGCAGTTGCCATACAAAAAATAAAGCTGAAAGCGACTTACCCGAGCCACTGACCCCTGTTACCAAAATGGAATTTGTCTTCTTTGCCAATACGATATTCACAGGATTTTTGATCTGAAACTGTTTCCAATCATTTTGATCATAGCCTATAGTCATGATTACTCTCCATTTCTTCAACAGGAATACTTTCCGTCAAAGCTTTCTCGGTAAATGCATCCTCGGTAAGATAGTCGTTTGACATCTGATTTTTAACATATTCTACTGATTTCATAGTAAAAGGGATTGCAATAATTGTTTCAGTCGCAGTGGCAACTCTTACAAACACGTCAATATTTACTAGACGCCGATGCTTCTGATAAAACCCTTTTACTATGTTTTCGATCAGGCGCTTTAAATCTTTTAGTGGAAGATTTGCATATTTTGAATCGAGTCCGGCAGATTTTATATATATCCAAAGGATGCCATCATAGGCACAAACTGGTTCTGCTAATATAGGAGTAAGGTATGGTTGTCTGTTAAACTCACCTACAAGCTCATCTATTTCAGAATCGGCTAAAGATACATCTTTACAAATGCGATCTTCTGGTTTTGGAGGGAGTGCATTTCCAGTTGCTTCTTCATAAAACCATGTTCCTAAAATAGGTAAAATCCACTTCAAAAATTTCCATATCATTTTTCCGATTTTTTTCAGTATGTTAAAAAGCTTTTGAAATATATTCCAAATTCTTTTATATACCATATAAGAGCCTTTATTCCATGACTCAGCACGTTCTGTTTTGTAAATAGCATACCCAACACTGACAATAATAAATGCCAGTATTAAAATAAATATAGTTCCATATAATAGGGATTTAATTGTTATATTAATCATATTTATTGTGAGAGGCATTTAGCCCCTCATCCTCCTTTCAGTCAATAAGCTTTTCAATTAAAGTAACATCTTTTGCTGAAAAGCTATCTTCGTATGTTTTAGTTGTACTGTTCCAATAAACCAATACAGTCGGTTCTAAAAATTCAACTACAATCTTTGTGCCACTTTCACGAAGTTTCTGTAAGTCTTCATATGACATCAATGGTGTTTTCTGGTCTTTGATTTTGAACTTAAATTTGTCATAATTCATGCAGTCAACACATTCATAAACATAACCAGATATTTTCCCTGTTTTCTTTCCATCAATCCACTCCTCTAAAGAGGAGATTCTCAATAATACAAACAGTGTACTGTTCATAAGAACTTCTAAGGGAATTGCTTTGCCTCGTACTATAGTGCTCATGTTTGTCACCTTTCCAAATGTGAGAATATGAGGTATACTGTTCTTGCTAGGGAACTGTTACCATATATTCGGTTTACAGTTACATTAGAGAGTCCTCCATGATGGGGACTTTCTTTTGTTGGCGGCGGTCGAGCCTTTCTCGAATTGCTGAATTTCTTTTTTGATTCAACAGTTTTCTTTTTGGGGCTTTTAACTCTGTATCTTTCTTTTGTGTAGACAGATCTTGGGCTTGCCTTACCCAACAAAATATATGTAGTTATTTCCAAGCTACTTAATGAATTTTTTTTACTCACTAATAGTGATCTCATATTTTTTGCTCCTTTTTCTGAAGTCCCTTGCTAAAGCAAGGGCGCCTTATTTAATAAAGTAATTCTTTTACTTTCTTCCCATCACAATGAAGATCCCGCTCAACCAAAGTCCCATTATCTAAGAGTCCTTGCAAATCGCTCAAATAAACTTCTCCCCATTCCCAACAGAAAAGATGCATATAACCAAAAAGTGCCCAATCCCCATTTTCAAGTTTTTCACCTGCTATGATTACCCAGCGCCCTTTGGCAAAAGGTGTATAATATGCTGTGACTACATCTGCATCCATCAAGCTTCCCTTATAAGAGGATAACGAAATGTTTTTCAACTTTTCTTCTATTTCGGGAGTCATTAAGGGAATGTCTTCAACTGCCAATCCTGGCAAAACGTGTCTATATTTTTTTTCATTCTTTTCTATGATTTTCATTCTTTTTTTCCTTTCTCTTCTTTAACAGTGTCAATCTATTTTTACGATAAATTAAATCCGGAGATCTCACCCTCACATTCAGCCTTTGCTGACCACCACCTTGTCTGTTGATAAGTAAATGATATCAGTTTTTTAATTGAATTCTTAGAACCCACAAGGTGGCATTTCACCCCTCTTTGGGTTTAGTTTGTAATAAATCTCCCTTAACAGTGTCAATCTATTTTTACGATAAATTAAATCCGGAGATCTCACCCTCACATTCAGCCTTTGCTGACCACCACCTTGTCTGTTGATAAGTAAATGATATCAGTTTTTTAATTGAATTCTTAGAACCCACAAGGTGGCATTTCACCCCTCTTTGGGTTTAGTTTGTAATAAATCTCCCTTAACAGTGTCAATCTATTTTTACGATAAATTAAATCCGGAGATCTCACCCTCACATTCAGCCTTTGCTGACCACCACCTTGTCTGTTGATAAGTAAATGATATCAGTTTTTTGGCTGAATTCTTAGAACTCACAAGGTGGCATTTTACCCCTCTTTTGGTACTTGTTATGATAAATTTTCTATGATCAGTTTTTCCAAAGATTTAATAGATGCTTCTAAACAGTTAATTTGTTCTATTAACTGCTCTATGTCATTTTGTTTCTGATCTCCATACAGAATATAATCAGCAGATGTATCCAATGTTTCTATAAGTAAGGCGAGACGATCACTCGGGATAGGACGTTCTCCGTTTTCATATTTTCTAATAGTGTCTGTCTTAGATCCGAATATTTTTGCTAAACATTCTTGACTAATTCCCTTATTATTTCTTAAGGTTCTTATACGGTTTCCAACTTCTACTGCATCATATGTTTTATTATCTTCTTTTCTCATCGGTATTTTCTTTATACCGGCGCCAGTGTGTTTTCCTTTCATTGTTTGACAAACGTTTATCTTATAATTGTATTTTTAGACGTCTTGAAGAACTGGAGTAATGAATCTATCAACTGTGTTCTTCCCCAAAATAATAAAATATGATATTCTAATTTTGGAAAAATAGATTTTGCATCTCTGCTCTACACATAGATTGTAATTTATTTTGAACAAATCTTTTACCCAGTATATCGAAATACAAAAAGGACTAAGTTAAGAAAGGAATTTTGAAATGGAAGAAGTAAAAAACTATTCAGAACATGATATTGAAGAAAAAAGTAGATCAACAGACGTGATAGAAGATGAAAAATATTTTTGGCATACTTCTGTTGAAAATGAAGCTAAAAATTGCTTATCTAAAAGAAGTATGTATTTTAAAGATAAGAGTATAAAAGAAAAATTCAAAAGATTATCTCCAGAATACCAAGAATGTATTAAAAAAGTTATATTTACATTAAGTAAAGGAAACGATTTTCTGGGAAAGAATTTAAAAAATATCATAGATGCTTTTGGAAATATTGCTCCGAAAGAAAATATGACGTCATATGCGATAGCAAACATTATTGTTTCAGGAGATGAAAACGAAACTGAACGAATATTAAATACTCTTACTCAATGCAAAAAAGGCGCTCATTTAAGAACAAAAGGTTTTCCTAAAGAAATTATTGAAAGAATGTGTGAGTTTTACATGATTGATTTGCAATTTTTAGAATTAGGATATGGTAAGATTACTATTATAAATCCGGAATACATTTCATATACAATGACAAAAAAAGAAAACATTGAACAGGATATTAAAGACATTCAAAAAAGGCTAAAAAATAAACTTGGTGAAAAATCAGAAGAAGAAAATATATTATTAAATATAGATGTATCGAAATGTGATTCTCTAAAAAAATGGTTGAAAGTTTTGGAAATTTGTTTGAAATATAAAAAACAAATATCAAATCCTCTTTTAATTGAACACTACGCTATTATGAAAGAAAATTCACAATTTGAAGCTTTGAATAAAAAGGAAAAAGAAGCTGTAAAATTATTGATGGACGATTTATATTTAATTCAAGAGAATGCTACTGTTGATTGAGAAGATAGGTAAGATAGCAGTTCAGTTTCTGAAAATTTATATATATTGTAAAAAGACACTGTCATTTTAGCAGTGTCTTTTTCTAAAAAGCATCATATTCATTTATTTACTTCTTTTTTATTCGTTCTTCCTAATAAATAATCTGTTGAGCAATGGTAAAAATCAGCAAGTGCAATTAGCGTTTCAGTTGGGATGTCCCGAGTACCTAATTCATAGTGTGATAGAGTGCGCTGGCTGATATTTAAAATTTTTGCTAGATCTTTTTGAGTCATGTCCAAATCTTCTCTCATGTTTTTTATCCGTTCTAAATGCATATCTATCTCCTTTTTGAAATTATACTTTAGAACAAAATGGACTATTGACTTATAGAACAAAATGGACTACTATAAAAATGATAACTTATGAGAAAATTAGGAGGAAAAAGAAAAATGAGGAACAAAAAATTATGGAAAAACCTAATGCTTGTTACGACATTAACAGTTGCATTAGGTACTGTATCAGCAACAGCGCTTGCTGAAGATGATGTTACGTTGGCAGGAGGAACACAGGTGACGGCGTTTGCGTCCGAGGGAGATATTGATGGGGGTATCGCAGTAGAGGCACAGGCAGAGCAGACAGCACCAGAGGCAGATACAACTGACGCAGAAGCTACCACACCAGAAGCAACAGTACCAGAGGCAGATACAACTGACGCAGAAGCTATCGTACCAGAGGAAGTAGCTCCAGAAGCAACAGCACCAGAAGTAGAGCAGGCAGAGCAGACTGCTCCAGAAGCTATCGTACCAGAGGAAGTAGCACCAGAAGCAACAGCACCAGAGGCAGACACAACTGTCAAGGACGAAGTTTCCACACCAGAAGCAAAGGCTATCACTGTAGACGTAGCAACAAGCTCAACAACATTTGACGGTACTCAGGATATCGTAATCACATACACAATCAACGGCGCACCAGAAGGGTTAGAACCGTATGGTGATATTCCAAACTTTGGCGGAGTAACAGGTGTACACAAAGAAAAGGTTTCTGATACTGTATATAGATGTACAATTCCAGTATCTGTACAGCAGAAGCTCATTGAAAGAGACCACCCTACAGATGGTAAGACATATGACTTATATTCAGGTTATTCTATTGCTGAGGATTTCCCAACAGTCACACTGACATACACAACTGGAGATAACGGAGACAACGGTAACGGAGAGACTCCAGAGAAGCCAGAAAATCCAGACCCAGACAACGGAAATGGTGGTAATGGTAACGGAGAGACTCCAGAGAAGCCAGAAAACCCAGACCCAGAGAACCCAGACAATGGTAATGGAGATAATGGAGACAACAACAACGGTGGAGACAACGGCAATGGTGAAACGCCAGAGAAGCCGGAAAATCCAGACCCAGAGAATCCAGATAACGGAAATGGGGATAACCAGAACCCAGACAACGGTGGTGACAACGGAGACAACCAGAAGCCAGAAAACCCAGACAATGGTAACGGAGACAACCAGAAGCCAGACGGAGACAACTCTGAGACTCCAGACGACAACAAAGACGTTCAGGACTGGATGACACTGACACCAGCACAGAAAGTAACAACAACGACACAGACTCAGACACCACAGACACAGACAGTATCTACAACACAGACAGCACCAAAAACAGGTGATGCAGCTTCAACATTACCACTGTTAGGAACAGGTTTAACCTCACTGGGGGTAGCCTTGAGTGCAATCTTCAAGAAACGTAGATAATAATCTGACATAAGAAGCAGTCGAAGAAGCCTAAACGCAAAGGCGTGAGGGCTTCTTTTTTTTGTATAATTATAAATAAGTAAATCCAAAATATTGTACAAAAGCAAGACACCCTCTGATGAATGATGTATAATTGATGTACTATCATAAACATACGTATTCAAACAAGAGAGTGCCGTTGAAAACAATATATAGCTTATAAGTGGAAAAAATTGACTGATCTGTCATTCAACATAAGTAAGACGCTTGCCCGAACATCCCACCGCCCTGTTAGGTACACCGATGCTTCGGGCATCCTGCGGAACGCTGTTTACTGAAAATAAACGGACAAGGAAATACATTATCTACTCAGGTCTTTCAACAGCTCCTGCATAATCTTCATCCCTGCTTGCAGACCAAGTGCAGTATAAACTTCTGAAACATCACTTGCCATTTCATTAGCTGAATCCACAAGTTCTGAAAATGTTTTGTTTTCATGCTCTCTTAATACATCTTCATTTTTACTATAGCTCTCCTCTAACTTTTTGTTATAGTCTGTCTCCGTCCGTTTTGCTTCGATTGCAGATCCATAGAGCAGATATTCTGTAATTCCGTCTATGGTCGCACGTCTCAAAATTTCTTTTGTAATGTCCATTGTATTTTGACCTCCACATTATCACTAAACTATCTTTAAGAATACCATCATAAAAATTTGTTATCTTATAGAGTGCTATACAACTATTTTTTACTCTTTCGTCAGACTCCTACACTCTATAAATAATAGACTATAAAAGAACTCAAAATAAAATAGATATTGAAGCCATCATCAAACTTCAATCCACCTTTGGTTCGTATGCTTCCTTTCCTAAATTTGTTCTGATTTTACCCTTGATACCCTGCTTGATACCCTGAGCATTTTTGAACAACGAAAAAAAGTCCCGAAACCCTTATGTTTCCTAAGGATTTTGGAACTTTCAAAAGTGACTCCAAGGGGAATCGAACCCCTGATTCCAGCGTGAGAGGCTAGCGTCTTAACCGCTTGACCATGGAGCCATGTCCTCATCACTGCTTCAGTGATGACCGAGTTATATATTAGCATAGCTCCATAGGAATTGCAACCCCTTTTTTGAATTTTTTTTATTTTTTTCTATTTTTCTGAAATTTCTTCCGTTTCCAGCCCTACTTCTTCCAGAATCTGTGTATTCTCGATTCTTCCTTTCACAGACAACTGCTGGATCATCTGGGATTTTACCATAATCCGCATCCCCTGCTTCCAGTTACGGATATCGACACAGTCATGTTCTCCGCCAAACTCTCCATCCAGCGTCCAGGGAATCTCCTCAATCGATTCGAACTTCACTTCTTTGGCTTTAAAGGAATACATATGAGCAGAATCAATCTGCTTGATTAAAAGAGAGGCCACGATCTCATTCAGCTCGATTGGATTTTTCGGAGTCTTGATCAGTGTCACTTCAAATTCTCCGTCATCAAAGATGACCTCTTTTCCGACAATCCCCTTGAATCCTCCGACAGAACGTGAATTTGTCACCATTCCGAATACAAAATCATCCTCTATTGTCTCTCCGTCATGTGTAATCTTAATATGATAAGACGGAATATTAAACAGACGTTTTGTTCCCTCCAGCACATAGGCCAGATGACCCAAAACATTTTTCACACTCTGTTTTGTCTCATAAGAAACATCTGTAAACAGACCAAATGCGGCTATATATACAAAATAATCGTCATTGAACACTCCTACGTCACACGGGAAAGGAACCCCGTTTGCCGCCGTATCTGCGGCTTCCAGCAGATCCTTCGAAATGTGCAGGCTGTTTGCAAAATCATTGGTCGTTCCCGTGGGAATATATCCGATCGGGACCGGGTCTTTACGTCTCGCCATTGCAGTCACAACCTCATCCAGAGTCCCGTCTCCTCCGCTGCACACAACCACATCATAGCTTTCGGTATAAGATTCTGCCTTTGCCATGGCATCATGATAACACTGCGTCGGATATACGGTCACCTCATATCCGGCTTTTACAAAAATATCCAATACATCTGATAACTTTGGTTTTAATACCCCTGTTCCCGCATTCGGATTGTATATGAACAGCATCTTTTTCATATTGCTCTCTCCCGTCTTTCTATTCTTGAAAGGGCTGTGCCTACGCACAGCCCCCTTTACTACATCATCTATTTTGTCTTTTTCAAAAAAGTCTTAATTCCTTCTGCAGCCTTTTCTTCATCTTCGCCTTCCGCAACAACTGTCACTTCATCACCTTCCTGAAGAGCAAGACTCATCATTCCCATAATACTTTTTGCATTGATCTTTTTGTTGTCCACCTGAATGTAGACTTTGCTGGCGTACTGGCTTGCCTCCTGTACCAACAAAGCAATCGGTCTGCCTTCAATTCCATCTTCATGCCCTACAATAACCGGTGTTTCAATCATAATAATCCTCCTTGTTTTGCCTTTCCTTTTCTGCCAGATCACTTAATTTTCTTAATCTGTGATTTACCCCGGATTTGCCGACAGGCGGCGATAAGAGTTCCCCTAACTCTTTTAATGTTGCATCCGGATGTGAAAGACGTGCATATGCCACTTCTCTTAGTCCCTCTGCCAGTTTTTCAAGCCCCATGTTATCCCTGAGATACGTAATATCTTCCAACTGCTTTACAGCTGCAGAGACGGTCTTGTTAATATTGGCAGTTTCACAATTCACCTTACGGTTCACTGTATTGCGCATATCCTTTAAGATTCTGATATTCTCCAGTTCCATCAGAGAAACATGCGCCTCCATAATATTTAAAATATCTGCTATCTGATCGCCCTCTTTTAAATACACTACGTATGACTTTTTCCTTCGTACGATCTTCGCATCCATGGAAAAATCACACATCAGTCTCTGAATCTGCTTTGCCATCACATCCGAATCGCACACAATCTCAAAATGATAGGATTTATTCGGATCACTCATGGAACCAGCCCCAAGGAAGGCTCCCCGCAAAAACGCACGACGACAGCATGGCTGCTGTACAATAAGGGGACTGACAATATGAAACTCTTCGAATCCACCTCTGTGCTCCTCCAAAAGCTTTGCTGCCTGAAGGACACGCAGTGCATCTTCATGCCGGACTATCATCACAGAATAGACCGCACTTTGTTTCTCTATATTCCTTCGGATAGAGATATCAGCTTCTATATTAAATGTTTTTCGAATCAATGTAAAGACTTTTCTTGCAACAGCCAGATTTTCCGTATTGATTTTTACTCCGTACTGATTAAAACTGTTGATCGTCACTGCCCCGCACATCCCGATCAAGGCTGCAATTTCTGCAATCTGACAGTGTCTTGCGCTGCTCCACTGCTGCGAAAGCTCTTCTTTTACTTTTCCTGAAAATGACATCGTGTATACCTGCTATTTTCCCTTTCTGATGGCATCCTTCTCAATATCTCTGTGTTCAATGCGAACCCCGTAATTCTCCCGTACTTCCAGGTACTGATACAATGCGTTGGCAAGTGTAACAGAACGGTGTTTTCCGCCTGTACACCCGACTGCAACAACAAGCTGGTTCTTCCCTTCCAGAATATAATTCGGAATCAGAAAATCCATCATCTGGCTCAATTGTCTGAAAAATTCCTGCGCCTTATCACTCTTCATCACATAATCTCTGACCTCTGCCTCATTGCCGGTCTTTGCGCGTAATTCTTCTATATAATAGGGATTCGGAAGAAACCGGACATCAAATACAAGATCCGCATCCTGTGGAATACCATACTTAAATCCAAAGGACATTACCGTGATATACAGATTTTTAAAATCCTTGCCCTTTACAAAAATCTTTTCCAGTTCCACGCGAAGCTCTCTTGTCAGCATTTTGCTCGTATCCAGAATAAACGTCGCGCGAATCTTTAAAAATGCGATTTCCTCCCGCTCTTTGGCAATTCCTCTGTCAATATGTCCCGCGCCTCCCAGAGGATGCTGTCTTCTTGTTTCTTTATAACGCTTCAAAAGGACATCATTTCCGGCATCCAGAAACAAGATTTCATAATGGATCCCGCTTTCATCCAGTTCTTTTAAGTATCCCTCTAACCCCCGAAATGCCTGTCCGCCTCTGATATCGATTCCCACTGCCGCCTGATTCAGCTTGGAATCCGGCATGGCGATCATCTCTGCAAATTTAGGCAAAAGCGGCACCGGAAGATTGTCCACACAAAAGTATCCCATATCCTCCAACATCTTCAGCGCTGTAGATTTTCCAGCCCCCGACATTCCTGTAACAATGACAAACCTCATAATTTAAAATTCTCCTATCCGTTTCACTTCTGTCTCCAGATGTACTCCAAACTTCTCTTTCACGGTCTCCTGTACGTGCTCGATCAACGACAGAACATCCTTTGCAGACGCATTACCGCGGTTGATCACAAATCCTGAATGCTTCTCGGAAATCTGGGCATCCCCAACCGAATAGCCTTTCAGTCCGCTGTCCTGAATAAGCTTGCCCGCAAAATAGCCTTCCGGTCTCTTAAATGTACTTCCCGCACTGGCATACTCCAGTGGCTGCTTTGTGATTCTGCGCTCCTTCAGGTCATCCATATACGCTTTGATTTCCTCAGGATTGCCTTTTTCGAGTGCGATCGTTGCGCCCAGAACTGTATACCCTTTTGTCGCCACAACACTTGTTCTGTAACCCAGTTCCAGTTCTTCCAGAGATAAGGTCAAAAATTCTCCTTCCGGAGTCAGTACATCCGCACTTTCCAGTACATGCTTCATCTCTCCGCCATACGCCCCGGCGTTCATCATCACTGCTCCGCCAAGAGTTCCCGGTATCCCGGATGCAAACTCAAATCCGGTCAGACTGTTTGAAAGTGCCTGTGCTGCAATCTTTGACAACAGGGCTCCCGCCTGCGCATAGATCTTATTTTCCTCTGTCCGGATCTCATTCATCCGTTTGCAGATCTGGATCACAACTCCCCGATATCCTTTATCTCCTACCAGAAGATTGCTTCCATTTCCTAATATATAATATGGAATCTGTTCTCTCTTACAAAGAAGCAGAATCTCTCTTATCTCATCCTTTGACTGCACTGTCACAAAATAATCCGCCGGACCTCCGATACGAAATGTCGTATGCTTCTTCATCGGCTCATCTCTCAATACATTCTCTTCCCCTGAAATCTTACATAATTGTTTATACACCCTGTGCTCATCTCCATTTCTGTTCTTGTTTTTTCTTTCACCATCATACAACAACCTTCCCGCAAAGTAAAGCGTACATTCGCACATTCCTCCCTCCCCATTGCTTGCAAAATCCGGCAAAATGATGTATAGTAATAAATACCTGTATATCAATAGAGGGAACATTTTTAACAAAAGGAGTGAACAACACAATTGGACTCGAGTGATACTTTCCAATTTATAATTCTTGTTATCTTATTATTACTATCGGCATTCTTTTCATCTGCAGAAACTGCACTGATGACAGTCAACAAAATCCGACTGCGTTCTCTTGCAGATGACGGCAACCGGCGTGCAGCTTTGGTGCTGGATACAACCGAAAAGCATACTTCCAAAATGCTGAGTGCCATTCTGATCGGTAATAATATCGTCAATATTTCCGCATCTTCCTTATCAGCAACACTGGCTTATTCATTCGGCGGTTATATGGTAAGTATTGCAACTGCGATCCTGACGGTTGCGATTCTGGTATTCGGTGAGATCACCCCGAAGAATTTTGCCACGATACATGCAGAGAAGATTTCTCTTGCTTATATTCCGATTATACGCTTTTTCATGTTTATTATGACTCCGATCATCTTTTTGATCGATTTATTTTCCAGAGGCTTTATGTTTCTGCTTCGTGTAGATCCAAATGCCAGAAATAATGCGATGACAGAAGACGAACTTCGAACGATCGTGGATGTCAGCCATGAGGACGGCGTCATCGAATCTGAAGAAAAAGAGATGATCTACAACGTGTTTGATCTCGGAGACGTAAAAGCAAAAGAAGTCATGGTTCCGCGTGTCCACGTTGCATTTGCCGATGTGAACAGCAGCTACCGCGAACTCATTGAGATTTTCAAAGAATATAAGTTTACGAGACTTCCGGTATACGAAGATACGACCGACAACGTCATCGGTACCATCAATATGAAAGATCTGCTTCTGTTTGAAGATAAAGCAAACTTTCAGGTACGCAACATTTTGAGAGAAGCTTACTTCACCTATGAATATAAGAATATTTCTGAGCTTCTGGTTGAAATGCGCGATGCCAAGTTCAATATTGCCATTGTACTGGACGAGTATGGAGAGACTGCGGGTATCATTACTCTGGAAGATGTTCTGGAGGAGATTGTAGGTGAGATCCGCGATGAATACGATGAAGCAGAAGAAGAGCTGATCCAGAAAGTCAATGATCAGGAATATATTGTAGAAGGTTCTATGAATCTGGATGACCTCAATGACAATCTCGGAACAGAACTGGAATCTGAAGATTATGACTCTCTCGGAGGATTTATCATTGAGCATCTGGACAGACTTCCGGAAGTTGGAGATCATATCACGACTGAAGATCAGATTCGCCTTGTAGTCGAAAAACTGGACAAAAACCGTATCGAAACTGTTCATGTGTATCTGCCTCCAAAAGCAGATTCCGGACTCGAGGAAAACGACAACTGATTTTAATACTACAAAGGACGACTGGTTTTGAACAATCATTCCAAAACCAGTCGTCCTTTTTCCCCAATGTAATTTCCATCACAACAGAAAGGATGTATACGATGAAAGATTTATCTGATTTCTGCCCTGAATTTCAGGAAGCAGCTGCTTATTACGCAAGTTTAAACACACCTTCCGACCAGGCGATCCTGGTGGAATTTTTACGGGAGACTCAGGATATCTTTGGCTGTATCCCCAATGATGCCAAAGAACAGATTGCATCGATCATGCAGGTAAAGCCTGCCCTGATCGATACTCTCATCCGGCTTTATCCGAGTCTTTCCAGCCAGACTTATCAAAAAGAAATTATTTTGTGTACGGGAAGCACCTGCAGCAGCAAACAATCTGCCCTGCTTTTAAGAAAACTGGAGCAAAAGCTTCAGATCCGACAGGGAGAGGTAACTTCTGACGGCACTTACCTTCTGCGTACTCAAAAATGTTTTAAACAATGCGGACAAGGTCCTAATATGAAAGTCGGTGATAAGATGTACCACCATGTAACTGCCGAACTCATCGATCAGCTGTTTTAGGCCTGCTGTTTTCAGGTGCTGACGATCACAGTCGGATATCCGGCTCTTTTGAGCATCTGCTCCATCCTTGCCGCATCTTCCAGTGTAATATAATTCCCCACTCTTACACGGTAGAGGCGATCTCCTTCCACAATATAAGCAGGAAAATCCTGTTCTAACAGTTCTTCCAGCAGGTTCTGTGCATATCTTTCGTTTCGGTATGCACCAACCTGTACTTCATATCCCGGAGATTCTACCTCATGATTCGACTCCAGTGTATCCAGAATTCCATAAGCGATCGCCTGTGCGATTTCTTCAAAATTTTCGTCAAACAATTTGTTGTCTACATCTGAATTGATGAATCCAACCTCCACCAGCACTGCCGGCATTTTCGTTCTCTTTAAGACAACCAGGTTCGGTCTTGCCTTTACCCCAAGATTCACAAATCCGATATCTTCCAGCTGTTCGTTGATGTTTTCTGCCATCTTAAGCTTAATCCCTGATTTGTCATATACAAGACTCTCTACCCCTGATACTGCATTGTCTGAAGGAAACGAATTTCTATGAATAGAAACAAAAAAGTCTACTCCTGCATTGTTTGCTTCCATTGCCTTCTGATAAGGAGATTCATACACATCTGTCGTACGGGTGTACTGCACATCCAGGCCATGAGCCTCCAAAATCTCTCCCACCGCCAGCGTCAGACGAAGGGTATCATCCTTTTCTTTCCGCTCTTTATAAACTGCTCCCGGATCTCTTCCTCCGTGTCCGGCATCCAGCATGATTGAATATGGCATATTCTATTGATTTCCTTTCCTGTCCGTTCTGTAATAGAATATGCAGATTCTGATACAAAGGTGCAATCAATAATGCCTTTCTGACATACTCAGCATTTTCTCCAAAAAATGTTCGAACTCTACCGAGAACAAGTCCATCACTTCCTGATAAATCTGGGCCTTCATCTCACAGGTACTGGAGCTGCATATGGAATCCTTTTCCCTCTTATGCTCCTCCTGCTGCATTCTGAAATACAGTGTTTTGAGCAGATTGGAATTTTGTGTATGTTCACAATCCAGATACAGTTCTACTATATCACGTTCTCCTTTGGTCAAAGCCACTTCAAATGCATGCCGTATTGCTCTTTCTACTCTGGAGGCCGTCGTTTCGTGCAGGCGGGCAATCTCAAAATATAAAGAGCAGATTTTTCCGTCAGGATAATAAGGATCCGTATCAAATAATTCTATCGCATCACAGATATACGTAAATCCTTTTATGCTGGCTGGTACCCCCATTTGAAGAAGTACATCGATTGTCTTGTCTCTCATTTTTCTAACCCTCTCGTTTCTTGCCCGCACCACCACAATGTATCTCCAGTCTACGCCATATCCCTGTAAAAGTCAACAAATTTCTTGTAACATTTTGTTGACTTTATATGATTCTTGCACTATACTTGTTGCTATAAATCGAAATAGGAGGATGTCTGTATGAAAATCGGAAATCAAATACGTCATCGTCGCACAGAACTGAATCTTTCCCGTGGAGAACTTGCTAACAAGATTCAGGTAACCCCATCGGCAATTGCAAATTATGAGAATGGTATTAGCTACCCAAAACCGGATATTCTGGTTGCACTCATGAATGCCTTGGAAGTTGATGCCAATTATCTATACCGGGATTATCTTTCACCCAGGACAATTCAGCGTCTTTATAGAAATGTCCTAAGGCCAGAAGAAAAAGAGTCCATTCTCAAATATCGCGAACTTTCTGAAAGCAGAAAAAGTCTCGTTCGATTAATCATTGATGAAGAATATAAACGCATGAACCAAAGCGAATATATCAATCTTCCGTTTTACCGCCCCGGCATTCGTAAAGCACACTCCGGTTTTCTTTTTCAGGACACCAATCAAACTATTCGAGTCCGCAGAGAGCATATTCCCAAAGACAGCGATTTCTGCTTTCGGGTTCTGATTGACCGCTATCAGCCGGTATTTCAAAAAAATGACATTATGGCAGTTCAGCGTATCAATGCCTCACACAATGAAATCGGGCTTTTCTGGTTCAATGGTATCTACTATATCCGGATTCTCTCTCAGGAAGGCAGCATCCGCAGGCTTCGTTCTCTCAATGTGATTGATCCTGATATCGTAGTCAATGAACAGGAGCAGCTGCAATGTATCGGTAAAATCCTGGGAAAAGTTTACGGAAGCTATGAGATTTGCGGAACTTGTGAAGAAGATGAGACAATACCCGAACACGAGATTGAAATCCAATAAAAAAGCAGAATCTTGCACCATATTTGGTACAAGATTCTGCTTTTTTATTTTTATTCCTGAACACATCCCTGTTCTTTCATTACATTGACAACCTGATTGACATACTCTGTGCATATCTCATCTGTTGCCGCTTCCACCATAACGCGGATCACAGGCTCTGTTCCGCTTTCTCTTACCAGAATTCTTCCGTCACTTCCAAGTGCTTCTGCCGCTGCTTTGATCGCATTCTGTACGGCTTCATTTTCCAACGCTGTCTTTTTGTCTGTCACACGGACATTCTGAAGAAGCTGCGGATAAATCTTCACTTCAGAGCACAGCTTTCCAAGTGACTGTTTCTTCTCCATAATAACTTCCATCAGCATCAGTGAAGTCAGGATTCCGTCTCCGGTTCTTGCGTGTTTGCTGAAAATAATATGTCCGGACTGCTCTCCGCCAAGAACAAATCCGTTTTTCATCATGTTTTCATACACATATTTATCACCGACTGCTGTCTGCTCATATTTCATGCCGACTTTATCACAAGCCTTGTAAAGCCCCAGATTGGACATTACAGTTGTAACTATCGTATTTCCTGCAAGTCGTCCCTGTTCCATCAGGTATTTTCCGCATACGTATAAGATCAGATCTCCGTCTACGACATTTCCATTCTCATCCACGGCAATACAGCGATCTGCATCTCCGTCATAGGCAAATCCTACGTCCAGATTGTTCTCTTTTACAAATGCCTGCAGCTTTTCAATATGTGTCGATCCGCAATTTGTATTGATATTTACACCATCCGGCTCATTGCTGATCACATATGTCTTTGCTCCGAGTGCATCATACACACTTTTTGCAATGCTGGATGAGCTTCCATTGGCACAGTCCAGACCAATCTTCATATCTTTAAAGGAACGTGTTGCCAGTGAGATCAGATGTCCGATGTAACGATTTCTTCCTGCCGCATAATCAACTGTTCTTCCAATGTGTTCCCCAACCGCAAGTGGAAGCTCTTCTGTTTTTCCGTCAATATACGCTTCAATCTGCTCCTCTACTTCTGCTTCAATCTTATGCCCCTGTCCGTTGATCACCTTGATTCCATTGTCATAAAACGGATTGTGGCTCGCAGAAATCATAATTCCGCAGTCAAAATCTTCTGTTCTTACCACATAGGACACACTCGGTGTTGTTGTTACATGTAAGAGGTATGCATCTGCTCCGGAAGCTGTCAGTCCTGATGCCAGTGCATATTCAAACATATAACTGCTTCGTCTTGTATCTTTTCCGATCACGATTCTGGCTTTCTTCTCTCTGCCAAAATACCATCCCAGATAACGACCTACTTTGAAAGCATGTTCTACTGTTAAAACAACATTTGCCTCTCCTCTGAATCCATCAGTCCCAAAATATTTACCCATATGTCTCCCTCTTATTCTTTCTTTTGACCTTTTGTGTCACTGCCTTTCAGTACGTCACCGCACTGACGCTCTTATTATATTCTTTTTGATTTTAAAATACAACTGTTTTCTGTTTTCGTTACTGTGAGTTGTTCTATAGTTACTGTTCCCACCAGATGCTAAATATAGATTCTTTCCCTTACATGCAAGCATGACGGTTCAGAACCTGTATTTAACATCCGGTGTGAACAGTAACGCTCTATACAAATTTCTGTTTTTCCTGTACAATGTATAATGTATGGTCATATATTCGACTACAAACAATAAGAATTTCTAAATAATTGGAGGAAATGATGATAAAATTAATTGCAAGTGATCTGGATGGAACTCTTTTACAAAACGATGCCCAGGCTCTCACTCCGCGGGCAATCGATCTGATCTCTAAGCTGTGCGATGCAGGAATCCATTTTGTGTCTGCCAGCGGAAGACAATACGACAATCAAAAGCGTGTCTTTGATCCCTTGAAAAACCGTATTTCATTTATCGCAGAGAATGGCTCAATCTGCATGCATCAGGGAAAAGTCATTTCCCGTGCTACGATCAACGATGATCTGGCAGCCAGGATTTTAAAGGAAATCAAAAAACAGAATCATTTCGAAATCGTAGTTTCCAGAGAAGATACCTGCTTTATCGAAAACAATGTTCCGGAATTTGTCAACCACATCGTCAATGTAATGCACAATACAACTCAGATCGTGGATGATATCACGAAAGTAGACGGACCGATCCTAAAAATCGCCATCTGCAACATGTCTGACAGCACTCATATTGTCGATAAATATTTGAAACACCTTCAGGATCTGTTTGGCTCTGAGATCAAAGTGGTCACTTCTGGAAATATCTGGATCGATTTTATCGCTCCAGGAAGCAACAAAGGAACCGCCCTTCAGAACTTGATGGATTTATTCCATGTAAAACCGGAAGAATGTGTTGCATTCGGAGATCAGTACAATGACATTGAAATGCTGCAGCTTGTCGGCACCAGCTATGCCATGTCCAACGCAGCTCCTGGAATTTCTTACTATTCTACCTATGTGACAGATTCTGTGGAGGACGTACTGGAAGACATTCTTGCACAGGTACGTTAACTCTGTAGCAAAAAAGGATGACATCTGCATCAGTCCATGTAGTCGTCATCCTTTTCACATTTTATTTGATATGTTACACGTTATCTCTCTTCGATCTCCATGATCATATCCACACGTCTCTGGTGGCGTCCGCCTTCAAACTCCGTGTTCAGCCATACATCTACGATCATTTTCGCGAGCTCTGCACCTACCACTCTTGCGCCAAATGCAAGCACATTACAGTTATTGTGTGCTCTGGACATCTTCGCTGTAAACGGCTCGCTGCAAACTGCTGCACGCACTCCTTTGACCTTGTTTGCTGCAAGAGATATTCCCAGTCCTGTACCGCAAATCAAGATTCCACAGTCCACTTCTTTTGCAACAACTGCACGGCCTACTGCTTCCCCATACTTCGGATAGTCACAGCTTTCAGATGAATCCGTTCCGAAATCTACGACTTCATGTCCTTTTTCTTTCAGAAATTCGATGATTTCTGCTTTTAATTCCAATGCTGAATGGTCATTTCCAATTCCAATTCTCATGATCTCTCTCCTCGTATCTCTTTCTTTTTCCAATTCTCTTCTATTGTCCAATATCCAAAGATAATTGTCAAGCATCCACATGTACTTTCTGCTATACAAAACAGGCACGAAAGACTGGCTTTTGCCAGATCTTCCATGCCTGTTTCACTTTTTCAAACCTGCTATTTATATTTATTGTTGTAAATAAACAAGAGTGTCAGCAAGCCTACCAGTCCTGCCAGTTCCATAATCAGTCCCGGCACGCCGATATTTTTCTGTCCTATCATGATCAGGGCGAGGCAGACAACAAAAACAACAGCCATGATCAAAGTTCGAATCTTTTCTTGCATTTTTGTCTCCTCCTATCCTTTGAGTCCACCAAGTGTCATACCTTCTGTCAGTCTCTTCTGTACACAGATATACAGAACCAGTACCGGAATCATAACGATCACAAGACCTGCATACATGATACCGTAGTTGGTTGCTGTTCTCTCGACTGCCATCAGATTCTTCAGTCCCATTGCCAGTGTTCCGTTTTCATCCATCAATGTATATGCGATAATATATTCATTCCAGAATGTCAGGAAGTTGAACATAATCACTGTCAGAATACTTGGTTTTGCCATCGGAATCATGATCTTAACCATCGTCTTAAAGTATCCGCATCCATCCATATAAGCTGCTTCTTCAAATCCTTTCGGAAGTGTCTGGAAATATCCGCTCAGCAGATAAATCGTAAACGGCAGGTTACAGGATGCGTAGATCAGTGCCAGGATAAACCGGTTATCCAGGAAGAAATCTACATGCAGAGCCTTGTTCCAGGAACTCAGCATCAAAAAGATCGGTACTACAATGTAATTGACATTGATAAACAATCCTGCCATGAACGCACCATTGAAGAACTTCTTTCCTCTGAACTTAAAGCGTGCCAGCACATAAGATGCCGGAAGAGCCAGGATCAGAAGAAGTGCAAGAGCCAGCGCTGTCACAATGAAAGAGTTCAGGAAGAAATCTCCCATTCTTGCATCCTGAAATGCTACTACAAAGTTCTGATAGTAAAACTGTTTTGGAAGTGCCCATGGATTTACATCCGCTCCAATGAATTCTGCATTCTTCTTCAAACTCGCCATAAATACCCATGCAACCGGTACAATGATCGAAATAGCCAGAGCGATCAGAGCTACATAGATAAAAATCTTGTAAAGTACATGTGTAGGAATTCTGTGTTTTTTCTCATGCATATCTCTACTTCGCTCCTTTCTAGAATTCTAAGACTTCTCTGTCTGTAATCTTGTTTACAACTGCTGCCAGTATGAACGAGAAGAGGAATACAACAACTCCGATCGCCATACCGTATCCGTATACACCTGCTCCATATGCCTGCTTGTACATATAGTTCAGGAAAACTTCTGTCTTTCCGTTCGGGCCTCCGTCTGTCATGATCTGAACAAACAGGAAACTTAAGTTGATCGTACTGATGATATAGAATGTCAATGTAGTACGGATATTGCTCCAGATCAACGGCAAAGTCACCTGGAAGAAAATCTGAATCTCTGTTGCTCCATCCAGTGATGCGGCTTCATAGAGATCTTCCGGAATTGCTGCCATACTGGACATATACATGACCATATAATATCCGATTGCCTGCCATACCAGTGCAAAGATCACAGAATAAATAACAATACTCGGATCTCCCATCCACTGATGCTTTAATCCACTCAGATGAATCGCATCCAAAAATGTATTGAGCAGTCCTGTACTCGGATTGTAGATTGCACCGAAAATACCTGCAATAACAACAATACTCAAAATGTTTGGTATGTAGAAAATAATTCTGAAGAAATTCTTGCCTCTAAAGTTCCCCCTTGAAAGTAACGCCGCAAATAAAACTGCAAGAACGATCGTACAGATCATTACCATCACAATAATAAGAATCGAGTTCTGCATCGCTTCCAGAAAGTTCTTATCATCCATCAGTTTTACAAAGTTGCTGAATCCCACAAAACTCTTCTTATTTGTAATTCCACCCATGCGGTACAAGGACATACGGAAGACATTGATCGTCGGAATAAATATAAAGATCGTTGCCAGAATTACAGCAGGCGCCAGACAAATGAATATAAATCTTCTCTGCGCTTTCTCCCTGTTCATAGATTTCCTCCTCCATACTGCTGTCTTTTAAAAACGGTGAGTTATCATAACTCACCGTTTCATGTCAGCCGAATATCACTCTCTTATTTCTCTAATGCGTCTGCGCATTTTTCCCAAGTCTCTACTAACTGTTTCTGCCATTCATCAACTGTCATATCGCCTGTGTTGATAGACTCGACCGGTCCGTAAACAGCTTTTGCCATATCCAGTCCTTCGATCGGAGCTGTTGTTGCCCATTTACCTGTAACAGCTACAACGTCATCTGCTGTTGCTGCTGCATAACAGTCTTTTGTAACACCGTCTGGAAGCTTGTCTGCTGCTCCTTTTACAGGAACTACTACTGGTGTATCAGATTCTTTTCCGGACTCTTTGTCTGTTGTCTTGTTGTTCAGACAGATATCAACTACTTCGTCAGAATACATGAATTTCACAAATTCTTTTGCAAGATCCATGTTCGGTGCATCAGCAGGTACCCACATCTGCTCTGTAAATGTGTATACAGACTGTGATTCATCTTCGCTCCATTTCGGAACACCCATCATACCCCATTCGTAATCTGCCGGAGTAGAAGCTGCCATCTCACCGATTACCCAGTTTCCGTTTGGCATAAATAATGCTTTTCCATCGATTACGTTCTGCTGATTGATCTTGAATCCACCGTCAGCGTTTGCATTGGAAACTGTATCTTCCTGTGTATAGTCTTTTCCTACAAGTTTTGCAACTGTATCAAGAACTTTCTTTCCTTCATCAGATGTCCATGTATTTGCATCATATTTTAATGCATCATTGTAGAAATCAAGTCCGCCTGCCTGTGCGAGCATTGCATAGATTGTAGCATCAAAGTATCCTGTTGTAGGGAATGTAAAGAGTGCATGTCCGTCTTTCTTAGCCTGCTCGCCAAGTGCGAAGAACTCATCCCATGTTGTCGGGATCTCGTACTGTTTTCCTTCACCTACCAATGTCGCATTGTACCAGAATCCTGTCGGTGTGTAGAAAATCGGTGCCAGATAGATCTTTCCGTCTCCGTATGGCTGTGCATCTGTACCATCCAGGATACCATCCAGCATCTTGTCTTTCAGTTCGTCATCGAATACATCAGAGATATCCGCAATCGCTTCTTCCTTCAGCATTGTCTCTGTGAATCCACTTGGCTGTCCCAGGTTGTAATATACAACGTCCGGTACATCTCCATTCTGAATTGCTTTTGTCAGGTCTTTGTCCAGTTCAGGAGACATCTCAAGTTCTACTTTTACTCCATCATGAGACTCTTCAAATGCTTTCGCGATATCTTCCCAGATCTGAGTTCCGTTACCACCTTCGAACGCAGCAACTTTCAGGACTGTCTCTTCTGAGCCTTTGTCAGCATCTTTTCCTGAATCCTTGCCTGAATCATCACCTGATCCGCATCCGGCCAGCATAGAAGTTGCCATGGCGGAAACAAGTGCGAGTGCCATCAGTTTTCTAACCACTTTCTTTTTCATCTTATATCCTCCCTGTCGATTTGATAACTTTATGATAGCTCATTTGCCTATATTTTTCTATTCGGAAGTTGGCTTGGATTTTATAATTATTGCTATTTCACCTTAGTTTTTTTAATAAAAACTTTTTTCTTTGTAAATCAAGTCATTTTAATAAGTATAACTTTATATTTTTTATCACTTTTACACAATTTATTTTTCTTTTTTCGACAATCAAATCATGGAAACCTGTTTATTTTAGACAAATTCCGACATTATACGGATTTGCGGATATTTTGTTTCTTATTCTTCACTTCCGGTCAACAGACGGATGGGTTCTTTTTTTAGGTTTTGCCAATAATTTCTCCACTTTTTCCACATTTGGTCCGGCTGATTTCACAGAAAGAAACGCCTGTACTGCATTCTGCACCGGATTGTTGATACTGGAAAGTAAGTATAAAATACTCAGCATTGCATTTGCAGATACTTTTCCTTTTGCAGCCGTCCAGGCACAGAATAAAATCTGAAAAAACAACGTCCCATATGTCAATGAGAGAGCAAACACTTCACCGCTGCTTTCACAGAATCGAGAGTGATAACGAGACTCTTCCACATCCTTTACACAACTTCCAAACAACTCTTCCGTTTCTTTTCCAATTTGAAAACATTGAATCACTTCAAATCCTCCAAAGAAATCTTTCAGTTTCCCTGTATACTGTTCTAAGTTCCGGTAAAACCTTCCCTCAGCTTCGGAAATCACATTTCCAAATAAAAACGGTACTGCAACCGGTATCCACACTGTCAGCAGAACCATACCTGCCACCCGGCCATCGTAAGAGCAAAGTACTGCCAGACAGCCAAGAAAAACAAAGCTCCGCTGAATAATCTCCGGAATCTTCGCAAAATAGTTATTCTCCAAATTTGTTACATCATTATTCAGTATTGAGAGATACATCCCACTGTTGTTGCTCGTAAACTGGATCATATCCTGATCCAGCACTGCATCGAACACATCCCTCTTCAGCTGTATATTGATCCGCTTCAGAAATGTCCTCCGAAAGTAAGCGCAGGCATTCTGACTGACTGCATAATAAAAAACAGTAAACAAAAGAATCCCTGCCAGTCTCAAAATCGCTGCCTTTGTCATATCTCCCGGCAATTCTCCAATTTTCTGAAACACAAATACCCACATCGTTTCCCCCATTCCCGCCAGAATGGAACATAAGATCACACCTGCCAGATGCCCCTTATTTCTTTGAAAATAAACATGAATCGAACCTGTTTTCTGTATCATAATGTCCTCCCCTGCTAATGATTCACGGTATAGAGGCTATAGAAAAATTGCTTTTTCTTCATCAACTCTTCAAATGTCCCCATCTCCACAATCTTTCCCTGATGCATGGTCAAAATGCAGTCATACTGTCTCAAAATCGACTCATGAAATCGATGTGTTACATTCAATATGGTGGTCTCTTTTTGACTTAAGATCAACTGCTCGATCTGCATGGAAAGTTCTGCATCCAGACTGGACGTTGCCTCATCCAGCAATAACACTTCTGCCCTGGTTAAAATTGCCCTTGCAATCGCGATCCGCTGTTTTTCCCCACCGGAAAAATTATTGCCATTTTCGCAAACCATCTGCTCTGTCCCCAATGGATTGTCTTCTACGATTTTCTCAAGTCCTGCCTTTTTTACTGCAGCTTTGATTTCTTCATCCGGATATTCCTGAAACATCGTAATGTTTGCCCGCAATGTATCTTCAAACAAAAACACATTCTGATGGATCATGGCTATTTTCCGACTTAGACTTTTTCTTTCTATCATCCGAAGTTCCTGTTCTCCTATGAGAATTTCTCCCTCGTAGTCTTTATAATAGTTCGCCAGCAGCTTCAACAACGTTGATTTTCCGCATCCGCTGCTTCCCACAATGGCATACTTTTTCCCTTTCTCAAAGCACATATTCACCCCATGTAAGACCTCTTTTGCTTTCGTGTAGCCAAATCGTACCTCTTTCAACTCCAACGGCATGACTGATTTTACCGATTCCCCTGTTTTCTTCGATTCTTCCGGTCTTTCCTTGAAAAGCGTCTCCACCTTTCTTGCATTTGGAATTGCTGCCTTGACATCCAAAAGCAGATATGCAATCTCCCGGATGGGATTGTTGACACTGGAGATCAAATAAAAAATACTCAGCAGCATCCGCTCTGAAATACTTCCGATAAATACCAGATACGCTGAGACAACTAGCTGTATACTCAAGATCAGATACGTCAGCAATAACGTCAATATTCCGTATGGATTCTGATATCGTCTTCCCTCATAACGCCGTTTCTCCACATCTTCCACACTTTTCGCAAACCGTTTTTTCACTTCGTCCTCAACCTGAAAACTATGAATCACTTCAAAACCACCCATCCAGTCTTTCAGCTTCCGATTGTAATTCTCAAGTTCTTCATATAATGCTTTGGTCTTCTGTGACAATTTCTCTCCGATTAAAAATGGAACCGCCACCGGGAGTAATGCCGTCAAAATCACCAGACACACGATCCTGACGTCATAATAGCAGAGTACACCCGCACAAGTCAGAAATACAAATCCATTTTGTAAAATCTCCGGAATCTTCGCAAAATAGTTGTTCTCCAGATTTGTTACGTCATTGTTTAACACAGACAGATATACCGCGCTGTTTTTCTCCGTAAACTTTGCCACACCTTTTTTCATCAGCGCATGGAATACATCCTGTTTCAATTGTGTATTGATCTGTTTTAACAACCTTCTCTGAAAATAAAACATCAGCTGTTGACTGACCACAAAATACAGCAGACACAATCCTGCAGACAGACATAATTGCTGGATGGAGGTGTCTGCCGTTCCTCCTGCAAATCCACTGGCCTGTTCAAATAAAAATGACCAGAGCATGTAAGAGGTTCCACTCATGATTGAAAAAATAACAAATCCTGTAAGGATCCCCTTATTTCTTCCGAAGTAGCCGTGTACGAAAATCTGTTCTTGCATATCACATTTCCCCTTTCACAGTTCTCATTATCAAAGAAAACGCAAAAAAATCCCATGACGTAATCGAAAAACATCTTTCCCGATTTCGTCATGGAATTCTTTCTTATTGTATGTTAATGTATCTTTTCCTTCGATGGCCAGTTTTTCTGTATATAATATTTCAAAGAATTTTGCAATTCCAGATCACCGAACATTTCACTCAAAGCATATGCCTGTTCAAATTGCTCTTTTCTCACATCCTGCCCGGCCTCTTTCATGGCATAGATCCGGTTTGCAAACAGCATATTCAACGGTCCCTGTCCTTTTTCCAAAACCATTCGGATTCCCTGATCTGCCAGTGCAATTCCTTCTTTGGTTTTTCCAACATCAGGAAGTGTGTTTGCCAGATTGCTCCAGATCAGCATCACTTCTTTGAAATGATTTTCCATCCTGATCCTACTTCTTCCATAATCCTTCAAAAGCAGCTCCCAGATTTCTACTGCTTTCTCTTTTTCACCACGGATTTTTTCTGCAAGAGCAATCTGCTGCAAAAGTATTGTCTCTGTATTTGTAAATACATGTGCACGCTCTTCACAAAACATCCGTTGTTCCATCGGTTCTTTCCGTGTGTAAGACAATGTTTTTCTATGCCGTCTGATCCATTCATCTTCTAAAAACTTTCCCTTTTGGTACTCCAGACAGGTTCTGTATCCTTCCGTATACTGTCTGTTAATCTTTTTACTCAAATCCAGTTTTTCTTCCAGCCTTTGCTGGCACATCTCCCAGGCTTTCAGATTGGAAGCCGACACCGCTGCTCTTAGTTCTTGCACCAACTCCAGCACCGCAAAATCCTCAGTCCACACCTCTCCCATATAGTACCCCGACCGTATTTTCAACCTGGACTTCAATGCTTCCAGATTTTTCAGACTCGGACTTCGCTTTCCTGTTTCGATTCTGGAATACGTCTCCGGCGTACAGATTCCTTCGCTGATTTCTTCCTGAGACGCTCCTTGCTCCACTCTGGCTGAAAGCAAAATTTCAGGTATTAAAAAAAGATTCTGTGGGATCTCAATTCCCCATTCTGCCTGCGGAATTTCCACGCCATATTCCTGATACATCGCTTCCAAAATCTTTTTCCAAACTTGATAAGAAACAGCCTCGAACTCTTTTCCCAGACAGATTGCATCCTTCCTCATATACCCAAGCAATTCCACCGTATACTCAAACCTCTGATCTTTTCTGCTGTTTTCAAATGCTTCTCTGCACAACAAATACCGTTTCTGTGCATTTGCCTCTCCAGTCACATACCGACAATATAGACACACCGCTCGCGGAAAAATCTGATTTTTTGCCTGAATATCCGTCATATGTTCCTGAATATAACTTAGAACATCTTCCAGCAATTTGGCACCCTGCCCTGCCCGCGTTTCCATCTGACGCTGTGCATATAAAAGCAGAAGTTCTAATTCTTGTATACTAAACAATCCCTCAGCAGCAATCCTTCCTGTAAAATCTGGATTTGTCAACCGGATCGCCTCCTCCAGAGAAGAAATCTCCCCCTCTTTCCCATTGACGATTTCCTGTATATACTGATAAAACTGCTCCTGCAAAACCAGGTTGACACTTGCGTCCCGTGCTTCTTTTCTCAAAATGAGTTCCTGTACCAGAGCAATATTTTTCTTTCTTAAAGTCTCTTTTACCTTGCTTTTCCACTCAAAATACGCATACTCCTGACAGGAAATCATCGTAACTAACTTATCGGATGATTTTCCCAAACGTTCAATCAGCGTATTCATCAACAGCCGATCCGGTATCCGCTCTCCATTTTCATAACGCGAAAGAGCGGAAACAGCACACACTCCTCTGCATAACCGCTCTTGACTGATCCCCCGCTTTTCCCGCTCTTTTCTCAGAAATCCTGAAAACATATTTTCCATTTCCCTAAATTCTCATCCCTTTTTCTAATTCCAACAGATATCGCTTTACCTCTACTCCACAAGCAAATCCTGAAATATCTCCGCTCTTATGAATTACTCTGTGACATGGGATAATCAGCAAAATCGGATTCTTATTATTGGCCTGCCCTACAGCACGTACTGCCTTCTCATTTCCGATTACAGCCGCAATCTCCTGATAGCTTCTCGTCTCTCCATATGGTATCTTCTGCAGCTCCTGCCAGACACTCTGTTGGAATTGCGTTCCCTGATATTTCAACGGCACATCGAATTGCTTCCTTCTACCCGTCAAATATTCATTCACCTGCGTATAGACCTCATACAGAAAATCAGAATGCAATTCATTCTTCATGGTTTGCACAGAATTTGCTTCCCAAAAGAGCTTTGTCAGCTTCTTTTCTTCTTCCCGTATGGTAAGAAAACCAATCGGGGTGTTGAATGTATATGAATCCGTCATATCCTGTTCCTCCTACTGCTCATCACATTTTCAAAAAAGCACAACAACCGATTTCATCTACCTTTTTCAGTCCCAACGACTGATAAAATAAAATCGTCTTTTCTGTATTGTCTGTCATCAGTTCAATCTGATACACATCCTCACATCGCTCTAAAACCGCACGCATTAGTTGACTCCCGATGCCCTTTCGTTGATATTCCGGACGCACCAGTAAATCCTGAATTAAAATGACCGATGCACCATCCCCAACAACTCTGACCATGCCGATCAATTGCTTTCCTTCAAAAGCAGCAATCTTTAAAAATGAATTCTCATATGCACGCTCCAGCATTTGAGGATTCCTTGTATAATTTTCCCAGCCAACACTGGTGTAAAGTGATAAAATTTCTTCCTGATTGAAATCTGTGTATTCCCGTAGTTCCATGCAAATTCCTCCTGTTGGTATCCATTTTATAATCAATTCAGCTTTGCTCAAAGAACAGCTTTTACGGTATGATTTTTGGGGTAAAATCCGGATTTTCCACTGTGTCCATGTGGTTTTTAGGAATTTTGTTATCAATCAAAAAGTCTTGTGATATCCTGATATCGGTTGATTATACGATAAATCTCTACGTACTCGTTACCAATCTTGTAGAGAATCACATATTCTTCCCATATCGCATATTTATAGTCTGTCCGAAAGCTGACTCGTTTGGAGAGATTCGATCCCATTTTCGGAAACATCTGAAGATTCTCAAATTTACCATAAAGCTCTTTTATAGTCTTCGTAGCATATTCTTCGTTATCTTCGGCAATATAATCCCTGATATTCTTCAGATCTCTTACAACAATCGGATTAATCCGCAGTTTTAACATTTTATTCCCCCATCAGTGCCTTCAATTCATCTAGATTCAACCAACCATCTCCATCTTTCACTGCTTCTTCAGCTTCCTGTAACTTCATCAGAAGCTTTTTCTCTGCTCGATCACGTTCATAATCTTCAATATCCATGACTACAAAACGTCCTCTGCCATTCTTAGTCAAATATACCGGCTCTCCTTTATGACAGTTTTTCAGGACTTCATTATAATTTCTCAAATCAGATACTGGTAAAATATTTGCCATATTCTTTCAACCCCTTCCTTTGATTTTAAATTGTTTCTGATACTTCTATTATACACAATAAGCTGTAAAATTCAACGTAGATTTTTACAGCTTTTGTCTCATGGTTGATAGGGCTTTCTTTTTCAATTGAATAAATCCAGAAACTTTCCCCCTGGTTTTATCATGGTCTTACACACTTTCCTGCCATTGATTTCATCAAAAACAGAAAAACCCCAGAAACCTTACGGTTTCCGGGGTATCTTATATTTGAACATAATGTCATCTTGCGATAACAAATCTATATTCAGATTGTATTACTCGATGATTGTAGCAACCTTTCCAGATCCTACTGTACGTCCACCTTCACGATACTTTAATCCCGTTTTATCTCATATTTTTTATGGTT
>OBJP01000075.1_pt1 | contig 94089 bp, 92 predicted proteins | sample 1519821 | NCBI WGS metagenome assembly OBJP01 (sample SAMN04209218, study PRJEB22552) | human gut metagenome | biome: gut; material: feces | host: Homo sapiens | place: USA: Oklahoma | reverse complement strand
TGGCGTACCTATTGTAGCAAATGCCCCCGGTGCTGCTGCTCGTCTTGACAGCCCCCGTCATGTTTTCTACAGAACTATATTATTCATGATAACAATCTTCAAAAATTTGAAAATGTTTCCTAAGCTATGCTTCTCGTTCATCAGCATTTAAATATCTCGACATTCTCAAAAATTGTGATGTTGCGTCAAGCGGTGTTAATGTTCCAGCTTCGTTTGGCGTTTTTTCAAGTGGAACAAATCTAAATTTATCTAATTATGGACGAAAAAGAACAAGCAACAAAGGTTGCAGAAGAAACAAAGACAAATGAAGTAGTTAATGAAGTTGCAAATGCTTCTACTGTTCAAGGTCGTGACGCTGTTATTAAAGCGTTAAAAACTAATCCAAACAATTTTGTACAGGTTGTTACCATTCAAGGATTGACTATTGAAGAACGTCAAGGTAATACAGGACAACCTTACAACGTGTTTACGCTTTTGATTGACAAAGGTGTTAAAGCTGCGGTTAAAACTGCCGACGGAGGTCGCGAAATGGGTATTACTCAAGCTATTCAAGTAAGTTATTACCAACTTTCCCAACTCATGCGTAGACATAGTTTTTATAGTCGTTTTGTTGGTATGGTAGATAATGCTGTAGCTGTTGGAATGGCGGAGGGCTTTTTCTGTGGTATGCAAATCGAAATCATTGGTGAATTTGTTGCTGCTGGTGTTGTTGGTACAAATCCATTTACTCGTAATGCTCACGATTATAATGTGAAAGATTATGATAGATATGTATATCATATTGTTAATGTATTTGAACCCAAAGACGCGCTATTGTTAGAGGAATATAGAGCCGCAGCAGTAGAAAATCGTCGTATGCTCATGGAGCAAATCAGAGCACAAAAGTTAGCAGCAATGCAGCGTAAAAATTTGCTTGCTTCTGCAAATCTTAATGCGGAAGATGCACCATTTTAATGTTTAACCGAGGGCGGGCGTAATACTCGCTCTCATAATCTTATTAATTATGAAATTTATATTTATCTTATCTTTGATTATCGTGCTTACATTTGCAATTGGTTGTACAATAGCGATAGGAATAATGTTCTTTTTATTGAACTACCAAAACAATCCTCTTTGCTGTATTATTGGCGAGGGTATTGTAATTAGTGCAATTTGTTTATATATTTGGCTTATTCGTGTTCTTCGTGCTTGTCTTGATTGATGAGCCGAAGAATGCAATCAGCGTGGCATTGCTCATTCATCAGCTGTTAAATACTTCGGAAACGGTTGTAATCAGTATGATAAGACTTCTTCGTGAAGTTGATTATAATAAATCTGATAAGACTTTTCATTTTAATGATGCTGTTTATAATGTTTATAATAATGAAATCAATTAACTAAAACTAAACAAATATGGCTACTTTAGAGCGTAAAACTACTATTATCAAGAAAGTTCTTAGTGAAGTAAATCTTGACATAAACGATGGCAATGTTCATAAATATGCTGATTATACTGGTTTTGTAAAACCTCGTCTTAATGCTATTTACGAAATTATTTGCAAAATTGCTCCTACTCCTTTTGATGTTAATAACAATTATGTTGGCAAAAGTATTGCTAATAGAAATAAAGGTTATGATAAAATAAAATATTATGATATTAGTAATATTCTTATTAGTCTGATTAAAGATGCTACTGGTACTCAGCTTAAAACTTTGTTTTACGTTATTAATAATCTTGAATGGAATAGTAATATTATTTATTTAGATTATGATGTAATAGCTGATGAGCTTAATGTTGGTCATAGAGCTATTATTGACGCAATAGCTTTTCTTTGTAATAATAGTATTGTTTGTAGAACTGATATTAAAGGATTATTTGTTGTTAATCATAATCTTGTATTTCGTGGTAATATAGAACAGTTTTATAAAACTTATGTTGCTTTTTATCATGATAAACTTATTGTTGTTAGCAATAAAGTTATTCTTAATAAATGAAATGCTGTTAATAGCATTTATAATAATCATATTGGTTATGAATAACTGTATTATTAATATATATCTATTATATATCTGCTGACAAAAATATTAATTCTTTGATATACTGATATTTATAAAAATACACTACGTTCGAGAATCTTCGTACTTTTAGCACTCATGCTTCAAACTACGAAGATTCTCGAACAAAAGTGCTGTGAATCTACATAGTTTTGCTATATTTGCGACAAAATCATTAAAAATATGCTTCTATGCCTACATTAAATTTTAAAACTAAAGCTATTAAGACTACTAAAGTTTATAAACAAGCTGTTAATAATGTTGTTAAAGAACAAACTGTTATTGCTGATAAAGTTGCTGAAGATGTTTATCCTACTATTTTTGATTGTACTATTAAAACTAAAACTGTTGATAGACTTCTTGTAGATGATTCTGATAACGGTCATACTATTATTGAACATAAAACTAATGCAAGTAATCGTTATTTTGCTCAAGTTCTTCTTCCTTTTCATCATATTATGACTAAATGTAATTCTAAAGAAAAAGCTATTGCTCTTATTGTTCTTCGTAAACTTCAATGGAATAGTAATATTGTTCATCTTAGTTATGAAGAAGTTAATAAAGAAATACCAATGAGTTTACGTTTTTATACTGATAGCATTGCTAATCTTCGTAGATATAATCTTATTGCTTCTGTTGATATTGATAATAATACTTATGTTATTAATCATAATGCTATGTTCTTTGGCAATTTTAATCAATTTATTGAAATATATAATAAATTATATGATGGTAAATATGCTCCTGTTAATAAATATAATAAGATAAATTTGAGAAATACTACACTTGATGATTTTGTTGATAATATTGATGAGTATTTTAGGAATAATATTTATGATAATATATTGACTAAAGAGGAAATTAATAGAGCTGCTGCTACTAATCAAAATAAGGTTCGGTAGCCCTCTGGCGTTGCTATTAGACGTGAACGAAATAATCAGTAGGAGAAGCGATGAGCATGATGAACAGCATGATGTTTAGTAAGAAGATTAGAAAGACGAAGAGGATGAGAATGATGAGGAGTCTCAGCCTTATCAAAACCTACAATCCAAACATCACTTACATCATTATTCCCATTCTACAAAACTCTACTTCCTAAATTATTCCTACAATCTTTATTCTAATCATCATTAAGTCTTTCATTATCATCTCTCCTATTAGCATTAGCATCAAGATTTCCTAAATCTTTCGCCTTACCATTTTCCGCCTCATCATTATAACCGTCATCATCATTTCTCTTATCAATATTATTAATAATAGTTCATTCTTTTCTTTCTTTTCTTCTCTTTTGAGCATTATTTTAACGGTCATAATGATTTTTATTATTTCGGTCAACAATATCAGCAACAAAAACTTTAGCTTTAGCATTTTTAATCTGATTATTATCAGCTTTATCAAGATTAGCTGTATCAGTTTGACCAAAATCATCAGCAAAAGCGTTTGCAAAACCATTTTCGTCTTTATTATCAAGAATATCAAGACTATCTTAAACGATATTATTAAGATGATTGTCTTTATAATTATTATTATAATGATAATGTTTATTGTCATGATTTTAATCACGAAGATTATCATCTTATCAAAAACTAATTTAATCTGAATCAGCATTATTAGTAGAATTTATATTACTTCTACTTGCATTAATGTTAATTCTACTGACAAATACAATTTGCCTTAGCCTCATCATTATTATCATTATCATCTCGATTATTTTATTTATAAATTATTTATATATAATGCTTGCTGATATTGATAATACTATTATATTTGCTACGTCTTATTCAAGACATAATATTCTTAATTTTATTACTAATTTTTAAACTCTTAATTTTATGATTAATTTAAAGAAAGGTAACGATGTTATCACTGCTACTGCTGATGGTGCTGTTAAGAACACAAGTAAGAAAGAAATTATTCCCAGTATTCCTGGTGTTCCTAAAGCAAATCTTGAAGTAATTGCCATTGTTATGTTTAACGCTGGTATTCGTAGATTTACTGCTCTTAATATTATCAGTCATCTTAAAGAAGCTGGTATTCTTAAGAAAGATGGTAAGGCTTATGTTAATTTTATTTGGACTAAATTTCAAGTTAAAGAAAATGGTCTTGCTACTGAATATAGATATTCAGAACTGTTCTTTATTAAAGCTCTTGTTTCTGCTTTTACTAACTTTGCTAATGCTTCTGCCGAAAATATCAATGAATTTTGCAATAATAACGATATTGATGTTAGCAGACTTAACAATGCTGCCGATTCTGCCGATAAAGACGATTCTGCCAAATAAGATATTATAGTTGTTTCTGACCCCCCGTAGAGGATTAAGATTGTCTTGTCCATAATATGTTTCATTCCCAATTTGATGATAGTCTTGTTCCTTTACGGGGGAACTAAAACGGTCTTTATGATAACTTATATTCCTCCTAAAGATAAAATTGATGCTTCTACTATTACTATGGATTCTGAATTAGTTCATACTGATTTAGATAATAATGCTGAATTTGATAATGGTAATACAGAAGAAGAAGTTCAATTTGATAAAGATAATCAATTTGGTTTTAACGATTAAAATAATACTATTACTGTTATGAAAAATATTGAAGAATTAATTGATATGCTTTTTAGTGATATGAGCAATAAACTATCTTCTGATGATATGATTGCTCATGTATTGACTCGCGATGCTGATATGTATGTTAAGAAAGTTAAGTATTTAACATCTCTTACTGCCGATGAAATCAAAAAGCTTATTAGTAAAAATAACAATAATAGTTTTGACTATTGGGCTGCTTTAGCTATTCATGTTGATAATGTTTGGGATAAGCTTGATGCAGTTACTCAACGTAAATATAAAGAAGTATTCAGTATTGTTGCTCATCATGCTCTTAAACATCAAAATGTTGTTAATAGTATTTTTAAATCTGTTATTGAACATAAAGATGCTAAGAAAGAAAATAAGTTTGATAAGTTTACTGATGATGAACTTGAAGCTGAACTTAAAAAACGTAGAAATAGTTCTAATGAACCCAAATAAATACTTGTTTTGGATTTGTTGCTAATTTAGTTTATTCCAAAGTTGGTACAGATTGTGAAATTAGTACTAATTGTAACTCATGTTATTTAAGTAATATTCCTAACAGAGGTGGCTGTGAAGTTGGTACTCTGTTTTTAAAACTTCTCTAACTGATGATGGCTGAAATGAAAGCCGAAACAAGCATCTTGCTTGTCTTAGAGTTTAAATTTGAATTGATATTATTACTTGTGTTTTGTAAATCTTTTTTGCCTTAAATTACAGTTTTTGTTTAAAGGTTAAATTTCGCCCGATATTATTCGTGAGAATAGTATTGGGCTTTTTTGTATTGATACTATTCGTTTTATTAATTATATAAATCTTTAAATTATGGACAATAAAGAAGAATTAATTGCTGCTGAACTACAAGAATCTAACTTTGATAAAGCTTGTGGTTTTCGTATTGGTGACACTGTTTGGTTTACTACTGAACGTTGTTATGGTGTTATTGAAGATAAAGGCGTTGATATTCGTACTAATATTCCTTATTATACTGTTCGTACTACTCCGAATCGTGTTTGCTCGTTTGTTCCGGAGCACTTTCTCAAAAAGAGCCGAACATTGGCTTCTGCGCTTCATTGCAGCCCCATCATTGCATTTTAATTGCAAAAATGATTAATCCTACATGAAGCATACGAAAGTCGAACAGCGAGCTTTATACGCTTTCATTTCGTATTATATAACAGAAACAACTTAAAAATACTATTAATATTATGATTAATTTTACTAATAATAAGAAGCTTAATATTAAAATTAATATTCTTCTTGCTGCTTTTCTTGAAGATGAATATCATGATACTATTGATTGTTATTTTCCTGATTTAATTGAATCTATTTTAATTTGATGCTATGGATGATGTTAAAACTTTTATTTTGTTTAGTGCTTTATTTAAATATAATGGTAGTGGTCTTCATAAATGTGTTGATACTATAAAAGATATGTTTTGTATAAAGCCTGGTTATGCTATATATTCCGATGAATATGTTCCTACTGTAACAATTTTTGAAAATAAAGCAGATAATCCTAAAAGTATTAGTATTATTATTGATAAAGGTTTTTATACAATACCGTATAATGCTTTAGTAGTTTCTTGCAAAAGTATTCTTGCTTATATTCTTGTTTTTATAATGAAAAGGGATTTTGATAAAGTTGCAGACGCTATTAAAAATAATAATGCTGTTGATGGTGCTACATCTATAAATAAATTTATTAATGAGGATGAAAAATATTATGATGTTAAGAATGTAATCGACGCTGCTATTAAAAATAGTGATATTGATATTAAAAAACTTTGCGAATCTTTAAATCTATAATACTATGGTTACATTTTATACTTCTGATAAAGATGATAAAATTAAGATTATCATAATAGCCGCTAATAAAGATAGTGATTATAGGTCTGCCGTTCGCTATTTCAAGAAAAACTCTATTCCTGGAGTTCCTGTTGAAATAAAACTCTTTCATGAATATAAAGTTGATTTGCCTTATTTTAATCAAATAATTAATTTTAATGATACAAAATGAATTGGGAAGTCAAATTTTGGATTAAAGCTATTATAGTTATTGCTATTGCTGTTACTGTTATTGTTGGTATTAGTGCAGCTTTAACTAAAGCTATATTGTCATGAATCTATTCAATCCTCTACGGGGGGTCTCAATGTATTAATTATCATGAGCGGCTTAATCAGCGAAATAGTAATACTGGCAGTATTGACTATTATATGGTTTTGGAATGATTTAGTCAAGAATAATAAATACGATAGTGAAGTCGTTATTCTAACTATTGTTATTATTCTTGGCTATTTAATTTATCTATATGTTTAATTTAACCAATGTAAAGTTATGGGAAAAAATTACGATGAAGTTGGAGTTGTTCGTCAACTTAACAAAGTAAATGGAGTTAAGATTAGCGGTGGTAAGAAAATTACTATTGTTATTGGTGCTGCTTTAGGAAATAGCACTAATGGCAAGATTGATTTTCTTTGTAACTATTGTGGATATACTCGCGTTTATTCTGATGTTGCTGAACAGAAGAAACCTAAGGATGTTGAAGAGAATGATAATGTAGTTGCTAAGCATAATCGTAAGATTGATATAGCTTCTAATGTTACTAAAATTATGAATGGCAAGAAAGCTATTCGTAAATAATTATGGTAACGTTTAATTTCTCTTTTAATCCCCCAAAGAAGAAAAGAGAACCGCCAAAGAAAGAAGTTGTTCTTGTTAAACAAGCTACCGGAATTGTAGTTAATGATGAGAATGGCTTTACTAAATGTAATTATCAAGGTAATCTTTATACTTTTACTCTTAAAAGTTTTGATACTTATAAGAAGAAAAATGTATATATGCGAAAACGTGATAAGTTTGGACATAGAATAAAGATTATTCGTGATAAAGACAAACGCTGTAAGATGCACAGAAAATTTTATTCTGCTTTATCTACTGGTCTTATTGTAAAAGGAAAGATAATCAAAACTGTTGACGATTTAGTTCTTTTTGATGTTGTTTCTTCTTACAATCCTGCTGATGTTGTCGAAATGGCGGAAGCTATTAGAGAATTTAATAAATATAATAACAATGATAAACTTGAAGTTAATTTTGATTGGTAATGAGATTTGATATTGGAAAACGAGATAACGATAATGTTGTTTTAAATAAAGGTCAAGAAGCTGCTGTTACCAATCTTATTGATTTTATCGCTGCACCGTTTGATGCTCGAAATAATATTCAAGCATTATGTGGTGCTGGTGGTGTAGGTAAAACTTTTGTTACTAAATATGTTATTGACCATTGTAAGTTTAGTTCTTCAATGATTCATTGTGCTGCTCCTACTCATAAAGCTTGTCGTGTTTTGAGTAATGCTACTAAACATAGAGTTGAAACTATTCAGAAAATTTTTGGATTTCGTCTTGATGTTAATATTGAAGATTTTGACCCAAATAATCCTGCGTTCAATCCTATTGGTGGTGTAAAAATTACAGAGTTAAATTGTAGAGTTCTTATTATTGACGAAGCTTCTATGCTTAACCGTGCACTTGTTAATTATATTTCTCGTTATTGTGCTCGTCAAAAAATTAAAATCATTGTTATTGGAGATGATAGTCAGCTTTCTCCTGTTAATGAAGCTGTATCATCCGCTTTTAAAATGGCTGTTAAAATTAATCGTTTAACAGAAATTGTTCGTCAAGATGATGATAATCCGATAAGAACTCTTCTTGATATTCTTCGCAAAGATATTAAGAACAAAACTTATAATTTTCTTACTTATATCAATAATCATAGAAGAAATGTAATTGACGGTAAAGGTTATGTAGTTGTTGGAATTGATGATTTCACTGAACTTGTTGCTCGTGCTTTTAGTAATAAAGATTTCGAGAAGAACGTTGACCTTAATCGTTGTATAGCTTATACTAATGGCGCTGTTGGAATTTGGAATAGATATGTTCGTAATAGTATTATACAAAGTGCCGAAAAATCTATTCTTAATAATAACGACCTTATTATGAGTTATGTAACTATTGTTGACGAGTTCAATGATATTATCATTAACAATAGCGAAGATTATATTATTCGTGATATTCTTAATTTTACCGACTCCGATTATGGCTTTAAAGGATTTATGGTTAAGTTTCAAGCTATTCATGGCGGTGCTATAACTAAACCTCTCTTTATTATTAATCATACCGACCAATCTACATTTATAACTTATTGTCAAGAACTTAAATATCTTATAGATGATGCCAAAGCTGCAAGTAAAGAAATGGCTGCTTCTAAATGGAAGAAATATTTTGCTTTTAAACGCAAGTATTTGATTCTAACTGATGTTCGAGATAATCTTGGTAATATAATTTTTAAACGTGATATTGATTATGGATTTGCTTTGACTTCTCATAAAAGTCAAGGTAGTACATATAAAAATGTTTTTGTAGATGTTAATGATATGGTTTATGATAAGAATGGACATCCTTATACTGATGCTGACGATTTGCGTCGTCGTCTTTATGTTGCTTGTAGTCGTGCGTCTAATTTTCTCGTATTGCGGTATGGATAAAATTGATTTTAAAGAAGTTGGTGCTAATAATATTGTTAAATATATTGGTAAAGAATGTAACATAGCAGGAAAGAAATATATTATTGTTGGATATAATATTGACCATCCTTTATTTATTCTTGCTGCTGTTAATCCAGAAGATGGAATATGGAATGATGACCATGCTAAAGATGATGGTTTTAGTGTTTTTGATAAAACTGATATTGTTCTTAAGAAAATGCCTAAAGGAACTACTTATACATATTCAACAGTTATATTCATGTAATGTTGTTCTATATGACGGTAGATACTTGTGAACATTGTAAAGATTGTCCTAATAGATTATTTAATACAGGTCGTACAATTGAAGTAGGAATTGGTACTATAACTTCTAATACTCTTATTATTATTCCTCGTACTTATGGTAAAGAGAAACGTGATAAGTTTATTAATATTCTAAAAGCTATGTGGCTTGATATTACCAATTATGAACTACTTGAACAAGCGTATGTTACTTATGATATTAAATGTCCTTGTTATTCTAATTATAATCTTGCTGGTAATTCCAATAAGTATTGTGCAAGAATATTAGGCAATGAATTACTCGGTCTTAAATATGTAAAATATATAATTGTTTTTGGTAGAGCTTTTGATGTTGCTTTCATTGATGGAAGAGAAAGAAAAAGTACTATTATTAATGGTTATCCTATTTTATATATCCCTCTCTCTTTGAATAAACTTGATGATGTCAAGCATTTGTTTGCTGTAAAAGATAAATTATTTAAAGCTATTACTTATATTAATAATAAAAGAATTTATGGGTAGTGATTAGATGTGAATGTTACGATGTAGAAATTCTTCCTAATTTTTTTTCTATTACTTTTGTTGATTTAGCTTCTTATCTTGAAGTATTTAAAGATTGTGTTAATGATAAAGAAGAAAGAATACCTATGATTCAGAAACTTACTGTTGAAGAAATCAAACGTAGACTTTCTACTGTTAAACATAAATCTTTTTATATTACAGATAAAGATGATTCTCAATTATTCAAAATGATTGAATATATTAATCATTTTATGATTGATGAAAATAATGTTCCTATTCGTACTGATTTATACGGATATAATAGTCGTAGTTATGATAAACTTATGATTGCAGCTTTATTGATGTATTTTAATCAGTGTGATACTACTAAGGAACTTATTACTAAATTATTCAATACAAGCCAGAAAATTATCGAGCTTCAAGATAAAGATAAAAAAGAAATTCATAATGATTTTCTTATGAGAAGTCTTAATAAGTTTGGACTTCCCTATATTGATATTGATGTTATGAAAATCTTTGCTCTTAATAAAGCTGGTACTTATATTGATAAAAATAATGAAAAGAAATATATTCCTAAAGGTCTTAAACAGACTTCTATTAATCTGCAATGGTATGAATTATTAGAATACGAATTGCCGCCAATATGCGAAAAAGATGCTGATATTTATAATCAGATTCCTAAGTATAAAGGCATGAGTATTCGTGAACTTAATAATGTTGTTGAGAAATGGCATAGATATATTATTGATGAATATATTCCCGATATGCTTCATTATAATCTTAATGATGTTTTTATTGTTGCAGAAATTGTTCGTCTTTATTCAAGCGAGATTAAATCTCGTTATGCTGTTACCGCAAGTTATGGAGTAGATGTTCTTAGCAGCAGTCGTAGTAATATGGCTGATATTCTGTTTCAGAAATTCTATACTAAATTTAGTGGTATTCCTTATAAACAATGGAAAGATGGTAGAACTATTAGAACTGCTATGAGCCTTAATAAGATTATATTTGATTGCGTTCAATTTAAAACTCCTGAACTACAAAATCTTCTTGCTGATATGAAGAAACTTGTTCTTTATAAAGTAAGTAAAGATGCGTTTAGTAGGACTGTTAAAATTGGAGATACTGAATATAATCTTGCTACAGGTGGTCTTCATAGTGCCGATAGACCTATGGAAATATGGAGTACAACTGAATGGAATGGAACTTATCGTTCCTCTACGGGGGGTCTCGTTGATGAAACGTCTGTTACGCGTAAGTTTACTATTCTTCATTTTGATATTGCTTCATATTATCCTTCTATTATGGCTTATTATGGTGTTGCGCCTAAGCACATGGTTAAGTCTGCTTTTCGTAATCTTATTCAATGGATGAAAGATACTCGTGTTGAAGTTAAACATAGCAACGAAGCTGTTATAGATGGTATTCCTCGTGATGTTTTTGCTCTTGTTCTTAAGATTGTGATTAATGCCATCTATGGAAAATTCGGTTTTGAACAAGGTCCTCTATATGATAGACTTGCTACTCTTGAAGTTACTATTAATGGACAGCTTATGATGCTTATGCTTTGTGAAGAACTTGAACTTAATGATATTCCTATTATATCTGCTAATACTGATGGTATTATGGTTAAAGTTTATGAAGATAAACGTGAGGAATTTGACCGTATTACTAAAGAATGGCAAAATAAAACTGGAATGTCTGCCGATAGTGACATTCTTCATTGTCTTATAGCTCGTGATGTGAACAATTATATTGCTCAATTTCGTAGTAAAGGAAAACTTAAAGACGAACTTAAAGGTGACTTTAATCCTTTAATGTATGCTAATGATTTACAGAAAGGTTATAGTATGCCTATTGTTGCAGAAGCTGTTTATCAGTATTTCATTAATAATGTTCCTATTATGACTACTCTTCAAAACAGTAACAATATACTTGATTTTTGTATGACTCAAAATGTAGGTCGTCAATTTCATGTTGAAGAAACTAAAGTTGTCAATGGTAAACTTCAAACTAAAGTATGTCAAAGATATGTTAGATTCTATGTTACTAATAATGGTTATACTGTTGAGAAAGTTCATAATGTTACAGGAGAACGTTCAAGACTTGCTGCTGGAATGCAAGTTTGTGTTATAAATAGTCTTGATGATGCAGATATTGTAAGTCGTAATATTAATTATAAGTATTATTACAATAAATGTTATGATATTATCAATCCTATAAAACTCGGAATTACTCCTAAAGGAAAAGGAAAGACACAGATTCGTAAGAAAGCTGGTATGTATAATCGTTTATTTGATGACTAATTATGAAAACTCTTCCTAATAATTATTATGATGATATTGCTACTAAGTGGGTAAAAGATTTTCATGCTAATGCTTCTTACAATCTTGATGCTATGAAAGAAGATTATGCAGAAATTTGTTCCACAATTATAAGTAAAAGTGTTGCTAAAAATCCTAATGTTAAAGTTATAGTTATTGTTGACTGTTATGAAACACGTTCTCATGTTGTAGATGTTTGTAAAAAAGCTGGTATAGTTGAAACTAATTATACTTGTCTTAGCGCTGATTATATTAAGAGTAGTGTAAATTATAGATATAATATTGCTATTTATATTAATCTTAATACTATTTCTGGAGTTAATTGTGTTATTAGTAGAACAAAATTTAATTTGTTTATTATTAATAATATTACTGCTAAAAAAGACAAATTTGCTGCTAAAGATAGAGCTGAAATTTATGCTATGTTTCCGGCTATGAATGAAGCTAAAGTTGCCGATGTAAGTCGATTCACACTCCCCGTAGAGGAAATTCAAATTCCATGTTATCTTGACGATGCTGATAAAACTAAATATGATGAATATTGCGATTATATTAGTAGTTGCATTAGCATCTTTGGTAATCTTGAAACTATTGATTTTGCTCGTGTTGGTAATAAAATTACGGGAGAAAGTGCTGAACAAGTAAGACGTAACATTGCTTCTTATAACGGTTGGCATGAAAATCTTGATAAAAATAGTCCTTTTGATAAACAAATAGATGAATATTTTAATCCTATTGTTATTGAAGAAAAGGCTACTGCTGCTTATAATATTATGAGAGAAAGAAAAAATCTTCTCACTGATAATAAAGCCAAATTTAATGTTGTTGTTGATTTGCTTAAAAATGAGCTTGCTAATAAGAAAGTTCTTATCGTTAGTAAAAGAGCTGAATTTGCTGCTTTAATTACTGAATGTTTGCTTGATAATGATATTGCTTGTGGTGATTATCATGATAAAGCTGCTCCTAAAGCAATTATCGACGAAGAAACTGGCGATTATATTCGTTATAAAACTGGTGCTAAGGCTGGTGATATTAAACTGTTTAAATCTGCTGCTCTTTCGTCAATCAATCTGAAACGGTTCAATCTCGACCCAAATAGCTGCTCTCTAACAGACGCTGAACGTAACACCTTATTATATATATTAAGCATGAAAAATCGTTCGTCTGATGCGCTGGAAACAAGCGTAGACGCGGTTATTTTCACTACTCCGTTTAATGATACTATCGAAGAGTTTATTTATCGCTTTAATAGTATTAGCTTTAATGGAGATAGTGCTAAGATATATAAATTATATATGGTTGGTACGTTGGAAGAAAAGGAACTCGAAAAGGAGAAACAATCCGTGCTGCATTCAATAGTTAAAAGAAGTGAACGTGCTAATTTTTTCATTAGTAATGATTAATATAATGATAAGAATGCATATCTTTGTCTATGTAATCATAAAGAAAACAAGTGGTCTTTGATACAATGGAGAATAAAGAAAACGAAACTAAAGAAAATTTACTTGCAGATAAAGTTCCTGCTGCAAGTAATAATGAACTTCAACATCAAACCAATAATCAACGCTTTTCTTCTATTAATCTTTTTGACGATAAACAATTAGCTGTTGCTGAAAACTTTCTCACTAAGATTATGCGAAGTGATAAGGGTGGTATTAAAAGTGTTAATGATGGTCTTGCTATTTTAATGAGAGCGCAAGATTTAAATCTTCCTTTTAGCACCTGTATTGAACATATTCATGTTATTAATGGTAAAACTGGTGTTGATATTCATGTTATAAAAGCATTATTATCAAAGGCAGCCATAACTTGGGAACTTACTAAAGATTATGTGGCTCAGTACGAATGTACTGATGGTTTTAATGTTTATGTTGATAATCTTCTTCCCGAATATGCTATTAGATGCAAAACTGCTGATGAAGCTACTAAGCTTGCAGAAGCTGATACAAATAACGAACATATTTATGTTTATCCTGTAAAATGGTATCAAGATTTTAATGGTAACATTTATCGTGATTACCAACTTACTGAACATCATAAAGTCGCTATTAATCAAAAACATGCTAATAACATTATTGCTGAAAAGAAGATTCCTGTTACTCGCATTCCTGCTAAGCCAGTAGATTTCGTTACTGAATATGAACTTGTTCGTAACGTTAATGGCAAGGAAGTTCGTGCTATTGGTCACTTTAGTTATAATGAAGCTCAAGCTGCTGGTATGTTCGATAAAGATACTTATAAAAAGTATGCTCGAATACTTATCGGTCATAGAGCTTTTACTTATGCTGCTCGTGACATTGCTTCTGACATATTATTTGGTGTGGCAGAAACAACTGAATTGAAGATAGTAGCTGGCGCTGAATTAAAAGACGCTGATATTATTGATATTCAACCAGAAGAAATTAAGAATTAAATCAAGCCTCATGTTGAGGTTAATATTAACAATTTAAAATTTTAAATTATGAAAACTTTTAAAGGTAACGCAAAGTTGAGTTTTGGTCTTGGTGCAGTTAATGTTGCTAAACGTAACGCAGTTTCTGAACCCGAATTGGTAGTTAATCCTACTGTTGGTGGTTTCCGTATTACTCCTGCTGTTTCTCGTGCATTGGGTCTTACTAATGGCGGTTATATCATGTTCGTTTCTAACATTGACGCTATCGAGCAAGCTATTGCTAACAAAGACGAAAATCTTGTTGCTTTCTGTGCAGAAGAAAACATTGATATGAATACTCCGGAGGGCGTTAAAGCTATTCACGAAGCTTTCGATGAATGGGGTATTGCTAAGGGTATTCAAATGTTTGATAAGAATGGTAATGCTGTTAAGACTAAAGAACGCATGTCTAAGACTGATAAAGTTGAATATGTTACTAACAACTTCGATGATGTTCTGAAAGCTGCTATTGAAAATGGCGAACCCGAATTTGCTGCTTCTTTGCAAGTTGAGGGTATTACTAAAGAAGAACAAATCGAAATTCTTGCTAACGCTGTTAATCCTGAACAAGTTAACAAGTATTACGGTTCTAAGTGTAGCAATTCTTCTAACCTTTCCGGTACAGGTGTTTCTCTGACTTTCTCTGACTCTGCTGTTTGGGGTGCATTGAAAGAAGATTTGGGCGAAGAAGCTAAGAAAATATCTCGTACTTTTGAAGTTGATATTAAAGAACTTCGTGAAGTTCCTTACTTCAACGGTCACAAAGAAGTTATTGTTAAGGCTGCTATGCTCGGTGAATTTAAAGATGCAGAAACCACTCGCAAATCCAAAGGCGAGGATGATGCTGCAACTGACGAAGTAGCTGAATAATATTATTCTCCATCTCTGATTACCTTATAAGCCCGAACATGATACAAATGTTGAGTGTTCGGGCTTTCTTATATCTAATTTTAATAATTATTTAAACGTTTAAATTATGGCTGAAATTAAAGATGCTGGAGTTGCAAATCCAGTAAACGATGCGACTAAAATTAAAGATAACAATGAACCTAATGCTGCTACTCCTAAGAAACGTCGTCGTGGTTTAGGTGAAGTTCGTGGTACTACTCGTCTTAAATTTGACGAAAGAGACATTGACGCTGCTACTGGTTTGTTTAAAGCTCATCTTGAAAGTGTTGAACTTGCATGGGCTACTCAAAAAGAAGATAGTTCTTTGGTAAGTTTTGCCGGTCTTGCTGTTCCATCTTTAGTATTTACTTTCGCATCTAATGCTAAAGACCCGAGTGTAAGAAAGTATGTTACACTTCGTATTTCTCCTGCTGAAAGTAACGCTCTTACTATTCCTGGTGGCGATGAAGCATGGAAAGTTGAACAACCTATGAATTGGCTGAAACATATTCTTAATGTGTTCGTTCTTAAAGGTAATGCTATGAGCGAAGAAATGATGGATGCTCTTGAACTTCCTTTCGAGGACTTCAACGATAATATGGAATATGTTCCTGTTGAACCGGAAGTTGTTCTTAATGGTTGGAGAACTTTGTTTGAGAATTTCTTAGGTTATATGGAAAATAATGGTAAGCCTGTTTATAAATCTGCTACCGGTAATTATCTTCCTCTTTGGATTAAACTTATTCGCTTTACTAAGATTAAAGGTCAATGGAAACCTGTTGCAAGTGGTAATTCTGCTGGTGATTTTGCGTTCCCATCATTTGTTGGTACAGGTTATATAGAACTGTTTGACCAAAATCGTGCTCCAGTTCTTCATGTCGATGCTTCTAAAGAAAGTATTATTTATCGTGAAGTAGCTAAAGCTCCGACTGCTCCTCAAATTCCTGGTATGGCTCCTGCATTTAATCCGCAAGTTCCTGTTGGTGCTCCTGCTGCCGCTGCTGCTCCTATGGGAATGGGTACTGTTCCTCAAGCAAGTGTTAATCCGACTGATGATTTGCCGTTCTAAAACTGTGTTTATATAATTGCTGATGGTTGAAAAAGAGTTGTAATAAAATAACTCTAAGTTTGGTTAGAAAGGTCTGAATTGCTATTTTGGCAGTTCAGACCTTTTTCTTTTATATGCAATCGAGAACGATAATATGAGACGAAATATTAATAATACTAATCTAACCAAAAGTTATATATTTAGCAAAATCAGTCAAGTTACAATATTTGCTGTTTATACTGGAATTAGCGACTATGTTATTCAGCATTGTATTGATACTGGAGATTTAATTTCCAGTCCTTTTCGTGTTGATGAACATCCGAGTTTTGGTTTTCGTTATAACAACAAAGGTACGCTTAAAGGTAGAGATTTTGCTGGTTATTTTTGGGGCGATTGTCTTGATGCAGTTGCTTATGTTTTGTCTGGTATTGTCAATAAAAATATTAATATCAATAATAAGAACGATTTTCAATTTGTTCTTCGTCACATTGCATATACTTTTCGTGATATAATTTATGGAAAAGAAAAAGACGATAATGTTAAACTTCAAATAGAAACTTCTCTTCAAGCTATTCGTAATACTAAAAGTATTATTGAAATAGTTCCTCGTCCATGGAATAATAATGATAAAAAATATTGGAATCAATTCGGTATTAGTCTTAATCATCTTAATACTCATTTTGTTTATGCTATTGACCAATATTATATTAATCGTTATATTAATCCAGAACCTAAATATTTTTATGATAGCAAAGACCCTTGTTATGCTTATGTATTAGGACAAGACAAAAATGGTATTTATAATATTAAATTGTATTTTCCTAATCGTAAGAAAGGTGATGTTCGATTTATTACTAACAGTAATCATATTGAGGGTGTACTAAATCTTGAACTTAATAATTATGATTATATAGTTATTACTAAAAGTAGTAAAGATAGGCTTGCTATTGAGAATCATTTTATACAGTTCAATCCTCTACGGGGGGTCTCTACTGATAGAATGTCTATTGGAGTTATTAATATTCCGTCTGAAACTTATAGACTTAAACAAAAAGAATACGATTATCTTCATAATAAACTTAATGATAAAGGTTGTATTATTAGTCTTATGGATAATGATATGACTGGTTATCGTGAGGCTATTTGGCTTAGAGATAATTATAATATTATTCCTTTTGTTATTCCTAAAGAATATGATGTTAAAGATTTTGCTGAACTTAAGAAAGAATATTCCGGAGAAATTATTGATAAACTTATTATTGATGTTTATAATTATATAGAAGAAAACTATAAAGACAATGGAGAAAAAGATAAACTTGCTTGGGATACGGAAGAAAGTAGTGCTCTGCCGTATTAGAGATATGCACGAGAAGATAATAGTAATGATGCCGATTACAGCTGAACAAGAAAAAGAACTTGATGAAAACGAAGCTCTTTGTTTAGGCGAAGATTGTAATAATCTTACTATTGATAAACGTTCTACAATTTGTTATGGTGAAGTAGATATTGATAACGAAGAAGATGCTGATGCTATTAAAAAGTTTGGTTTGCTCGGAAGTGGAGAAACTGATAACATGGTCTACTCTAATGTTGATTATAAAACTGGCGTTTGTACTTTTGATAATGTACCTAAACAATTTCCTACTTCTGATGCTATTTTATGGTATAGACATAACGCTTGTCTTATTGGCAATCCTAAACGTGTGGTTATATTTAAATGCAATAAAAGTGATTTTTAAATTATGAGTTTTAGTCCTGACAATTTTGATTATAGATTCATGGCTGAAGAAATAAAGTCTAAAGGTCATGAAAAAGTTCTTGATGGTTTACTTAAAGAACTTGATTGTTCAAGATATATCGAAAATGTTGGTTATCCTATTACTTATAATTGTTATGCTTACAACCGTACTTGTTGGAAATTTAATTATGTTTTAGATGATGGAATTGATAAAAGAGTATTATCTGATGAACGATGTGTTGATTACCGAAAAAGATTTGAAACTCTTGATAAAGAAAACGAACTCTTCGCGAGAAATCATCCGGAAATCGGTAAATATAAAAAAGGTAAAGGTGATAAGAAAAAAGAATCCAATGCTGATGCTAAAGAATCTGTACGTAGAACTCGAAAAGTTAGAACTAAAGACATGTTTAGTGGAAAAGTTAGCACTGAAACTCTATCCGAAGACGGTAAGCTAAGAAAAACTGCTGCCGATAGACGTCTTGAAGTTCTTAATTCTCGTACTATGAATTTTGCTTTTGGTAGTTTTAAACCTAAGAAACATGAATGAATGGTTATATAGAAAAAATAATCTTGAAAAACCTTGTTGTTGGCGAGCCTATTTAAGTAGTGATGCGAATAGTATCACTGTTGAGTATGGTATTGTTGGCGGTAATATTCGTATTGAAAGTTATGCTGTTACTCAAAAGGATGCTAATAAAGAACTTCAATCTCGTTATAACGATAAACGAAAGCAAGGTTATATCGCTTTTGAAGATATAAAAGATGATAACGGGAGACCCCCCGTAAGGGAATGTACAAGTTCATTATATCTTTATCTTGAAGCTTATCTTCCGTCTTATCGTACTAATGAAAATAACGGAAATATTCTTCCTATGCTTGCTAAATCTTATACCGGCAAGATTTGGAATAAAATTCCTAATATGATAGGACAATGGAAAATTAATGGTCTTCGTTGTTTTATTAGCGCTTATAGAACAGATGATATATTTCGTTCTGTTCGTCTTAAATTTCAAAGTCGAGAAGGTCTTATTTGGAATACTCTTACTTATCTTGAAGATTATTTAATTGATACTATTCCTCAAGGATTTATGTTGAGTATGCTTAACGATAATTGGATTCTTGATGGCGAAGTTTATCTTCCTGGTCATACTATTAATGAAATAAATCATTTTGTTAAAGACCCAAATTGTAAAGAAAATAAGCTTCTTCAATTTTGGTGTTATGATATAGCTATTCAAGATATGCTTCAAGAAAGAAGAAGTGATATTAGAACTCACAGTTTAGGAAATGTTGCTCACTTCAATAATATTGACGAACATCTTAATAATACTAAACAATTAGTTATTCTTCCTGATTATAATGTTTATAGTGATAGCAATGCTGTTATATTCCGTGATAATTTTATTAGATTAGGATTTGAGGGATTAATACTTCGTAATCCAAATGTTGATTATCAATATGGTCGTCGTCGTGTTGGTTATATGGAAAAGTTTAAATCTAAAACTGATGGTAAGTTTTTGATTGTTGATATTCAATCTGAACAAAAACGTAATCTTCCTATTATTACTTGTCGTAATGATATTAATGATGAAACGTTTGAAACTGGTTTTAGTTATCCTCATGCTAAACAAGAAGAAATTCTTAGAAATAAGAAAAATTATATCGGCAAATATGTATTTATAACTTTTGGAGAAAGAAGTGGTATAGCTCAAGTTCCTTTTCATATTAAAGAAGTTTATTTGTTATAATTATGCCTACGTTTAATTTTATAAAAAAGAAAGATGATGTTATAAAAACTACTGATAAAAAACCTGATAATAATATTGGTAAAATTGATACCAATAATATTAAATTATATTTTGATGTTATAAGTTCTAAGAAAGTTGATAGAGAAAAGACTTATTATTCTGCATTTTTTAAGAGTTTGTTTCTCTTTACAAACTTTAATGCTAAGTCTTATAATATTCTTCAAAAATATAATAATGAAGAAAAAAGATATAACTATTATATTTGTCTTTATGAAGAAGAAGTTGAAGACGCTATCAAGCTTAAAAGAGATTATACCGGTGCTTATCGTATTTATATCGGTTATATTATTCCTAATTATAATAAGGATTTTAATGTTGATGTACATATTGTAAATGATGTCAATGTAGAAAAAGCTGTTATTTATCGAATTTATTAGGATATTAATCTGGCTACTAATGGTTGTAATACTGTTAGTAGCCTTTTTTGTGCTCATGCCGTAACCGATTGTGAACATGTTAGAAACAACTGCTAACATACGCGAGAATGCTATTCTTTTGCCCTGTGGAAGATTTTCTTATGCGTCCTTTATAATTATATTGATTTTGCATAACATTCAACACAACGCCTTAGAATGAGTCATTTCGTATTATATAATACGAATAAAACTTTTATATATTTGATATAACAAATAATTATGATATGAATTTTAATAAAAGACCTCTTATTGGTATTGCTGGAGTTAAGAACTCCGGTAAAGATACCGTTGCTTCTATGATTAGTTTTGTTCATGAATGTGGTACTTATTCTACTTTTAAGAAATGGTATGATAATTCTGAACAATATAATAGAAGTATTATTCATTTTGCTGATGCTTTAAAAGATTGTGTTAGTATTATTTTTAATATAAAGCGTCCACTTCTTGATGATAGAAATATAAAAGATGCTCATTATTACAATCCTGCTACTTGTGAAGTTATTGATGACCAAGCTGTTATTAAAGGTCATATTAGCAAATATAGTCTTGAAGAACTTCGTAATCTCGGTATGCCCAATAACGAATGTGCTATTAAAATAAGACATATTCTTCAATGGTTCGGTACTGATATTTGCCGTAATCATATTAATGAAAATATTTGGGTAAAAGTTTGTATGAATCATGCTCAACATCTTAAACATTATAACGGTTTTTGTATTATTGCTGATTGTAGATTCCAAAATGAAGTTGACGCTATTTTGAAAAATGGCGGTGTTGTCTTTAGAATTAATAGAGAGGATGCTGGTTCTAAAGATGCTCATGCAAGTGAAGATATAGCTAAACTTACTGATTGTATTGATATTGATAACAATCATGGTTTAATTGGTCTTTATTATGCTGTTTATGATAAAGTAATGAAAATGCTTAAATAGTTCAATTCCTCTACGGGGGGTCTCGATTGTATAACTTTAAAATATTACTAATATGTCTGATATTTTTTCTGTTGCTTTAGTTCATGAAGTTTGTCCAATTTGTGGCAAAGATATGAACGAGCAAATTATAATGAATGCTATTGGAAATAAAAAGAATGCTAAAGCTATTGACGAAGCTAACGGCAAAGCTATTGGCTATTCTAAAGATGCTTGTGAAGAATGTTGTAAACATAAAGACGATGGTGTTTATGTTATTGCTATTGACCCTACTCGTAGTGGCAATGATGGAATTTATCGTACTGGTCAAATAGCTTGCGTAAATAAGAATTTTCAGTTATTTAAAGATAAATCTGATTATATTCTTAAAACTGATAACGGAGTTAGTTTTATGTTTATGGAAGAAGAAGCTGGTAAATTAATTGGTATTTTTAAATAAATAAGTTATGAAAATAATAGAACCGAGTGTAGAACTTTGGAAACAAGAAAATGATATTGCTCATGCCGTTCGTTGTGCAAGAGTTTGTTATAAACGAGAAAGTGGTAATGATGAAGCTACTTATAAACGTCTTATAGAAAGTAAACATTATAGTGTTTTTCGTCATGCTTCTTATTATTATATTATTAATAAAAACAAAGGTTATCATAAAATTATTAATACATTTATTAATGTTGTTGATAGTAAATTAAAAATTGTTGGTATTGATATTAAGTATGATGATAGAAATATTTATATTGTTGTTAATGGACAATTTCTTTTAGAACATCTATCTTTTATTAATGCTATTCGTAAATATCAAGTAGACGAAGATACATTTAAGAATACAGAAATTGGTTTTAATATGCTTCGTTATACTTTTAAAGTTGTTACTCAAATAAGTACATCTCGTGAACTTAATCGTGTTAGTCCAAATAATATTGCTGAACAATCTACAAGATATGTTTATGAAGATGGTACTCTTTGTTGTCCACATTGGATTAATATAAACATGATTAGCATGAATAGTATTAATCAAATACAAGCTGTTTATAATAAGGATGGCTCGTATAATAAAGCAGCTGAATATTATTTAATCAAATGTCAAGATAAATTTGATGCTTATAAATATTTGATTAATCATTTTAATGTTCATAGACAAGATGCTCGCGGTCTTCTTCCTATTGATACTGCTACTATTTGTGCTTATACTTATTCTATCGACGAATGGCGTGCTATTATTGATTTGCGTTATTATGGTACTACTGGTAAGCCTCATGAAAACGCTAAGATTATTGCTGGTATGATTAAAAACGAACTTGAACAATTAGGTTATGACTTTGCTAAAGAAAATACTTAAACGAAAACATATTATTGCTCAATCTGTATGTAATCATCCTAAATTAGAATATTACTATCAAGCTAATAATCCTAAACGTAAAAATAGGCACATTAAAGGAAAAGTTGTTTACGACCTTTATTGTATATGCAAATGTTGTAAATGTAGAAAACTTATTTCTAAGAATAAAGTTGCTCATGGCGTGAATGTTAATCAACTTCATTATAAATATGGTATAACAATTTAATGATATGAAAAAGAGTAAACGTTATATTAAGAAACTTACTAAAACCCTTCTTATTAATAAGAGAGTAATGAATTATATTATTAATAATTCTAATATTTGCAAGCATGCTATTAGAGAACTTAAACTTGCTGGATACGGTGATGGTAAAGGTGGTCCAAATGATTGGATGTATCAACAAGTAATTGAAGCTGTTGCTGTATTTGCTTCTCATGGTAATAGTGGTGGTTCTGCTCCTTTTGAAATTAATCTTGTTCAAAAACTTTGTAATTGGGATATTATTAGCCCTCTTCGATTTACTAATGATGAATGGCAGCAAATAAGTGCTGATGGTACTTGTCAAAATATTCGCAAAGGTGATGTTTTTAAAGAGCCAAATGGCGATATTAGTTATAATGGAGCTTTTACTAAAAAACCTATTGAAAGATATAGTTTTGCTACTAAAGAATGGACTAAAAATAAAAATGCTATTTATTGGAGTGGAGGTTTGTTTGAACATGAAAATAATTTTTTAACAGGTAGATATTTTAGTTGTTGTAATTTATGGGCACATGATACTATTAAAGGTTGGATGCCTAAAGAAAAAGAAGTTATTGAATGTCTTGAAGTAGAAATTGCTCCGGATAATTGGATAATGGCTGTTGATACAAATAATACAAGACTTTTATTTCTTTCTATTAATTATAATATACAATGGAAAGAATGCCCTTGTATGAAAGGTGTTCGTCTTGAGGATGTAACTCCTGAACTTGAAGAAAAAGCATTAAATGAAATAAAAAACAATAATTGATTATGGAAAAAAGTCTTTATGCGATTAGTTTTGAACTTGAAAGTCTTATTGATAAGATTATCGAAAGCGACGGTGAAATAACTGATGATATTGAAAATCAACTTAAGATTAGTAAAGAAGAACTTTATCAAAAATTAGGTAATTATCGTAGAGCTGTTTGTATGATTGAAAATCGTGCTGCTGCTTGTAAAGCTGAAAAACAACGTCTTGACGTTCTTCAAAAAACTCGTGAAAGAGCTGCTAAAAGATTAAAAGATAGTATGCTTGAAGCTTTACTCCTCTACGGGGAGACTGGAAAAGCTGGAAATAAAGTTATTGAACTTGATGATTGCAGTCTTTCTACTCGTAGTACTACTGAATGTATTGTTGAAACTAATCTTGTTCTTAAACTTCTTGATGCTTGTTTAGATAGATTCAGAGAACTTTGGAATGCAGATATGCTCGACTATGATAAAGATGATATTGATAATCTTGATGTAGATGGTTTTATTCAAACAATTAATCAAAATTTTGTTGCTGAAAACGAAGATGTTGCCGAGCATATTAAAGAAAAGCTTGGAACGCTTTTTACTCGTGCTGATTTAGAATCTACTAAAATTAAAGTTGAAATAACTATTCCTCTTATCGAATTATGCAAGATGATTAATTATGATATAATTAATACTTATTTCAACCATGAACATCAAGCTAATATTAGTATTGATAGTTCTAAATCTGATTATAAATCATATATTCAGAATCGTAATGCTCAACTTCTTGTTGCATATCTTTGTCAAAATCAATCTCTTCAAATTAAATAATTATGGCTTATACTGCACGTGGTGTTCCTTGGGTTTATAAAGGTGTAACTGATGTTACTCATTGTAAAACTTCTATGGAATGTATGGAAGCTGCTGGTCTTAATTTCGCTGTTAAGAAATGCGAACTTGTAGCTAAAATGAATATTGCCGATGATGTTGATAGAACTCTTGACGATTTGCTTGAAGCTAAAAGAAAAGATGTTGAAGCTCATATCAATGGTAAATATATGTATTCTAAACTTGATAATGCTTTCTGTACTTATCGAGATGATAATCATACTCCGTTAGGTTATGTAAAACAACGATATACTATTGTTCAAAATACTGCTGCATTTAAATTCTTTGATAATGTTATTGGAGAAAATAGTGCTATTTGGCAAACTGCTGGTTGTTTTGGTAATGGCGAAAGAATTTTCGTTAGTGCTAAACTTCCTCAAAATATTCTTGTTAAAGGTGACCCTGTTGAAAATTATTTAGTTTTTGTTAATAGTCATGATGGTAGCTCTGGTGTTCGTATTTTGTTTACTCCTATTCGTGTTATATGTCAGAATACTCTTACAGCGGCTTTAAGAACTTCTACTAACAGTATTAGTATTCGCCATACTGAAAGTGTTCATAAGAATATTGAATTAGCTCATGAAGTTCTTGGTATTACTAAAAAGAAAATTGAAGCTACTGAATATGCTTATAAGATTCTTTCTGATATAAAAATTACCGATGATGATGTTGTTAAATATATTTGTGAAAATAATCTTACTGATACTGAATTAAATAATTTGCTTAATACAGGACATACGTATAAAGAACTTCTTTATCGTAATGGGCTTGCTGTTAGTGATAGCGGAATTAGTATTCGTAGGCTAAATACTATTGTCGATACTTTTGATTATTATCAAAATGGTATTGGACAAAAAGAAATAGCTGGTACTGCTTGGGGTGCGTTTAATGCTATTAGTGGATATTATTCTAATGTAGATACTTCTACTGATGGGATTAAACGTATGGATAGTTTGTTGTTTAATGATAAAGCTAAGAAATTAGAAAAAGCTGTTAGCTATGATTGGTGAAATTATTAAATGTAAAAATCGAATTAAAAAAAGAATAAAATTATGGAAAGAGTACCTGTAACTGTAAAACTTTGGAAAGCTAACATTAATGCTATTATCCCTCAATATGCTAAAAATGGTGATGCCGGTATGGATTTAACTGCTGTTAGCGTTACTTATGATGAAAAACTTGATTGTTTTGTTTATGACACTGGTATTTGTGTTGCTATTCCTGAAGGATATGTTGGTCTTGTTTATCCTCGTAGTTCTAATCGTAAAACTGATGTTTATATGACTAATCATGTTGGTGTTATTGATAGCGGTTATAGAGGAAATATTCTTGTTTGTTTTAAGAATAGAACAAGTCAACATATTATTAATGCTTGTAATGATTTAGCCTATGATGTTGATAGTATAGCAGATACTATCAATTCAAATACAGATTATTATTTTGAGGGTACTACTTGTCCTACTGTTGAAGATAATGAACATGATTATCCTTATAATGTTGGCGATAGAATCGCTCAAATAATGATTGTTCCTTATCCTAAAGTTATATTTGAAGAAGTTGATTCTAAAGATGATTTAGGAGAAACTGAAAGAGGAGATGGTGGACATGGCTCTACAGGAAAATAAATTAACTCCAATCGGCTCTAATGAACTTCCAATCATTGGAGCTGATTATATTAATATTAATACTAATAAACCTTTTAGAGTTATTGAATATCATAACAAAGTTCTTCATATTGAAAATAAATGGATACCTGCTGTTTGTTATGCCGGTGTTGATAATGCTGGTAAACTTAAACCTAAAGTATTCGTTAGAACTCTTGAAGATTTTCAACAAAATTTTGCTGCTTTAATTGATAACTTTGGAGATTATTATAAACTATAAATTATGGGAAAATATATCGGAATTAAAATGATTGAAGCTACACCAATGAAAGCTTCAATAGCATTAGAACATGGTTATAAAATAGGCAATCATAGTGCTGATGAATTAGGATACGAAATTTCTTATCCTGATGGTTATAAATCATGGTGTCCTGCCGAAGAATTTGATAAATATTATTATCATATTCAAGACGAAAATGGCGATATACTATATCGTAATGATATAGAAGATTTCATTGCTGCTAAAGAAAGTGTTAAAGTTGGAACCAAAACAACTAATACAACTCTTACTACTATTACCGAATTTGAAGTTCATGGTCAATCTGCTTGTGTAAATCCTGATAATTTTAATATGCAAATTGGTGAACAATATGCTTCTGAAAAAGCTAAAGACCAACTTTGGTTTGCTCTTGGCTTTGTTCTTCAATGGGCTAAAAATGGTATTAAAAGAAATAAATAAAAACTTAATGATATGACTGTATACGAACTTATTGAAAAACTTCAAAATTTTAATCAAGATGAGGAAGTTATTGTTCATGATAAACGCTGGGATGAAAATTTAGATATTATTGAAGTTGAATATCATGACGATAAAGTTGCTGTTGTATCAGAATAAATAGTTATTATTATGAAAGTAAAAGACGTTATTAATAATTTGCAAACTTATCCAGAAGATATGGAAGTAGTTGTTATTGATGCTAATTGGGGAGAACCAATGGATATTATTGCTATTGAAAATGATATTGATGAATTTGATGAAAAATCTGTTCATATTGTAGCTAAATAATAAAGATAAAGTTTTATATGTTATACATGGCAAGATTGACGTTACTGCCAATCTTGCCGTTTCTACCGTTCATTCTAATAAAGACATGGAGACCCCCCGTAGAGGAATCAAACAGGTTTATGCTCATCCTCTACGGGGAATCTGCAATAGTCATAATTAGATGAATTACTGAGCCGGTATTGCTTGTGAAAGTAGTATCGGCTAATTTTATACTGAACTTACTAATTTTAATAATTATATAAATATGGATGCACAATTAAGAGTTTTTGAATTTAAAACAAAAGATGGCGATAACGATATTACTCGTTATGCTGTTCAACAAATGACTGATAGAGGTTTTAGAACTCTAACTATCAAAGTCGGAACTGAATTTAAAAATACTGTATTCGATAAGAAAACAGATGCTACTAACTTTATGAAATTAATTAAAAAATTATGATATTTGTTATACAAATAGTAATCGTAGCTGTACTTCTTATTAAGGGTCTTTGGCTACTTATAAAGAATTTTGATGATGTTGTTAAGACTATACAAGAGAATGAGAAACGTAATAAGTAATGCAATCCTCTACGGGGGGTTGGCAATAGTCATATTTGTATTAATCCTCTTAATCTTAATAATCTTCTTAATCGAACTCATTTATAGATGGCTTATTTTAAAGCCGTTCAAGACACTTTCTCGTTCGAGTAATACAAACTATCATCTTGATAAAGAAAATCGAATGTAGGCAAAAAGAAGCCTATTCTCGTAGACGTAACTATACAAAATATCCCCACTTACCGAAATGGTAGGCGGGGATTTATTTTTGTCGGCATTAAGTTTATTATGAACTTAATCAATAATAACTCTGCCTTTACTATCAAGTTTACAACCATCAGGAAATTTTTGTTCGTAAATAGTAACAAACTCATCATAATTTCCACGATAAATAAAGTTATGATTTACTACATAAATGCTTTTACGATTAGTACGAGCAAGAAGTGCCATATTATCTCCAGCACAAGGATGATTACATTCTGGACGAACAACTGCATCCAAAGCATTATAAAAACTTTGTCTACTACAATTAGCATAAATACAAAATTCTTTTTCAGGAATTTCAACAGCATTTGTAGACATTTCAAGATGACGAATAATATACATAATTAAAAGAGCAGCAGTAGGACATTTGCTTATCCACATAGGAGCTACTGAACCAAGAGTTTGAAGAACAATACAAAATTTACCTACTTTAATATTTTTAGAAGTAGAATGCAAATCGTATTCTTTACCTGTATCATTCATAGTTAAAGTAATAGTTTTCTCTACTTCTTCAAAATCAAGAGGAAAAGGAGTTGGAGAAATCTTAGAAAGTTTTTCTTTAAGTTTATCATCAACAACTTTCTTAGCTTTAATTGTACGATTTTTGTCAAAAATAAAATAAGGCATAGTTTAATTATTTAGTTAATTAATAAAATTATTAGCAACAATATTAATACATAATTGTCTAAATTACTATACATTTATAGTTAAAACTTTAGTTAAATGTCAAATACAGTTCACGTAAAATTTTTTGATTTGTCTGATTATCAATAACAAAGAATGTTAACCTATTATTATATAATATATAAATAAGCCGGAGTATTGTTTACTCCAGCTTATCTATAATCATTTTTAATCTCTAAGACTTTCTCCTATTTCTTTAACAGGAACAACAGACATAAGATTTTCATTAAGTTTATAATAACTATTATTATTAGGCAAATCTTGAAGTCGTTTAATACCACGAAGAACAGGAGTATTATTAGTCAAGAATACTTCTAATTTAGTTCTATTAGCATAACGACCAGTCTTATATTGTTCAAGAAGTTCGCCATCACCAATAGCTCTAACAGCAACAGATAAAGCTTTAAGAGTATCTTGAATACCTGTACTTGCTGCAACAGGACTACTCCAAAGTTTATCAGCTTCACCAACAAAACCCCACGGCGTATAAGCTTGTGATTCAGAAGCAAGACGGTCGGCATGATACATAAGAAGATTATACCAAATAGCTTCTTCATTATCATCATCTCCACCAGCAAGAGCAGTTAAAGCAATTGCTCCAACAATAGCAGCTCCGGTATAAATAAAATCAGAAGCAGCTCTTCTCATATTAGCGCGTTCACTTTCAGCAGCAAGCATATAATTAAGATTAATATGTATTCCAAAATCTATAAGATTTTTGCAATAAGTTTGAATAGCATGAAGAACAGTAGTTTTATTTCCTTGTTCTTTAAGTCTTGCTATTTCAGCACTTGTATTAGCAAACGGAATACTAATAAAATCTATAAGAGATTTATAAGCACCTTTCTGAACAGTACCTAAACTTTCATCATAATAAGCGTTCCAACGATAACGTTTCTTAAAACCAGGATAAAGATGTTTATGAAATTGCATTACCATACCACCAAACCATTTAGTTTCAAGAAGAGCAGCGCCATTTTTATCATAAACACCATGAATAGTTTTGTTTACATTAATAACTTTATTAACGAACTTAGCATATTCTTTATAAGTAAGAGGACTATCTGATTTTATTTCAGCATAACCGTCTTTAGTAAGTTCAAATTGACTATAAACATCTTTATGATTTTCTTTGAAGTCTTTATCAGCTTCTTTAATCAAACGTTCTCTTTCTTTAATATATTCTCTTTTTTGTTCGTTAGTAAGAGCAGAAGCAAAACTATTAACAATAGTCTTTTTAAATGTATTATATTCAAAACGTTCTTGTTCGTTATTACGAATACGTTCTTTAAGCTTATTATATTCAGCAACTTGTTCTTCATTAAGAACATTAAGCAAGGCTTTCTCATCCATTTCTCTATGATATTGTTCTTTAGACATAATAGTCCAATTACCATCATTATCTTGAACAAGTCTGTGACTTACCATCATAGCAAGAAGAACTGTATTCTGCATCTTATGTTCACCAATAGTTTGAGGAGTAAACATAAGACCTTTAACTTTCTTAATACAACCTCTTAAATCTTCTTCGCTAACTTCAGATTTTCTATCATAATCAACAACATTAGCCATCTTAATAATAGCATCTTGAAGAGAAGAACTTCTATCACTATACATTCCTGACATATAACTAACAATACCACCAAAATATAGTGATTGAGCTTTAAGATAATCAGATTCATTAAAATATTCACGAGCAAGACGTTCCATACCAATATTAACATTACCGGTAAGAACGTTAGCAATACCACCAGTGATATTCATGGTCATATATTTAGTACCAGAAATATTCTGCATCAAACCAGCAAACTTCAATAGTTTAGGAGCGTTAGTTTCTTTATATTGTTTAAATATAACACGACGAATATAATTTTTGACTTGTTCAACAGCTTTGTTGTTATTAGTCGTTTTATATTCAATTTCATTCTCACCACTAAGAGCTTCATCTTTAACAAGATTACCTTTAATCTTAGTTAATTGATAAGATTTATGTTGAGTAAGAGCATCAGTAGCACTATACAAAAGATGTTTGATAGTTTGAGTAGCAGCAGTATTAGCGCTGTTCTTTATGAACGTATCAAATACTTCATCCCAATCAGTATTAAGAAGTTCTTCATGAATCTTTTTATTTTCTTCTTCTATCTTAGCATTTTCAGCACGAACTTTTTCTCTACGAATAATAAATTCGGCTTGAGTTTCATCAGCATTTCTAAATGCAGGAACAGGAGATTTCTTTTTACTATTATCAGCAAATATAGTTTTAAGCATAATATTAGGCATGATATAATCATTATCATAACTAATTTCATCATTATTATGCCAACGTAAATCGTTAGGAATATTAGAACTAAAACCAATAAATCCTAAAGCTTGATGAGCAATTTCAGCAGCATTAAACGGAGTAGATTTTTTTAAAGATGGGAGATAACCCTCATTAACAAAATATTTATTATTGTTAGTAAAAGCATAACGAAGCATTGTTTGCTGTATATATTCAATAGCTTCTTTTTCATATTCATTAAGATTATCATAATCTATATTATTATAACCACTACCTTGTTTATAATTACGAGAATTTTCTTTCCATTCAGGATTAGTAGTTTCCTTACGGGGTTCAATATTAGTTTGATTAATTTTAGGCGTCCATTTAGTTTTAACTTTAACACCATTGTCGTCAACATATTCAGTAGTAGTCCAAATACGAAGAGGCTCATATTCTTTAGTATAAGGATTAAGAACATGATTCTTTTTGAACCAATCTTCATATTCAGCAGGAGATTTTTTCATCATCTCTCTACGAACTTCATAATAATATTCGGTATTAACAATATTAGTATGTTGATTAATAAACTTAACAGCATCAGTTTTAGTTCTATTAATATATTTATTTTCATCTTTAGGTTTAATAGTTCCATAGAAAGTAGTATTAGGAACTAATTCGCCATCAGCATTACGTTGACTAAATACTTCATCCCATGCAGCAAGAAAATCACTGCCACGATTAATAGCATCTTTACGCTGTCTTGACCATAAAGTATTATCAGTAGTAATTTCACATTCAGATTCAATAAATTCAGCAACTTCTTTACTGCCTTTAGTTCTTACAAGACCGGCAGCTTCGAGATATTGAGCAATTAATTTTAAATCATCAGTAGTAAGACTCTTATTACCAAAATCAAATATTTTTTTATCAACACTCCATGCTTTATAAAGAAGTCTATTAGCTGCTTCTGTTAATTGCATTTCTTCAGCAGGAATAAGGCGATTTGATTTTAATTTACTATAAAAAGTATCATTATAAATAACATCTCCGTTTTCTTTTTGACGAAGAACTCCAGCATAAGGCAAACCTGTACGTTGATTAATATTATAACCTTTAAGAGCTTCATCTTTTAGTTTAGCAACTTCTTCATCAGTAAATAATCTACCGTCAACAATACCATAAGCATCACGAGCTTTTTTAGCTTTTACTAAAGTTCCAAATATACTACCACCACGACGAGTATCAGCTATATCCGAATAAGCATTATTAAGAGCTTTAGCAAATTCTTCATCAATAGTATAATTAGCATTATTAATTAACCATTGTTTAGCGTGAGCATATTCAGGAATACTCATAAGTCTATCACGAGGAACAATTAATCTTCCTTCAATATCACGCTTTTCATATTTAGCAATAGTATCAAGAGCATTATCAAGTTGTTCTTGCCAACCAGTTTTAGCTTTTCTATCAAGATAATATTCTTTTAATTTAGCAGTATTAGCAATATAATTTCTAAGAGCAATAGAAGCTTCTTTATCTTCTTCGTTCTTTTCAGTCATATCATCGTAATAAGTAGAAGTAAGATAAGCAATCTTGCTATATATTTCATGAAGTTGTTTATCTTGCTCTTTATTAAGAATACCGTTTTGAGCAACGCTAATAACATCTTGTTGTTTTTGAAGAAGTTTCTTATATTCAGAGAAAATAGCAGGATAATATTTAAGCATATTAGCATCTTGATTTACCATAGCAGTAACATAATCCATTCTATCTGAATTAGCAAGAGCTTCTTTATAAGCAAGTTTTTCTTGAGGAGTTAATTTATCAGCGTCAATAATAACATCAATTCGACCGTTCTCATCATATAAGAAATTAGCAGGTTTATAACGAGAAATAGTATACTCAGCAAGGAAAGCATCTTTCTTCCATTTGGCACGTAAAGCTTCAATAGAAGTTGTACTATTAGTATCTTGAACAGCTTTTACATAATCAGCATGAAGTTTATTATAATCTTCATCAAATTTATCAGCATAAGGACGAATAAATCTACCGTCTTTAATCATTCGATTATAATTAACAGACTTACCAGCTTTAGCAGCACGAGATTTAATATCTTTCATGTGTTCAGCAAAAGCACGGGCTTCGTTCTTACCGTTAATATCAGCTTTTTTAAGTTCAGCATCAACTTCTTTAATAACAGTCTGAATAATCGGATTACGGTTAAAATGAATATCTTGAATCCACATGTCTAAGAAAGACGTATCTCCATAACTTGTAAAGATGTCCATCATTTGTTCCTTTACCATTGGATTGCTACTTGTGGCTTCATAGAACTCAATAAACCAATTATCACGAGCATTATTAACAGCAAGATTATTTTCAAGTTTAGTAATAATTTCTTTTATCTTATTGATAGCGCGTTTACTATCTTCATCAAGACCATCAACAGCCAAATCTTTGAATATCTTAAATCTATTACGAATAGCATTTACAGTATTAATAATATTAAAGAAATCAGTTTTAATATTATCGTTTTCAACATCAACAAGAACTCGTTGAACACTACCCATAATGCTGTTGCCTAAATTAGTGAAATTATTAGGACTCATATTTAAGAATTTAGCAAATGTTTTACGGAAGTTATCAACAGTAAGTTTCTTATTGTTATAAAGAGCAACAATTTCGTTATAAGCAGCAATTAGCTCTGTATCATATCCTCTACGGGGGGTCTCATCAGCAGCAATAGCAGCTCCGACTTCATTTACAAAATCGGATTTAGCGACTGCACTATTAATATTACCAACTTCTTTAATTATATACTCAATAACACGAGGGTCGTCAATACTCATAACATTACCATTATTATCAACCATAAAATTATTAGTACGACCGATTATATCAGCATAAACAGTTTCAAAATAATCAGCAATAGAAGTAGCAGCAAGTGGCATATTTTTAACAATAGCTTTCGTATCAAGATAATCAAGATTAGCATGATAGAAATTCTTTATAACATTTTTAGCAAATTCATCACCAACATTACTCTTAGAACGAATAAAACTTGTAGCTTGTTTAAATACTTTAGCAACACTATCTTCTTCAGAAATAGCAGAATACATAATATTACTATTATGAATTACAACTCTATGAAGTTGATAATCTTCTGCAACATTACGATTAGGATATTTATTAAGAATATCAATATAGTTTTGACTATTCGCATCTTTAAAATTATTATCACGAATATCATCAGCTATTTCTCTTGTCATACGAGTAGCAACATATTCGTAACCATCTTGTGCAACAAAACTAACAGTGCCAGTAAATCCAGGATTTACGACAACAGGACAAACATTTTCTAAGAAATTATTATTAGCAATAACATCTTCAACATAAGGATTAGTTTCAACTTTAACAATATCGTTTTCATCAACGACATTTATAAATAACCAATCAGTATGTTTAGCAAGTTTATTATCAGTAATTCTATTTACAACACTGTCTATTTCTTCGTAAATATTATTTTGTTTAACAACACTATTTTCAGTTGTTTTATTAATATCAATAGAAGAAAGTTTATTAATAGGAATATAAGTTATAATACCGTCTTCATAAACTCCAGTATAAACACGAATTTCACCGGCATATTTAATCTTAATAGCAAGTTGAGGGCTACCATCAGCATTAATCAGACCGTAATATTTAAGAAGATTTTCTCTATCTTCAATACTTAATTCGTTAGCAGCAAGATTGGTATCAACAATAAGATTTCTTTTAGTATCATATTTAATAATGCTTCTGATAATATCAGCTTTTTCAGGATGTACTTTATTAATTCTGTCAATACTACGATAAGGCAGATTAAAAGTATCAAGATTTTGACGAATATAACCTAAAGCTAATCTACGAGTGAGACCCCCCGTAGAGGAAGTAACACGCCAGTTTTCCATACCAGCTTTTGCATCTTCTGCAATATTAAAACCGCCATTACCGAAGCTTTTAAGAACTTCAATAGTTACAGCTCTTGTAACATTATTCTGTTTGAAACCATTATTTTCAAGGACATAAGCATATTTAACTATATCAGCAAGAGCAAGCTTAATGATAGGATTAGTACAATTCCATGCAACATTAAATTCGTTATGAATAGCGTCAATAGAAGCATTACCTTGACGAAGTTTAATTTGTTGCCCAGTATATCCTTGACTACGATAATTGGCATCATTAAAACTATTAACATCAAAGTATTTAAATATACCTATATCTTCTCCAAAATTCTGTTGTATATAAAGAATTTTTTGAGCAGGAGTAAGTTTATTAAACTTATCTATTTCTTCGTTAGTAACATTATTTATATCAATAATATAAAATTCATTTAATATATCATTATTTGCACCAATACCGGCAATACGCATAAGTTCAGCTTCACGAAGAACATAAGCTTCTTTATCATCATTAATTTTAATAATTCCAAAATTATTATCTTTATTATTATAAGTAATAGGCATCGTCAATACCGTATAACCAGCATTAGCGAGATAGCTACGACCTACAAGATATTCTTTATAATCTTTATATTGTTTCTCTGTAAGACGACCATTAGAAGTATAATCTCTAAGACTATAAACTAAATTAGTAAAATGTTCAGAAGCAGTTTCATCAAATGCTTGAGCAATCTTAACAGATAAAACAGTAGAACGTTGAAGATAAGTAGCAAGAATAGGATGAACACTTTGATTCATATCAGAATGAGCAAAACTATCAATCCCTTTATCTATATTTGGAAATATAGCTTCTATTAAAGGAATATCTTCTCCTGTTTCTTCATTATGAGAATAAAGTTTAGATTTACTTTCAACAAGTCCAGCAATATCAGTAAACACTTTATTGTTCATATAGAACGTTTGTTTAGCACCATATTTGTCGGCAGTCAAAACATTCAAATGATTATTAAGAATATTACCAATTTCACGAAGTTGATAGAATTGTTTAAGAGCAACATAATCATGAATAAGAGCTTCTCTTTCATTCATTTCGTTTTTCAAACGACGAGCATTTTCAGTCTTATTGATAATAGGATGAGCAGTATTGCCATAATGTGCAGCAATATCATCACGATAAAGTTCTTCAAATCTTGAAATAACAGTATTAATATTGTTGGCGTTTTTAATACCAGCACGTTCAGCAATAGAAACAAAAGTTTCAACAAGAGGATTAGAACCGCTCTTAACTCCAAAGCCTTGACTTTCGTTTACATTACGAACAAGAGTATCTATAATAGGCTGATATAAAATACTAAGAGCAGTATCGTAATCAATACCAGCCATAGACATTGTTTTAAATGGAACGAAAGTATATTCATTAAGATTATGAATAGCAAGAGTTTTCATAACATCAAGAATATAAGCGGTAGTTTGAGAACTATAAGGAGTGATAAGCATATCCTCAACGTTCTTATTATCATTGCTCCAACCAATACGATTATGTTTGATTACTACTTTACGACCATCAACAATAACATTGTCTTTACCAAAACGTTCAATAAGATTATTGATATGTTGTTTTAATTCAGCATCGGTATAAAGATTACTTTTATCTTCTTTAATAGGTTTACCGTCTTTAGTAATAGTATTATAATCATATATTACAGGAATATATTTATCTGTAACAATTTTGGTAATATTACCAATACTTGAAAGAGTATCAAGATTAACAGACACGCCTTTAAGAGTACGACCGGCAGACGCTGTTTCGTCCCAGTCAAGTTGAGTATTAAAATCATGAGAGCTAATACGATTAGCTGTAACTGCATTAGTATTAACATTTCCAAGCAGCTTATTCCACTCTTCGTTAAGCTCTGATAATCTATCAAAGTTAGAAGTACCAACATTTTCTTCAATAGCAAAAGGACTACTAAGTATTTTAATAAAAGTATCAAGAATATTATTATTACGAACACCAGCATCTACTCTATCCTCTACGGGGAGTGTTAACCACTGCTCGTATGAAGCGATTCCAGCCTCTCTCGCGAATGTTTCTGCGGAGTTGAACTGTTCTTCATAAATCATATTTAAACGCTCTGAACGGACTGTATTTCGCTCCTGTGCAGCTTCTTTGAGTTTGTCTTGTTGTTCGTCGATAGCTTGTTGTGCTTCCTCGAATACTGCAAGTATATTGTCAATAACATTATGAAGAGGATGATTGCCATTATCATCAAGTTTAGTAAGATTTTCAATAACATTATTAATATAGTTAGAAGTAGCAATTCCTTTAGGTTTGTTACCAATAGCATTAGCTATTTCGTAAGTAAGTTTTTTAGCTTCACCTTTAAGTTCTTTTGCAGCAGCCCAAACTCCATTAGTTGTATCACGAGTTGCATTAATCTTATCAACAATATTACTAATCAGACGACTATTAATTTCTTCTTTCTTACGATTATAAGCTTCTTTAATTTCGTCTTTAGTGACATTAGCTTTATCTACATAAGCAGCAATTGATTTACGAGCAGCAAGTTCAATATTAGCTTTAACATAATTCAAATATCCACGTTTACTTTCAGCACTATTTGGTTCAGCATTAAGATAGAAGTTCTTATCGTCATAACGAGTAATAACGCCATCTTTATTTTTAGTCAAACCAAAAGTCATAGCATAAACACTATCAACGTCAAAGTCAGAACCAGATTGAGCAACCCATTCATCAGGAAGAACAACTGTACTATCGTAAGTATCGGGAAGAAATTCTACAACACGCATAATAACAACAGATTGTTTTCCCTCAGTAGGAATACGATAGCCAATCATTGTACGAGCATCTTCATCAATATATTTATCTATGTTATTATTAAGTTCTTCAAGAGGAATATCTTTAAGAATCTTATTCCAACGCGGTAAACGAATTTCGGCATAATAAATATCTTGATTATCAAACTTACCAACTTTACGATAAGCAAGACGACTATCTTTTTTAGTATGTTTATCAACTTGAAAACCAAAATCAGAAACTTGAGCAGCATGCCAACCAGGCATTTTCTGTCTTGTAATACTACGATTAAGAACACCGTTAACAAGATTTTCAATCTTACTACTAATACTATTCATGTACATTGGAAATCTTGGTTGTCCATTTTCATCAGTAGTAAGAAAATCAAGAGTATTTTTATCTGCGCCATTACGAGCAGCATTTTCACGAGCAAGTTTAATTAAACGTTCGTAATTTAAACCTTTAATATTACCGTTCTCGTCAAACATTATATTACTTTTACTATCAAGAGGAATATTTAATATAGCACAAACATCTTTAAAACTTGCATTAATATTAGCAGCCATATTTCTAAAGATAGTTTGTTTATATTTTCTTCCTAATTCAGTATTAGGAATATTATCAAGAAGTTTTTTATAAACTTGAATACCAATTTTATTTTCAGCATCTTTAAGATGAGAAGGAACTTCTTGTTGACGATATAAGTAAGTATAGCTATATACTTCCGTATTAGCCGCAGCATTAGCGATAAAATTATTGACGTTCTCTTCGGTAAGTTCCCCCGTAGAGGAATCCCATAGTTCCATTAATTTATTCTTAGCAGCTTTAGAAGTTTCAACAGTATTAAGCTGGTCAATACCAGCAGTTTTCATAGCATTATAAACAGTTTCAAGTTCAGTTCCTTTAATTAATTTAGGTATAAGAACAAATTCGGCGTTCTTAATTTGACGAGGAACTTCGATATTTCTATCAGCATCATAATGCAAATCAAAATAGAAGTTTTTCTGTACTTGAATCTTATTAAGAGTATCAAAATCTATTTGGTCTAACAGAGTATTATCAAGAAGTTTTTCAATAATATTGCGATATTTTTCTAATTCACCAGCAGCATAAATTCTACGAATAAACTCGTCAAGAGTAATATAAGATTGAGCATCATTAGTCTTACTTTTACCGGCATAAGGACGAATTAGTTTCTTAACAGTTTCTTCATTAGTACCAGCAATTTTTAATTGTTCTTTAATTCTATTTATTACATCTTCTTCACTACCTTTATTAGTATTAAGAACAGTAACAGCTTTAAAAGTCTGTCCTAATTCAAATTCACGACCGCCAATAGAAAACTTTTCTTTAGTTTCAGGCTTATTAGATAATTCGTTATAACGAATATCACTATTGCCAAATGGACTACCAGATGCTTGAACTTCTTTAAGACGTTTCAGAATATCTTGAGCATTTTTATAGAATTTGGATTTACCATTAAATAAATCATCAAAACTCTTTTGAGCAATAAACTCATTAAGAACAAATTCTTCAAGACGTGCAAGAGTAAGAGCGTCTTTACTAAATCTATTAGATTTAATATCTTGTTGAACTTGACGGTTATTTTCATTTATAGCATGAAGATAAGTATCAAATTGCTCACGAAGATTAGCTACTCCACGTTCAAGATAACTTGAAATAAATTGCTCAACAGCGTCATTAATAGCTTGATTTTGTTTAGCATTAAGAATTAATTGACCGTTAGAAACTCTAACACCTGTACCGTCGGCAGTATCAGAACGACCATAAAGAATATCTATAACTTTATCGTTTCCAAGCAGATTATCATACAAATCGAGGGTAGCAAACTTAGTATCCAATTCAGAAAGACGAACAACATTCCCGTGAAGAATATATTTACCAGTTCTTTTATCTTTATGAAATACACCTTTGTATTCTGTTCCATCTTCGTCTTTATAAGCTTTCTTTTCATAATTTTCGTACATTTTATTTTCGTCATAATCGCTACGAATTACAACATCACCATCAGCGTTACGTCTAAACGCAAATCCTATTTCAACGCTTTCTTCAAATATAGACTTATAAGTATTATAAGCATCAAGAATTTCTTGATATATTATATTTCTGAAAGCGGTAAATAAAGGATGATTAGGATTATAAGTACGAGTTTTATCTTCATTAACGGTATATAATCCTTTTAAATTAATAAGAGGATATTTAAAACTAAATTGATTAGAAGCATCAGATGGAATACTAAGAAACATATTAGTAAAACGAATATTTTGTTCTTTACCACCAATATTATATTTATGATTTTCAGAAGCAAGATATTCAATAAGATTAGTCATAAAGTAATCGCCTTTAGACATTTTCTTATATAAATAAGGACTATAATCTCTACGGTCATTACTGCCAATAAAATAATTAACTCTCATTAATTCTTTACCATATTCAGTAAGAGTATAATTATTACCATTCTTTTTAAACAATCCAGGAATTATATCTCCGTTAGCAGCAGTTCTTTCGATAAGAATATTACTATAATTATATCCAGTTCCGGCAAATTTCTTTTTAGCATAAGCGGCACAAGCTTCTTCGCTATTAAGTATTTCATTAAATGTAAGAATATAATTACGGTTAAGAACATCTGATTGAAGATTACCTTCCGAATTACGACTATTAAGATTTACCGGAATATAAAGATATTTATTAATCTTTTCGGCAAATAATTTCATAGCTTGAATATCAACGGCTCTAAAGAAAGACGGATTAAGAGTATCATAAACATTACGTTGTTCTTGAGTCATTCTTTCATAATTACTTCTTTCAGTATTATAAACTTTAGAAGCATCAAGAAGATTTACCAAACCGCTAATAAAACCTAAATAGATTTGATTACTATTATTATAAACAGCATTTGATTTACTGTTTTCTTTAACAGCATATTTTTTAATAGCATCAGGAGTAATATCTGGAATAAGAACTTTAGCTATTTTATATACTTCGTTAACAAAATTATCTTTTTCAATAGAAGTAGGAAATTGATTATCTTTAGCGATTTTAGAAAGTTTATTTAATTGAGCAATAAATTTATCAGCTTTATTAATACTAATATTACGAGTACTAAGACTAATCTTGTTAAATAAAACGTTAACAGGATTAGCACTTTCGTTACTAACTTCTGTTCTCGGAGCACCTTTTTCTGTAATAACAGTTTCTTGCTTATTAGGAATAGGACGATTAAAAATCATTCTAAACTTATAAGCAAACTGTTTATTATTAGTAAGATAATCTTTAATATAAATAAGACTTTCAGCGCCAGATATATTATTAGCTACTTCTTCAAGACTATTCATAAAAGAATCAAAGTTATCATTATTAACTTTAGTAAATAATAAATTACTAATTACAGAATAATCTTCAAATTCAACAGTAGTAAGATTATCATTAAAACTATAATCATAAACAGTAATATCTTTACCTGTTCTTGAATCTTTAGTTATAGTTCGTTTTGTAGTTTTAAGTTTAGGAATAGCGTTAAGAAATACACGAACTATTTCTTCAATATGTCCCTCGTAATTAGGAATAACTCCAAGAGTATTAGTTAATTGATTTAAAGATGGGTCTATTTCATCAACAGCATCAGCAATAAGTTCACCAGTTTCTTCAAAATCTAAACTTTCTTGATTAACAGTATCTTCGGGAGTTTCATTAAATCTACTATTAATTTGAGCTATATTTTTATTATTAGCAATTTCATTAAAGAAATCTTTATTCAAAATATAACTAACTCCGGTATAAAGATTTTGTAAAGCAACATTATCTTTATTATATTGTTGAAGATAATTAAGAAGTTCATTATATTTTCTATTTTTACTATATTGAGAAATAACAGATGCTAATTCTGTATTACCAGGATTACTTCTCTTAACAGCATTAGCGTAAGTTTGAAGCATACGAACAAACGTAGAAATTTGAAGTTGACGAACAGTTTTAATATTTCGTTTATTACTAAATAAATCATTGAAATAAACAAGATTTGCTGTTGAAGCAATATAATTAATAGCATCTATACGAGCGGTATAAGAACTAAAACCATCAGCGGATTTAGTTTGTTCTCTATTAATAATATTACGAATACTCATTGTTGTATTGTTTCTCATATTAACAAGAGCATCATAAATAGTATTAACATCGTTAACATCAACATTGTTATTAGCAATATAATTCTTGAAATTCTTACTGTTATAAACAGAAGCAAGTTCAATATATTCTTTAGAACCTCGACCAACTCTTTCGGCTAACAAATTGTCGAGATTATCATTGTTTGTAATCTTAACAGTACAACTCATACTATTATTATGTTTATTGTTATTAATAGCATTGTCGAGCATGAAGTAAAATATACTTACACACTCGACAAGGCTGTTTTTCTTCGTTCTAAGCGACTTTCGTTTTATACTGAACAATCCTATTCGCAATACATTGTAAGACTGCCATCGTCAAGCATTCTACGTGTATCGGCTTGCAATGATACAGGCAAACCGTTTATAAAGTCGTTTATATTGTCTGCCATATAATCTTCGCTAACAGCACTAAATGGAGCATCAGTAAATTCAAAGTCAGTATCACTAAAATCAGTATTATCAATATCGGTAAAATCATCATTAGCAAGAGGTTCTGGAGAAGCAACACGACCAATCTCATCCTCTACGGGGGGTCTCATTGTTGCTGTATCAGAATCGTCTTTAGCAGCTATATCATTAAGAATATCAAGTTCTTGTTCAAGAAGACTTCCTTTATTAACATTAATACCAATAATATCCATTATAACTTCGAGTAATTTACGAAGTAAAGACTTATCAGTTTTATTTTTAAGAATAGCACCATCAGCATTTATTTCATTGAGCTGTCTAATTAATAAAGGATTTGTTAAACTTTCAACAACAAATTCTTCAAGAGCAAGAACTTTATCAGCACGAATATTTAAGAATCTTGTATAAGCATCTTCATTAGGATGATTTTCACGAACATATTTTTCATAAGCATTATATATTACTTCTAATTTATCAAGAGCATCTTTACGAGAATAAACATTATTAAGTTGTTGGTGAAGATTTTCATGAACTATTCTACGTAAAGCCCAACTATAACTTTGTTTATTAAATTGATTAGCATTAATATCTATTTCATTCGTAGCAGGATTATATTGAGCATAAACTTCATTACCAGCTTCATCAGTCAATTTTGATTGAACATTGATAAATTTAGGTATAATGCCAATATTATCAAGAGCATTGAGTTTATTTAACGCAACTTCATTTCCTGCAAATATGGCTCTAAAACTATCAGCAACAGTAGTGTTTTGATTAAGACGACTAACTAATTCATCGGAATCAAATTTACTGTTTAAGTCAATAGTTTGTTTTTGCGTTGTAACAGGAGTAGCTACATCAAAACGAATATTAACACCAACATATTTATTCTTAGTATAATTAGCACCATTTTTATCTTTATCGAGTTTAGTTTTAATCAAACCATTCTCGACAAGAAATTGTTGATAACTATCATATTCTTTTTTATATTCGCCAACTTCAATAATAGTTTTATTATTTTCTCGTCTAATATATTTTCCATCAATTGTATTAAACGTTTTATCTTTAGCAAAAGCAAACGGAATATTAATATTAGCGTTATCACAAAGACTATCAATACAATTAATAAATTCTTTATTAGTAGGAATAAAATCTATTCTTGACGAATACTTATAAGACGGAGCAGTAGCGCCAGCTTGACTACTTCGATTTCTAATTAGATTTATATCAGTGTTATAACTAACATTACGACCACGAGTTCCGTTAGCTTCATTCAAGATTATTAGTCCATGAAATATATTATTATTTTTAATAGAAGTATTACCGTCATTACGAGTAGTAAAACCAATCATAATATTTCCATTAGCAGTCTTATTAGCTTTAATTCCTTCAAACATTCCAGACTTGCCCATAAGTTGATTAAGACGTTCCATAACATCATCAACTTTAGGATTATTTTCAATCCAATCTTGAACTATATCAAATACTTCTTTTTGAAGAGCAGCACGAATTTCTTTGGCTTCTTTATTTTGAAGTTGTTCAAAACGAGGCTTAGCTATTTGAGCAATATCATAACCGCCATGTCCATCCATTATAGCAAAGAAAGAAGTACCAACAAGATTGCTCTTAACAAATTCTCTATTTATTCGTAAATCGTTTTCATCATTAATTTGAATACCGGCAGCACTTGTTACAGTAGCAAGTTTAACTTTATCTTCGTTATAACCGTCAAACACTTCACGAATATCATTATCGGCAATATCTTTCAAAACTATATTTCCTTTACTAACATCAGCAACTCTAAAAGTTCCTTTTGTTTTATTGCGAGCAAATTCGTAAGTTTGAACAAAACTTCCAGCGATTTTATCAAACCAATTATTTACATTTCCTGTAATATCATCAGGGTGCATAATAGCAACACCAACAATATCAGTAAAATGTTTTACTAAATCGAATACAGCATCATCGTCTTTTTCATTATAAATAGCAAGTTCTTTGCTATCAATAAGTGGAAGTATTTCTTTTACAAGACGTTTAACTTCTTCGTTATTTCTAACATCTTCGCCTCTACTATTAAGTTGATATATAAGTTGATTAAGTTTTACAGATTTAGCAACAACATCTTTCTTATTATTAATAACATCTAAAACATAATCTTTAAACTTACATTGAACACCAGCATTACTATCAACAATAATATCGTATTTCCAACCGCGATTGACATGGCTAAGCATTCCTGTATTTTCATCATAACGAGGAATACCCATATAACCAATAGTTGCTCCGTTCTTGCGACCAATATAAATACGACCATTACTTGCTTTACCAATAAGTTCTTCGCCAGGTTGAAGTTGAGTAATATTTACATATTGTTCTTCATTAGTATCAATACCGTCAACATTAATATTATTAAACGGATTAGTTACTAACCAATTAGCACGAATTTCAGCGTGACGTTTAATACGATTAGCTTTAGCTTCACGATTAAGTCTTGTCATTGATTCATCATCGGTAGCAACATATTTAGTATTATCATCACTAATAATATAATTAGTTATTTCATCAAATAAATATTGAGCAATAACATCAACTTTTGACATATCATAAATATAAGAAACTAAATCTTCTATATTAAAATAAGTCTTACCGTCAATATCAACACCATAAGTAATACCATTTTCATTAGCGGTTTCAACAAAACGTTTAATAACATTTTCTATATTACTACGATTACCAATTCTGCGATTCATTATCGCAAGCATCGCTGCACGCAACATAGTTTTATCATTATCGTTAATAGCACTGTTTCGAGTTCCTTGATTATCATAAGCAAGTTCGTCTCCATAAAGACCATTCATAATACTATACCAAACTACATCAGCAGTTTCTTTATCAATACCATTTGCAATAGCATCATGAATATATTTATCATAATATGCCATTATAGTTTCAGCATTTTCAGTAAGTATATCGGGAATATTAACTCCAATCCATTCAAGAGCAAAATCATTAACAGCAAAGTCATCCCAAACTTTTTGAGCAGTAGTAGGTTCATCAGTCTTACCCTCTACGGGGGGTGTTCCTTGTCCATTTTCATTATCGGCAGGAGTTTCTGTTCCAGCAGGTTCAGCAGTAGCTTGAGCAGTAGGAGGTTGTTCAGTAGCAGCAGCAGTTCCAGCAGATTCAGTAGTTCCAGCCGTTTCATTAATTGCTTCTTTTAGACCCCCCGTAGAGGATTGATTTGGTTCAGTTTTACCTTTTTCTTCTTGGGCGGTATTATCAACAACAGCATCAGCATCAGTTTCTTCTCCAATATTTTCTTCTATTACATCATCAGCAGTTTCTCTGTATTCATCAGCAGCTTCTTTCTTTTTCTTTTTATTATTAATAAAATTATTAATTCTCGAATCACTAATATCAGAAGCAACAAATACTTTTTTCAAAGTATCAAGTTTCTTTTTATCCGCATCTTCAATAGCATTTTTGTCATTAATTTTATCGCCGTATTTATCATAAAGTTGACCATATTCTTTAAGAGCATTATTAATAATCTTTCTACGAGATTCATCAAAAACATTCATATAATGATTAACTTGCTTTTTAAAATCAGCGTCGGTATCACGAGCATTTGCTCTATCTAACTTAGTATTAAGATTAGTTCTATATTTATTATAAGCAATATTATATTCTTCTGAATATTTTTCTCTAAATTCTTTAGCTTTAGCTTCATTTTCTTTATCATTAAAATCATATCCAGCAGGAGCATTATTTTCAAGATAAGCAATTTCATTATCTATTTGCTCAATCATATTTCGAGTATCATCATTCTGTTCAGAAGCTTGAAGCAAAGATTTATGATTACGAAGAGTAGTAAGTTTATTAGCATAAGCTAAATTTTCAACAGCAGCAAAATATTCAGGATTAATATTTTGATTAGAAGCAACTTTTTCATTGAAAAGATTTTCAGCATATTGATTAATTTGTTTATTGTATTCATTTGTATTATTTGCATCAATATGTTGTTTAGCAATTATTTGTGCAACATTCATAGAAGCACCAAACTTAAGAGCTTTATTAACAGAATTAAGATATAAATCTTTAGTTTGTTTTATATCATTCTTAACTTGTTGTTGAAATTTAGTAGCTTCTTCATTACTAAGACCAAATTTTTTAGCATAACCAGTACGAAGTTCGTCACTATCAATATAGGTTTCAAGGAAATCCATATTACCTGTATTAATAGCATTAATAGTTAAAGCAGAAGTATAATTCTTACGAGCAATATCTTTAAGAAGTTCTTTTTCAGATTCACTTTGAATTTCAGTAGCTTCTCCTTTTTTGTCTACATTAAACGGATTTTTATTGTTATTAATTGCAGACATTTGTTCTTGATATTGTTGAGCAAGAAGAGCACGATTAGTTATTTCTTGTTCACGTTGTTTTTCACCGGCAACAAATTCTTTATTAAATTTACGGTTATAAATTTCTTCTGCTTTACCAGCAATACCAGTAAAAGCAACACCGCCTAAAACACCCCAAAAAGCACTTTCCCACATGTGAACATCAGAAAGATAATCTCCTAAAGTTTTAGTATCAGTATTCTTATCAAATGCAAGTTTAGCAAGTTCCATACCTTTATTTTGTGCTATATAGTTTATAGCTTCTTCAACTCCCTCAGTCCATTCATTACGAGCACCATGAAGAATGTCATAACCAAGATTGTTTACTAAAGTACGAGCTTTTTCAAGTTTAGTTAAACTTGCAGCATTAGAAGCAGCAATTTCATCAGCAGTCATACCAAATTGTTTTGCAGCTTTATTATTAAGATTACGAAGTTTACTACTTTTACTAAGAACAAGAGAAGATTTAACAAGATTTCTTAATCCATATAATTGGGCAATATCAAAACCTAAATTAAGCCAATCGGTAGCAAAAGTTTCTCCAGCAGCATTAGTTGCTATATCTTCTGCAATTTCTTCATCAGACTTATCGACATATTGAGGATTGTTCTTTATAAAAGTAGCGCGTTGTTCATCATTCATAGAAGATAATTGCTGATTAGCAAATTGTTTAGCATCATCTTTAGTTTGAACAGCTTCTTGATAATTTTCAAGCAATCTCATTGTAGCACCGTTAGTAGTCATACTCGCTCCAGTGCTAATAATATCACGAGTTTTTTGAGTAAGTTTAAGAATATTAGCAGCTTTAGTTGTCATTCTATTAAGAGTAGGAATTTTTCCCAACATAGAAGCAGCTTTAGAAACTCCATAACCAGGAACAGCTAAACTAACGCTTGTAACAATAGATGGAATCATTTCTCCCCACCATGCAACATCAGTAACGTCAAAAGCAGCATTAGGATTTTCTCTATAAATAGGCATCCGTTTATCAATAGCATCTTTAAAATCAGATATAGCTTGAACAACTTGCGGTCTTTCATAGTTAAAGCCATCTTTATCCATAGCATCGACAATTACAGATGCTAAATCGGCAGCCCCTAAAACAGTACCAACAGTCAATTGATTAAGAGTACGACCGCCACTATTTATCGCCTGCATAAATTCGCTTTGATTAGCAGCACGTTCTTTATCAAGTTCTTCTTGAGTATCAATATTATTTACAAAAACATTATAAGGAGCATATTCATCAGGATGAAGATTAATAGGAGTGTTACGATAACTACGACCCTCTGCAATAATACTAAGAAGTCTATTTTTTGCATCAGCATCAGGGTCTGTATTAACGAAGAATGGGGGCTGTGTAGCCCCCTTTTTAGTTTTAGGATTATATTCCGGATTAGGAACTTTATTTCCCTCTCGCAAAAATTTTAGTACATCCATATTATTTATATTCAGTTAAATTATTACCAATAGCATTAGCAATATTTTGCTTATAATCAGTAGTATTATACAAATACTTAGAGTAAGATTCAGCAACGCTATTAATAATAGCAGCTAAATATTTAATATCAGTAACTTGACCGGTTACATAAGCATTAGCTGCTTCATCAAGACGAATATCTTTTTCAATCAAGTCTTGAGCTTCGATAGGAGTAAGTTGACGAATAACTCTATTATTAGTTTTATTAATAAGATTCAAATCGCTGTCAATTTGATATTTACCGATATTAGAAGTATAAGGACTATTTCCTATATTGTAATCGTACTTATAACTACGAAGTTTAGATAAACGAATACCAGCTTTAGTATTAGTATCATTTAGCCAGTCTTTAGACATAACAGGATTAAGTCCAAACTGAATACGCTTAGGAGCTTTTTCAGGATTTTTCGGGTCTTTGATAGTAACAGCAGAACGAATACTTCCATCAGCATAATAAGTAATGCCATTGACAGTAAGATTTTCTTTAGCATTAGCAATTATATTGGTATATTTCATTTCTTCTTCTGTATCCATTTCTCGATAAGTAGAAGTTTCATCATCATAAATATAAGTATTAGGAGTTTGAGTAAAATCTATATTACCAAGAGCTTGTTTAAATCTCTCTTCTTCAACATCCATAATACGTTTATTATCTTCCGGTTTACCAATACCATGCTTAAGATTATATTCTGCTTGTGCATGAGTAGGACTAACATTAGCAATAATTTCAGTCGGCATTATTACGTCTTGCTGAATAATAGCTTCTGCATTACGATTTAAATCATCGCCAAAATTAGCAAAATTATTCATAATACCACCTAAACTTGTATTGCTACCATAATCAGTTCCTTGAGCAGATAATTCAGTAGGAGTAACATCAAGAATTTTTTCTCCATTCTTACCAATTTTAACAGCGTTAGGTACTGTTTTAGTCTTATCATAATCAATAAAACCAAGACCTCGAAGAGCACGTCCTGGCATTTGTATCATTTCTTTAAATAGATTTGTATTTTGATTACGAGCATCTCTTACAGCTTTAGAGAAATTAAATGTATTGTTTTTAGCTTGACGAGGAAGTTCAACATATTGCATTCCATTTTCTCTACCAATTCTAATACCCAAAGATTTAAGAGCATTATCTCCACCTAAGTTTTTAACAAGAGTAGTATATTCATCATCATTAAGATATTGTCTAACAGCATAAGTATTCTCGTCAAATATGGCATCCATGTATTGATTAACGCCACTTCTAAATTGATTATCAGGAATATCAGTTCCGGAACTAAGAGCGGTATAAGTTTCAAAAGCATTACCAGCTTCTGTACCAGCATTAACTCCAAGAATCTTATTCATAAATTCAGTATTATCTTCAATGGTTTTTATAGCATTAAGAGCTTCAAGTTTTTCAGGACTATTAGGTAATGAATTAACTTGTTGACGAAGAGCAGCAGTATCCATAGAATTAATATCCCTTTGAATACCATTACGAGAAAATATATCTGCGATAGTAGATTTACTATTTTGAATATTAGCACGAGCTTCTATCGCACTTTCATTTTTAGCAACAAGAGGAGCACCATCTACTATAACATTGGCAAAATTATTATCATTAGCAACACCGCCACTTGCAGCAGCAATTTTCTTAGCAGATGCTAAAGCCTCACCAAATTCAGACGTACTATAACTTCTGTTATAAGCAGCAGCTTTCTTAAAGTTATTAAAACGACGATTAATAAACTCATCATAATTCATAAGATTTCCGTTATTATCACGAACATCATTATTCTTAGATTGAGTTTTATCTTTCCAAAGAGCAATATCGTAATCCTGTTGAAGACTTGCTTTAGCACCAGGAGTTCCCTCAATAGCAGCATCAAGAGCATGTTGAAGTTTATCTTCACTAAGTCTTTCCCATTTATTACCGCTTTTCATAAACATTTCTCCAGTAGCAGATTTAGTATAATCACTTGTAGGTTTTCCATTAGCATCAAGAAAACTATAACTTTCTCCTCCACCAGCATCAGCTTGAGCAATTTTCAAAGCTTCATTATAAATAACAGAAGTAGGAACTTCACTAACTTCTTGTTTTTTTGGTTTCCATTCAGCACCACCAATTACATTTCCAGCAGCATCTAACTTATCTTCATAATGATAAGTATTAACTTGACGATAATAATTTTTATAATCTTCTGATAAATCAGTACGAGCATTAAGATTATCTTGATAAGTTTTATATTGTTGTTGAGCACGAAGACGACCAATAACACGTGGGTCAGAAGCGAGATTACCAGCTTCAGCAATTATTTCATCGAGAGCATAACCTTTGAAATCGCCTACAACAGCATCTTGAATTTTGCTTTCAATACTATTAACAAGCATTTGTTTAAATTCATCTTCTTGAGCGTTAAGTTCAAGTTCACCAATTTGTTTCTTTAAAGCACTTTCTTGAGCAACAGCAGCATCATGTCTTTGTTGAAGATAATCATAAGTTTGACCTATAACTTCCAAATTATGTTTAGGAACATAATTATAATCTATTGATTTAAAACTACCAAAAGGCATATCTATATTATTTTAAAAATTAATAACCAAGAGCACTAAGAACAAGTTTGTTTGCATTAGGAGCAAGTAAACCAAGAACTCTAAGAGTTTCTTCATCAAGTTTAGCTTGACGTTTATTTCTGTTCCATGTATTAAGAGCACTACCAATATTACCTAACATGCCGCTAAATATATTTGAACGCGCTTCTGCTTTAGCAGCATCAATACCAGCCTGATGTACAAGTTGATTAATTTTATTAGCTGTATTAAATCTATTAGCTTGAGATTTAAGTTGAGCATTGGCTGTACTAACAGCAAGTTTATTTTGAATATTAGCAGTATCAGCGGCAAGTCTAAGTCTTGCACGATTAGCACGTTGAGCAGCAAGGGCTTGATTATACTGGTCATAACGAGCAAGATTACGAGCAGTAACTTCTTGTTGATTAAGTTTATCTTTATTAATCAATTCAGTTTCAATATTTTCTTTACGTCCATAAACTTCATTCTTAGCTTGCTGTCCTTGTAAAGCAGCACGCTGTTTACGAGCAAGAGCAACACGACTGTTAGAAGTATTACGACCAATCTCGCCCATTATACGACGAGTATCGTCTTCAATTTTACTAAGCTGAGGATTAGCGTTATAACGAGTTTTTAATTTAGCAGCAGCCATAAGAATAGGAGCAGAAATATCTTTTAAATCTTCCTCGTTAAGTTTAATTTCTCCAGGATTCTTAATAGTAGGAGCAGTAATATTTGGAGCAATATATCCATGCATTTGATTAGTATAAATGTTTCCCATTACAGCATCTAAAACAGAACTACCGAGATTAACTCCTAAAAGAATATTATCCATATTGCGAGTTTTAGCAACATCGTCTTGAACAGACATAACATTCAAATCGTTATCAACAGTTTTATTAAGTTTATCTACAATAGTATTTTGTAGTAATGGTTCAAGACCTCTTCTAATACCAGCCATTTCAGCATTAGTTGCAGGAGCTAATCTATTAACTCTTTGAATAGTAGGTTTAGCAGATTTAGAAGTTCTATTATTAACACCCCCCGTAGAGGATGAGCTTGATTGGTTAGTTCCCTTACGGGGAGTCTCATTATTAATACTTTCAATAATATCTTGATTGTTATTTATTGATGTATTACTAATAGTCCTTTCTCCATTTCCGTAAGTATGAGGAGTAATACCAAATCTATTAAGTCTATCAAGCGTAATATTATTTCTAAATGTTTTTTCTCCATAATTATCAACAGGAGAACTATAAGGAATATAATCTTTATTAGATTTATCTTGAGCATCAGTTCCTAATTCTCTAACTCGATTAAGTAATTCTTCAACAGAATCATATTCATTGTTAATACGTCCTCGAATATTAGTATTTCTTTCAGCTTTAGTAACAGATTTAGAATTTATCAAAGGAGTAACAATTCTATCCCCATAACTTGTATCAATTTCTTTTTCTTTATATGGAGTATTATCAATTTTAGTTTTTAGTCTATCAGAAGATAAAGCATCGGCTTGATATACTTCTCTTTCTATTACTTTTTTAGAATGTCTATTAGAAGTATCGTTATCTTTAAGTACACTATATGCGGATAATTTTGGTCGAGCAGCATTTATAACAATTTCATCAATTACATTATCTTTTTTAGTTCCAGTTTTAGCTTTAGAACGTCCACCACAAGTAAATTTACGAGTACATCTTTCTGTTTCAGAAATAGTATGAGCAACATTAGTATTATCTTTTTTAGCATCTAAAGGTTTTTGAGATATATCAGCACCGACTAATCTATTATGTGCTTCAACCCAACCTAAACGTTTAGGAACATCAGGTTCAATATTAACTTTACCTTTTGGTAATAGTAAATCAGCAGCAAGAAGTTCAAGATTATGTAATCCAGGCTTAGAGTAACGCCCATTAAATCGAGGTTTTCTTTCTTTATTATAAGCAAGAACATCTTGATTAGGAGTATGTATCAGACCATTTTTAACGTTACCGTTTATAGAAACAAGTTTTCCCATTTTACTTTTATTTGTAATATTAATATTGTCGTTATTATTATATTTAATGTTATCATTATTTGCCAAATACTTAAAAGCAATATTATTATTTTTATTATACAATTTTTGGTTTTTCGTTTTATTATTTTTATTATTATTTCTAAAAGAAACATTATTATTATTAGCATAATATTGCTTATTATTAATGCCTCCATATTTGTATTTAGTTCCATCATCATTAATTCTATTATTATTTTTATATTTTTCTTGAGCAGCAAAAACTTTATTTGCATCAGCACCATTTAAGACTAATTCAGCAGGTGAGACCCCCCGTAGGAAAGGAACAGAGGAATAGACTCTTACTTCATTAGGAGTAACTTGCATAACTTCTTCTCCCTCAACTTCAAGACCAGTTTTAGCATTACGACCAACATCAATACCACCTTGTTCATGTTTTCTACCTTGCATATAATAGAAGTTTTTCTTACCAATAGGAATAGCAGCTCCTCCACGAACAATATTAGGAATATAATTACCATTACCAGCATTAACTACAATACCATCTTTAGCTTTATTTTTCTTCATGTCAATAATTTTTATTTAGCGATTTTAAGGCTCGTCACGGCACGCAATTCAAATCGTGATAGATTAATCATTTCAGATATGAAAATGCCATGACGGGCAAGCAAATAGCATTAGCGTTTGCGTTTACGTACTTTTTTACCTCCGCCACAAGCATATCGAGGCGACTGTATTTGCGAAACAGCAGTAATAGCAGCAGTAGGATTTTGACCAAGAGTATTCATAGCAGCAACATTATTATTTTGAGCATTGGCATATTTGGCAGTATTTTCTCCAGTTTTACGAACATTAAATTTATCAGCAACATCATCATAGACTTCTAATTCAGCAGGTTTATAAGTTTTATAAGTATTAGTTTTATAATTAAGCAATTTGGAAGTAGGAGTATAACCACCACTTCCGGCAATAGTATTTCCAACAACATTTCCAACAGTACCTATAAGAGCATTAGTAGTATCATTTGTCCATGTACCAAACGCAGCTTTCTTTCTACCACCACAAGCTTTCTTATTACTTCCTCCACATTTACGAACTTTTCGTCCACCACCACAACGCATGAATCTATTACGAAATTCTTTGTTTAATTCAGATTCATTTGTATATAACGACGTAAGACCGGCAGCGTTTTCGATGCCAGTCTTTTTAGCAGCAAGTTCATTTTGCTGTCGATTAAGTTCTTCTTGAGCTTTAACATTTAGAACATTCTGTTCATATTGAGCATCAATAGCATTTTGAGTATTTTGGTATTGAGTATTAATAGCATTTTGTTGATTCTGATAATTAATCATTTCAGCTTGACGTTGAGCTTCGGCTTGTTTCTTTCTTTTCTTACGACCAAACAAACCACCAACAATACCACCAACAGCGCCGATTGCAGCACCCCAAAAAGCTTTATCTCTATCTACATATTTAGTTTCCATATATTATTTATTAAAATACGCTTGAATATCTTTAATTAAAACTTTCTTATTAGTATTTCTAAATACAAATCTAATAACACAATATTTACCAACAATTAGTTTGGCATCAACAGCAGTTTGATTATATTCAAGATTATCGTTTATAATTCCTGTAATACGATTAACAATTTCTTGTTCTTCAAAACTATTAAGTTTATTACTAAACCAATTATAATTCCAACGACCATATTCTAAATAAGGTTTCTTATATTCAGCAACACTTTTTCTTTCTTCAAGCAAATTACAATAATCTGAATAACAACAATTAGTATAAATATAACAACCAAGAACATCAAAATTATCATTCTTTTCTTTATTAATAATATAAGTAATAAAGTTTAATATCTTAATAGTATTATAACTATTATTATTATTAAAATAAACATCAACATACGAACAAAGTTTATCATCAATAACTTCGTTATTCATAAACGGATTAAGATTATCATCATTATATTCATTATAATTTTCATTATCAAATTCACGAATACGATACATTCCTTGAATCTTATCAACAATATAAAAATTATCTTTTAGAGTAATAAATTTATAATCAGAAGTATAACTATGAGTACTAATCCAATTATTATTATAAAGACTATAACTAAATATACAACTTTGTTTAATACGAGATTTATTTTCTTTTATAAAGTTAAACATCAAACGAGCATTAGCGGTATCATATCCCATATAAATATAATCAGCATTAAAAGTATGAATAAATTTACTTATATTTCCATCAATATCTTCGATATTACTACCATTAAAATTATATAATTTCTTTGAATTTCTATCATAGAATATATAACCGAAATCACCGACTATATAAGAAACAAAATCTTGAAAACCAGCAATACCATATTTACTTGAGAACATTTCTTTATATTCAACTTCAAACACGTCCGGCATTAACATCTGAACATCTTGTTCAGTAGTTTTAAGTTGATTATTAACATTAAAAGCAAACAAAGATTTTTCAGTATGTACAAGAAGATAAGTATCAATACCAACTATATTAGTTATATCACCTTTATTTTCAGAAATAATTTTATAAGCTTCAGGAGAAATATGTTTCCAACTATTAGCAATACTTTCGTCGCCAATAACATCTGTTCGATAAACAGTTTTACCATAAAATTCTTTCTTATATAAATCATTCTTCTTATTATAATTGACAATAATTCTACGATAATAATTATAATAATTAGCATCAAGAACATATAAATCATTTATACGAGAAGCATCAATTATTAAATTAGCAACTTGTGTATTAGTTTCGCCACTACTAATATTATAATATAATGTTCGAGGACTAATATTCATTTTCTTTCCCATTAGGAAATAATGACTTTCATGAACAAAAGTAAAACTATATAATAAAGGTTTATTAGCAACAGTATTTCCTTCTTTGAAAAATTCTGTATTATCAGTAGCATCATACGGATTCCAATTAACATCGCTAAAAATAACACCACGACTATGATAAGTATATATTGTACTTAAATTCCAATAATAGTTCCAAGCATATACAGGATAAACAGTAGTATTATTTGCTCTACGTTCAAGACTACCATAAGTATAATTAACACTACCGTCAGTAACAACATCTTTTACATATTCTATATATCCTAACGATATAAGATTTTTGTCAACATCAACATAAAAATCAGTAATATCATCAGTATAAATATCAGAAAGAACTAAACCTTGACGAGTATGAGAATCTTGATTAGCTGTACTAATACGAAGAGCACCCTCTTTACCACGATTAGAATAACTATTGGGAGGAATAACTTCCGTCTTTTCAATACCAGTTATTTTTTCATCAGCTTTACTATTATATGTAAGAATAGCATTTAGATTATCATTAACTGTATCTAAATTAAACAAACAAGTATCAGATATTTTATTAGCATTAGTAGAACCGCCAATTATGCTAAACTCTGGATAATTAAATCTAAAATTACTGCCACCAACTTGTTCTCCTTTAACATCGTATAAAGATTTATCATCTTTAGTTATAAAACCGCTACCAACATCAGCATATTTTGGTTGTTCATAACTAATGAAATAACCGACAAACCCTTCAAGCATAGGAAGATGTTCAAAAACAACTCCACCAAGATATAATAAATCAGTAGGACAACTATAACGATAAAGACTTTCTCCATTGGCAAGAGTTATTCTTTCAGCTTTAAGATTAACTCCACCTACATTATTAGCACCATTATTAATAGTATTTATTGGATAACCATCAGTATAAGTACCGTTCGGATAAACATAATGAATAAAGAAAGTATAAATGCCACGACGACCAGGTTTTGGCTTGAAGAAATTTATAGCTTCGGCAGAAGTAGGATAACTACCCTCTCGTCTATCAACAGCACTAATAACAACTTTCGCCATTTGCTCGTTAAGATAATCTTTATGTTTTTCAAAAACAGAATTTTTATTAGCAATTTTATAATTACCTAAATAAACTCTGTTTCGATAATTATCGAGAGCTTTTACATTATAAAAATTAAAAGGTTCATTAGTAAGTTCATCAAGAGAAATAGTTTCAAAATTATTATCAATATCAAATGTAGCAAGAGCAGTAATACTTTTTGCTTTCCATACAACAGCTTCAGTAGAAGCATTACCATTAACTATTGCACCTAATTGATATTTATTATATGCTTTAATAGTATCAGTATAAATACGAACTTGAATCTGAGGATTAGTATTAGTATAATCATCATCTTCATTATAATAATCTTGAATACTACCACTACCAACAGTAGAATTTCCGGAATAGCTAAATACAGTTTTAGGAGTTTGAAGAGCAGCTATATCAGTAACGTGTACAGGATAGCCAATAGGAAACCATATAGTTTTATAATAATCATCAATCCAATAACGAATAAAAAATATATAAGTTCCTTTTTTAATACGAGAACCATTAACAAAACTAACATCTCCAAAATTACTAATTGGAGCAGTAGCTAATTCTGTATAAAGTTCATCGTTACCATCAGTAATATAAGGATTTAAATCTTTATCTTTATCAAGATTAATACTTTTAAGAGGGCAATCTTCGGTAGGATTTTGTTCACTAATACAAACTATAAGTTCATTATTGACATTATAAGTATAAGTTCCAAATACTTGTCCGCCACACCAATGCCAACGAATATCAACAAGTTTAGGATTACTACCGTCAACATTAACACGATAAATTTGACTATTATCAAAGAATAAAACAAATTCTTGATTACATTCAATATGTCCAACTATATTTGCATCAACACCATGAATATAAAAATCTTTAAGACCAGGTTCATTCTGAATAGTTTGAGTATCTTTATCAATCATTACATTTCCAGCATGAACTAAGTCACCATCCTTAAGATGTTCATAAGGAGTATCAAAGTTTAATATTTGACTTAATTGCATAACTTAATTATTTAGGAAATGTATAATTGTAAAAATAAGCACGCCAAGCGTCTCCATCATAACCATTCACTCCTTGATTGTCGGCAATAACAGAAGCTTTAGCTTTATCTTTTAATTGCATCCACATATAATAAGGATTAGTTCCATATTGAGAAGCAGCAAGATTAAATACAGGATGCTTCATACCACGAGTCAACATCTTATACATACAGTAATAAGCAAGTGCTTCAATAAGAAGCCCGTTATTAGGAACTGCTGGTATTTCTCCGTTAAAATAATCGCTATGTTCAGTAGCTATTTCAAGATTACGAATAGTAACAAAATCAGTATCAAAATTTAATTCAATAGTATTATTATCAACAATGATATAATTTCTTCTATCCTCTACGGGGGATATGAATTGGTCGGCAACAGTATGTCGTTTATTAAACTCGTCTGTATTGACATGTTCAGCAACAGCTTGATAATGAGTTCTATTAGCACCTGTATCAGTAAGATAAATAGTATCAGATGGACTTAACATTTCGTTATCCATATCGTCCCGACCCCCCGTAGAGGAACTACAACATTGAGCATGTTTCTTATTATAAGCAAGACTTTTAATCTCACAACCATTACGGTCATAAACAGCAAAACCCTTGCTATTAGTAATAGGACAAGGGCTGTGAGCTATACGATTTTCTACGTTTAGCTTTCGAGTTTTATATTCAGTTCTAAGAACTTTAAGTTGAGACATAGCATCAACACACCATGCAGGAACACGAGCAATCCAATCGCTATTATCAGGATTGAAATCGTTGTCGATTTTTGCTATTATGTGCTCCAACGTTATGTTCATTTTGTTCTGCATTTCTTACAAAATTAAGATAAGACATAGGTTCATAATGAAGAAGTATCATAAGTTTACATCTAATATCAGCTTTAAGTTTATAAATATCATCAACAGACTTACAAGCTTTAGCTATTTCTTCATGGCTTTTACCACTAAAATCTTTAGGAAATCTATCTTTACGAATAAACTTAACATTAACAGAATGATAACGATTGTTATCTATAAGTTTAAATTCATAATAATAATCATTACTTTTATATATTTTATAATCAACTCCGTTATATTTCATTCCACGAAGTTTATATATTTCAGCTTCTTCTTTATCATAAGGTTTTAGACCAGCAGCAATAATTTCTTTTTTCTTTCTATTAGTAGCATGAAAATCAATAACTTTCTTATCAGAAAGAACTTTCCAACGATTACAAACTATAGTTCCTAAACCGCCAGCAAATTTATATCCATTTCCTTCAAGAATACATTTAGCAACACCATAATTATAAAACTTATAAACAAGTTTTTTATAATCGGTAATATTAATCATCTTACGAATTTTAGCAACTTCAAGTTGTTTCTTTTTACCATATATTAGTTTGGTAGTTTGAACATAACGAATAAAATTAAGAACAGTAACTTTATGAGAAGAATCAGATTGAATAAAACCAGAAGTTTTAACTTTATTACGAATGGCATCATAATCAACAACTAATATTTCTTCATCATTATCAAGAGAAGATAATTCTAATTCAAAGAAATTATTAATAATATCAAGTTTATCATTAAGATTTCTATAAAGTTTTCCTTTAACAACAACTAAATCATCATATTCTTTTTTACTATCTTCATAATCAGATTTAGATTGTTCTATAAACTTAGCGTAATAATGTTTAATATCTATATCAGCAACCATAACTTATCGAACAAGATTTTCAACAGGAGTTTCGTTTGTTTCACGAGCAACATTAAGTAGATTACGTTTAAATATAATATCCTTAATATTACCAATCATATCTTCCGGAAGAAGAAATTCATTATCATCTAATTCTTCGCTATCATCATAATCTGTATCAGAAAAACTTCCGGCAGATTCAACAGTTTCAGTTTTAATTAAATGAGGATATTCAAAAGGAGATTTGACAACAATAAAATTAATATTAGCTTGTATTGTATCAGAATTAGTGAATATATAAATATAATCATTTATATAATCATAACGAAGAACACGACAAAGACCAATTAAATAATTATAAAATTGAACAGCATATTCACGAACAAAAGGAACTGAAAGAGTATAAGTTCCAACAGTAGAAACAGATTGAAAAGGAGTATTATTAATAAGACGTACAGGACGAGGAACTTTATGTTTAGTTCTCTTAACAAAAGGAAGATTCAATTCCTCTGATTTATATAAATCACCATCAGGAACATCAACAAGTTCAAGTCTAAAACGTTGTTCAAGACCGTTATCAATATAGCCATGAGCTTCATAACTTCTACGAACTAACTCATTACGAGTATGAATAATCGCTTGACGAATGTTTCTACGAACAGCTAATGTATTCGGAGAACCGGCAGCATGAGCAATTTCACTGATTAATTGGTTTAGTGTAGCCATAGGAATAATAGTATTAATATTAGTAATAAGACAAATATATTATATTATCAATACGACCATTATAAAAACAATGGCGATAACCTATTTTCACAAACAGATTACCGCCACTTATTTTAAGAATTAAATCGAGAAATACACTATTTAACGAGACTTTGTTTAAACGTTTCAATATCATTAGCATCTAAAACTATATCTTTATTAATTCCTGGAAGACCAATTCTAATTTTACCATTGCCAATAGTAACACCCTTAAACATATCTGGATATTCTTGTACTGGAGAAACAATAAGATTATCAATAGATTTTCCAAGAAGAGTTTCAATATCTATTAGACCATTTTCTTCTTCAATCATTTGAAGAAATTTATTAATTTTACAAATGTAATTATTAGCAGCTTTATCAATAAAAGGTTTAAATATTTTCAAAAACGGATTAGTATCAGCAATAATAGTAATTTTACTATCAACTAATTCATTAAGTTTATCAATTATAACTTTTCTTTCTACCATAGTTATTCGTTATTAATAGTTTTACAAAATTCGACATAAGTAAGTTTAGGATTAGCTTGAGCAGCAATTTGAAACTTCTTAAATAGTTCTAATTCTCTATTAGCTTCTTCAATAATACTATCTTTCTTAGTACGAATATTATTAAGTTGTTTTTCAAGAAGTTCTTTGCCACGAGGAGAGTTAGCTACTTTATCTTTAACAGAATTAATTAGTTCTTCTTGTATTAGTATTTGAAGTTCTCCAGAAAGTTTGTTATAAACTTCATCTTTAGCAAGAATAGCTTGTTGGTCGTTATTTAAACTACTAACTTCTTTATCTATTTCGTCCCAAAGATTAATTTTTTGTTCAGTAAAGTGTTGCTGATTTGTTTGAGCGGGATTATTTAATTGAGATTGAATTTGATTCTTAGCAATGTTTAATTGTTGTATTTGATTATCAAGTTGAGCAACATAATCTACTGGAGAATTAACACCAGCAAGCAATGGGTCATATCCAAGATTAACTTGATATTGAGGATAATTCATAATATAAGAATTTTAAAAATGAATAAGAGTAGGAAGATTATTTCTCCCTACTCTTTGATTATAATTTATGCAGCAGGAGTTTGTGTAGAATTATTACGACAATCACAAGGATTATAACTTGCATAACCTGTAACAGTAGGAGTATTAGGAAGAACAACTTCTCCACTAATCATACGACAAGTTCTACGCCATAAATTAAAATCAGCATGTTCAGCAACACGACGAATATCACACTGAATCAAAGCATCTTGATAAGGACGAGTAGCTTTAAGAACAGCAACTTCTGTTTTAAGTTCACCTATCTGACCAGCAAGTTCGTCTTTATTATCGCGAGAATACTTATACAAATCAAAAGCATTCTTATTAGCAGTAGCGCTAATAATATCAAAACCATTTCTCATGGCTGAATAAATTCCAAACATTTCTTGATTGATAGTTTGTCTATCTTCAAAACGTTGATTTTGCTGATTATAGCTTGTACGCCACATATCATTAACAAATTGTACATGGTCGGCACATTGTTTACGTTCAAGATAACGTTCATTAGCAATACTTGCAGCAGCTACTGCACCATCAGCAGCGGCGCCACGACAGCCAAACAAATTGCCACCAAAACCATTGTTAAACAATGCCAAAGCAGTACCGGCAATACCAAGTCCAAGAGCAGTACCTGCAACACCTTTAGAAGCATATTCCTTTTTGTCATGATGAACTTTTTCCATTTCAACATAACCTTTTCCAGTTTCTTTATCAACTAACATCATAATAGTTAAGTTTAATAAGATTAATAATAAAATTTATATTTCTGTAATTGCAATTACAACTATATAAACAAAGACTATGAGAATAAAATTTTTGGATATTTCAAACAAGACAAAAAGAAACCGCTTATTTCTACTACCGAATTAACGATAGAGAAATAAGCGGCAAGTCTAACTAAGATAATGAACAAGAAGTGCTCCAATTATAATACAAACAGAATAAAGAATCAAATCTTTAATATTCCATTTACCATTATAATAACAACATCTATCACTATTTTCTTTTATGAACAATATCAAGAACGCAAACTTGTATCCGAGAAATACAGTTGCAAAAGCATATATAAGTATACCTATAAAGTCATTTTTGTTTATCATAATTATTGTCTTTTTATATTATTAAATTGTATAACATTAGCATTAGCAAATACGTTATCATTTTTATAACTATTATTTATGAATAACACTTCTCCAAAAGTAACATTAGAATCTAAAGAAAAATGATTGCTAAAATAATTATTTATAATAGTAAATTTATAATTAGCATTACCCTTAAAATGCCAACTAACGTCAGATACTTCTTGATTATCTGTTTTAAAAATACAATTCTGAATAATTATATCAGCATTAAAATTACTACCGCAACCTAAAGGTTTAGACAAATATTGAACATGTTTTCCTTTTTTATATTCTACAATAAGATTATCATATACATGTTTATAATAACAATTTGCACTTGAACCTTCATCGTGAATAGCATAAATATTATCATATTGAATAAGATGTCCATCATGTAACTCATAGTTAGAATTAAAACCAACTCTTTGAGTCCCGAATAAAGATTGGTTCGTATATACTATTTCAGAATCACTATCGCATTCAGAAATAAGAGTAGAATGATTAAAGAAATATCTACAATTACCACCAATAGGTAATTCAATAGCAGTTCTAAAATCATATTTAGTATTCATTAATTCAAATATTTTATTAAAACGATATTCTCCAGTTTCAAAATAGACATCACAATCCTGAGTAATATAAGCGGAAGCTAACTTAAGAAAAATCTCTTCCTCACTATCACTAAGATTAATATTGACAATAGGTCGAGTTCCTCTCTTTTTAAGAATAGTAGACTGGCATAGTTTTAAATTATAATTATTCTTAGCAGAAGCAAAGAATTTATCAGTCATTATAGAAATTCTCCAATATGTAAATGCAACTAATTCGGCGTTTTCAGGAAAATTTTCTTTAAGAACCGGATTGTTATTATAAAAATTAAGGGTAGAAATATATTTACCATTTTTATCAAAGAAAACAACGTCAGCATTTCCATTTGTATTTGTATAAATATTATTATTTCTATCAAGAGGAACAATAGATGTACAATTTCTTTGTAGTAAATTATCATGTACAATTACACCATTTTGCCAAACTTTATTTTCGTAAGTGTCAAACAATAAATTGTAATCTGTTATTTCTATATCATTAATAAAATTCTTTAGATTATTAACATTAATATAATAATTTTGATTTTCGCTTTCAGTAGGAATTAATTCTTTTCCATCAATTATTTTTTTTCTTTTAATTCCGAAATTAATTGTCCTTGTACCATAATTTTATTTATGAAGTTTGATATAGTTATTATTATTAACAAGAGCTAAATATTTTTTATCAGTAGTCATAAGAGCATCTTTAATATTAGATTCAATACCAAAGAAATGTTCTTTAATTAAATCTAATTCATCATCAGTAAGAGTACGATTGAATAGAAGAATATCACCGTGACAACCGATAAAACTTCTTGAATTATCTTTCCTAATAGTTCCTATAAATAAAGTATCAGTATCTTGTTTATCACCAGGATATATAGTTTGTTCGTTATATTTATTTTTAGTTTGATAAACAATAGAATTATCTTTATCTATATTTATATTAGTTGCTGAATAATATGAATATGTATTCCATTTATCCCCTTGTTTATATTCTAAAATAAAAGCTCCATTTTGCTCTAACGCTTTAGACATAAATACACCATTATCAACTTTTTCAGCAAACCAAGTTCTATCAACAATAACAGTATAATCGGTTAGAATAGGTAATCTATAAGCAACTGCATAAGATTTACCATCATAGCAAAGCTGATTAGGATAATCAGCTATCAATTCAACATCAATTTCAATATCCTTATTTGTTCCGAAATCATAATAAATATTAGTTTCTTCTTTATTATTAAAGATTTCTTCACTAATAATAGGAACGTCGATTACACTACCATCGTTAATATTAACCGAATAAACTTGCGTAGATTGTAAATTACCATCAGTACTAACTACACTAAATTTAATATCATCTATTTTCTTATTGATATTAAATTTAAGTTTATAAGATTGATTATAATAATTAGTTTTTGGAATACCAACAGTAAAACCAAACCGATTATCGGCTTTCTTTTTAACTATATGAAATTTGTTATAAGATTTTGTACTTATATCTCTATTAATAGCTGAACCATAATTCCAATTCTTAAAATCTTGAGCATAAATACCAACACCACTATTCAATTTACCTTTAAAACCATAAAGATAAGCATCATGTTTATTACCGCTAAAGTCTTTTAGAATAGAAGTAGGAATCTGTTTTAAATTTATAATTCCAGTTGAATTAATATTTAAAACAAAACCAATATTAAAATCAGGATTTTCAGTAAGTTCGGAAACAGGTAATTTATTAATTCCATTAACAATAGGAATGTATTGTAATACACCATTTTTAACACATCTATATTCAACATTATCACCATTTTTAACACCGCTTGCGATAATATTAATACTTTGTATAGAGGTATTACTTTTCTTAAAAATAGAAGCACCTTTTATACTTCCATTAATAACGATAGAATTATTATTAACAGTTGCTGCGGAAGTAACATTATCATTTTTAGTCCATTTAGTAAAATCTTCACTATAACTTTCAATAACATCATAATTACTCAACTTTTGTTTAACAGGGCTATACCAAGCGACAAGAGCATCTTTAATTTCCGGAGGAATTTTATCAACAGCATTAGCTATATAATCGCGTCTAAGACGAAACCAATTAAGTATAGCTTTAAGAATCATTATAATAGGATTACCAACTATCATACATCTTCTTCTCCTCTTAATATTTTAGTTTGCAACTTCAATTCTTCGTATATAGCTTGCAGTATTTCAATTATTTTTTTCATAATTATTATTGGTTTAAGCGATTATACCAGCGTTTTTAAGACTTGTCAAAAGTTCATTTATTTTAGTAACTAATGCAGCAGCATCAGCTCCAGTAGCAGCAGGAGCAACAGCAGCTCCTTTTTTAACTCCACCAAGAGCAGAAGTAGTAGCAGCAGGCAAAGTATATCTTGTATCAGTCCAAGGAACAGCTACATACATCTTACCATCTCCATCGAGAACAATTGGATAATTTTTACCATTAGCAGCATATCCAATTTTAACAAGACCAAGAGTTGCGTCTGTTGCTTTAGAATAAGTAGTATTGTTATCAGTCCAAGGAACGTTAACATAAGCTTGTTCTTGAGCATCAATTTGAACAGGATAATTTTTACCATTTTGTGCATAACCGCTTTTAATACCACCACGAGTATTATCAGAAGCTAAAGGAAGTTCATAATCAGATTCTGTACTTTCTTTAATTAGTTCTTCGATAAATGTTATCAGCAACTTCTTTCTATTTTTGTCAAGGTCAAGTCCAGCAACGAACTTAGAAATTTTAATATTGTCCATAATATCATTAATTAGAGCGTTATTGATTGTGATTTACTGTGACGCATTTTAAGGCTCGTCAAGCCATTTTGTGTCTATCTCGATAGATTAATCATTTCGTATATCTGAATCGAATAGGTGTAAAGCAAACCGCATCTACGTACGTGTAACAGTATAGTTTTGCTATTCGGCAGAACGCAATCGAACGTATTTCCACCATGCAAAATGTTTTCTATTATCGAGATAATGAAGATTATTATCATTATTATGAGCTTCTTCTTCAAAGCTAATATCATGATAAGCATCATTCTGTTTTTTATGACAGAAACGAACAATTATATATTCAATAATATACCAAAGATAATAACCGACTATAAGCAGTTCGAGCATCTGTTTTGTATGAATACGTTCATGGTTAATAGTCGTAGGATTAAGATAATCAGATTTAGTAAATAGAATACCAAATAAGTTAATAGTAGAATAGCTACCGAATGGGATTATTTTGTTTTTGACAATTATCATTGTTTCAGAAATTAAGACCCCCCCGTAAAGGAATGAGAAAGATTCATATCATTGTCTCACCCTCTACGGGGGATGTTAAACAGTCTATTTTAGAGCATCATCTGCCTGTTTATATGTAATACCAAATTTATGCAATATCGGAGCAGCAATCCAACTCCAAAATACTGGAGCAAGAATAGCACTATTAACAAGAACAGTAGTTTTAATCTCACCAGCTTGTTGATAAACTGCACCGATAATAATAATGCTTATTACTAAGTATAATCTTTTATTCCATGTTGCAACTTTACGACCATCTCCATTAAGATAATCGTGAATTTTAATAAGAATAAAACATAATACATTAACAATAAGCATATATGCAAAATCAAAATTATTAAGAATTTGATTAATAATAGTATCTAAATAATTCATATTAAGCAATAGATAAAGATATACAAACAGCAGTAATAATACCGGCAATTAACATTGGAATAGTATAATTAAGAAAAGCATATTTCATTTCATAATCTTTACGCATACCTTTACCAATAGCAGTACCGAAGCCTAAAACAAGATTAATAAAAACAGTTTCCCAACCAACATTAAGAGTAATACCAAATACCACGGCAATAATCATTCCTATCGCCAAATACTTCCAAAACTTTTTTAGTTCCATAATTATTAATTTTAAGATAAATAAAATAAATCGAATTATCATTATTTTAATCATCTGTACTAAAAGAACGAAACGAATAGTAACCGCTGTTATTATTATAATTATTAGATTGATTAGAAATAACAATAATCCGATTATGAGTTTCACAAATGTATTTATAAATTTTAATTAGCAAAATAATTTATCGAAAATATTTTATATTAAGCATTAAAAATTAATACCGCTCTTGCAAAAACAACAAGATTAACTTGTCCAAAATCAACTATTACGTCATTAGGGGCAATACCACGTTTAGCCTCAATATCAGTAGATTTAGCTGATGTCATAGTATATGTAATAGCGTTAACAGGTTTATCTCCATTTCTAATAACATGGTTAGTTACTTGTCCAGAAACACCAACATTAAACCAATCTATGCTTTTAGGTTGAATATTACTTATTTGTCCTCTTCTGCTTAAACTTATATCATTAGTGCTTAAATTAGCAATAAGAATATTATTATCGATGCTATGGTTATCTGTTCTAAAAATATAAGAAAGATTACTATATATTTTACTAAAATCAAATTTACTATCAACTATCAATTCATTACCAACATAAATAGAATTAGCAGTCGATAATCCAACTCTTATTCCTCTCTTAATATTAGCAAAAGGAGTGGCATTTTTATTTTCTTTATTTGTCATATTATTAAGATTTTTAGAAGCTTATTCTAAATTTTAAACATTAATAAATAAATTAATCTTGATAATATTATAATCAATATTAATGCAATTATCTTTATTATCATAATCATTCTGTTACACCATACATCGTACTTGCGTCTTTAGAAGTTGTAGATTCGTATTCAGAAGCAGTACGTTTAACAACTCTTTGAAGATTATCGGAAACAAGAATATCTTCAATATATAACCGATTAACAGCAACATCACTTGTATCAATTAATATACCAAAACGTTTACTAACAGGACCATTATTATTAATATAATAAGAAATATTAAATTGCAAATTATACTTTTCTTGACCGTTATAGTAAGCATAAGTATTAGCAAGTTCAATATTATTATATTTAGTGTTATAAGCATGGAAATAATATTTAGTGTGATTTTCACACATATCCATTATTATTCTACTAAGATTGTCAATAGAACCAAATATTTTATTGATATACTCTACGGTATCATTACCCGAAACTCGTCTATTTATCGTTAAAAAAGAACCATCGGTAACATCAATATATTTAAATTTCAAAATATCGTTTGGAATAGCAGGAGCAATAGACATTCTATTAACTTCTACATTATCAGTAGCAAATACTATTTCTACAACTTCGTTATTGTTATTATCGGAGAAATATTCTATAATAAAACTATCAGGACTATTTACGCTAACTTTATGGCATAAACGATAACCATTGCTTCCATCAAAAGCATCAGAAGAATCATTTATACCGATAAGTTTTACAATAGAATTTGTTTTTAGTTGAGAACGATTAGCAAAAGCAGCATTAACTTCTTCAGTAGTAGATGTGTTTGTTAAAGCATTGACTAAATTATAATCAAACTCAACTATACTTATAGAACTACCATTTAATTTATCATCTACATATTTTTTAGTAGCAGGATGATAATTATCAGTAGGATTATATACAGTTGTATTAGTTTTAGTTAAAACATTATTAGTCGTAACATAATTGCTATCATTAGTAAGTTGAGAAGTTTTAGTAGGAATAGTTGTTTGCAAATCTTGAATATTATTTTCAAGAACAGTTATTTCATCTTGTAACGATTTACCTTGTCTTGCAGAAAGAGGCTTAGTGGCATCATCAGTACTTGTATCATCAACTATTTCAGACTTAGCAACTTTATTATCATTAAGAAACTTTCCCATTGCAGCAGAAAGAACCTTATTAACATCACTGCTGTTAACAGTATTTTCTATTGTGGTCTTATCAATTTTATTATCATTAAGAATTTTTCCTTGAGAAGCTGCTAACGCTTTAGTATCATCAGTGTTAGTAAGATTTCCAATAACATCGGTTTTATTTAACTTAGTATCATTGAGAAGCTTACCTTGTTTAGCCGATAAAACTTTTGTATTATCATTAGTAGAAGTATTATCTATAATATCAGTTTTCTTCAATACTGAACTTAAATCCGGAGTAGGATTAGTTCGCATAACACCATTAAATATAATAGTATTAGTATCGGAAGAAAAATAAAGAATATTAGGATTAGTTTTAGTAAGTTCGAGTGCTTCAGCTTCTGTTTTAGATGCACAAACTCTAAACGGTTGTCCAACAGGAGAAGCAGCACGTTCATCAATTAGTTCGTTATTCATATCCATATAATTCACTGTAATTAGTAAAGCGATAATGATTTATTTAACCATTATCGCTTTTATTCATATTTTTATTATTCAATAATAATACCGCCACCAGCAATAGCTTGGTCAATCATCTGTTTTAATATCTTACCTTGTTCGGCAGATAAAACATTAGTAACGCCACCAGTAGTTAAATCATTCTTGATTGCAGATGTATTAATTTTACTGTTAAGACCGCTATTCATTTCTGCTTTAGTAGCATAAGCAGATAAATCAACAGTACCACCAAGAGGGTCCCAGTTAGCTTCAGTATGTTCAGTAGTAGAAGTATTATTAATACAAGCAACATTAGTTCCAGCAGGATATTTCTTACCGCCAACTGAGAACTCAGCTTCTACATTATAAATATCACCAACTACAGCATTGGTAATAGCAATAACTTCACTAATAGTAGGTTTAGTTCCTTTATATTTATAAACATTACCTAAACCATTAATTCTATCACTCAAAGCTTTACCTTGCGCAGCGCTAAGAGCTTTACTTGCATCAGGTGTGGTAAGATTATTAACAACATCAGTCTTATTAAGTTTGCTATCATTAAGAACTTTACCTTGTGCAGCAGACAAAGCATGAGTTGTACTCGTACTTGTCAAAACGTTTTCAACAACTGTTTGCGTAACAGCTCCACCGTCAACTCGTTTCCAACCACTATAATCAGCAGAAGTAATTTTAGCTATATCCTTAAGAACATAAACTTCTTGAGTGTCTTTTACAATAACAAGCATACCTTGATAGTAGTTCTTAGCAGCATAAGTAGCAGCATTAATCAAATCGGCTTTTGTTCCAACTACTGTACGGGCATCAAGAGGGGCTTGACCTCCTGGTTCAAAGTTAACAGCAAATTGTGCAACACCGGCAGGACGACTTCTTTGCTCTGCAAAAGTATCAATACTATAATCAGATTCAAAAGGAATAGTAGTACTATTAGCAGATAAACTTCTAAATACTTCATCGGTAATTTCTTCACCGTTATAAGTATCCGGTTCATCATCTTCTGAACGAGAAACATTGGCAACAGTAAATCTTAACTGTAAAGCACCGGACATAGCGCCTTGTGTAGTAAGCTTTTTATAAGCAACAGGTACACCTTGAACTTGAATATTTCCAGCATCAGAAATAGCGTAATTGGCGGAAGCAAATACTTCCCATTTACCGGAAACAGTATTATAAAATTCTACTTTAGTTACATTTTTAGTAGACGGGAACTTAAATTCAAGACGAGTATCACTTGATGCTTCAGAAGCAAACTTAGCACCAATTAGAGTATCAGTCCATTTATATAATCTTAATTTATTATTGGCAATAGGAGCGGACGGCATATCACTTTCTCCATTACCTGTTGAAGCATCTTTACCATTAGCAAAATAAGGATAAGTACCATAAATATAAACAGCACCAGAATTAACAGCACCAGCAGGCAACGGGTTAGGTTGAACAGAAGCTTTATTTCCCCATGAAGTTACAAGTTGTTCACCTTGAGCGTATGCGGCATGATAATTATACTGCATAGTTCCTAAAACAACTTTAGTAGGTAAAGTCTTATTACTTTCTTGTCCACCGTAATAAATAAAACTTGCTTCGCTATTTAAAGCACCAGCACGTTTTTTATCAGGTTGACCAGCAACACGTCCATAACCTTGATTGAACGCTGTTTTAATGTTAGTACCGGCAACAGGAGCAGCCATTCCTACTTCCATTATTTCATTGTTAATAAAACCGCTACTAAGAAGAATAGTTGCAGACGGAGCAACAACTTGCGGTTGCTGTTCGGGAAACAAAAGCATATCAATAATTTCGTTTTGCTTCTTACCGTTTAGAGTTGCAACAGTAGTACCGGCAGCAATACCGCCAACAGTATTAGGCATCTGAATAGAAGTTCCAAGAGCAGATTCATATATATCAATACTTGCAATGTGAGAAATAGTTTCGTGTTTTGTTTTACAAGTCCATATATCAGTTAATTTAAATACATAATTCATATAGTTTAAATATCCCGATGACCAATATATCAGTTTAATATTAAAATATTTAGCATCATAATGTGATTCAGTAATAGTAGGATAAAAAGTAAAATCAAATTCTGCACATACAATCCCACCTCTTAATATAAAATCACATATATTTTTTAAATGTTCATCAGTGGCAGGCCCTAAAATTTTAACAAGTTCTTCATTTGTACTTTCATTTGTACAAGTTTTTAATTTATTTATAAACCAAATACCGTATTTATTATTATTAAACCAAATACTATTTTCATCATTACTAAAACTCATCATATTAGGAGTAGTTTTCTGAGCTTCTTCGCCTTGTGCACTTGTTTTAGTAACAGCTACTCTAAGTTTCTGATTATTAGCAGCCAAAGTCTCAACAATTTTAGATAAATCTTCCATAATGTTTTTAATTATTTAAACTATAAAAAAAACAATTTTTTATTCGATTATAACACCAATTCTATCTTCAAGTATTTCTGCAAGAGAATCAATATCATAACCGCCTAATGTAGGTTCGCTCCATTCTCTATCTTGAATATCTACATTTTCATTAAAATGACGAATTGAATACCAAAGATTACCATCGCCATCATAAGGAGCAGGTTTCCAATTATCCTCTACGGGGTGCGGATTTGAATAAGAACCACCTGTTGGAGCAACAGGTTTATCTTTAGCACGAGTAAAAGCAATACCAATGATGGAACTATAAGCTTTAACTTCATAGTCAAGCCAATATCCATCATCAAGTTCCCCCGTAGGGGGTGTATTAACAGGAACATCTTGCTTGCTAAGATAAACATGACCGTTATGTTTAACAAGCGTAAGACGTTCATAAGCTTTTTGACTATCATATACATTATTTTCAGCAACAGTAATGATAACCTTTCCTAAATCTTTATTTTGTATATCCATATTTAGTTAGCATTAAATGAGAATCTTCAATTTCAAATTCAATATTTTCAGTATTATCTGAATTATCAATCTCATGCAAATGACCAGTTATAGGGTCAAGTTCTAACTTAACATCAGCTTGTTTTTGACAAGGAAGAACGTCCATATAAACATGACCATTTTCTTCTATTTCTCCAATATGATATTCATAAGAAATATTATTATCCTTAAACCAATTATTAAGATAGCTAATAATCATCTTTAAGAATAACTCGTATTTCTTTTGCATCTTAAAGAAATGAGCAGCAATTAGAGATTGAAATAAATTAATATTGAATATAGCTTTACGAAGTTTGTGACTATCATTATGAGAGGCAATAAATACTTTTAATAAATCAGCATAAAGGCATTTAAGATTATCAGGAATATAATGATAAAAATAGTCGTAAATATTAGTATCATAATCGCTATCGTAATAACGTAAAAACATTACACTATCAGTATCATTCATGTTGAAAGTACAAGAAACAGCATTTTCGTACTTACCATCCATGGTACGATAATTAATAAAAGCATAAGTATCAGTTCCAATAGGAGGATTATAATCATATCTAATAGTTATAGTAAATTCATAACTATTAGAAGTACCATAAAAATGTTCACAATATGGTTGACTACATTCTCTTTTAGCAGAAAGGTTCTTACCTTTATATTGTTGAGTTTCATCTACGCTATTAACTTTTCTGCCATTTCTATAATACTCATGTTTTAGTGTATAAGGATTAGTTATTTCTCTTTTGTTTCTAAAAAGATAAAAATCGCCAGTCACATACATTATATATTCATCATGAGATTCAGAATCTTTTTGATTAACAGAAATTTTTTTATCAGCAGTATTTTCGTCATCATCTATAATATGAACAGTAATCTTTCCATCACGAACATGTAATTCATCAGTATTTTCGTCCACATTAAAATGAGTAACATCTTGACCACCAGTCTTAATCCAATCTACATCAGCACTTGCTTGCCAATGAAGATTCTCATCAGTTCTATAAAGTTCATCATTGATATAAGTTAATCTATCACTTTTAAGAACTTCAAAATCGTAACCATTAGGAGCGTAAGCATCACACTTAATAGATTCAGGTCTAACTTCAAGTCTATATTGATACTCAACTTTGCTTGCTTCTTTTATAATAGTAAACAATAAAGTCTTACCGATACCATCAGCACTTTCTGATTGAGTAACAACAATATTTCCAGTATATCTATTATTTGTAGTATTTAAATTACTACGAATATAAATCTTATTATCTTGACTGTTTGCATTAACAGAAACTAAATTAGCAATTTCTCCACTTAAAGCAGTAGTTAAATCAAAATTGACATTAATATTTCCGCCCTCATATTGACCATTAACTTTCTTCTTTTTATAACTTCTAATAACAATATCTTTGTTAGCATTTGCATATTGGGTAAGAGTAATTTCATTGCTATCATCGGTTTCAAAGAAATAATCATATTGAATAGAAGCACCAACTTGAGTAATATTAACTACTAAATCTTTACCGTTAACTTCGTTTTGTGTATAACGTATTCGACCAGTACGTTCTTCTTCGTTATCATTTTTATTAATAGTAATACTATTAGGCAAAGATGGAGTAATAGTTATAAAATCGCTACCATTAGTAACTTCTCCTGTATAAGCAATACTTTCTTTATTAGATGGTTTACCATTAATATAATATTGTTTAAAACTTTGAATATTAAGAATAATAGAAGTTCCAGAATTAGGAGCGTTAATAACTTCCTGGTCACAACTAAACGTATATTCAAAAGTTTCTTCAGCAGCATCTTGTTTAATAGCAATAGTTTCCTGTTTATTACTTTCAGTTTGAGTGACAATAATATTGTCGGTTCTAATTTCGGTACTTGTATTAGCAGACATATACCATTTAGTCTTATCAGAAGTATTATTCTTTAAAAGACCTTTTTCAGAACGAACAGTATAATTAACAGCAACTTTATCTCCTTGAGCTTCGCCATTAACATAAGTTTCTTTGTAACTTTCTACTGTTAGTTTTACAGGATTAGTACCATTAACATCAATAGTATTTCTATCTACATTAGCATTAAGAGTATAACGAATTTCTTTATTAAGACTATCTTGACTAACTTCAATTTTCTTATTACCCTCAACACCAACTTCTTCACGTTCAATAATTATAGAACCGGAACGAGGAAACGAAGTATTGGCTTCGGCAGAAACAGAATTACCATTAACAACAAAATATTTATTTGAAGAAGTTGCTTTATAAGGAACAAGAATTTTATCGCCTATAACTTCACCACTTTCATTAGTAAGTTCTTTATAACTATTAACAACAAAAGTTTCACGACCCCCCTCTGATGGAAGTTCGATTCTTTCGGGAAATATAGTAATAGTATATCTATAAGTAAGTTTACTAAGTTCTTGATTGATAACTCCATTTAGAACATTATTGCTTTCATTTTGAATAAGTCTAAATTTAGCAGTACGAACGGAAACTTTATTTTCTTTAATAGTAATAGAATGATTACTTTTATTCCAAATAATCCAACTATTATCAGAAACATTATCAAGAGCAAAATTATAATCAATAAACAATTCTTCTACTTTGCTTCCAATAGAAATAGTTTTCTTAGAAATAACGTTGAACGCAATAGTTTGTCCAAGACCATTATCTTGAATATTTAATTGCTCTTCATCATTAATTTCAAAAGTATATACTTCTTTAATATCATCAAATTCATAATTATTACCAATACATTTGATAGTAACTATGGTATCTTCAACATGAATTTCAGAATTACCTACATCTACATTTTCATATTTAGTTAAAGCTCTTTTAACAAACTCATATATAGTGTTAGCTTTATCTGTATATCCTTTTTCATAGAGGAAAGCGGCATTTTTAAATAAATTCCAAAGCTGAATAATAGATTTGTTTTTAGGAGCACAAACGTTATCACAACCTTGTATAGCACTAACACCATATTCAACAAGCAAAAATTGGATTTGTCGATAAGAACAAACCCAATCAATAGGAACACGGATATTATTTAAAACAGTATCTTCCATATTCAGACGTATTAAAAATTACTTTTATTAGTTCTTGCTCTTCTTCGGTAAGAAGAATATCATAAGCTATACAAGAAGAAATAATATCATATAAATAAGAAGCACCGAAGATATTGTTAGAAATAAAACCGAGATTAATTTTCTTAATATCAGTACCAATAACTTGAATAATATTATTTTCAAGTTTGTCGGCAAGTTCTTGAAGTAATTGATAATCCTTACTCATATTCGGTATATTTATTATTTATATAAACTATCCAATTATCAACTTTAATACTAAGATTACTATTGATTTGCGAAATACGAAGTTTATCTTCTTGACCGTTATATATTATAGCAAGAACATCTTTAATACAATCGTCTTTCCAACTATCTTTAAGAAACTCACTAAGAGGAGTATTACTAACTTCGTATAATGAAAGAGTATGATAAGCACGATAAAATTCTGTATTAACAGTCTTAGTTATATTTGCTATAATAAATTCTTTATTAATATCAATATTGTTATTGATAATAATATTACGACAAAGATTAACAATTTTATATTGAAAATTAAAAAATGCAAGTTCAATAATAATTTTACCTTTTTCTAAATTCTTTTTAGTAATATCTTGAAAAAGATTATCAAGAATAGCATTTAGTTTTGCAACATTATTGCTAACCTCTTTAACAGCAAGACCCATTTCGACAAGAGATTTTTTATCATCTTTATGTCTGAAATAGTCTATCAACTTTATAATAACAGTATAACTAATAAATACTACGCTCGAAATAATTACAGTAATATAAGAAGTATTACGAACAGTATTTTCAATTACACTATTAAAAACTTTAAATTCTTCCATTACAGCCAAAACGACGAAAGCCACTATCGCCGTAATCTAATACAGTAATAGTGGCTCTCCATATTATACAGATATGTTTATTAACTCAATTAAGCTACACCGGCAATAGCTTTAAGTATAGTTTCAACTTTAGCAATTGCAGTAGCATCCGTAGGCAGAGCGATTTGAACAATCTGATTAATACTTTGGTCAACAGTTTTCATTTCCCGTGGCTCAGCAAATTTAAGCGTAAATACGGTATAACCTGCATCAACACTATCAGGCTGTGCAAGAGGATTAAGTGGATAACCAGGATAAATAAGATTCGCAGGGTCTTGATAAGTATATTCAATACCAGCATCGGCGGCAGCTTTCATAGCCAAATCTTTAATATAGTTGGCATCCGCAAGCGGAGTAACAGCAGGAGTTTCTGCAACTGTTACACCAAACAAATCATCGCCAAGAGCAATCTTATAATCTTCTCCTTTATTTACAGCAGTAATAGTAATATTAGCATCTGAGGCAACAGCTTTAACACCGGAAGCAGGATTATTATTAAGTTGTTCAGTTAATTCTTTAGCACAAGCAGAAGCATCTTGACCATCTTTAACGCGCATAGTAGCAGTCCACTTATTACGTTCATTAAACTGAACACCTTTCTTAACTACTACAACAGTCAAGTCATCACCAACAGTAGGAGCAGGAATTGTAAAATTACCTGTATAAGCACCGGCAGCTTGATATACCATTTTGGTAAAACTAAACTTGTTCTTATAAATAGGAACAATTATATCGCCGCCTTTAGCATCTTCTTTTCCAAGAAAGATATAGCCTTTATCCTTAATTTTAGTACCATCGGAATCAACAGTATGTTGACCATTAACTAAAGCGGAAAAGGCTAACTGACCAGCAGTAAGAGCTGTAATATCAGCACCTAAATCTGACTTAGAACCTAAAAGAAAAGTTCTCATAGCTTTATAATTTTATTAATTTATTTTTGGTTCGTTAGGCATAGCAAAACTATCTCTAAAATAAGCAATAGCAAGTTCAACTATTTCCATGTGTAAATAATCAGGCAAGTCGCAATTAACTCTATTTTCTATTACTTGCTCATCATATTTAACAATGGCAGGAAGCTTAATATAATTATAAACAACCTTTGTAGGTTTACTATTACTATTACCGTTATAAATTTCGATAGAATGTTTGCCATCTTTTACAATAGAAACGCAAATAGGATAACGTTTCGTAGCACGATTACAATAATCTCGAAGAGTTCTTTGAAGATATTCAGCTTCAATTATACGACAATCGTCAAGAGTTTTGTTATCATAGCTAACAGCAAAATGAGTATAAAGCATAACATTAACATTAGTAACATCAGCCGTATATGGGTCAATATCAGTTCCGCCCCCCGTAAGGGATGAACCAGATATTTCACCTTTCGTAGCAAGATTTCGCAGAGCATTAAGTTGACTAATATCAGCATTTGCTTTGATTATATAATCATTAGCAGTTTGAGCATTTTGCGAAATAATACTACGAGTTTTAGCCATGATAGCATGATTAAGACATATATCAATGTCTTCATTATAAATAGCACGAGCAGTCTGCAAACCCATTCTTTGAGCCAGCTCTCTGAACGTGATGTGCATCTGTACTATATCCATAACTTTAAGCAAGTTTTAATTGGTTTTCGTAAGCTGTACGCATATCGCCATTATCAGGATTTTTAAACCAAGCAAGAGCCTCTTTCATATTAGCACCAATAAAATCACCAGCACCGCTAACAATATTTTGTGAATGAGGATGGCGAATAAGAATACCATAAGCTATAAGTTTTTCAATCATAGCTTTAAGACTTATATCTCTATCTGTACACATTTTGTTAAAGCGAGCGGGTTCTTGACTTGCAAAATAATCAAGATTATTTTCCTTAAGAACTCTATCTTCTGCAAGAGAAGGAATAAGTGGTCTATTAGTAAATATACAATACGCAGCATAAACATCGTCAAACAGTTTATCATTAGCTGTAATATTAACGAAGTTACGTTTAGCATTATTAACTTCAAGACGTTTCTTAGCTTCAAGTTCTTTCTCTTTCTGTTCGTCTCTAAAATAGAATCTAATATTAGGTTTGTTATTAATAATTGCAGTATCTTTAGCAACATCACTATATAACAAACAATGACGATAAAGAAGATAATCAGCTACATTATCGGGATAACCGTATCTGTATTTTTCTGATTCAAGAGCATTAAGTTTAATAATTCGATTTTCAATTGCTTTGTCAAGAGCAGCACTATCACCACGATTTACGGCAGCAAATTCAGCATCAATAGCTTCTTCTGCATTTTTAAATCTGTAATAATCTTTAACATGATAATAATGGAAACTAATGTTAAGTCTCTTACCAAGTTTATCAACTTTTACCTGAATATTATTAAGATATTCCTTAACACGTCTAACGAAGTTTTCGTTAGTAGGAGAAACGCCAATTAGATTGGGGAAATAAGCTTCAACTTCACCTTTATTAGAAGCAAGAGTTCTTGAACTACGAACAGAACTACCAATAAATTCATTCCGTTCTTCAAGAGATTTATCGTTAGCTTTACGATAAAGAGAGAAAGAAGAAACCAAAGCAATAACGATATATCTATCTTCAAAATAAGGTTCATTTAAATCCTCATCTCTTTTTTCTCTAAGAGTTTGAGAAGTTTCTCCATTTTGGTTATTAGCTGTTTCAACAGCAGCGGCAGGTTTATTAATTTCCTGTTCTTTATTTTCAGCAGCAGCAGTTCCAATTGTAGGCATAATCTTTTTAATTTAATTAGTTATTACAATACGCATTTCAGCAAGAACATCTTCGTAGTGTTGTTTACTTGCAGACCCATACTTCCCTTAATCTCATAACGAGACATATCAATTTCGGTAGAAGCACGATTAGTAGTAGAAACACCCCATTCTTTAGGTATCGGTGTCATACCCTCAATAACCTTAGCAATATATTCTTGTCCCTCTTGACGAACAATACGAACGTTATTTTCGCCTTTATAAGAAGAGAAGTCAATAAAGCAAGCTTGATGAGAAGTAATAGGCAGACCGCTACGAGGATGAACTTGTCCATTCTGTTTTGCAGCTTCGGCAATAGTACCTTTATCGAAGAATGAGCAATGTTTAACAGTAATAGTATGTCCGTCAACAGTAGTATATTTATTGAAATACTTACCATAAGCAAGACCGCTACCATTATCCATAATTTTCTTTTCACCAAGAGGAGTAATGAAACCTTTACTCATAGCATCATTCTCGATAGCATATTGGAAGTCTTGAATAAATCCTTTACCTCCCATAAGCACAATATTCATTGTACCATCATCAGTATCTTTATTCAGAACATCACCAACAGTTCTTTCAAGTTTGTTGATAGTAAGATATTCACCGTAAGTATCGTAGTTACTTTCACGGCAAATTTCCAACATACCGGCAGTACGAGGAATTGGTTTACCATTATCTCTATCTTTCAAACGAATAGTTCCATCAGGAAGTCTATTATAAGTAGACAGCCACAGACGTTCTTCGTTCATTACGCGCATTGTCAAGTTGAACTGACGCATTTCTTCTGAAATCCAAAGACGAGTAGTACCACCACCATTACCTTGCTGAAATTCATATTCAGTAACAACATTAGAAATATTACCGGCAACCTCTTTACTATAACGGAAAAACTCAAGTTGAGAAGTCATAGAACCAGGTCCCATAGTATTGCTTCTATTACCCTTAGAATAAGATTCAGAAACAGTAGGAGCAGACATGCTCAAATAAGTTCCTTTATCAAAGTTCTTCGGGTCAACGAAAGCAGTAGGAGAAGCGTTAACAGGAGCAAGCAAATAAGCATAACCGTAAGCACTTTCGCCTAAATCTTTCTGAATACGAAGCAGAGTACCATCCGGACAAATCAAGCCATATTGTTCGATAAACCAATGAGTAGCAAAATGAACTTCAAATTCTGCACCACCAAGACCAGGTTTAGTATTAGCTTTATTGAAATAAGTTACATAATCAGTAAACTTCATACGACCCATAGTCTTCCAAGTCCACTGAACAGTTTTAACAGACTTAACACCGCGGCTACCTTGACCCTCAGTCATAAAGGTAAGAGGAAAACGGTCGTCATCCATACCATAGTTGTAAGTCAGAAACGCATTAATTTCAACAGGTTTAGTGAGTTGAAGATTAGCAATACTTTCTTCATTAGAGTAGCCTCTATCATCATAACGACCCGTTGACAAAACTCGCATTGTGTACATAATCAACAGTTTTAATTAAGTTATACATAACCAAGAACATCAGCAATATTATCGCCAATTTTCTTGTTTGCGGCAGGCTTAGTAATTTTAATAGAACTTTTACGTCTTTGTTCAGCAGCTTTAAGACGAAGCGTCTTAGTCTTTTCAGATGCAATCGCAAGGTCTACAAGATTACTATAATTTCCGCCAGTAAATTTAAGATAAGCACGAAGCAAATCATTTTGAAGTTGTTCTTCTTCCGGAGTTTCCATTAATTCTCTTTCATAACGGCTATATCCTTTATCATCTACTTGATATAGATAATTAAAGAAATCATCAGCGGTTGCAGCACTTTGTTTACCGTTTTTATTAATAAGAATAGTTTCAGGAATTTTATAACCAGCAATCTCTTTCTTATCAATAGCAGATTTAACTTTACCCCAATAAGCAATTTCAGCTTTTTTATCTTCTTCAATCTTACGTTGAGCAGCTTCGGCTTGTTCAGCTTTAACTCTCTTATCGTTTTCTTGAAGAGTAGCAAGGTCTTGTTTAGCAGCATCTAAAAGACGATTTGTACTCTTAAGGAAAGAAATATAATCATCAATGCTTCCGACCTTGCCACTTTCTTTAAAGGCTTCGCGAACTATCGCTTCTTGTTGTGCAGTATTATTTTCGTCAATAGTAATTGTACTTCTATCTCGAACTTGACCGAATCCCTCATAACTATTTCCGTTAGCAACATAATAATTAAGGAAATCACTTACAATAGGAAACTTATCAATAAGTTGCTGAACACCAGCTTGAGCATATTCGGTACGTTTAGCATCAAGAACTTCATTAATATATGAAGCAACTCCATCGGGAGTATTTTCAAAAGTAATAGGTTTATCATTTTCGTCGGTAACTTCAAAACCAACTTTCTCAATAATCTTAGCAACATCAATTACATTTTCTGTATCATCAGCGTCGTCAACTTCAAACTGTTTAAGAAAGTCTTTAACATCTTTAGCTTCTTTGAAAATTTTATTATTTTTATCAACAAGATTTCCCTCAGCGTCAACAGTATAAGTATCTTCTCCGATAGTAACAACAGAACCAGGTTCAACAGCTAAATCATTATCATCACCTTTATTACCATCATCATTACTATCTTTATCATTTGCATTAGCAGCAGGATTATCGACGTCATCTTTTTTACCATCACCATCAGGTTTACCGTTGTTATCTTGACCGTCATTATTCGGCTCATCAATAGGAGGAATAATATTTCCATCAGAACCAACAGTACCAGTAACGCCAGTATCTAAATCTGTAACAGGTTCAGTCCCACTATCAGTAGGATTAGCATTAAAACCAAAATCTAATGTAGGCATAATTTTAATAGTTTTATATGGTTATTATTACTTTGTTATTTCAAGACAAATGTATAAGCAGTAACAGCATTATGTCGAGCATCACAACTACTTACTCGATTTCGTTTGCTTATTTCTACTGTCTTGTTAGCATCAGCAAATACCCTTGTCGCTTACAGACTTGACGAAATTTGAACGATTTATGGCGAATTGATTAATCCTCTACGGGGTGTATCAACGTCTTGCACAGAGCCTTAGAATAAGCCGAATAGTAAAACATATTTACAAATACTGTAAATCATAATCACGAATAATAGCAGTAATAAAAAAGCCGCTACTACTCTCACGAGCGGCAACGGCTAAATCCATTTACAAAGCACAAATACAAGTATTTATAATACAAGTTTATTTTTTATCGAATTTATTTTTATTTTGCTTAGCAACTTTATAACTCATATCAGCCTTATAAATATCAGAAGCAAATTTCTGATTATTAGCTTGAATTTGAGCACCAACTTTTTCTCTTTCAACAGCTATCTTTTCTCTTTCAATAGCAGTCTTAGCGGCATCAACAGCAGCAGTATTAACCGCTCCATTATTGAGACCCCCCGTAGAGGATAGAACAGCTTTCATTTCCTCAATCTGTCCATCAAGATACTTTTCAAGAGCAAGAGTTTCTCTATCTTGTTGACCCTCCGCAGCAATCTTATCAAGTTCGTATTGTTGAAGCATTTGAGCATTTTGAGCATCAAGTTGTTTCATACGTTCTTCATGTTGACGATTAATTTCTTGAAATTTAAGAATACCTTTCTTTATTTCAGCAGTATTGTCACCCTCGATTGCAACAGCAGCCATTCCAGCATCTCCATTCTGTGCAGCACTAAAAGCAAATTGTTTATACTGATTAAGTTTATCACGTTCCTTTGCAGAAAGTTTAGCTTTAATAACATAATCAGCATAAATATGCTTATCGACATCAAGACTGAAATATTTTATAGAAGCATCATTCTTAGTCTTATAAGAAGTTCTTAAACCGTCAATCCAAGCAAGTTTAGAATAATCCATATCACGAGCATAATCATGTTCTCGCATATAGTCAAACATAAACTCAACTATAACACTTCCCATAGAACCACGAATAATAGCTTGTTCGGTAACTCCTTTACCAGCACTATTAGCAATTTCACCATAACGTTGAGGAGTCATATCAACTTTAAGATTGGCAGCTTGTTCATTAGCTTCAATAAGTTCTGTAAGTTGAGCAATATAAGCAGAAGTATCGCTATTAAGCATACGAACTTGTTGTGCTCTCAACATTCCCTGGTCATCTTCATCATCTATATAAAGAACGCCATCAGCAGCCATTCTATAAATAGTTTCTTCTGGAACACTACCTAAAAGAGATTTAGCAATCAAAAGAACGTTAAGTTTGTTCTTAGCAAGAGCCATTTCTCTATGATAAGCAATTATATTACCAAAGATTTGATAAGGCATTATTAAATCAATAATACTAAAACGACCAAGACCAGGCATCAATTCTATCAAACCATTATAAGGAAGTTTACCATTTCTATTATAAGCAATAGGTCTACACTTATAAGGATAGATAGCATTGTTTCTTCCACCTATTCTATCACATTCAAAAACTTGTGATTCCCAAACCCACTCAATATCAATATCACCATTATCGGGATTGAGAACATAATCTTCGTCTACAATAGTTTCTCCGATAATACCATTTTGTTGATAAGTAAGAATACCTTTCTTAACTTCTCCACGCCAAACAACATGCCAAACTTCAATAAGATTATTATTATATTCACGAGCCATTATCGGTTGACGTTCAAAAAACTCTCGTTCATTAGCAGTGAATTTATTACACATATCGGGATATAACTTCTTGAAGCTTTCCCACTGCAATAATCCTCTATCATCTTGACTTGTCATTTTGCCGCTAATATAGTAAGTGTCGAGAAATTCCTTACCTTTGTCGTCGAGAATATCATAATACTCATCCATTATCTGCTGAAAAGTCATCATTCGTCTTTCACAAAAAGCATCGAAATCTTCAACAAGAATATTATCATTAGGAATAGGAAAAGCATCACGATTAGAAACAACTCGTTTAACTATTTTATTACCTTGAATTTCTGTATAAGTGAATACACGACCAAAAGCAACCCATTCAAAATAAGCACGAGCATATAAAGCAGCAGCATCAGTCAAATCATCTATAACATTAAGAATATCTTGACCTTGTGCAGTTATATCATCAATATAATTTTCATTAAATTCTTTTATAAAAGCTTCGACATCAAAGTTATCTTGAGGATTAAATTGTTCAGGTTGTCCACCTTGTTGAACAAATTGTTCATAATTCTGTTTAATTCTTTCAGCAATTTTTTGTTGAACAATAGTCATAAGTTCTTGACGAAGTTTAGCATCACGAGCAAGAACGACTTCTGGATTATTAGCACCTACAATAAAATCATGAGGATTCTGAATATATTCGCCAACATATCTACGAACAACACCGCCAACCATATCGTAGTTACGCATAGTAGCAGGAAATCGTTGATAATCTTTATTTGTAGCATTATAAGGATTTAGAATCTTCTTATAATATTCAGCATCAATATTACCTTTTAGAAAATGATATTTCTTTTCAATATCATCAGTTTGAGCAATACTTAATGCTTGACCAATAAGCCAATCACAACTATTGGCATAAAACTCCGGCTTGTTTCTTTCCGCAGCACTAACTCTTTGCTTAGGAAAATTTAAATCAGTAGGAAAATACATATTATTAGTTATTATCGTTATAAGTAATCATATTATAAATATATTCTTTATTGTCAAGAAATTCAAATCTAAAAGCTATACTACCAAATATAAAAAGATATGTACTTAATGATTGTTCTCCAGTCATATTATTAATACCATTTACGTTTGAAAAAATTATTAGCAGCACTACTACTTTCTTCTAATTTTTGTCTTTTGCTAAGTTCAAGTTTACCTTTAATATCAAGAGACTTACAATAAATACCAAGAAGAAGCATTTCAGAAACACGGTCAAAGTTACCCTCGTCATTCCATTTCTTAAGTTCAAGAATAGATTGATAATCTAATATTCTATGAAAGTTATAAACATCATTACCTTGTTCGTCTTTACCAATAACTGTATAAAGAAATTCTTTTAGCAAACGAAGAGCATTAAGTTTCTTAACACCATCAGTAATAACATACCCATAAGTAGAACTAACTTTACCTTTAATAGTCGTATCCCAAACAAACAAAGGTTCATGAGCAAGATAACGAAGAGCTTTCCATTTAGTAAAATTAGAAACAGTTTCGCCACGATTGACTTCGACTATACCAGTTCCAACACAATTATAATAAATACAAAGATAAAGAAATATTAAATCTACTTCTTCGAGTTTATCTTTACGACCATAATAAGAAGCACAGCATTTAAACTTATATCCGTTACGAGCAGACGGCATTTCCCAAACATGAATACTATTATGAGAATGTCTATTAGTAATTTCTTTCTTTTCTTTATCTATACCAACAGGGTCATAAGTAGCACAATAAGTACCCTCGGGAATTTCTTTTATTTCTCTATCATTTTCATATCGAATATCATATTGAGGATGATACCAAATACGAACACAACCATCAGGTTGCTCATTTCCTTTACGGGGTACTCCTTGTATCCAATCATAAACTTTAGCATTAGGATTCTCTTGCTTAATACGTTTATTAGATTTAAATACAACAGTATTGCCCTCTTTAAAAAGCATTCCATCAACATAAAAATGATAGTCGCTATCAACACGAAGTTTATTTTCATAAGCGATAAATGCTTCACTAACGAAAATATTTTCAGTAGCACTACTAAAACTTTCAGCAGGAAACAAAGCACGTTGACCGCAATAATTAATAAACTTAGCAAAAGTTTTAGTTTTTTCTTTCATTGCTTCACGAGAACGCATAGCAATTTTAATACCTAAATCTATATTACTATTTCCGTATTCGTCAATAGCTTTAACTCCGTCAATAGAACCCTCAAGTCCCCAAGCATAAGATTTAAAGAAACCACAAATTTCATTACGAGCGTCTTTATCCCAAACGTTTTCAAATGGCATAAAATTAAATTCGCCTGGAGAATAAAAGTTTTCTTCAAAAACCTGCATATTAGTAGCAGTAGCAGTTCCCCAAGCAACAAGCATACCGGTAGTAATATCACCGACCGTCATAGCAGGTTCAGTTACAGTCATAAACTCGTTAAAATTCTGCATTGTAGAAAGCTCTTCTACATTAACACCAATAGCATCTTTACCAATAGCACAGTCGGGATTATTATTAGCTGATACAGATATTAAAGAACTTTGCCAACTATCTTCGGATTCAACCCCATTAGGAAGACGAAATCCAAGACGAAAGTCTTCAACGTTACTACTATAAATACCGCGTTTAAACATAGTCTTTTCTTCATAGAATCGAAGAGTATTAACTGCAAAATCAGTAAGACCACCTTTCTTAGTCAAGTATTTATTATCAGCAGCAACATTAATAAAAACCTTATGTTTTCGTAGATTTACAGCATTAGCAGCACGAGCAGCATTCATATAAGAAAAACCACCACGACGAGTTTTAACAATAATCAAATGGAAACCGTTGTTCTTAGCAAATTCATAAATATTATGTGTCCAATATTGAGCATCAATAAATTTAGGAAAAGCAAAAACTTTTTCACCAGTAGAACCAATTCCTGTACTTTTAACACTATCATCATCAGTACGTTCCATTCGAGTATAATTAAGAAAATTATAGTAGTCTCCACTAATATGAACATTCTCAATACTACCATCAGGATTTTGCCAACAAGGAGCAGAATAGCCATCTCGTCTACGCATAGCTTCACGCTTACGAAGTTGACGATAAGGTAAACTATCTTCTTTAAAATTAGTATATTTATTATCATTAGCCTCAAAATAATCAGCCATCTCAGTAAATAAATAATTATTAATAAATTTACCAGGACGAATGTTCATTATAAAGCCGCCACTATCACCAATTCTAAAATGATTATAAGGGTCATAATATCCCTTTTCAGAAGCAAGAGGATAACGAGTTTTATCTTCAATAAGAAATTCAGCAAAAGGATACCTTTCTTCCATAACTACTATTTCATTTGACAAGTAATAATACAAGAAAAGCCGATGCAAAAGCACCAGCTACACCAGTAATAATCTTAGTCTTTTTCTTAGACTTATTAAGATTATCTTCTAATCTGTTTCTTGCAAGTTCAGAAGCAGAAGCATAACGCTTCATTTCTTCATAACTATTACTTAAATAATTAATCTTTATATTTTGTTTTTCAATAAGACTATCTTTAAGTTGGATAATTGCATCTTTAGTATAAGATTTAGCAATAAGAACATTAGCCGTTCTTAAATCATCAATAGCAACTCTAATACTATCTCCGACCCCCCGTAGAGGAACTGCGAATAAGTTCATAGAACAAGATAACAGTAGCACTATCGTCAAGACTAAGAACTTTATTTTCGATGTCTTTTTCATATTCATTATACTTAATAATTGTACTATCAATTCGTTTTATATCATAAGTAACAGAATCAATCCGAATATTAGTAACAGTTGTATCGGGGAACACATTTGTTAGATTCGTATTTCTTCTATACTCCGACTTATTTAAAATTATTATTGTTATAAATAAATTAATTAACGCTATAATTAATACGACTATTAGTAACTTCTTCATGATTCTGTTATTTTAATTAATTTTTAATTGCAACAAGTTTATAAAGCAAATCTAAAGACCAAACTCCAGTTTCTCTTAAATCAAGAACTCTTTGAATAAATTTAATAGCAGCAACTTGTCCGCAATTAACAGCAGTATCAAATATTTGTTCAGCAACTAATTGATTAGGAATATCATCAAGTTCAAAACAATCCCAATATTTATCTTTATATAAGTCTTGAACTTTCTTTTCTAATTCTGGAGTTCTTTTAAGAATATTTTTAAATGTAGTAGGATGAGCCTTTTTAATTTGGTCAATACTTATCCAACCATTCCAATCAGGATTAGCTTTACGAGAAATACCTTTATAAGTTTCGCCGCCTTTATCGTCGGGGTCATTAACATAACCACCCTCAGCAACTTCAATCTTTTTATAAGCTAAACGAAAATCAGCCATAATATATAATTATTTATCTACATAAACAAAATAATAATCTTGTAATCTATAACGAAGTTTACCAGCTTTAGCATTATTCTTGCAACAACGGCTAATAGCTTGTTTCTTTATATTATTAACAACAGCAGCTTCATAAACACTTTTATAAACAACTTTATCGTTTTCGTCATAGATACTTATCTTTGCCACTCTAACAGCAGGAACATTAAGTATTGTCGGCATTTGTCACAAAGTATTTATTAGGATAAACAATCTTATTATAAATATCTATAACTTCACGTTCAAGATAATCATCACTTAAATCATCAGTAGAGTAAGTATAAATATTAACCCAATATTTAAAACCAAGAAAAGAAGCACGAACTTGAAGTCTAACAACTTTATAATGATAATTGCCATCTTCAAGATAATCAATATACTCTTCTACAACTACTCTTATATGTCCATTATTACGTAATTCAATCATAGTATTTTAATCATTAAGAACACGATTAATCCAACCTCTAAGATATTTAATATTATTACCTTTAGCAGCAATATTATTATAATATCTAATACGTTCAAGTTTATATTTGGCAACAAATAATTCAGCATTTATAGTAGTATCAGCTTTATAAGAATTTAGACTATCTTGTGTACGAAGAAGTAATTCTTTTGTAGCAGCCAATTCAGAAACACAAGTAGTATCCGACCCCCCGTAAGGGATATAAATACGTTCAGCTTCAACTTCATTAGTAGAAGCATAAATAATAACAAAACTAATAAGTCCAATAAAAATACCTGCTGCAAATCCACTAAGTATATTTTTCATAATCCTAAAGTAAAATTACGTTTAACATCTTGAGCTTTAAGTTTTAATTTTCTATCAGCAAGAATAGCATCTATTTCTTGTTCTCTATAAGGAAGATTATAAAAAGTAATCTTTTCAACCGGATTTTCTTTAATATGATAAAGCCCATCTTCAAAACGTTTCGGCATACCATATTCATTAAGTTCAAAATCACAATCAATATGAGCAAGCCAACAACCTTTAATAACAAGACCAGTAATTAAGTTAACAGCTTTACCATACATAGAAAGTTGAAGATTATAAATGCTTCCATTACAATGAGGAAGATGCTGAACAGGAGGAAGAAGAAATTCTTTCTTTTCAACCCAATCACTTGTAAGTTGAGCAGGATGTTGTTTCTTATCTTTACGATAATAACCAGCAGTGAAACGAAGTCCAGAACGATTTGTCTTCCAATCACCAATAACAGCCTTATTCTCCCATTCATTAACAAGAAGAACGTCAATAGTTCCACTAATAAGATAATCTATTAAGAACATTCCAATTTCGGCATAAATCTTATAGCCATGATTAGTATATTTTTCAAAAACTTCATATAGATTATCGTATTTATTATCAGTAGCTTCTTTGAATTGTTTAATATCAAGAAGTTTATAATTAGCATTAATTGTATTCAAATCAGCAACAGTAATCATTTCGCCGCCATCTTCATCAGTATTAAGATATTGAATAGCTTGCTTAAATTTACTACTACCTTTAATACCATCTTCAAGACCGTTATGAACATTAGTACCACGTTCGCAAGCTTCTTTAGTAATAGTATTCCATTGTTCTTCTAATTCTTTTTCAGTAATACCAAGTTGAACAGCTTTCTTATGTAACCAATATTTCTTATCAAATTTAGGAGCTAAATCATGCAAAAGAGTAGTAGTAGAAATATATTCGTTACCAAGAGTATCATGATATTTATGAGCAGCTTCTTCAAATATAAGACGAACTTGACTATATCTATTTTCTATATTCATAATATAATTTTAAAAATCTTCTTCAATCATACTACTTGTAACTTTCATACCACCACGAGCAGTTCGAGTTTCTTCTTCATAAGCAGCTTCTTCTTCTGCCTTTTTTAAAGAAGCAATAAGAGCAGGTAAATCAGTAATACGTTTATTAATCTTATCCATATAATCAATAAAAACTCCAGCATCTTCGGCAGATAAACCAGATTGAAGTTTATCATTTAATTGCTCATTAATAATATTAGTAGAAATAGTAATATTATGAATAGCTTTTTGAAGAGCTTCAACAGCTTGACCGGCAATACCAGTTTGATTATCGTGATAACGTTTAATTAATTTCTCAACAAGTAAATCAGGAGTATAAGTAGTAGGTAAATCAAAATTTTCACGAGCCTTTTGAAGAGCTTCACTACGGCTAAGACCGGCACTAAGACAAGGACCTTTAGGGTCGCCTAAATAATATATAACTCCAACTTCTTTAATATACATTTCCTTATTCTTACTTTTATCGCGAAGATAAAGAAGCTTAACATCTTTATCAAGTAATTGAGTAAGATTAGGCGCTTCCGGCATCCCAGTTTTATTTATAGTCAAAAGACTATCAATTCTACGACCACGCATCTATATAAGCATTATTAAGTTCTTCGTCAAACTCAACAACTTTAAGTTGTTTATGAAATTGCAAATAACAATTAGCATAAGCAATTCCATACTTACGAGAAAGCTTGACCCAAAGTTTATAATTGCGATTTCTATCAGCTTTCTTTAGACGACGTTCAACTTCAATAGCATTAACTTCGGCTTTCTTCTGAATAATAAGTTCGTCTCTAAACTTCTTATATTCTTCAATAGGAAGAGTATTACGAGCTTCTTTAAGTTCTTGATAACTTTCAACAACTTTCTTACGAAGAAGATTTCTTTGTGCAGTTCCAATATAAGGAATATCAACAGCAAGTTCTTTAACAAATTGTTTGCTGGCTTCTTCTTCGAGACTACGAATTATTGATTGAGTTAATAGTCTTTCAGTATCATTAGCAAAATCAATATCATCAAGAACATTATCCAAATCCTTATAAACTAAAACATAATCAGCACCAAAATCAATACCTTTAAGAACATTGTCTAATTTTTCTTCTTTTGAATCCATTTGTTATATTTTAAACAAAAACAAAAATACCGCTAATAGAATTACGATGAACACTATCAGCGGTATAACGGACTTTATGTAATTGCAAAAGATATGATTAATTCAAATCACTTTTATGATGTTCTTTCATAGTACAATAAATATTCTCTTTAGGAGAATAAGAACCTTTAATAGCACAATTAGGAACAATCTTAAACTCTACAAATATAACATCAGGAGCAGTAGTTTTAGCTTCGGCAGCACCTAAAGATTTGCCATCATTAAAAAATCTACCACTAATAACATCATTATAAAGTTCTTTATCTTGAATAACATAATTTGCAACATTAGCTAAACCAATAGCATTTTGTTTCAAAGATAAATGAGTTCCCATTTCAAGTTCAGTAGGATTACAAATAACAATATCACCTTGTTTAAAAGGTAGATTGTTTTCTGTATCGTTTAATTTAGCAATAAGAGGAATAACATTAGCTTGTTTAGAACCAGCATTATTTTTAAAATCAGAAACAACACTAAACAATCTATCGACATAACAAATAGCAACAATAGAATAATTAGGAGCAAGTTTAATATCTTTTAAAAGATTATCAAAATAATCATTATCAACTTCACTAATATCAGTAGGAAGTTTTACAGAATAAGTTTTTAATTTGCTGTTAAGTACCAACATGATTACTATTATTTAGTTAAACAATCAATTCCAGCACCGCCTAATTTCATTTTACTTTTATGATTAGTAGGCTTTTTGTCTTTACGAGAACCAGACTTAAATTCAGTCTTATAATCATCTCGCTTATAAGCTCTAATTTTATCAGTTATATTATTCATATCATTTTTGTTTCTGCAAGTATAAACATAATCAGCAATACGACCATATTTATTAAACATATTTTAACAATTAGTTTTAATCCACTTCTAAGGCTGATACAGCAACTTTGATTTAAAACAATATAAACTATCAATTCGATAAAGAAAATGGCGTACAGCTAACGTCTGAAAGCGAGAGAGCTATTCAATGAGCGTTTATCGAAAGCAGCAAAATACAACCGAATATCGGAAAAGAAGAATTTCTGCATTAGCAAGATTAGTAGCATCAGTAAAATCAGCAAATCGAGCAGATTTAGCAGTCTTAGATGTATCAGCTTATTGCCGACCCCCCGTAGAGGATTGAACAAGTGCTAACTTTCTCTGCCAGCATTAGCAGCAATAATAGAATCAGTTTTGGCAGAAGCGATAACATCAGCTATATTATTTGCAGCAGTAGTATTATAAAGAGCAACAGAAAGAGCAAGACTAAACCTGTGTAGTTCCTCTACGGGGAGGGTTATCAAGAGAAACGACAGAATCGTCTGTATCTACTGCATTTACTTTTATAACATTAATAGATTCATAATATTTTCTTATTGCATGATTAATAATATTGTCATTAACAAGAACGTTATTGTATAATTTATATCGTAAACTTCTATTATATTTATCAGCAATAATAAAATATTTGTCTTTACTGAAATGCTTAAGATAATATTGTTGAATTATATTGTTAAATTCATTTCTATTACCTTTAAAAATATAATTCGTGTTTACAGTATAAACATTTTTATAAATAGTTTTAGTAATAATACGGTCGTTTATTAAATCTTGAATGCAAGCATTAAAATCATTATTAAATTCTATTTCATTAATAAGTTCAATAGTAATATGTTCATCTACAAAATTATTATTAATATCATCCTTTTTATTTTTAGTATAATAATCAAGTATTCTTTTAATATCAATAACTATCACATTAGAATTATATTTAATATTATGAACAATATAATGAATAATATGATTATATAAAGATTTAGTATTATGAGTAATATAATAAACAAGTCTATTGTTTATATAAAGACATCTATTATCATAAACATCACAACTTCTACTATAAAGATAAGGAGACCAATCTTTATAAACAATACCGTTATTATGAGAAACACGTTCTTTAATAACAGTAGATTTAACAGAATCAATAGGAAAAATAACAGTAGTTCTGCTAATAATATCGGCAAGAAGAATACGAGAATAATTGTTAGTAAAATCTTTATTCATAGTCTTAATAAAATTAGTTACGTATAGCAAATGTAGTATAATAAATATAATAATATAATTAATATATAAATATAATATTATATATAATATATAAATATAATATTATATATAATATATATAGTATAATATAATACTATATTATACTATACTATTCTCTTGATAGACTATGTTATACTGCTGCTCTTATTCTTCTTTATTTCGATGCTCATAATACTGCTCTTGTTGAAGATTTTTTTCTTGATTATACTGCTTCTCTTGATAGAACTCGTTTTAATGATTCTGATGAGGCTGGTGTTTTTTGTTTTATTACAAATAAAAATAATGATAATAAACATTATGATTAAAATAATTTTAATAATAAAAATGATAAGATTTTATTTCATAATTAGAATCATGATTTTAATAATGATGTAAACGTGGATGTACGATAGTATATAGTATGAAAAAAGTTTGTAGGCGATTTTAATGCTAAAACTTAATGTGGTAAAAATGTTTTTAATAATAAAGATAATAAGTTTTTATTTATCCGTTGTAATGATGATTTGAATTGAAATAATAAAAATAATGTAAATGATTAAAATGATAAAAGTTATAATAATTATGTAAATGATGATAATAAAAATAATTTTGATAAAATTGGATGTTATAATAATAAAGAGAATATGGTTAAAATCTTATATAAAAGAGTGTGATAACGAAAATGATGATAAACTAAATAGTTTTGTTTTGCGTTTTAATGATAGTTCAAATAATGATTTAAATAAGAATATTTGGTAGGATATTATATATGAAAAAGTGTGATGGCGTACCTATTGTAGCAAATGCCCCCGGTGCTGCTGCTCGTCTTGACAGCCCC